>Ga0163215_100181_pt1 | contig 166460 bp, 165 predicted proteins | sample SynspAceP_FD_185934 | JGI IMG/M metagenome (GOLD analysis project Ga0163215, IMG submission 185934) | Saline lake microbial communities from Ace Lake in Antarctica - Synechococcus sp. Ace-P (Hybrid Assembly) | ecosystem: Environmental > Aquatic > Non-marine Saline and Alkaline > Saline | place...
GGACGCTGGCGTTATCTGAACTTTGGAAGGAACTACACGCAGGATTTTACGGTGAGATTGACAGCAAATGTCGAAAAACGTTTGAGTGAACACGGTTTCACCTTAAAAGGGCTGAAAGACAGAACTATCGAAGTGCGGGGCGTTGTCCAGTCAAACGGCGGCCCCTTGATTGATGTGTTTGACACAGCACAAATTGTGATCATGGAGTAAGCAGACTTGCCACTATGACAGGTCCGGTTGTTCAAATGGGGCTGAAATCCCGCCAGCAGGCAATCAACCTTGCGAATCGCATCGATTCGCGAGCGAAGGATTTGCTGCGCGTTATTCGTCCACTCATTGTTGTAATTCTTGCGGTGCCTTTGCTCGCTGCCTGCGTGTCCTTTGGTGGTTCACCAAGCCTGTCCGGCCTTGCGCCGGGCGCAGGTGCCTCCATTGGCCAGCGCGAACATCCGCGCGTGGTGGCAGCCTATGGCGGGCGTTACCGCAACAAGAAGGTCGAATCACTTCTGGGCGACGTAACGAAGCGACTGGTGGCTGTTTCTTCAACCCCAAACCAAAACTATCGCCTCACGGTCCTGAATTCACCAGTGGTCAATGCCTTTGCACTGCCCGGCGGCTATCTCTATGTCACCCGTGGATTGCTAGCTCTTGCAAATGACACATCGGAAGTCGCTGCTGTTCTTTCTCATGAAATGGCGCATGTGACCGAAAATCATGCCTTCCAGCGCCAGCAACGCGCACGCCAGGCCAAACTGGTCAACAAGGTTGTGACAGACGTAATTGCCGACGAGCAGGAAGGCCAGATTGCCCTCACCTCCAGCCAGGTCTCACTGGCCAGCTTCTCACGCGGACAGGAACTGGCAGCGGATCGCATTGGTGTTGAAATGATGGCAAAGGCTGGTCTGGACCCCTATGCTGCTGCACGTTTTCTGACCAGCATGGGACGCTTCAGCCGGTTCCGGGCTGACAGTCTGTCCAGCAATGCAAACAGCCCCAATTTCCTGGCTTCGCATCCGGCAACACCGGCACGCATATCCCAAGTTATCGAAACGGCCCGTGGATTCACGCAGCAAACCAATCGCGCCGAAGAACGCGCCAGTTATCTTGAGGCCATTAATGGCCTGACATTTGGCGATGATCCGGCTGAGGGTTATGTTCGGGGCCGCTCTTATTTGCACCCCAAATTTGGCTTCTCATTTGAATTGCCGGTGGGCTACACGCTGGAAAACACCTCGGAAGCTGTGCTGGCAGCCGACAAAAATGGCACAGCCATGCGCTTCGATGGCGTTGAGATCCCTCCTCAGCAATCGCTGGTGGACTATATGGGTTCAGGCTGGATTGGCGGCCTCATTCCGTCATCCATTGAAGGCCGCACCATCAATGGCCTTGAAGCTGCGACAGCTGACGCCCGCGCCAAGGGCTGGCGTTTCCGCATTGTGGTCATTCGCCTGCGCGGCGCCACATATCGCTTCCTGTTTGCAAACGCAGATGCGACGACCAATTTGAAGACCGATGCCGACAAGACCCTGGACAGTTTCCGGCGCCTTGGTCGTATTGAACGAGCCAAATTGAACCCCCTGTCGCTGAAAATCGTAAAAGTGCGTAATGGTGACACCGTCTCTTCCATGGCCGCCCAGATGGATGGTGTGGATCGCAAACGCAGCCTGTTCCTGATTTTGAACGGCATTCAGGCAGGCGCTCAATTGCGCACTGGAAGTCTTGTCAAAATCGTGGTGGATTAAGCTACAGCTTAAAGCTTTCGCCCTGGCCTGCCAGGCACTACAATACGCGTCTTTCTCTTCAACCATTCTATTCAACAAAAAGCCAAATCCATGTCGACCATTGCCCTATCGCCACTGGCCCCAGAAACCACGCCGCAATTGCCCGTTATAGATGGGCTCAAAATCTCGACTGCGGAAGCTGGTATCAAATATCGTGGACGTCATGATGTTCTGCTTGTTCAGTTTGAACGAACTGCGCAGATTGCTGGCGTCTTCACCCGCTCGCGCTGCGCGTCGGCCCCTGTTGAATGGTGCAAAACCCATCTTGGAACCGGCACGGCCCGGGCGCTGCTGGTCAATTCCGGCAACGCGAATGCCTTTACCGGACGTGAAGGTCGGGCGGCGGTGGAAACATCGGCAAAATTGACAGCAGAAGCCATCGGCTGTGCGCCTGAAGAGGTCTTTCTTGCCTCAACCGGGGTGATCGGAGAGCCGCTGCCTGCGCAGAAATATGCCGCCATCATGGATACGCTGGCCACCAATGGTGCAGCGACTTCGGCTGCCTGGGAAGCGGCCGCGCGCACCATCATGACGACCGATACATTTCCAAAACTGTCAAGCCAGACATTTGAGCTGGAGGGCACGCGCTACACCATTAACGGCATGGCCAAGGGCTCAGGCATGATACAGCCTGATATGGCGACCATGCTGTCCTTCCTCTTCACCGACGCGCCATTGCCAGCTTCCATCCTGCAGGCCGCTTTGTCGGGTACCATCGACCGCACCTTCAACTCCATCACTGTGGACAGCGACACATCCACCAGCGACACCGTTCTTCTCATCTCCCTGCCCGGAGAAAGAGCCATGATTGAGCCCGCTGATACATCCGGATTTGAAGTGGCGCTGGCTGCACTCATGAAGGATCTTGCCCTGCAGGTCGTACGTGATGGCGAAGGGGCACACAAACTCGTGGAAATAACGGTCACTGGCGCAGAAAGCGAAGCCTCCGCCCGAAAAATTGCCTTCTCCGTTGCCAACTCTCCGCTCGTCAAAACAGCCATAGCCGGGGAAGATGCCAATTGGGGCCGCATCGTCATGGCTGTTGGCAAGGCAGGTGAACCGGCAGATCGGGATCTGTTATCTATCTTTTTCGGTGATGTCAGAGTGGCTGAAAGCGGCACGCGTTCTGACGGCTATTCAGAAGAAGATGCAAGTGCAGTCATGCAACGCGATGAAATCCCGATCCGAATTGAACTGGGACTTGGTTCCGGCAGCGCCACAGTGTGGACGTGCGATCTCACCAAGGAATATGTGGCTATCAATGGCGACTACCGGAGTTAACCCATCCATAGAAGCGCTTGAACAGGCTGGCTTTGCCTCCTGGCCAGCAGCTGAGGTTTTTAATGATGGCGCGTGGCATATCCGCCTCGCTCCATCGCTTCCCTATAAGCGCACCAACTCCATCAATTGTCTGGATCAAGCTGATGGGAAGAACACAGAACAGCGCCTCGCCTCAGCAATGGCACGTTTCAAGACGGCAGGCGTGAAACCTACTTTGCGGGCCACGCCGCTTACCCCGCCGGAACTGATCAAAGCATGCAGCACAAGTGATTGGTCCAGACCCTATTCTGAAAGCCTTGTGATGACGGCGCCCCTTCAATCCGAATTCAATCACGGTGCCTTCGAAGTATTTGATGTGCCGGTGCCGGAGTGGATTGCCAATTATAAAGCGTTGACCATGAACCAGGACGTTGATGGCGCCGCGATCACAATCACTTTGAAGGCAATAGAAAAGCCGGTTCATTTCTTTCAGATCGCCTCACCCGATCAATGCCTTGGTGTGGCGGTTGCCGTGGTTCAGGCAAAGCTGGTTGGCCTCTTCGGTCTGGCCGTTGGAAAACCTGCCCGCCGCACCGGCCTTGGGCGCGCGCTCAGTCATGCAGCCCTGGCTTGGGGCGCTGATCAGGGCGCAAGCACAGCCTGGCTTCAGGTGGAAGCTGATAACAGACCTGCACGACAACTCTATCAGGCTCTTGGTTTTACCGAGCGCTACCGCTATGCCTATCGCAGTTTCATAGGGCAGTAGACATATGACTGACAAAAAGATTTTGCTCGTCGCTGCCTGCGCTTTGCTGGACTCAGACAATCGTATTTTGCTGGCGCAACGCCCGGAAGGAAAATCCATGGCGGGCCTGTGGGAATTTCCCGGCGGCAAGGTGGAGCCGGGTGAAACACCGGAAATCAGCCTGATCCGCGAATTGCAGGAAGAACTGGGTGTCACAGCAACCGTTCCTTGCCTCGCACCCCTGACCTTTGCAAGCCACACCTACGAAAAATTTCATCTTCTGATGCCGCTCTATATTTGTCGTCGATACGAAAGCCCGCCTGGGTTTGGCTCTGGCAGCGGACGCGAGAATCAAGCGCTGAAATGGGTGCGTGCACGCGATCTGAAGAATTATGACATGCCGGAAGCCGACATTCCGCTCATACCGCATCTGGTTGAACTGCTCGGTTGATTAAACCGCTGCGCACTAATCGTGCGCAGCCCGGTCAGAACCAACTTTGCAAAGCCCTTTGCTGGCCCAAAAAATATCACTTGGAGCATGGCAGAGTCTCGTCGGGTGCGACCCAGCTTTAAGAATGTTCAGCGATTACAATGTGCAGCAATCACAGTGTCGTTTTGCGTAAATGTATGAGCCGCTACTGTCCGGTTTTTTCACCGGCCGGAGTCTCCGCAACGCCTAATGCGTCAGCCAACCGGGTTTTCGCTGATCCCGGTTGCAAAGGTTTTTGCTGGCTTTCGTGCGGTGCCCAACCTGACAGGGAGACAATCTGAAACGTAGCCGGGACTTTCCCGTCAGCTTCGGAAAACCGCTCCTTGTAAAGCGCCATGGCACGCAACAGCACATCGCGGCGCAATGGCCGACGTGCGCCGGATTTCAGAATATTGGTGGCACCCATGGCACGCAAATCTGACAAGAGACGCAAAGGGTTGCTATAGCGCACTACCAAGGTGTCGATATCAGCAACCGGCAAGGCAAATCCCGCCCGCTGCAACAGCGCACCCATGTCTCGAACTTCGCCGAACGGAAGAACCCGGGGTGCCGCGCCGCCTAGAATCTCGCTCTCAGCCTCCAGCAACACTTCACGGAGTTCAACCAGCGTATCACCGCCAAACACCGCCCCCAAAAACAAACCATCTGCTTTAAGAGCGCGGCGAAACTGGATCAGCACGCCGGGTAGATCATTGGCAAATTGCAGCGACAGAACAGACGTTATGAGTTCATACCCGCCACCATCATCTTTTCTGTCACCAAGCAGCAGCCCCGTTTCATCCTGAGGGCGATCTATGTCGGCACCTGCAAAGCCTGTCCCGACGGAAACCGTCTCCACTTTGCCTGTAGCCAACAGGGCCTCGGCCAAAGCACGATCCGGTGCATCCACATCCAAAGCATGCGCGAAGCTGCGGTTCACAGCATCCAGCCGCTCCGTCAAATCAAAAAGGGCTGATTGTCTGAGAAATCCCGCATCTGCAAAAGCGGCAGGCTGTGCCAACGCGCGACTGCGCCGCGCAGCCAGCAATGCATGATCGAAAAGCGCTGGGACGTTAGACATGAAATCTGTTTGCCAAAATCGAAACTTTAAAGGCCCTCTAGGCGCTCAGCCATTTCGTTGATCAGCCGGGCAGCTTCATCCATCTGCGTGACAAGCTGTGCTTCGCTTTGCTGGACCCGGTTTATCACCTGATCACGGGTCCCGCGCAGCCCTTCAAGTTCCTTCTCCAGAACAGACACCTTATTGCGCAGCTCAAACACTTCGTCCTGACCCATCACACCGGCCATGACGGTCAAACGCTGATCACCGATTTCGCCGAAGGATGTGCGCAATTGTTTAACCATGGCATCAAATTGCTCAGCCAGAAGCTGCAGATGCGCCTCCTGGCCGTCCTCGCAAGCCATCCGATAGCTGCGGCCATTAATGTTGACTGTGATTTGAGCCATAATCCGCCCGCTCTACTCCCTGCAGCTTATTGCGCCTGATTTTCCAGAACTGTGCGGATTGTTTCCATAGCGGCACCCAGCCTCCGCGACACATCCTGATTGACCTGCTGCATGGTCTGTCCCCGGCCTTCTGCCTGATCAAGTCGCGCCGCAAGACGTTTTCGTTCATCATTCATCTTGTTGAATTCAGAACGTAATTCGCCCTGATTTTCATCCAGTTTCAAACGATACTCTACGGCAGCACGCAAATGCTGCACAGAGTTTCCAAGTCGCTCCAGTGCAGCGCTGACATCTGATTGCATGGAAGCGTCTTTCGGCAAGGCAGCTTCTTTTGTCGCCGCTTGTTGCACGTCCAAATCACTCTCGGCGGCGTTTTGCGCAGCCGGCTTTGGATTTCTCGCAAAAGTTCCTGAAAAAGGTCTTTGGGCCATCGGATGCTAATATGTTGTGCCAGAAGACCGACCGGATATTCATCTCGCGGCTTCGGCTGGTTTTGACCAAAGTCATCAATCAAGCCTTCATTTCCCGAGGCATGAAGACTCACTAAAGTGCAGTTTCATAAACATTCATACTCAGAAGCAGGCAATTGTGCGGCAAAACCACTTTCAGCACCCTTCGCCGAAGCAGCTTGCCACCCTGCCGATCCTGCACAGGCGCCTAATGTGCGAAGTTTGCCTCTTTGCACGGATTCGCACAAGTCCTTTTATGACAATGGCTTGGTCAAATTTCATTATATGGTGCTGTAAGCCGTATCAGATATTTTCGGATCAACAGCGATCCTGCCTCTTGCACCAGCCTGCCACACTGGTAGCTGCCCGATTGACTCACGGGTGCCAGATGCTATGTGTCTGCGCAAAATAACAACAGGAACAAATCGTCGGTCTGCGGGGACTATGCCGCGCGTATTGGCCCTGTCCAACACATGACCCAACCGGGATTGAAGAGACACTCTCTATGACAAACAGTGAAAAACATAACAGCATGGCCAATGCCATTCGCGCCCTTTCAATGGATGCCGTACAAGCGGCCAATTCCGGCCATCCGGGCCTGCCAATGGGCGTTGCAGATATCGCCACGGTGCTGTTCACCAAATTCATGAAATTTGATCCTGTTGATTCAAAATGGGCAGACCGTGACCGATTTGTTCTGTCTGCCGGCCATGGATCAATGCTGTTATATTCCCTGCTCTATCTGCTGGGTTACGAAGACATGACCCTGGAAGAACTCAAGAACTTCCGCCAAATGGGATCAAAGACCGCTGGTCATCCAGAATACGGCCATGCATCAGGTATTGAAACCACCACCGGCCCGCTGGGTCAGGGCATTGCCACAGCGGTTGGCATGGCCATGGCAGAAAAGAAGATGGCCAATGAATTTGGCTCGGGCATCGTCGATCACCACACCTATGTCGTGGCATCCGATGGTGATTTGATGGAAGGCATCAGCCATGAAGCCATTTCGCTGGCCGGACATCTTGGCCTCAGCAAGCTGATCGTGCTGTTCGACAATAATGGCATTTCAATTGACGGCCCATTGACCCTGTCGGAATCCGGCGACCAGATCAAACGCTTCGAAGCGGCAAACTGGAACACTATTTCTGTTGACGGCCACGACGAAGAAGCCATCGCAGAAGCCATCGAAGCGGCCCAGAGCAGCGACAAACCCACGCTGATTGCTTGCAAGACAATCATCGGCTACGGCGCACCAAACAAAGCCGGCAAATCAGCGGCTCACGGCTCACCACTCGGCCCCGAAGAGATTGCTGGCGCCCGCAAGAACCTCGGCTGGGATCATGAGCCTTTCGACATACCGAGCGATGTTCTGGATGCATGGCGCATTGCCGGACTGCGGTCCTCGCAGGCGCACAAGGAATGGAACAAACAATTCGCCAAACTGGATTCTGACATCCGGTCCGAATTTGAGCGCCGCACCAACGGCAGACTGCCCGCCGGTTTTGGTCAGGCTATGCTGGACTACAAAAAACAGCTGGCCATCGAACCACCAACAATGGCAACGCGGAAATCATCCGAAGCGGCGTTGGAAGTGGTCAACGCAGCCGTTCCGGAAACCATTGGTGGATCTGCCGATCTGACAGGATCCAACAACACCCGCACCAAGGACATGGTCGCCTGGACTGCTGACGACTTTTCCGGGCGCTTTATCCATTACGGTATTCGTGAACATGGCATGGCAGCAGCCATGAATGGCATGGCCCTGCATGGTGGGCTCATTCCTTATTCCGGCGGCTTTCTGATTTTCTCCGATTACTGCCGGCCATCCATCCGTCTGGCAGCCTTGATGGGCATCCGCGTTATTCACGTGCTCACTCATGACTCCATTGGCCTTGGCGAAGATGGTCCAACCCATCAGCCCGTTGAGCATCTGGCTGCTTTGCGCGCCATTCCAAACCTCAACGTTTTCCGCCCTTGTGATGCAGTGGAAGCTGCAGAATGCTGGCAACTGGCTCTGGAAAACGAGACCGCGCCAAGTGCAATGGCGCTCACACGCCAGAACCTGAAGCCAGCCCGTCTTGAATTTGACACCGAAAACCTGTGCGCGCGCGGCGCGTACGAGGTTGTCATTTCTGAAGGCGAGACCGCAGATGTCACTCTGTTTGCATCCGGCTCCGAAGTCGAGATTGCAATTGAGGCAAGCGAAATGCTCAATCAGGCTGGTCACAGCACACGTGTTGTTTCGGTGCCATGTTTTGAGTTGTTTGAAGCCCAGAGCGCAGAATACAAAGCAGCCACGATCGGCAACTCGAAGGTAAAAATTGCCATTGAAGCCGCTATAGAAATGGGTTGGCGCCGCTTCATTGGAGACAATGGAGAATTTGTCGGCATGACCGGCTTTGGTGCATCGGGACCTTACAAGGAATTATACGAACATTTTGGAATTACCGCCCAGGCCGTCGCAGAACTGGCGACCACAAAGCTGTCCAAATAGGGCTATAGGCCTGAAATTAAATTGAAGAACTGATAGATCTCCCATTCGGGAAAGGAAAATAGGAATGACTGTAAAAGTTGCCATTAATGGTTTTGGGCGTATTGGCCGCAATGTTCTGCGGGCCATCATTGAATCTGGCCGGACCGACATTCAGGTCATAGGCATTAACGATCTGGGCCCAGTTGAAACCAATGCGCATCTGATGCGCTATGACTCCGTTCATGGCAGATTCCCGGGCACCGTAACGGTAGATGGCGACACCATTGACGTTGGCCAGGGGCCAATCAAGGTCACCGCAATTCGCGACCCGAAAGAACTGCCATGGGGCGACGTCGATGTCGCTTTGGAATGCACAGGTATTTTCACCAACCGCGAAATGGCTGGTTTTCATCTGGAAAACGGCTCCAAGAAAGTGCTGATTTCGGCACCGGGCGGCAACGATGTGAAAACCATCGTCTATGGCGTCAATGATGAGAGCCTGACTGCGGATGACAAGATCGTCTCCAACGCCTCTTGTACAACCAACTGCCTGTCACCCGTCGTTTATGTGCTGAACAATATAATCGGCATCGACAAGGGCTTCATGACAACGATCCACTCTTATACAGGTGATCAGCCAACTCTGGACACGATGCACAAGGATCTTTACCGAGGCCGTGCAGCAGCACTGTCCATGATCCCGACATCCACTGGCGCTGCCAAGGCAGTTGGTCTGGTATTGCCGGAATTGAATGGCAAGCTGGATGGTGTTGCCATTCGCGTGCCAACGCCGAATGTCTCGGTTGTTGATCTGACCTTCAATGCCTCACGCGCGACCAGCGTTGATGAAATCAACAACGCCATCCGCGCTGCCGCAGACGGCGAGTTGAAGGGTATTCTGGGCTATACAGACGAGCCACTGGTTTCCTCCGACTTCAACCATGACAGCCATTCATCCATATTCCATATGGATCAGACCAAAGTCATGGACGGCACCATGTGCCGGATTTTGACCTGGTACGATAATGAATGGGGTTTCTCCAATCGAATGAGCGACACAGCCGTTGCAATGGGCAAACTGAACTGATTAAAAAGGGTTGCTTCGGCAGCCCTTTTTCTTGGTCCCTCCACACCTTAGCCTTTAATGGGGAGCAGTCATGTCGCCCGAAAATATTTTGACGTTCTGGTTTGAAGAACACACCCACGACGATTGGTTTGGCGGAAAAGTCGCGTTTGATGACGCGGTAAAAGCCCGCTTCGGTGATCTTGTACCGCAGGCGGAAGCAAATGAGCTGTTCGGCTGGCGCAAGTCACCACAAGGCCGTTTGGCTGAGATCATCATTCTGGATCAATTCACACGCCAATTGTTCCGCGGAGAGGCGAGAGCCTTTGCCAGCGATCGCCTGGCACTGGCACTGGCTCAGGAGGCCGTCGCAAACGGCGACGACCTGAAACTGACCGAAGTGCAGCGGTCATTTCTCTACATGCCCTATATGCATTCTGAAAGTCTGATCATCCAGAACGAAGCCGTTCGGGTATTTGCACCACTGGGTGAAGAGAATTTGAAATTTGCCGAAAGCCACCGTGACACCATCCAGCGCTTCGGACGTTTCCCCAAACGCAATGAAGCCTTGGGGCGCACATCCACACAAGAAGAACGCGACTACATTGCCGATTCCGGCAGTTCCATGTTTTAAGGACCCCCAAATGTCTGAATTCAAAACGTTTGATGATCTGGACCCATCCGGCAAAACCTGCCTTGTTCGGGTCGATCTGAACGTACCAATGGCCGACGGAAAGGTGACAGACACCACCCGCATCGACCGCATTTTGCCCACCATCCGCGAATTGTCAGAAAAGGGCGCTAAAACAGTTTTGCTGGCCCATTTCGGACGCCCCATGGGCCAGGTCGCGCCCGAGATGTCATTGAAGCAGGTTGTCCCCGCACTCACCCACGCAGTGGGGAAACCAATTGCCTTTGCCGCTGACTGTGTTGGCGCAACGGCGGAACTGGCGATAGCTGGCTTGATGCCAGGCGATATCATTCTACTGGAAAACACACGGTTTCACGCAGGTGAAGAGACAAACGACCCGGAGCTTGCCCGCGACATGGCAAAGCTTGGCGATGTGTATGTCAACGACGCCTTTTCAGCCGCGCACCGCGCCCATGTGTCCACCGAAGGACTGGCCCATCTGCTGCCGGCCTATGCCGGCCGCACCATGCAGGCAGAACTGGAAGCCCTCTCCGCTGGCCTTGGCAATCCTGTTGCGCCGGTTATGGCCATTGTCGGCGGCGCAAAGGTCTCCAGCAAGCTGGATCTTCTGCAAAACCTGATGACCCAAGTTGATATGCTGGTAATTGGCGGCGGTATGGCCAACACATTTCTGGCCGCCATGGGCAAGGATGTCGGAAAATCTCTATGCGAACATGATCTGGCCGGAACGGCCCGCCACATTATGGACACGGCAGCAGAGAACGAATGCGAAATCATTCTGCCGGTTGACGCAATTATCGCGCGCGAATTCAAGGCAAATGCAGAGAACGAAATCGTCTCGGTCGATCAGGTCCCGGCCGATGCCATGATGCTGGATGTTGGACCAGAAACAATAGCCCTGATCAGCACCAAGCTGGATCAGACAAAAACCCTTGTATGGAATGGCCCGCTCGGCGCGTTTGAGATGGAGCCTTTTGACAAAGCCACCGTGGCAACTGCCCAACATGCTGGAAAGCTGACAGAAGCTGGAAAGCTTATCTCTGTAGCAGGTGGTGGCGACACAGTCTCTGCCATGAACCACGCAGGCGTCGGCAATCAGTTGAGCTACATATCAACAGCTGGCGGCGCATTTTTGGAATGGATGGAAGGCAAGCCCCTTCCTGGCGTAGATGCACTCAAAGCCGCTTAAGCGGCGTTTTTTCAAGAAGGAGCACTTTCATGAGCACAATTCACGACATAGCTTCCGCAATGGTGAAACAGGGACAGGGCCTTCTGGCTGCTGACGAAAGCACCGGCACGATTAAAAAACGCTTCGACAGCATCAATGTCGATTGCACGGCTGCCAGCCGTTGTGACTACCGCGAAATGCTGTTCCGCAGCGACGCTATGAAAGAGGCCGTTTCAGGCGTCATTCTGTTTGAGGAAACACTGAGCCAGATCGGATCGGACGGCACCCGCCTGGTCGATCTGATCACCGCCACCGGAGCCATTCCCGGCGTCAAGGTTGACAAGGGTGCAAAGCCTCTTGCAGGCCATCCCGGAGAAACCGTGACAGAAGGCCTTGATGGACTGCGTGAACGGCTCGCGGAATATCATGACAAAGGCGCCAGGTTTGCAAAATGGCGCTCTGTCATTTCCATCGGCGATGGTCGACCAAGCTGGAATGCGGTCAAGGCCAATGCCCATGGCCTTGCTCGCTATGCAGCGCTCTGTCAGGAAGCCGGGATTGTGCCCATGGTCGAGCCGGAAGTTGCCATGGACGGACCGGATGCCAAACATGACATTGATCAATGCGCAGAGGTCTCCCGCTGGGTCCTGAAAGCTGTTTTCAACGAACTTTATGATGCAAAAGTGGACCTTGAAGGCATGATCCTCAAACCAAACATGGTGGTCCCCGGCCAGCACAGCACAAAACGCGCCAGCGTTGAAGAAGTGGCAGAGAAAACCATTGCCTGCTTCAAGGCCGAAGTACCGGCGGCGGTTCCCGGCATTGCCTTTCTGTCCGGTGGCCAAACCGATATAGAAGCCACGGCACATTTGAACGCAATGAATGCCGCCTATGATCTGCCCTGGGCCTTGACCTTTTCTTATGGTCGCGCATTGCAAGCCGCTGCCCTGAAAACATGGTGTGGCAAGTCAGAAAATACCGCAGCAGCCCAAAAAGCATTCGATCATCGCGCACGCATGAACGGATTGGCTGCTTGTGGCAAATGGTCAGACAGACTGGAAGTATAATGGTTGCAAATTCACGCCCCGGCGCTCAGTTGTTTCTGGTGACACCACTTTTTGACGACAGGGATGCTTTTGCAACCCTGTTGGAAACCGTGCTCAAGGCAGCCGATGTCGCTGCCGTGCTGATCGCACCCAGAGGCCCGGACAATGTGTCCGATACCTATCAAAATGACTGCAAGCAACTGGTACCCATTGCTCAGAATCATGGCGCGGCAGCGCTGACCATGAATGACACACAAATCAACGGCCGTGCCAATGCGGACGGCATCCATCTGACCGGTAATCTGAAAGAGCTCACGGAGGTCACCGGCCGGTTCCAACCAAAGAAAATTGTCGGTTCCGGAGCCATCAAGGACCGGCATGATGCCATGGAAAAAGGCGAAGCCCTGCCGGATTACCTGTTGTTTGGCGATGTGTTTGAAACCGGTGAAAGTGACCTGGAAACAACCCTGGAATTGGCGGGTTGGTGGGCCGACCTGTTTGAAATTCCCTGCGTGGCGATGGCCGGTAAAAATCTTGACGATGTGAGCAACGCGCTGGCAACAGGCGCGGATTTCATTGGCCTTGGCAGCTTTGTCTGGCAGCACCCCGATGGCCCAGAAACTGCCATAATGGAAGCCCATAAATTGCTGCAAGGCGAATAGGGCATTGCCCGTCTGCCATCACATTCAGGGTTTTTGATCATCTTGCAGCGCGCGCTTCTGACAGTGTTTGTTCTTACCGGATTGGCCATTGCTCCTGCACAGGCCCAGCGGGCGGATGTCGCCAATCCAACCGCGACGCAAGAACCTGCCGAACAAATTCCCGATGCAACCGCCGAAACGGCAGCGGCAAAGCTGCCCCCCCCCATTTTGGACCCGGCCTTTGGGGCCTATCAGCGTGGGTACTACCTGGAAGCGTTCGGTCTGGCTTTGGAAAAGGCGGAGCAAGGTGACGCACCGTCCCAGACCCTGGTGGGCCAGATCCTCTATCAGGGTGAGGGGATGGAAAAGAATTACCGTCAGGCGGCAGACTGGTTTCGACTGGCCGCAAAATCCGGCGATCCACAAGCTAAATTTGCACTCGGAATGATGCATCTGCGCGGTCATGGCGTCCTTCCGGACAAGACGATAGCTGCACAAATGTTTCGGGAGGCCGGTCAAACCGGCCACTCAGACGCGCTCTACAATTTGGCGCTTCTCTTTCTGGAAGGCGAAGTGGTGGATCGCAATGTGGGCGTGGCCGCAGCCTATTTGCGCCGTTCAGCTCTTGCTGGACATGCACAGGCACAATACGCGCTGGGCGGGGCATTTGATGAAGGCGCAGGGGTTGCCCGTGATGAAAATGTCGCGGCTGAATGGTATCAGAAAGCTGCCGAACAAGGCCTTGCCGATGCCCAGATTGACCTGGCGGCCATGCTCTTTGAAGGGCGCGGAATTGACCAGGATCAGAAGGCCGCTGCCGGCTGGTTTCTGCGTGCCGCAAACGCTGGAAATCCGGTTGCCCAATCCCGCATTGCCCGGTTGTTGGCAACCGGCAGTGGCACAGAAAGAAATCAGATCGAAGCAGGCAAATGGCATCTCATTTCCCGCCGTTCAGGTCTGGAAGATACATGGCTGACAGATTGGTTCAAGGACCTGACGGATGACGAAAAATCGGCCGCCTTCGACCTGTCGCAAAGCTGGCAATGAGCGCCACCGGAAATCAGACGCTTTGTAAAAAAATCAAATGCTTTCTACAAAATCAGGCGCAATCTAAAAGTCCGGAACCATATCCAGTGTCGTCACAAGCGAAATGATCTTGCCGCCCGAGAGATGAAACACATTTGTGCCGCTGCCCTGCCCGCCGAGAATGGCCTTTGAAATACAAGTCCAGCGTACCGTAATCACCTCGCCTGAAATCGCCACGCTGCCAAGTGTGATCACGGCATCATCGAAATCATCACTGCGACTGTGCTCAAAGGCCTGCAGAATGGCCGCGCGGCCACGATGCCGCTCCGAACTGCCGGAAAACGGCTCGGTGTATTCAGCATCATCAGAAAACAAGGCTCCCAGCACATCCAGTCCGGATGGTCCGGCCTGCATTGCAAGGAAGAAATTTGTGATCTCTAATGGCATGTGAGTCATGAAAGTGGTCCTGTTCCTATGTCCGTTGATCCAAAACTTCTCAGTGCCCTGTCGTCTGTGGTGGCGGAACTTGGAAACGTGCCGACAAGGCCCATTCCACAATCCATTATCAAAACCCTCGCCCCGCTGGTTCGGCCTGGCCTGGAATTGACAATCGATCTGGACGCCAGTCAGGCGATTGGCGCTCCGCTTGTAATGCTGTCAGATAAATCGGCTGAAAGCCCGCTTTTGTCCGCGCTGACACCGCGCCAGAAACAGGTCTCAAAACTGGTGACGGAAGGAAAAACAAATCGCCAGATTGCAGCTGAACTCGGCATAACCCTTGCCACAGTCAAAGACCATGTTCACGCTATTTTGCAGCGGTTGAAGCTCCCGTCCCGCGCAGCGCTGACAGCGGCACTGAACAACTCTTAGAAAACGTAAAACATCCAGACAAGACACACAATCCATCCAAGGATGGATGCTCAACGACTGATCAGACGCGCATTTTCAATGGCAATGACACTTTGATCGGCAAACATTTGCGCCGTTTCAAGCGCCTTGTCATCAAACGGACGAACCGTTTGACGGTAGACGGTAAACGCCCCGATCAACCGATTACCTGCCAGCATCGGTATGGCGGCAAAGGACCGGGCACCGCCCAGATCCGCAGTGGCGTAACGCAAGGGATCGCCGGTGTGATAGATCATCTCTGAGCGCACATCGGAGATATTGATCACTTCATGCGCGGCAATCACACGGCCAAGCCCGGTTTTCGGGCCAACAAGAAACGACCCCATTTCTGACAGCCAATCGGAAAAGACCGCAGGAATTCCGCGCATGTAATTCGCCCGATAGCCGGAGGTCGAATCATATTCAAACAGAATGCCAAACTCCGCGTCACACAGCTCCAGCGCATAGCCCAGTACAGAGGCAATCACCTCATCCAATTGGCCGTTTGAGCGACTGATAATCCGCAGCACCTCGCCCAGAACTCGCTCCCGCCGCACTGCTTCTTCCAGGCTCAGCGCCAGCTCCGAAATCAAGGCGGCCTTTTCCGCATCATCGGACGGCTGCACCTGAGCCTCACCGTTCAGAACACCATATAGTTCAATCTTTGAGGATACACTGAGCTTGCGATAAATCGTCGCCAGATGTGTGCGCACAGTGGAGGGCGCAATGCCCAATTGTCCGGCAATTGCATGATAGGTGTCACCGCTGGCATAAGCCGCTGCAACCTCATGCTCCCGCGATGTCAGAGTCTCTTGTTGCACGGACAGGCCTCTTGTTGCGCAGCTTGGATCTGGAACCTATGACGGTTTTGGCCACGGCTTCCTATACAGCAAATGCAGTAGCAGATGATTGTATATACGCATGAAAATACATCATACGCCCGATAGGCGCGCTGCCTAAAGCCTTCTAACGTTGCAACGAAGCTGCACACCAAAGCGCGGCAAAGTATTTATCGAGGCTGAAAAATGACAAATCGTTGGCAGGTTCTGGCATTGTTGTTCAGCATTCGCGTCGCCATGGCCTTTCAGTTTCAGGCCGTCGCCGCGCTGTCACCATTTTTCATGGAAGCCTACAAGATCGGTATTGCTGATATCGGTCTGCTGATCGGTCTCTATCTGGCACCGGGTATTTTTCTGGCTCTGCCTGGCGGGGCCATCGGCAAACGCTTTGGCGAAAAGCAGGTCGTTCTGGCGGGTCTGTTGCTGATGAGCGTTGGCGGGTTGATGATCGCAATCGGCAGCACTTGGGAAATGCAACTCGTTGGCCGGGTATTAGCGGGCATTGGCGGCGTCCTGCTGAATGTCCTGATGACCAAAATGGTCACGGATTGGTTTGCCGGACGTGAAATCGCTACCGCCATGGGCATCTTTGTCAATTCCTGGCCGGTCGGTATTGCGCTTGCCTTGCTTGTTCTGCCGGGCCTGGCGGACGCAACCGGCCTTAACATGGCGTTGCTGATGGTCGCGGTTCTGACCATTTGCGGCTTTGCCTTGCTCGCCACGGCCTATGAGGCTCCTGCTGGCCTAAGCGTCCAAGACACGCAGCCCGTTCCGCTACGAGGCACTACCTTGTGGCTGGTCCTGTGTGCCGGTTTGATCTGGGGCCTTTACAATGCCGCGCTCAGCATGGTTTTCAGCTTTGCGCCCGCCATGCTGGCGGAACAGGGCTGGACGGCCGCTGCCGCCAGTTCTGTCACCAGTATTGTACTGTGGGTCATGGCCATCTCAATTCCACTTGGCGGCTTTCTTGCAGATCGCACCAAGCGGGTAGACGCTGTCCTGATGACGGGCCTCATATTGTTCGCAATCATGCTGGTCATAGCGGCACGCACAGACGCCATCCTGCTCAGCTTCACAATAATGGGCACAGTTGCAGGCCTTTCAGCAGGCCCGATCATGAGCCTGCCGTCACGCATATTGCTGCCCGGCAACCGCGCAGTTGGCATGGGCGTATTTTTTACAATCTTCTACATGTTTGTCGTGCTTGGGCCGCTGGCAGCAGGATACCTTGCCGATCTGTCCGGCCGTATCAGCATTGCCTTTGATATAGGCACACTTATGCTGATTGCCTGTATAGTTCTACTTATGGTATTCAGACACCAATCCACCACACGCAAACCAGTCGGTACCCCTTGCGTTGCGCCGCGTTCAGCGAGTTGACACGCCGCGTTGTAACCCGCGGCGCATGTGCAAAAAAACTAGCCATCATGTCTATTTTTCAGGCAATTTGATCCGTCTTATTTCCAATTTACAGCAGATTTTCGCTCTTTGAACTGGCATGAAAATTGCTTCTCAGCCCATAGAGTTCGATTAGGAGAATACTATGAGCGGAAATACCGTGCGTTTGAATGCCATTTCAGCAATTACATCGACACCGACAGTTGAGTCCGGTTTTGATTTTGTATCAAGCCCGACCAGCAGTGTCTGGGGCGATAATGTTTTCAGTTTAAATGAAATGGAGCAGCGCCTACCCAAAGCGATCTTCAAATCGCTGAAGAAGACAATCACTTCAGGCGAGGAATTAGATCCGACCACGGCAGATGCGGTCGCCGAGGCGATGAAGACATGGGCCATTTCAAAGGGCGTTACGCACTATGCACACGTGTTTTATCCACTCACCGGCCTGACAGCCGAGAAACACGATTCCTTCTTCGATCCTGATGGAAATGGCGGCACGATTGCGACCTTTGCCGGCAAAGCGCTGATCCAGGGCGAGCCAGATGGCTCCTCCTTTCCAAATGGCGGCATTCGCCAGACATTTGAAGCCCGTGGATACACCATCTGGGACGTCACAAGCCCAGCCTACATCATCGAAAATCCAAACGGCACGACGCTCTGCATCCCCACAGCTTTCGTGTCCTGGACAGGCGAAGCGCTGGACAAAAAGACCCCGGTTCTTCGCTCCATGCAGGCACTTAACAAACACGCCCAGCGCGTTCTGAAATTCTTTGGAACCAACGGCCCCTTCATCTCGTCCTCCGCCGGTGCCGAGCAGGAATATTTCCTCGTCGACAACCACTTCTATTACGCACGCCCCGACCTTCTGGCCGCTGGCAGAACCCTGTTTGGCTCTCCGCCGCCCAAAGGGCAGGAATTCGATGATCACTATTTCGGAGCCATCCCGGAGCGGGTTCAGGCGTTCATGTTTGAGGTGGAACGCGAATGCTTCAAACTGGGCATTCCTGCAAAGACACGCCACAACGAAGTAGCGCCCGGCCAGTTTGAATTGGCCCCCGTTTATGAAATGGCCAATGTGGCAACCGATCACCAGCAATTGGTGATGACCACTTTGCGCAAGGTCGCCACCAAATACGGCATGACGTGCCTGTTGCATGAAAAACCATTTGCTGGCGTCAATGGTAGCGGCAAGCACGTCAACTTCTCCATGGGCTCTCCAAAAGCAGGCAATCTGTTTGATCCGGGTGAAACACCTGCAGAAAACGCACAGTTTGTTGTGTTCTGTGCAGCCATGATCTCAGCGGTTTACAAACACGCCAAATTGCTGCGCTCCGTTGTTGCTTCAGCCTCAAACGATCACCGCCTTGGTGCCAATGAAGCGCCCCCTGCCATTCTGTCGGTCTTCCTCGGCACGGAGTTGAACGAAGTCATGGAATCCATCGTCAATGGCACCCAGATTACATCCAAAAGGGTCCCGCTGAACCTGGGTGTTGATGTCCTGCCATCTATTCCAAAAGATTCCGGTGACCGTAACCGCACCAGCCCGATGGCCTTTACCGGCAACCGGTTTGAATTCCGCGCGGTTGGCTCCAATCAGTCGATCGCCGGTCCAATGGTTGCCATGAACACCATTATGGCAGAAGCGCTGGATGAAGCAGCCACATTGCTGGAAGCAGCCGACACATCCAACACCGAGAAACTGGGTGCAGCTGTTGCCAGCTACGTCAAAAAGGTCTGGGGAGAATGTTCAAACGTTGTCTTCAATGGCGATGGTTACGCGGATGAGTGGCAGACGGAAGCTGCCAGACGCGGCTTGCCAAACCTTGTCACAACACCCGATGCGCTGGGCGTTCTCAAAGAACAGACTTACATTGATCTGTTCGACAAATATGACGTTCTGTCCGAGCGCGAGCTGGATTCCCGTTATGAAGTCTATGCAGAACAGTACATTTCAGCCGTCAATGTAGAGTCCAATCTGGTTGTGGAAATGGCCAAGACAATGGTGTTCCCGGCGGCTGTTCGCTACCAGGGCCAACTGGCCTCAAGTCTGGCCAGCCTGAAGGCCATTGGCGTTGAGACCGACCACGACACAATTTCCAAAGTCACCGATCTGATCAAGAATTTGCAGGATTCGGTGGCCGAACTGGAAGCTCTCAAAGCCACTGAGCATGATGCGGCAAGCGTGGCCGCACATTGCTTCATGATCAAGGATGATGTGTTGCCGAAAATGCTGGAAGTTCGGGGCCATGTGGATGCGTTGGAAGCCATTGTCGCCGATGATTTATGGCCGCTGCCAACCTATCAGGAAATGCTCTACATCAGGTAAGAGCAACGACCCGCGACAGATACAAATCAGAGACCGCTATCCAATAGCGGGCTCTTTTCGTTTTCCCCACCCATATCGAGCCTTATCAAGCCTCCACGAACTGATCTGGATGGCGCTTCGCCCAATCAGCCAGAAAGGCTGCAACCTCTTCTTCACCGGCCATGTCCATAGCCCAGCGCTGCAGACCAACCCCAGCGCTCAAAGCCAGACGAAGACAGGAGATATAATCCCGCTCCGCCCGGGCCGGACAATTGTCCGAGCCGTGAATGATGGTGCTGAGCAGCGTTCCACCATAACCATTGATGTAATTCAAATCCGGCTTTTGGCTGAGCAGAAATTCCATCATTTCGGGAAGCCCTTCCCAACCGGCCAATTGCACCGGAATCATCCCTTGCCCATCGGGATGATCCGAATGCATGCCCAGTGCAACCAGCCGCTTTACATGGTCCAGTTTCCCCGGTAAATGCAGAATGTTGCGAATGATGTCCTGATAGCCGTTCGCCAACCGGTCGAACGTAATTGTCGCATCACCAGTGGGGGCTCCGTCGGCGGCATTGGCCAATAAAGCCTCGTCAGGCGTTAGTGTCGCGTCACAGCCGCGCGCTGCCAGCGCCTCTGCCATTGCCGGATTGCCAAACACACGCGCATAGGCATAGGCCGAACAACCTTCAAACAGGCCAGACGGATCCGCGCCTGAATCCAGCAGCTTTTCAATCATGTCCCGGCCACACATGCGCCGCGCTGCCTGATGCAAGGCCGGCACCACAAAGGGGCTCTCTCCGCCCACGGACGCAGCTTCAAACTCATCGGCCAGCGCTCCGGCATCCAGCAGCATTTGAACCGCCTCCAGATCATGAAAATCCATCGCCCGCAGCACGGCGTTGGTGCCTCTCGGATCGGCTCCGTGCTCCAACAGCATACGCAGCCCGTCATGATGACCAAGCTCGGTGGAATGATACAGCGATTCATTGTCATTGGGGTTGGCACCATGCTCCAGCAACCAACGCCCCAGCACCATATTATCTGAATGCCCAATGGCGAAATACAGCGGCGACAGCTGATGGTCGCTGCCTTCATGCGCCGGAGAGCCAAGATTGACATCTGCCCCATTGGCCAGCAGCAGCTCGGCAATTGCCAGCATGTCCGCGTCCCGCTCGGGCCATACTTTGATCATCCGCGAATGCGCCAGATGGATCAGCGGTGATGCCATGCCAAGCATTTCAACGGCTCGCTTCGGCTCTGACAGAAGCGCAGCTTCCACTGCCTCACGCCGATACAGCGCAATCTCCAACTCCAGATCGCCATCAGCCAGCGTCGGCGTGTCAGTCAGAAATTGCTGCACCACCTTGAACTGGCCTTCATGCACGGCAATTTTCAACCGTTGACGCTTGGCGGCAACATCCATACCCAGCATGTCCACCGCCAGCTTCAAAGATGGCCAGCTTGCAAAACTGTTTTCGCGCGCAATCACATGAAGGTAATCTGAATGTTTCAAGACCGCCCCATCCGGGCGCGGCGCTATGCTGGCAATCCGCGATCGCGCATGAACCTCGCCCGCCTCATGGGCTTTCTTCAGTGCCTTGGCATCACGGCGCAATTGTTCAATGGATTTCATAATCGGTTTTCCCTTGTGTACACCCATTGGCTCGCTGATCCGGGTGAGAGAAAAATCCGAGTTTTTCAAAGCTCAGTCAAGAAAGAGGTGCCGATAACAGCTGTCCGCGAACCTGGGTGCCACCTCTTATGGCGAGGGAATTGTAACTGGTTTGGTTTAAGGTGGGAACAGATACTTCCAACATCCTCAAAGCCGAATGGATCGATGGTTCGTTTGTCTTCAACTGCCGTTTTTCCAATGCACAGGGCGCTCGTCCATCCCACCATTGTGTAACGTGCCCAAACACCGTCGACACGGCTTGTGGGCGCAAGACTTCATACCGTTTCCTGTTCGTGACAAATCTGGTTGGTTTCATGGGCGCTCAGATTTTCGTCCAGAAGTCTGCAGCGGCCGCCTGGATTGCGCGCATCAAAATGCATGCAGTCTCTACACAGCCCAAATGCGCGGCCGCCATTTTCTCGTAGCACCCCGATAAGGAACTGATCGAGAGAAGAAAGAAGCGCGTGTTGAGTCTCAGTGTCCATGTTCGCCAGCGCTTTCGCGGTCGCATTTTGCTGCAGCGCGATTGCCTCGCCTTTCTTTGTCAGATCAAAACTGATCGCACGTTTATCCTTGATCGAGCGGTGTTCGGTCACATAGCCCTTGCCGGAAAGCGATTTCAATGTCTGCGAAACCGTGCCGCGTGTCGTGGCAAGGTAGTCTGCAACTTGAGACGGGCCGCGCGAAAACCTGTTTGCCCGCGATAAATAGTCGATCACCTGCCTTTGGGTCGGGTTCAATTGCCCTTCCCAGGCTTGGGTTGCATCCAACCGGGCAAGACGACTGATCAGCGCGCGTATACGTATCTCTGTTTCCATACCTTATAATAGCGAGTCGATAATTACCTTGCAATAGTTTCGACTCGCTATTAAATTACGCACTGTCAACCATGCAAGGAATTGGAAAATGAAAACTGTTCTCTCGCTCTCAGTCTCAATATCTGTATTAGCTGCCTGCTCCTCCTGGGCCGAAGGTGAACACGGCCACGATCACGCCATTCAACAGGAAGGGGCTATTCTATCGCCGGAGGATGCCAGCCAGATTGCTTCCTTTGACATTCTTGCTGCGCATGCGCACCGTACCGGCAATGTCGTGACGTTTCACATGACAACAGCTGGTGTGGCCGGAGCAAATCAACCTGATCCCGCTGGCGCCGTAGGTGGCGCCCCAGTGTGGTCCTATGTCTGGCCCACCTCGCTTGACCCGGCATCCGTCGGCTTTGAAGGCGGCACAGGCATTCTGGCAATGGCTGCAACAAGTCATCCCGATTTCGATGACACACCTTTGTATGATGAAAGCGGGGACGGAGACCCTGAAAATGACGGGCTGTTGTGGCACAGTCACTGGGTCGTTCTGACACCAACCGAAGCGTGTGGATCCGGAGCATTGGCCGTTCGCGATATCCCCGAAGGGACCAGCCCGCGTTTGCCGGCGACATGGCCTGGCTTCCCAATCTTCTTGGATAGCCCGGGTTTCACACCCCTGTTTGATGGTCCCGAAATCAAGATCAATGCTGGGTTTGCAAGTGACGTGAATTTGGCTGGTATCAGCTATGATGGCGTCACGTCTGCCTTGCGGGTCAATGCAAACATCCACGCGCCATTACTTTGCGTCACCGATGTCTTTGACGTGGCATCGAGCGATCTGTCGCTGCCAGGCGTTATAAATTGAGCCCGGTTCGGGGCCGTATCGGGTGCGGCCCCATTCATGTTTGAGAAAGTGAAGTCGATGTCGGCCCCCGAGTTACAGATATCACAGTGGTTTAATACAAAAACGCCACCAACACTTGCCGGTCTGCGCGGCAAGGTAGTCATTCTGGAAGCGTTTCAAATGCTGTGCCCGGGATGCGTGATGCACGGGCTACCTCTGGCACAACGGGTGCGTTGCGCATTCTCTGAAAGTGCTGTCGAAGTCATCGGGCTCCACACGGTGTTCGAGCATCACGCCGCAATGACACCTGTTTCTCTCGAGGCGTTTTTGCACGAGTATCGCATAACGTTCCCAATAGGTGTTGATGCGGCTGGTGACGGGGCATCGCCCAAGACGATGACAGCATTCCAAATGCGCGGCACACCAAGCATGTTGCTGATCGATAAATTCGGAGAACTTCGTGCCCACCATTTTGGCGAAGTATCCGAACTTCTTTTGGGGGCAGAGATTGCAACTCTGATTAAGGAACAAACCTCTGAAACAGAGGCATTGGAACTCGAACCCCTTGTTGGTCAAACATGCAGCACTGAGGGTTATCGTTAAGGGCCCCATAATCAGCGGCCAGTTTCAGAAACCGATCAAAGCCGATTTCCTCCTCATCACCGTCCTTGGCATTCCGGCGCAGCGGAGCACCTCTTAAGCCGGGCCAACCGGTCCCAAATTCTAAAAAAAACCACTCCATTTCGACAGTCGGCCAAAATTCAATCCAGATGATTTTCGGTAACTGACTTCCATCAGATAATTTCTAAAACCGCACTCCCTCGCATCCGCTGGCATAGGAGCGCTTCTGGCCGCGTCATCATGAGATTCAAATTCCGTTTCCAGAGGCGCGCCACCATTGACCGAAGACAGGGTCGCTTCGACCTCGTCAGGCAATCGGGTCTTGGTCATGTCGGGTCTCCTATTCAGCAGCGATCGGAACCGGATATCTGATTTGGTCCTGAATTTCTTTTCGGTGGAATATACTGAACAGCACTGGAACCACGCCCAGGGTCAAAACTGTGCCAACAGCCAATCCCCAGGCCATGATGCTGGCCATGCCATAAAACAGCGGATCGCGCGCGATGATGAGCGGCATCAGGCCAAGAATGGTTGTAATCGTCGTCATGATGATGGGCCTCAGACGCACGACAGATGCATTGATGATGGCGTCAAAACCCCGCGTTCCCGATTTCATTTCCAGATCAATGCGGTCAATCAAAACAATCGCATTGTTGATGATGATACCGGCAAGGGACAGCAGGCCCAGGATCGGCATGAAACCGAAATCCGCCCGCATGATGTAAAGCCCCATCGCGACACCGATGATGATCAGCGGAATGGTTGCCAGCACCGCAAATGCGCGCCGCAGCGAGTTGAATTGTCCGACAAGCAGGATCGTGACCAGCGCTAAAGTCAGGGGCACATTGGCCGCCAGCGCCGCTTTGCCATCGGCGGAATCAGTGACGATGCCGGTAAGGGCAGCCGCATGGCCAATTGGCATGGATGCCGCAATTTCGGCCAGCCCCTCTTCAATGTAAGGGACCATCTGTTCAGCGTTCATGATTGCCGAGCGGCCTTCGATTGTGACCGCAAATTCAAGGTTCTTGCGCTCAATTCTGGAATAGGCATTCACCGGTCTGATCGAAGCGACCTGTGACAGAGCCACACCGGTTCCACTTGCACCAAAGACAACCAGACTTTCCAGCTCGGAAGGGTCGCTTCGCACATCATCAGGGCCGTAAAGCAAGATCGGCAAGACATCATCACCCTCACGATACTCACCCAGCGGCGCACCTGCGATGGTGCCATAGATGGCCATGTTGATGTCGTTCGTCGTCACCCCGGCATCGCGCGCCTTGGCCTGATCGATCACGATATCAAGCCGCGGAACACGTGTCTCCCAATCGATCCGAATGCCCGTGGCCTGCGGCACCCCGGCCAACAAATCCTCCACCCGTTGGGCTGCCTGATAGACAAAATCCATGTCAGCGCCCGTGATTTCAATCTCCAGCACATTGGTGTCGCTCGGTCCCAGAAACATGCGGGTTACCCGGGCCATAATCTCAGGATGGTTCTGAGGAAAATGCGTATTCAAATCGGCAATCGCGCCGTCCATTTTTTCCAGTGAGACGACATTGGAAACAATCACGGCACGATTGGGCGCAGGATCAACCGGCGCCAGCGACAACACGAAACGCGGCCCGCCAAAACCCACATAGGAAACGCTGCTTTTGAGCCAGTCGAAGCTGGCTTGTCCAATGGATGCGTTGATGGCTTTGATCGCCTTGTCAGTCGCTGCGGCAGTGGCACCAGCCGGCAGATCGATATAGGTGATGATCTGGCTTCGGTCAGAATCCGGGAAAAACCGTTGACTGGCCTGCGACATGCCAAACACACCAAGGCCAAGGGCCATCAGCACACAAACCAAAAACAGACCCCGGTGACGCAGCACGCCACCCAGAACCGCCCTGTAAGATCGATTCAGCGGACCGAACATGCGTTCATTGAAGGGGATCTGATCATCCGCTTTTGGCAGTTTCAGAAATTGGTGGCACAGGATCGGCGTCACGGTCATCGCCATCAACCAGGAGATGCTCAGCGAAATGGCAATGACGATGGACACGGAGCGCGTATATTCACCGGCGGCATGTTGTGCCAGCATCAGCGGCAGGAAAAACGCAATGGTGCTGACCGTCGAGGCAAGCAGCGGAATGGCCAATTCACGCCCGCTATTGACCAGCGCAGCATCCCGGCTTTCACCCGCGCTGAGACGCCGCTTGAAATCCTCGGCCATGACAATGCCATTATCCACCAGAAGCCCAAGCGCAATCACCAGCGTGGCCAGGCTCATGCGCTCCAGCGGCAGCTCAATGAAACCCATGATGGCGATTGTCGCGAGCATGACCCCCGGCACAATGGCACCAACTATCAGCCCGGTGCGCACACCCAGCAGGATCATCACCACCCCCAGAACAATGACAATGGTCTGAAGCACATTGATCGACAGGCCGAACACGGCAGCACTCACCTGCTCTGCCTGGTAGGTGACGGTCTGGAATTCATAGCCCGCCGGCAAGATCCGCTCGATGTCTCCAAGCCGTGCCAGAATGGCCGGGCCGAAATCCAGCACACGCACGCCATCATTCATCGATATTGCCAGAATGATAGCTTGTTGGTCATTCAAATAGGCTTTGCGCGGTGCCGGATCGGCGATTGTGCGCACAATGTCGGCAATGTCTCGCAAAGCAATTTCAGAGCCATCAGGTCCCGAGACCAGAAGGTCTTCAATATCCTCAACAGTATCAAAGTCACCGGTCGGAACAACCAGTAGGGAGCGCTCGCCCAGCGCCATTTCCCCGCCTGGCCGAATGGTGTTCTGTGCAGCAAGTGCCTGCGAAATGGCATCAACACTCAAGCCCCGTTCCGCAAGCCGGGCACGGTCCATCCGCACTTCGATCAACTCTGGTACAGACCCCAATATGTCAATGTTCTTGACCCCATCAACGGCATAAAGCCGGTCCCGAACCACCACCGCCATCTTCTGCACTTCGGCTATGGAATAGCCATCACCGGTAAGTGCAGTGGTGACCACTGAAACATCGCCAAATGTATCATTGATTTCGGGCGTTCCCGCACCATCGGGCAGGCTGCCTTCTGCTTCGGTTATGCGCTCCCGCAAGGCCGACCAGATTGGATCAAGATCATGAAACCTGTCCTCAACGGTAATCTGAATGATCGAGACGCCCGATAGCGACGATGATTTGATGTCTTTGATTTCGGGCACTCGCCGTGCTGCCTGCTCCAGCGGTCGTGTGATGAGCTTTTCAACACGCTCCGGCGGCAGACCGCGATATTGTGTGATGATCATGGCCTGACGAATGGCAATCTTCGGGTCTTCCTGAGCCGGCAGCGTAAAATAGCTGAAGGACCCGAACAGCATCAAAATACCGACGATCAGAAAGACAAGGCGGCGATGATGATTTGCAAGATTGGTGAGCATGGTCCGGCTCTCAAAGATCAAACCGGGCGATGCCCGTGCCAATCAGTTCCACACGCTGGCCATCGCGCAGCAGATTGACACCGCGTGTGGCAATGATGGCACCCGTATCAGGCGCGCCGCTGACTGAAACCGTATCGGCCTTCAAACCGACAAGCGCGACTTCCACTTTCTCCACCAGGCCCGTATCTGGGCTGTAGACGAACAGATGAGTTCTGTTGCCGGTGCCGGACACAATGGACGCCAAAGGCACGTCAACCAGATCATTTGTTTCAGGCTTGAATGAAAAGGCGACGCGGGCAGTCATGCCGGGTTTCAAACCGGCAGCGTGCGCGGGCACAGCCAGCGTCACCGGAAAGGTACTTTCCCCGGCATTGCGCGATCCCATTTCGGTGATCATGCCAATTTGCGCCGCCCATGAACCGAATTGCACAGCGTGCTCCTGCCCGATATCCAGATGGCGGAAAACATCCTCCGGGACGGCGACCCCAAGTTCAGGAGCGATCTCCCGGTTTTCCAGTGTGACAATGGATTGGCTGGCCGCCACGGTTTGAAAATTCTCCACACTGACATCGGCCACAAATCCGGCAAACGGCGCAACAAGTTCGGTCTGTGACAGTTGCTCTTCAGCTATCGCCAGCGCCTGCCGGGCAAGATCCACGCGGCTCGTGGCACTGGTCAGGGAAGCCTGCGCACTGTCCAGACTGGCTCTGGCCTCAACGCCTTTGTCGTAAAGAATTTTCTTTCGCTTGAAATAAGCCTGCGCCTCAACCAGAAGCGCCTCTGTTTCCACAAGACTGGCCTGCCGTTCGTTGACGGCCAGAATTGCTGTTGTCTGGTCAAGCACGGCAATCATGTCGCCCTTGTGCACCTGCTGACCCACCTGCACGTTGATCTGGCTGATGGTTCCAAGCCGTTCAAAGGCAAGCGGCGTGATGGCACCGGCCTGCACGGTGGCGGAAAAGGTTCGGCGCAGGCGTGCCGTGCGGTCCGGAATTTCCTGCCAGTAAATCAGGGTCGGACTGGCCCCTTGCATCGGCTCAATACCTGGCGCAGTCGGCCCTTCTTCGGCAGGTTTCAAATCCTGCGGTGTTTGCGGCGCGGCACGCGGCGCAAGCGTCTGAAAACCCAATGCAACAGTCCCACCAGCCGGATCACCGGAGAGAAAACCGGATATCAGGATCGCGCCACATGCAGAAAGCACCACACCCGTCAGCGAGATGATTCCCCTGTGAAAGCCCATGTGAAAGCCCCTGTGCAGCCCGAACCCGACAAGCGCCAAAAGAAGAGCAACAACAACCAAACCAAAAGCCATTCTATGCCTCCCCGTTTCGTTTGATACAGGCGAGAAACGCGAGACTTTTCAGGTAAAACGGTGCGCTGGCGAACAGCAGCAGCACAAACACAACCAGAAAGCCCGGGCCGCTGACCCACATCAGATAGGCCACGACAGCGCCCAACACAGTCAAGACCAGCACGGCCAGGCTGAGCCATATCTCCAGCCCCTCAAAGGGCGCATGGGCGGCGGCATCATCAATGATACCGCGCGAAGGATGTTTCGGTTCTGAAGCGCTGGCCTGCCGGGTTCTGGCGTTCATCCACCCCGCACTGGCCACATTGGCCAACCCCGAGGGGCTGGAACACAGAACCGAACCGGCCAGCCCGCTTTGCCCAAGATGTCCGGTATGTCCGGTGGCAAAAAGCAATTCCGGAAGCTGCAGCTCTGTGTTCAGGACATTGATTTGTCGTGTATCTGACATCACATCCACTCCATAATAAACTAAACCGTTCAGTTCATTTTTGTGATATAATCCGCAGCAAACTTGAAGTCAACAGAAAATTGAACTAAACGGTTCACTTCATGAAGGAGCCTACTTTTGTTGAACACCGGCACAACCAGAGCCCAGAAAAAAGCCCATCAGATCATGGAAGGTGCCGCCCAAATATTTGATCAGCACGGTTTTGAGGGTGCGAGTGTCGACATGATTGCCGAAGCGGCTGACGTTTCAAAAGCCACGCTCTACAAATATTTTGCCAACAAGCAGGAACTGTTCAAGGCCGTCATTCAGCGCCAATGCAAATTCTATAGTGGCAGAATTGCAGAACTGAGTGAGGTGGATGGAACGCTGGAGGACAATCTGCGCGCCATAGCCAGAACCATCGGCCAGACGTTTACATCTCCGGTGCTGGCCAATCTGTATCGGCTGGCCATCGCCGAAGCCACCCGCTTCCCGGAAGCCGGTCGCACCTTCTATGAATCAGGCCCCCAAACCGGTGAAATTCTGACGACCAAAATCCTGCAGAAACACATCGATTCCGGTGAACTCGACATAGACGATGTGCCTTTGGCCGCACGCCAGTTTCAGGAACTGATCAAAGCCGATTTTTTCCACGTCGCAATCTTCGGCATCCGCACCGATTTCACGCAAGCGGACATCGAAAAAAGCGCAGAAGCCGCAGTCCAGACATTTCTGAGGGCCTATCGGACGCGGTGAATAGAGGGCCATCAACCCACTGTTAAAAGCCACCGCCAACAATTCTCCACGAACCAAGTTTCGACAACAAGCGCTCGACTTCGAGGCTGACGGTCTGTATCGAAACCAAATCATGGTACCGGCCAAATGGAGATTTGTGTGAAGAATATCGTTTTTGACATCGGCAATGTCTTAATTGCCTGGGATGAACATGCCGCGTTCCGCGAGACTTTTCCAGATGATGCGACGATTGACCAGTTTTTTGCTGAGATCGGCTTTTACGACTGGAACCAGGAGCAGGACCGTGGCCGGTCGCGCCTGGAAGCCGTGGCTGCAATGCGTGCAAAATCGCCTGAACATGCACCCCTCCTTGATCAATTTTTTGATCGGTTTCCCGATACCATCCAAAAGAAAATCAGTGGCAGCTGGCAGGTTTTGGATGATCTGAAAACATCAGGGCACAGAATTTTCGGTTTGACCAATTGGGGTGCAGAGACCTGGCCCGTGGCAAAACAGGTCCATCCCGAATTGAATACGATCTTTGAAGATGTTGTCGTGTCTGGCCATGAAAAGCTGATTAAACCGGATCGCCGCATTTATGAGGTGCTGACGGTTCGAAACAATCTGCGCCCAGATGAGTGTCTGTTTATTGATGATAGCCCCAAAAATGTCGAGGGGGCACAGATCGCAGGCTGGCAAGCGCTGCATTTCACCGGGCCAGATGAATTACGCAACTCCTTGAAGGAGTTGGGACTGTTGTGATCTGAAGTTGGCCCCTGGATGTTTTCGAAAAATGACACGCTGAAAGACAATCTGCGCGCCATCGCCGAAGCCGTCCACTTCCCGGAAATCGGCCGCACTTTCTATGAATCAGGCCCGCAAACCGGTAAAATTCTAACGACCAAAATTCTGCAAAAACACATCAACGCTGGCGAACTTGCCGTAACGGTTTGCCCCTGGCCGCGCGCCAGTTTCAGCCCGCGGCCACCAAATGCCACTTGGCTATTCATTCTGCGACTTGATTGAAGTGACTGCTTAGTGCCGGGAGGCGGCAAAGTATAACGCATGGATTTGGAAGAGATCAAGATGCCATATCTAGACAACAATGGCCCATATTGGATTGGAATATTTTTGGGCCTAAGATACCAACTCTCTGACAGATTACATTCTCCCGATTCTTGCCGCCATCGTTTTAAGGTGTAAATGGAAACTTTTGATCACGTTATTGTTGGCGGTGGCATAGTCGGTGCATCAATCGCGTATCATCTGACCTGCAAAAATGCTGGAAAAGTATTGCTATTGGAACGCAATGAGTTGGCCTGTGCTGCTTCCAGTCGAGCCGCTGGATTGGTGCTACAAGCCTCCACCAAAATTTCAAAAACGCCTCTGGCGAAATTGACAGTAAATACGATATCCGTACTTGAAGAAGAATTGGGCGAGAGTGTAGGGTTTCATCAGGTTGGCAGCCTGCGTATTGCCGCATCGGAAGACCGCGTAGCAGAGCTGGATGCTATGGCGCGTGACGCATCGAGATGGAACATCCCAGTTGAATGGCCGAGCGCAACAAAGATCCACCAGATGGTTCCCTGGCTAGATATCAACACCATGCGTAGCGTGGCTTTTATGCCCACCGACGGGTATATTGATCCTTATCTTTTGACCATGGCTTACATCAGGGCTGCTCAAGCACGCGGGGCAGTTGTGCGCCCACGCACAGAGGTCCTTGATGTTGTGATAGAACAACATGAAGTCACAGGTGTTTTGACCGATTCTGGGCAGATTGCCTGTGGCTCTGTTGTTGATGCCTGTGGTGTTTGGGCGGCGGCGTTCTCCGAACGAGTGGGCTTTGCGCTCCCCATGGCGCCGGTGCGAAGCCATTACTGGATAACAGAACCAAATGAAGCATATGGGGGAGACCACCCAATAACGATCCTTCCTGATGTTGCTGCCTATACGCGCCCGGAAGTAGGCGGATTGATACTTGGAGTTCAAGAACCCCGTTCCGTCACTTTCGACGCCCATGAATTGCCCAATGATCCAGCCGCCTTTTCACCGACGAAAGGAGAAGAACACTGGGAAGTGCTTACCGATGCTTATGAAGGCCTGGTACAATTCTTCCCGATGATCGAGAGTGCTCAATTCTCCAGTTATATGTGCGGGTTGTCTTCTTACACACCGGATGGAGAAATAATTCTGGGGCCTGTTCCTAACGTATCCGGTTTCTATGCTGCTGCCGGGGCCTGCGGTTCCGGAATTACCCTGTCAGCTGGGATGGGTGATGTAATTGCCGATCTAGTGTTGGGGCGGCAACCTGCTTTTGATGTTAGACCTTTCCGACCTGATCGATTTGGACATGTTGACCCATTTGATGAACCTTTCCGAGAACGGTGTGCCGCTGCTAGGGCTTCAAAGTCACGGAAAGACGTCTGACGTAAATCTGTTTTGAGTGCCCATTCGATGAGGCGAAAATCTGGAGCAGAATTCTCATCACCATCACACGTAGAATGGAGGATCATGACCGCTATGGGTCAAAAGCGGAAGTCACCATATTTATGCGCAGGTCAAATCGCGACGCCTTCGTTTTGGTAGAAAAGGGCTCTTTTTCCTTTTTCGCTACGATGCATGAACGGCTGGTTCGGGAAGCCTTTCCTTAGCGTAGGATTTTGCCCCGTGCGGCATCAGACCCCTAATCCACGGAACCATGTCACTTTAAGAGCAAACCTCCATCGACGACCAGGTCAATGCCTGTGATGTAGGACGCGCCCTCTGACAGCAAAAAGACGGCTGCTGACGCGAGTTCTTTTGGCGTGCCGACGCGACCTAGCGGCACGCATTGCCCCACATCATCAATTTTTTCAGCTGTATCCCATCGATCTTGCAACGGCGTCAACGTGAGGCCGGGATAGATCGCATTCGAGCGGATATTGTCTGCGGCGAGTTGCATCGCAAGTGATTTTGACAATGCCCCAACTCCCGCCTTGGCGGTTGAATCCGCATCTTGGGGTTTTGGATCACCGCGCAGACATTGTGTGGTCGAAAAATGAACCATTGCCCCCCCACCATTTTTGCGCATATGCGGAACTGTCGCGCGGGCCATGTGCACCATCGATTTAAGATTGATGTCGAACACCCGGTCCCAGACATCAATATCCATGTCGAGCAGTGAAGCATCGCGGTCAAACCAAAGAACACCGGCCACGTTTGCAAGATAATCGATATGCCCGAACCGTTTAACACTCGCTGCAATCGCGGTGTCCACGAAAACGTGGTCCGTTACGTCGCCCTGAACGTAGAGGCGCTGATCGGCAGTGCCGCCCAGGTCGTCAGGTTCGGGTTTCAGGTCGATCATAATGACTGATCCGCCAGCATTAAGGATCATGTTGGCGATCTGTTGGCCCATCCCGCCTCCAGCACCAGTAACAACGGCCACACGGCCTGAAAAATCAAATGTAATCATGTGTTTTCGAGACCCTTAAAAACAAACCATCCAAAAAACCAGTGCGCCGTCGTGCCATCAAGTTCCACCCGAATGATTAGGAACCACAGATCACAAGTGCAAAAAATTGTGAAGCATTTTATACGAACCGAAGCGACACGAAGTCCTGCTTTGACGGTGAACGCGGAGCGCCCATAGGGGCCATTTAACCGCAGCGTAGCATCGGTCAATATGGGCTCCTTGCAGCCCTTCGCTGCCCTTCACACGAACGACTGGTTTGGGCCGTGTTTGGCTGCCGTCTCAAATCGGTGGAGCTGCGCGCTCGGTGATCAACTGTCGGGCAGTTACCCTTTCCCGGTGTATCATATACAGCCCTGCGCCGATAATGATGGCGATGCCGGTCATGGTCAAAGCGTTAGGAAAATCGTGGAACACCAAATAGCCGAATAGGGTTGCCACTGGCAATTCCAGATACTGCAATGGGGCCAACGTGGCCGAGGGCGCCAACGACAGCGCATAAGTCATCATCATATGGCTCAACGTGGCGAAAAACCCAACTCCCAACAGCCATAACCACGCGATGCCTGTAGGCCAAACCGGATCAAGCAGCTCAGCCCCCGAGCCTTGGGCCATTATCATCACTGGCATGCAAAGTAGGCTAGCGATTAGGCCCGTGTAGAATTGCAGGGTCACAGGATGAACCCGGCGCGACAGCCCGCGTGTCACAAGTATATAGAACGCGAACCCCACTGCCGTACCAAGCGGAAACAGCGCTACAGTACCAAAGGCTACAAAACTGGGTTGGATCACGAACATGACACCTACAAATCCAACGATTGCTGCCCCCACGCGGCGCGGGCCAACATCTTCACCAAGGTAGAACTTGCCTACAAGCAACACAATGAACGGGGCTACAAACACAATCGCTAGTGCATCTGCTAGGGGCATCACGCGGATCGCGGCGATAAAACAAAACGTCGCGACAAATAAAAGCGCCGCGCGAACCACCAGCGCCAACCATTGTCCTTGCGCGACCCGCAACGACAACCCCATGATCCAGATAAACGGCCCCATCAGCACGCACTGCACGACAAAGCGTGCGGTCGTTATCTGCCCCACTGGCACGGTGGCTGACGCCAGCTTGGCCGCCACATCAAGAATGGGGGCGGTCAAGCAAAACCCTAGCATCAGCGCGACACCGGCTAAAATGTGGTCCGTGGAAGAGGTGGCGTTGTTCATGATCCCATCGTAAATTTATCACCGAACACGCACCATTCTCTTTGCGACGCTAGGCGGTGAATAAGAGCGCTGCCATGAATGGCTGCTTAACTGAAGTTCGGTTGATGAGAGCGAATGGCAGCTTTGGGTCGAAAATGATATCCCTATCATCCACCCACCGAATACCACACCCCTTGCAAAAACCCACCAAATGTGGTGCAGACGCCCTCAATCATTTGAAAACGCCACAAAAGACAAAAACCATGAAAATCAACGGTAATGAAATTCGTCCCGGCAATGTGATCGAGCACCAGAATACGATCTGGGCTGCGGTCAAGGTTCAACATGTCAAACCCGGCAAGGGTGGCGCGTTTGCGCAGGTGGAACTGAAGAACCTGCTGGATGGCCGCAAGCTGAATGAGCGGTTCCGCTCGGCAGCAACGGTAGAGCGGATACGCCTGGAGCAGAAGGACTTTCAGTTCCTTTATGCTGAAGGCGACATGCTGGTGTTCATGGACACCACTACATACGAGCAGCTGGAATTGCAGGCCGAATTTGTGGGTGACCGCGCCGTGTTCCTGCAGGACGGCATGCAGGTCACCGTGGAAATGTATGAAGAGCGCCCCATTGGTGTGGCATTGCCCGATCAGGTAACGCTGGAAGTTTCCGAAACCGAGCCCGCACTCAAGGGTCAGACCATCTCATCCTCCTACAAGCCAGCTATCATGGATAATGGCGCACGCGTTATGGTGCCGCCTTTCATCACTGTCGGTGAGCGCATTGTGGTGGATACCAATGAGCTGATCTATCTGCGACGCGGCGAGTAGGGTTTTCAGGCATGGCACGTAGTGCACTTTTAAACGTCATGGTTCAGGCCGCCACCAAGGCAGGCCGCAGCCTCACCCGCGATTTTGGCGAGGTCGAACAGCTTCAGGTTTCCGTCAAGGGACCGGGAGATTTTGTCTCCGCAGCCGATACGAAGGCTGAAGAGATCATCGTTGAATCCCTGCAGAAATCCCGTCCCGATTGGGGTTTTCTTCTGGAAGAAGGCGGCGAGATCAAAGGCAGTGATCCGCTGCATCGCTGGATTGTCGATCCGTTGGACGGCACCACCAATTTCCTCCATTCACTGCCATTCTTTGCAGTCTCCATTGGCCTGGAGCGACAGGGGCAGCTGGTGGCCGGTGTGATCTATAACCCGATCACCGAAGAATTGTTCACCGCCGAAAAAGGCAGCGGCGCTTTCATGAATGATCGACGCATGCGCGTCGCCGCGCGCCGCAAATTGGCCGACGCTGCCGTTTGCACCGGCATTCCCCATATGGGCAGCAAGGCCCTTGGCCGCTATCTGGAAGAAGCAAAAGTCGCCAGCGCCAACGCATCAGCCGTGCGCGGCTTCGGCTCCGCAGCAATGAGCCTTGCCTATGTGGCAGCGGGTCGTCTGGATGGCTATTGGGAACATACGCTCAAGCCATGGGATATGGCAGCAGGCATCGTGCTGATCCGCGAAGCAGGTGGCTTCATAAGTGATATTTCCGGCGGCGAGCGCATGATGGAAACCGGCGGCATCATTGTTGGCAATGAAACCATCCGCGATTCCATCCGCAAAAACATCATTGAGCGAAACTAGGGCATTTTAGCTCATTCGCAGGTTTAGCCCTCACCGCTAATGGACCCTCGGAACAAGTCCGAGGGTGACGTTGGGAGGGTGTGGCAACTCCGGTACCAAGCTGCGTCTGCTGGGATCAGCTTACCGGACCTCTCACGCCATCAATTTGAGAGATCATCTCATACCACCACTGCCGTCATTCTCGGACTTGTTCCGAGAATCCAAGCAACGTCCTAACCAATTCGCATTTTTGAACCATGCCGCGCAAAGCTGAGCGCGTGGTTCATGGTGGCGTGTGAAACCGCAATACAGCCTTCTGTCGGGGTAAAGCCCGGCGCGGCAATGTGGAAGAAAATGGCACTGCCTCCGCCCGGCCTGCGCGGATGGATATTCTGGTCCAACACCACAACCACATTATATAATTGATCATCCCGCCACAGGGCCTCATGACTGCCCGCAAAGGGCAGCGTTATGAGTTGATTGTAGCGCGCATCATGTGGGTCATCACACCAGCCATCCAGCTCCAGCATGGGCCGCATCGGCAACTGCGTAACGGGCTTGGCCAGCCGGTCCGCCCGGTAGAACCCGCATAGCAGCGTGTAGGCCCCGGCAGGGCTGGCGCCATCGCCTTCGCGCTTTTGGGTAGTGATGCCACTGCGCCCCAGTGCACAATCAAAACTGCGCCCGCCAAAATGCAACTGTCCTGTTGTGGCAGCCCGGTGCATACATCGCACCTGAAAATCATGCTGCTTCACAGGATCAGGATTGGAAACCGACATAAAAAACCCTTTCCATCCCTTCACGCACCCCTCACAGTGATTTGACAAAATGTCACCGCATCCACAGGGCACGCTTGCTTGCGCCATATTTCAAACAATGTTCTAAGACTGTTAAGCTTTTAACTCAATCGGACGTTTAAATTCCAACGACGCCCTGCTAGTTTCCCTGCCAGTTTCGGTGATGAGGTCCCTGATGAATGAACGTAAAATTCTGATCGTCGATGATGACACAGATCTGCGCGAAGCCCTTGTAGAGCAACTTGCGCTGTATGAAGAGTTTGAGATTGCCGATGCCGACACAGCCGCCACCGGCATGGCCGCGGCACGCGATGGCCGGGTCGATCTGATGGTGATGGATGTGGGCCTTCCCGATATGGATGGCCGCGAGGCGGTGAAACTGCTGCGCAAAAACGGCTTTCGCGCTCCCATCATTATGCTGACGGGCCATGATACCGATGCCGACACGGTGCTGGGTCTGGAAGCTGGTGCCAATGATTATGTGACAAAACCTTTGCGTTTTGCCGTGCTGCTGGCACGCATTCGCGCCCAGTTGCGCCAGCATGAACACAGCGAAGACGCCACATTCTCCATCGGCCCTTATAATTTCCGTCCAAGCGCAAAGCTGCTGACCACCGAAGGCGGTGAAAAGGTGCGCCTGACGGAAAAGGAAACGGCCATTTTGAAGTTTCTGCATCGGGCTGGTGACAAGGTTGTCACACGCGATGTCTTGCTTCACGAGGTCTGGGGCTATAATGCTGGGGTAACGACCCATACGCTGGAGACCCATATTTATCGCCTCCGCCAGAAGATCGAGGATGACCCGTCAAATGCGGAAATCCTTGTCACTCAGGATGGTGGCTATAAGCTGGTTCCTTGAGTCCTGAATATCGGGATATTTGGGTACGAACTGTAGGTAACACGCATTAGGCACCACATTGGGAAAGACATGTTGTGACAATCGAGCGCGACATTGAGGCACTGCGTCAGGTAATGATGTTTTCAGAGCTGAACAGCGAGCAGTTGCGTCTGCTTGCCTTCAGCGCGGAATCCGTAAAACTGGCTCCCAAGGAAATCCTGTTTCAGGAAGGCGATGTGGCCGGCTCCGGCTTTGTTGTCACCGAAGGCGAGATTCAGCTTCTTCAGCGCAGTGATGGGCGTTCCGTTTCTGTGGGCCGCCTTGGTCAAGGCTCGGTGGTCAACGAACTGGCTCTGATCAGCGAAACATTGCGCCCGGCAACAGCCATTGCCACCCAGGCCAGCGAAGTCATCAAAATTCGCCGCTCGCTGTTTGGCCGCTTTATCAATGAATATCCGGATATTGCGTGCGGCTGGAACAAAGCCTGCGCGGACGGCTGCAGGAAACCATCGGCCAGTTGAAACGCGCCCAGCGCTCGCTGAAATACTGAAAACCCAAATTACCGTTGCTCCAGATGATCCAGCCCTGATATCAGCGCACTTGATGGCCCATCCCCCAGAGCCTGCAGTAAATCCGCTTCGAATTTCCTGGCTTCCTCAATCAGCGCTGCGTAAACGCGCCAGCCCTTTTTCGTCAGGGCCAGATGCTCGATGCGCCGGTCAGCCCCATCGCTGGTTCGAACCAGCCATCCGCGCTGCTCCAGCGAAGCCACCGCACGGCTGACCTTGGTTTTATGCATCGAGGAGTGCTGCCCGATAAAGGTGGCTGTCACCGTGCCAAATTGGCCAACCGTCGCGAACGCCCGCCATTCCGGCCGGGTCATGCCGGTATGTTTCTTGTAAATATCGGCAAATTCACGGCTCATGATTTCTGCCGCCCGCGCCAGACGATAGGGCAGAAATTCTTCCAGCTTCAGAACCACTTCAATTTCAGGTGCAGATGCCTGTTTTCGCATGACCAGTTCTCCCCTCGCGCCGGTTGATAGTTACATTTTCAATTGTTACAAATGAAACTAATAAAATCAATTGTGGGCGCGCCCTGGCGCGTCACCCAAAAGGGGATGGAAAATGTCGGACCAGACCACCAAAAAACCTGCCGCTGCATCTAACGCCGTCAGCTATATGCCGGGCTTTGGCAATGATTTTGAAACCGAAAGCCTGCCCGGTGCCTTGCCCCAGGGCCAGAACAGCCCTCAGAAATGCGCTTATGGCCTGTATGCCGAGCAATTATCCGGTTCGCCCTTCACCGCACCACGCGGCACCAATGAGCGTTCATGGCTCTATCGCATCCGCCCCAGCGTGCGCCACACCAAGGATTTTGCGGCGGTTGAGCGCCCGAACTGGAAAACAGCGCCCATTCATCTCGATAAAGCTCCACCCCTTGGCCAATATCGCTGGGACCCGGTGCTAATGCCGGACCACCCCGTCAACTTTCTGGATGGCCTTCAAACCGTTACAACAGCGGGCGATGCGCAGGGCCAGTCCGGCATGGCGTCTCACATTTTTGTCTGCAATGCCCCCATGGTGGATGATTACTTCTTCAACGCCGATGGGGAATTGCTCATAGTGCCGGAAATGGGTGCTTTGCGCATCTTCACTGAAATGGGCATCATGGATGTGGCCTCCGGCGAAATTGCCCTTTTGCCACGCGGCATGTTCTTCAAGGTGGAACCACTAACAAAGAGTTGCCGCGGCTATGTCTGCGAGAATTACGGCGCCAAATTCACCCTACCGGATCGCGGCCCCATTGGTGCAAACTGCCTCGCCAATCCGCGTGATTTCAAAACTCCTGTCGCCGCCTATGAAGACAAGGAGACCCCCTGCCGCGTCCACATCAAATGGTGCGGCTATTTCTATCAGACCGAGATCGGCCATTCACCGCTGGATGTGGTGGCCTGGCACGGCAATTACACGCCTTACAAATATGATCTGGCCACCTTCTCACCGGTTGGAGCCATCCTGTTCGATCATCCGGACCCATCCATCTTTACCGTCCTCACAGCGCCCTCTGGCGAAGAGGGCACAGCCAACATCGATTTCGTGATTTTCCCGCCGCGCTGGTTGGTGGCCGAACATTCCTTCCGCCCCCCCTGGTATCACCGCAACATCATGAGCGAATTCATGGGGCTTATCTGCGGCCAGTATGATGCCAAGGAAGAGGGCTTTGTACCCGGTGGCTTCAGCCTACACAATCTGATGCTGCCCCACGGACCGGATCTGGATGCCTTTGAAAAAGCCTCCAATGTGGAATTGAAGCCGGTCAAGCTGGACAACACCATGGCCTTCATGTTCGAAACCCGCTTCCCGCAACAAGTCACCGATCTGGCCATGCAGATGCCAACACTGCAAAAGGACTACATTGATTGCTGGGCGGGCCTGAAAAAACATTTCAACGGCACCAAAGAGGGGTGCTGAGTGGTCCCGTGTGTTGTGGTGGCATACCTTACTGGCGAAACGAGGTCAGCCGCCCATTTGCCAGGTTTTTACCGCTTCAACCGGCCACAGCAGCATCAGCACATTCAGCGCCAGCCCGTCGCGGATAATCCACATGGTCACCGCTTCAAACACCAGCACCAGTATCACCGTGGCGGCAACGGGCAAGCGCCGCGCCAAATAAAACCCCAGCAGCATGGCAAAAATGTCAGAGACGGAATTCAGCACGGAATCGCCAAAATAATCCAACGAAATGGTCACTTCCCGATAGCGCTGAATGACGTAATTCGTGTTCTCGGCAATCTCCCAGGCCGCCTCCAGCGCAATCGCAATCAGCGCCTTGTTGCCAACAGAGCCCTTGCGCCAGACCAGCCACAGCACGAAATAGAAAATCATGCCGTGGATCATGTGGGACGGCGTGTACCAATCGCTGATGTGCTGGGAGCTTTCCGAACTCAGCGCATCCGCATGCCACAATTTGATGGTGCCGCAACTGCAGATCGGCTCGCGCCCCATCAACAGCAAAATGATGGCAGTACCGACAATCAGCCCAAGACCAATCAGAATGTGTTTAGACCGCATCCAGGTAAATCCCATCTGGCTCTATTGCCACCACTGCCACGCGCGCACCGCATCCATCGGCCAGATCAGCATCAATGTGCTGAGACCAAGGCCATCGCGGATCAACAGCATCATGCTGCCTTCCAGCGCCAATGCAAGCACAAGTGTCGCATAGATCGGCAGATACCGCGCCAGCACAAAGCCAGCCATCATGGCGAACAGGTCAAACACGGAATTGATGATGCTGTCGCCCAGATAATGCTGCGACACGGTGACAATGCGAAACCGCTCAATGACAAAATTCGTGTTCTCGATAATCTCCCACGCGACCGCCGTCAGCGTGCCAATGGCAAACCGCGTTTCCAATGCCATATCAGGCCAGAAACGAGCCAGCAGCGCATAGGCCAGAATGCCGTGCAACATGTGGGAAAACGTATAGAAATCGGTCACATGCTGAGAATTCTCGTAGCTGAAAACCTCATGCTGCCAAAGCTTCACAGTGCCGCAAAAACAAATCCAGTCGCGGCCCATCCACAACAGCAGCAAAGCCGTGGCCAAGGTAACGAGAAGCGCACCGACAATTACGGGACCCACAGCCAAATTCATGTTTTTGAGAGAAGGCGTCGACAAATGCACAAAAGTCCCCGAACATCACCCCAAGAATTCCTTGCAGACCATGCAAGACAATCAAGAAGGAAAAATGGCGAATGAAATTGGCCTCACTCAGAAATGACACGCGAGACGGGCAATTGGTGGTGGTCTCAAAAGACCTGACCGAATGTTCTGAGGTCAGTCACATAGCCGACACACTTCAGGAGGCACTCGACAATTGGCCCGTGCTGGCACCACGCCTGCAACGCGTTGCCGATGGCGTTGAAACCGGTGCCCAGCCAACACAGCGCTTTCGTGAGCATGATGCACTTTCACCGCTCCCTCGCGCCTATCAATGGGCTGACGGCTCGGCCTATGTGAACCATGTGGAACTGGTGCGCAAAGCGCGCGGCGCAAACATGCCTCCCTCTTTCTGGGAAGATCCGCTGATGTATCAGGGCGGTTCGGATTCCTTCATCGCACCCCGCGACCATATCAAGCTGGCCGATGAGGCCTACGGCATTGATATGGAAGGTGAGCTTGCCGTTATTGTTGATGATGTGCCCATGGGCTGCGACATCGCCACAGCCAGCGCCGCCATCCGCCTCATCATGCTGGTCAATGATGTGTCTCTGCGGGCCCTGATTCCCGGTGAGTTGAGCAAGGGATTTGGCTTCTTCCACTCCAAACCCTCCAGCGCCTTCTCTCCAGTTGCTGTCACACCCGATGAATTGGGCGACGCCTGGGATGGCAGCAAGCTTCATCTGCCTCTGGATGTGGATTTGAATGGAGAAGCTTTTGGTCGCGCCAATGCAGGCATCGACATGACCTTCGATTTCGGCCAGCTCATCGCCCATGCCGCCAAAACACGGCCCCTGGGCGCCGGGACCATCATCGGTTCAGGCACCGTCTCCAACAAGCTGAATGACGGGCCGGGCAAACCGGTTGCAGAAGGCGGCGTCGGCTATTCCTGCATTGCCGAAATCCGCATGATTGAGACCATTGAAGACGGCACACCGGCCACGCCCTTCATGCAGTTCGGCGATAGTGTGCGCATCGAAATGAAAGACAAGGATGGCCACTCCATTTTTGGTGCCATTGAACAAAGCGTGGAGAAAGCATAATGGCCAAGGCATTCGCATCTGCCGGAGACATGGCAGACAAGAAAATCTCCTTTTCCGAAATCGGTGAAGGTCTGTGGGCGTTCACCGCCGAAGGTGATCCGAACACCGGCGTCATCATCGGCGATGACAGTGTCATGATTGTCGACGCACAGGCCACACCGCGCATGGCCGCACAAGTCATTGAGAAAATTCGCACGGTCACTGACAAACCCATCAGCCATGTGGTCCTGACCCACTATCATGCAGTGCGCGTGTTGGGCGCGTCAGGCTACAATGCCACAGACATCATCATGTCGGAAAAGGCCCGGTCCATGGTAGTGGAGCGCGGTCAGGAAGACTGGGATTCAGAATTTGCCCGCTTTCCGCGCCTGTTTCAGGGTCATGAAAGCATTCCCGGCCTCACATGGCCGACACTCACCTTCAATGACCGCATGACGGTCTATCTGGGCAAGCGCCGGGTTGATCTCATGTTTATGGGCCGCGCCCATACGGCAGGCGATATTGTGGCCTATGTGCCTGATCAGAATGTCATGTTCACCGGTGACATCGTGGAATATCACTCCGCCTGCTATTGTGGCGATGGCCATTTCCATGACTGGCCGGGCACATTGCAGAAAATCCGCAATTGGGATCTAGACGCCATTGCTCCGGGCCGTGGAGATGCGCTGGTTGGCACAAAAATGGTCAATGCCGCTCTGGATTCCACCGCTGATTTTGTCACCTCGACCTATCGCAGTGTCGCGCGCATTGCCCTGGCTGGTGGCTCGCTGAAAGAAGCATTCGAAGCTTGCCGTGCCGCCTGCGACAGCAAATTCGGCGATTATGCAATCTATGAACATTGCCTGCCGTTCAATGTTGCTCGCGCCTATGATGAAGCACGCGACATCGACACACCACGCATCTGGACAGCGGACAGAGACCGGGAGATGTGGGAAAGCCTTCAGGGATAATGGCCTACAGCTACAAGACACAGCCCTATGTGCCTCCCAAAGCCCTGACAGAGGCCGAACAGCGTCACAAGGTGGCCATCGTCGGTGCAGGGCCCATTGGGCTTGCCATGGCCATTGACCTGGCCCTACGCGGCATTCCAAGCGTCATCTTTGCGCAGGGTGACAGTGTATCCGTAGGATCGCGTGCCATTTGCTGGGCCAAACGCACCTTGGAAATTTTCGACCGGTTGGGCGTTGGCGACCGCATGCTGGCAAAAGGCGTCACCTGGAAAATCGGCCGCCTGTTTCATGGCGAAAAGGAAGTCTACAGCTTTGATCTGCTGCCCGAAGAGGGCCACAAAATGCCGGCCTTCATCAACCTCCAGCAATATTACGTCGAGGACTATCTGATCGACCGGATTGCGGACTTCCCCGACCTGATTGACCTGCGTTGGCAAAATGAAGTGGTGAGCCATACAGACCAGGGCGACCATGTTGTCCTGCAGATCAGCACACCCGATGGCACCTATGAGGCGGAAGCCGATTATTGTCTGGCCTGCGATGGCGCGCGCTCACCCACTCGCAAACGCATGGGGCTGCGTTTTACCGGCGAAACCTTTGAAGAACGCTTTCTGATTGCCGATGTGCACATGCCGCAAAGCCCGTTTGGCGACGGTCCGGCAGAACGCTGGTTCTGGTTCAAACCGCCGTTTCATCAGGGCCAATCAGCACTGCTGCACAAACAGCCTGACGATATTTACCGGATCGATTTGCAGCTTGGTTTTGATGCGGATCCAGAAGCGGAAAAACAGCCGGATCGTGTGATACCGCGCATTCGTCAAATGGTTGGCGATCTGCCCTTCGAGCTGGACTGGGTGTCGGTCTACACCTTTACCTGCGCCCGGTTGGAGCGCTTCCTTCATGGCCGTGTGATCTTTGTCGGCGACAGCGCGCACATCGTATCGCCTTTCGGGGCCAGAGGCGGCAATGGCGGCATTCAGGATGTGGATAACCTGAGCTGGAAACTGGCCGCAATTCTACAACAACGGGCTAGTGAGGGTTTGCTGGAAAGCTACAATGAAGAGCGCACTTTCGGCTCTGACGAAAACATCCGCAATTCGGCCCGCGCGACCAATTTCATGACGCCAAAAACGGATATGGAACATGTTTTCCGCGATGCGGTACTGGATCTGGCCGAAACAGAACCCTTTGCCCGCAAGCTGGTCAATTCAGGACGCCTGTCGACACCTTGTTCCTTGAATGGCCTCAACCTCCAGAGCGCTGCAAATGACGATCTGATCGGCCAAGCCTGCCCAGACGCACCCCTTGGCGAGCGCAGCCAATCAAACTGGTTGCTGACAGAAATCGCCCGAACAGACATGAACGGCTTCAAACTCCTGCTACCGTATGGGTGGACCTGCCCAAGCCTGTCAGATGTGCCAGACTTACCAGACATAGCCGTGATCAACATCGACAAGGCAAACCCGCACTACCAGAACCGGTTTGGTCATTCAGCCATATTGTTGCGCCCGGATCAGCATGTGCTGGCACGGTTTGCCACACAGGCAGATCTTGAAGCTGGCTTGCACGGCACTGTGAAAACCATATTGGATCAATAAACATGACTGGAACTCCGGACAATCTCAGCCCTCACAGTGATGATTTCTATGCTGCCTTGATGGCGGCCCATGAAGGTTTGGCGCTTACAGACAGTCAGGCACTCAACGCGCGCCTCGTGCTGTTGCTGGCAAATGAAGTGGGTGATCTGAAGCGGCTGAAGCAGCTTCTCGAAAAAGCAAAACCATAAGGCCCGCCCTTAACAATTGGGCAAGCGGAACCGGTTAACATGGTGATTATCAAATCATCGGAGCCCGCATGTCCCAGGCCCTCACATTCGCCGATCCCAAGCTGCTTGATCACAGGCGGGCCTGGCTCAGCCATCTTGAAAATGGCAAACGCCTCACCCCAAAGACCATTGAAGCCTATGAGCGCGATTCCCGTCAGTTTCTGACCTTCCTGTCGCAGCACCTGGGCGCATCAGCCGAAGTGCGGCACCTGCGCGAATTGAGAATTACCGATTTGCGCAGCTTTTTGGCGTCCCGGCGCAGCAGCGGCAGTGGCGCACGCTCATTGGCGCGCAGCCTGGCTGGCATCCGTTCATTTTTTGCCTTTTTGCGCAAACAGCAGATTGTCGATGTAACGGCTGCAAATGCGCTGACGACACCCAAACAGCCCAAAAGCCTGCCCCGTCCGGTCGGCGCTTCAGAAGCCAGCGCAATGCTGGAAGAAGCGCTTGAGCCAAACGCTGAGTCCGAGGCCTGGGTCGGCGCCCGTGATGCCGCCGTTCTCAGCCTGCTCTATGGCTGCGGATTACGTATTTCCGAGGCTTTGGGCCTGTCCCTGAAGGATGTGGATGCCCTTGAAACCGGACTTATGAAAGTCACAGGCAAAGGCGGCAAGGAACGTCTTGTACCCGTTCTGCCAGCCGTCATTGAAGCGGTAAGTCTGTATGGTTCGCTCTGCCCCTTCATCATCGCCCATGCCGACAATCCCGACGCACCGCTGTTTTTCGGTGTGCGCGGCAAGCGACTGAACCCGCGCATAGTCCAAAAATCCGTAGAGGATTTACGCATGCGTCTTGGCCTGCCTTCCAGCGCCACACCCCATGCCCTGCGCCATGCTTTCGCAACCCATTTGCTGGCCGGTGGCGGCGATTTGCGCACCATTCAGGAACTTCTGGGTCATGCCAGCCTGTCGACAACGCAAATCTACACGCAAGTGGATACACGACATCTGCTGTCTGTTTACACCAAAGCGCATCCGCGCATGATTGCGGGCGAATGAGGAACTTTGCAGGTGGTTAAGGCTGGATTCTCGGAACAAGTCCGAGAACGACCGCTGGTTTTGGGTCGATAAACAAGTCCACCGCCGTCATCCTCGGACTTGTTCCGAGGATCCATAGCAACTTGTCAGAAAGCTACTGCCGTTCGGAAATTGCGATGCGGCCATAGGGAATCTTGAACAGCTCTTTGTTCCAGTCCATGCCACCCTTCAGATTATACACAGCGACCGTCGTATCCAGTCCCTGAGCATCGGTTACGGTCCATTGCCGTAATTCCTTGGTGGCGCGGTCAAACAGCAACGTGACCCTGCCTTTGCCGAACATGCTTTCCTCGACCATTGTCACGGTTACAATATCGGCTTCAACCTTGATGTCATCAACTTTGGAGTCGTTGAGAAAATCCACCTTGTCGGACAAAAGAAACCGCAAAGGTGTTTTCGACAGAGGCCACAAATCCCAGGTTTGCAAAGCGCGATCGTGAATCACCACCGATTTACCATCCGACATGATCTGAATCTTGGATGGGGAATCGTAACGGAAGTGAATCTTTCCGGGCCGATCCAGCGCAAACACGCCTTCTGCCTTTTCACCATTGGGGCCAAACTGGACAAAATCGCCACCCATGGTCCGCATGCCATTCAGACTTGCGGCAATGTCTTGCACCACCTGACCATTAGTCTGCGCTCGCGCCGGCTGAATCATCGTAGCAAGTGCCAGCATGATCACAAACCACAGCGAGAACAAGCCAAAAGCCACCTGTACATTAGCCAGTCGCACATTTGATGTCACAGCTTTGACCCTTGCGGTCTGCGATGATCTTTGAGTCATGTCACTTTCCAATCGACAACGTATTTCGCTCTTATGAATCAGCTAGGAAGCTACTGTGGCAAAATCACGGCTGCCACAAAATGGATCCAATCCGATTCAAATGGTCTCTTCTGCATTGCCAACCAGAATATCACGTTTTCCGGCATGGTTGGGCCCACTGATCACGCCTTCTTCTTCCATTTTTTCAATAATGGACGCAGCCCGATTATATCCGATGGAAAGCCGTCTTTGCACATAGCTGGTTGAGGCTTTCTTGTCCCGTAACACGATGGCAACCGCCTGATCATAAAGATCACCCTCGCCGCCGTCGCCGCTACCACCGGTCATGGCCTCCAGAACGGCAGAGGTTTCAACTTCATCTTCATTGGTAATGGCTTCCAGATACTCCGGCACGCCCTGGCTCTGCAGATGTGCGACCACCTCTTCAACCTCGTTGTCACCAACGAATGGACCGTGGACACGCTGAATACGTCCGCCTCCGGCCATGAACAACATATCACCCATGCCCAGAAGCTGTTCAGCACCCTGCTCACCCAGAATGGTTCGGCTATCGATCTTGGACGTAACCTGGAACGAAATCCGGGTCGGGAAGTTGGCCTTGATCGTTCCGGTAATGACATCCACAGATGGACGCTGTGTGGCCATTACCACATGAATACCGGCAGCACGCGCCATCTGCGCAAGCCGCTGGACGGTGCCTTCAATTTCCTTGCCGGCGACCATCATCAGATCTGCCATTTCATCGATGATCACAACGATATATGGCATTGGCTCGAGTTTCAGCTCTTCCTGCTCGTAAATCGCCTCACCTGTCTCATGGTCAAATCCGGTCTGGACGGTACGGGTGATCACTTCGCGCTTTTTGGATGCCTGTTTCACCCGGCTGTTGAAGCCATCAATATTTCGCACGCCAAGCTTGGACATTTTCTTGTAGCGGTCTTCCATTTCCCGCACGGTCCATTTCAGCGCCACAACCGCCTTTTTCGGATCAGTCACAACAGGTGTCAGCAAATGTGGAATGCCGTCATAAACCGACAGTTCCAACATTTTCGGATCGATCATGATCAAACGACATTCTTCAGGCTGCATCCGATACAGGATCGACAGGATCATGGTGTTGATCGCAACCGATTTACCAGACCCTGTTGTACCAGCCACCAGCACATGCGGCATCTTTGCCAGATCGGCAATAACGGCTTCACCGCCAATGGTTTTGCCAAGACACAAGGCGAGCTTGGCCTTGGTTTTCTCAAAATCGGTGGAATCCAGCAATTCGCGTAAATACACTGTTTCACGCTTTGAATTTGGCAACTCGATACCAATTGCATTGCGGCCGGGGATAACGGCTACACGGGCAGCAATAGCGCTCATCGACCGGGCAATATCATCCGCCAGCCCGATAACACGGGAAGATTTGATGCCTGGTGCTGGCTCCAACTCATAGAGCGTGACAACGGGACCGGGGCGAACATTGATGATTTCACCACGCACACCAAAGTCTTCCAGCACACCTTCCAGCAGCCTTGCATTCTGCTCCAGTGCATCAGTGTTCAGATTAGCACTGGCAGTCGATTGCACTGGCTCGGACAGAAGATGCAAAGATGGCAATTCATAGTCAGCATTGCCCAGCAAATCCGGTTGCGCTTCACGGCTGGCGCGGCGACCAGGTTTGGGCTTGACCTTGGGCACAGTCACACGGTTTTGAGGCGCAGCCTGGGCACGTTGAGCTGGCTCCCTTTGTGCAGGAGCGCGTTGCGCCGGAGCTGTTTCCGCAGCTGTGCGCTGCATTGGCACAGGGCGCACCTTGGTGGCCAATGGATTGATCCTGACTTCTGGATCTTGATAAGGCGCTTCGTTGGCCCAGGCTCCATCCGGCTGATCATATTGATCAAGCTCGGCTTGCTGGTCTTCATAAGCCGCCCACTCACCATCTGCCCACTCACCCTCCGGCAAGTGCTCTTCCTGGTCCCATGCCTCCTGCATTTGGTCTTCGTAATACTGAGCGGGTTCCTGTGGAGCCGCTTGGTGAGCCGCTGACATGACAGGTTCATTGCGGTGCATCACGCGCACACGCGATTTCCGATTATCAGTTGGTTTTGGACGGGATGATGCAATCTTTCTGAAAGACCGTGCGCCCAGCGCTTTCGTGCTCAGCGCCATATGAGTCAGCGCGCCGAAACCGTAGGCCACCGCGGATCCAACACCAATCCCGCGGGAAGCTGGTTCGTCAAATTCATCCAGCGGCGTGTCCATATGCGGTGGTAGATCCGGCTCAGACTGCGGCGAAACGGACCCTGCAGCGGATCGGCTCCAGGCGGTCAGAATAAAGCAGGCGAGACTGGCCACACCCAGTATCAGGGCCGTCAAATAACCAATCACGCCTTTGAACAAATCTCCAAAGGCAGCAACGGGAAGCCAGATCATGACATCCCCAACCACACCGCCAAGCCCCATCGGCAATGGCCAGTTGGACGTCACCGGAAGTGCAGACATGGTACCGGCGGCAAACACCATTGCCAGAACTGTATAGCCAAGTCGGCGCTTGAAACGATAAAGACTTTGGCCAAACATCAGGCGCCAGCCCCAGATCGCCAGTATCAGCACAAGAAGAATGGAGCCAAGGCCAAAGAACTGCATGAACAGATCAGAGGCAATAGCACCAGCCGCACCCAAGGCATTTTGAACCGGTCCCGAGGCCGCAAAATTGAGGCTGGGGTCCTGAACTGACCATGTCGCAAGAGCAGCTGCCGCAGCCGCCGCGCCGGCAATCAGAATCAGTCCTGTGGCCGCCGACAGATTTCGCCCAAGCCAATAGCGAAAGCCACGTCGCTTGGAAATTGCGGGAGCTTGGTTGGCATAGGCCAATTGCTCTGCAATTTGTTGATCGGCGTCATAGTCCACATAATTCAGTGGGCCAGCCGTGTGGGCTTGAAAAGAAGCAGCATTACGCATGAGACTTACCTGTCTGCTTGGATCGATATTGTGATTTTGAAACATTTTTCTTCGGCAACTGATCAAGACACTGCCTGAAACGGGTCATGGCAATTTCCGTTATTGCCAGATCGTGGACCAACGCCACACGAACCCGCCCATCGGATCGATTGATGGGTTGATTTAACGGATGCGGATCTTGCCCCGCACATGCGCCGTCAGGCTCGTCTGCAGTCAGATACGCGCCTGGCACAACCCGCAATCCTGCGCTCTTCCAAAGGTGGAGCGCCATATCTTCACCGCACATATATGGGCTGCAATCTGCCCAAAGGAAAAACCCGCCATCGGGAATGTCCAGCGGCAGCACATCGGAAAGAATGGTCCGGGCGAGTTCAAATTTTTCATTATAGAGCCGTCGGTTTTCCGCCACATGAGCTTCGTCCCGGAACGCCCTCGCCGCCACAGCCTGAAGCGGCATTGGCACCTGCGGTGCAGCCATATTACGAAACTTCGTGACATCGCTCACAAACTGCGCATCGCCGGCGAGGAAACCCACACGGAGCCCTGGCAAACTGGAGCGTTTTGACAGGGAATTGAAGCTGATAATGTGACTGGCCGAACCCGTCAGCTTTGCTGCTGCCAAAATACCCTGGGGCGCCACATCACGATAGATTTCCGAGTAACACTCATCAGCGAGAATCATGAAATCATGCTGCCGGGCTAGCGCAATCAAATCCTGCCAATAGCTTAGCGGCGCACAATTGCCTTGCGGATTGGCAGGTGAAGCGATGTACACCGCAATTGTCTCTTTCAGAACAGTGGGCGAAAGAGCAGAAAAGTCCGGTAATCCATCCAAACTGTCTGAAGCTGATTCTGGCGGGCTGAGAAAACGGCACCCTGCAGCCTGCGCAGCAGCTGCATAGGTCTGGTAAAACGGATTTGGCGAGAACACCACAGGTGCGGCCACGGGCTTTCGGCGTTTGGCCTCGAAGAGCGCGTAGAACAGACCTTCCCGCGACCCGTTCAAAGGCAATATCGCTTCTTCATCGATAAAACCGTCCAGCCCGTATCTGTTATCCAGCCATTGACGTACAGCCTTGCGAAAATCAGGTGTTCCCTTGATTGCGGGATACCGGCCAAAATCATTCACATTTTCTGCAAGAACCGGCGCAACAAAATCCGGAATTGCGTGTTTGGGCTCACCAACACCCAGATCGATTCTGGACTGTCCGGGCTCATGCCCGCTCAAGAGCGCAGTTAGCCGCTGAAACGGCGACCCTGGCAACACCAGAGACACCGCACCACCAACTTCACCATCACTTATAGACTTATCGGACTGGGCCGAACGCATGAAACAATACCTGAAATACGCAGAACTAGCCTGAATAGTAGGGGCTTTTGGTTAAGCGCTCTTTAACCAAAAGAAAAACCCGGATTGGGGACCAATCCGGGTTTCATGCGCTGCCAAAGCGAGAAGAAAGCAGCGCAGTTTCCAAGTTGTCCGGCGAGTTCACCCGCCGGACAATTCATTTCAGAAAGATCAGAGGCGTTGGCTGCCCTGACCAAATTCAGGATAGGCTTCGACACCAACTTCTGCCTTGTCCATACCCATGGTTTCTTCTTCCTCGGAAGGCCGCAGACCGATTGTGCCTTTCAAGATGGCCCAGACAATGCCTGACGCTACGAAGGTGAAGATACCGATAGCGGCAACACCAATGAACTGAACACCATAAGTGGCATCGCTGTTGCTGAGCGGTACAATCATCGTACCCCAGATACCTGCCAGAAGGTGGACAGGGATTGCGCCGACAACATCATCGATTTTCAACTTGTCAAGCATTGGCACGGCAAACACAACGATCGCACCACCAACACAACCGATAATCACTGACGTGAAGATGCCGGGCGCAAGTGGCTCAGCAGTAATCGATACCAGACCAGCCAGAGCACCGTTGAGTGCCATGGTCACATCGACCTTCTTGTAGATAATCTGTGTCAGAATAACCGCAGTCACAACACCGCCACAGGCAGCAATGTTGGTGTTGACGAATATGCGGGAAATATCTGTCACATCGCCGATCGTACCCATCGCAAGTTGGGAGGCACCGTTAAAGCCGAACCAGCCAAGCCACAGAATGAATGTGCCAAGCGTCGCCAGCGGAATGGAGGAACCGGGCATTGGATTGACCTGGCCATTTGGACCGTATTTGCCAATGCGTGCGCCCAACAGAATCGCACCGGACAAAGCAGCCCAACCGCCAACAGAGTGAACCAGTGTGGAACCGGCAAAGTCGGAGAAGCCCAGACCGTCGAGCCAGCCAGCACCCCATTCCCAGGAACCCGTGATCGGATACAGAATACCGGTCAGGATTGCTGTGAAGATAAGGAAAGGCCACAGTTTGATGCGCTCAGCCAGTGTACCGGACACGATGGAAGCGGTTGCTGCACAGAACACCATCTGGAAGAACCAGTCAGAGGCTCCAGAATAACCCGTGCCCAGATCACTGCCACCAACTGGCTCAATCATCTTAGGTGAAGGTGTTCCGAAATATCCGCCATCAACGCCGGAATACATCAGATTGTAACCGACGATCCAGAACATCAGACCGGCAATTGAATAAAGTGAGATATTTTTGAGGCACTGCATGGAGACGTTTTTGGTCCGCACCATGCCAGCTTCCAGCATGGCAAAGCCAGCGGCCATAAACATCACCAGGAAACCACCAATCAAAAACAGCAGCGTGTTGAAGATATAGGCTGTATCAGAGGCCAGAGCGTACTCTACTGCCTCAGCAGCTTCTGGAGCCGCCGCATCCTGACCAAGGGCCGCCCCTGCGCTAAGCGCCAGGACCCCAACAGCCAGGCCTGTTGTTCTAAAAGTTGAAGACATCATGTTACTTATTCCTTGGGACTTGTTCGTTAAACCACGCCTGCTCTACAGCGCTTCGGAGTCGCTCTCACCGGTGCGGATGCGCACCGCGCTTTCAAGCGCATAAGAGAAAATTTTGCCGTCACCGATCTGGCCGGTTTTCGCAGCAGTCGCGATTGCGTCGATAGCCTGTTCAGCCACGTCGTCATTCACAGCCACTTCAATTTTCAACTTGGGCAGAAAACTAACCGCGTATTCAGTACCGCGATAAATTTCGGTATGGCCTTTTTGCCGTCCATACCCTTTGACTTCCGTCACCGTCAGACCCTGTACGCCGATGCCTGTCAAAGCATCGCGCACTTCATCGAGCTTGAACGGCTTGATGATCGCCATGATGATTTTCATATACTCACTTCCCGTTCTGTTGTGTCGGTTGCTGCCTCAAAGGCCTTGGAACGCCTTATTGGTCGACACTTCTAATTCACGCTCTGCACGACGCTTGATGCGCATCGGACAAAGCTCACGAACCAGATATTCAAACATCGTGCCAAAACGGGAGAGCACGACAACTTTTTTGATAAAGTATTGTTTTTATTTAATCTTTAGGAAAGGATAAGCGACCGGAAAACATCAAAACTGACAACTTGTCGCAGTTGTGAATATCGCAATCTCGAGTCGCGCCTAAAAAAACAGCAAGAAATTGAATCTGCACATATTTTAGGCAATCCGCCGTATCAGGCCTTCCTGAGCAACAGATGCAATCAGGCTTCCACTCTGGCTGTAGAAGGATCCGCGGCAGAATCCGCGCGCATTGGAAGAGCTTGGACTGTCCTGAACATAGAGCATCCAGTCATGCGCCTCAAATGGGCGGTGGAACCACATGGCATGATCCAAACTGGCCATTTGCAACCCGCCGGTAAACATGTTCAGGCCGTGGGCAAACAAAGATGTGTCCAGCAATGTCATGTCAGACATATAGGCCAGGGCGCATTTTTGCAGCGCTAGGTCATCCGGCAATGGGCTGCTGCTGCGCACCCATATCTGCTGCCGGGGCGGTAGTTTTTCACGGCTCACATAATGGGTCAGATCAATCGGCCGAAATTCAATCGGCCGATCCCGTTCCCAGTAGCGTTTGACCGGCTCTGGAACATTCGGGCGGCTCAGCATCATGGCTTTCATCTCAGCTTCGCCCGGCAGCGTCTCAGGCCCCGGAACAATATCCATATCCATGTCTATCTGATGCTCCAGCCCTTCTTCAACGATCTGAAAGGAGGCAGACATGATAAAAATTTCCTTGCCGTGCTGAAAAGCAACGACACGCCGTGTGCAAAAACTCTTCCCATCACGCACCCGCTCAACTTCATAGAAGATCGGGATAGTGGGATCACCTGGACGCAGGAAATAGCCGTGCAGCGAATGCAATTGTCGATCCGTGACAGTCCTGGAGGCTGCCACCAGCGCCTGACCGATCACCTGCCCGCCGTAAACCCGTTGCCATCCATCTTTAGGGCTTTGCCCCCGATAGCGATCCGCCTCAATCTGCTCCAGATCAAGGATCGACATCATACGGTCAACAGCAGAACCATTTGTGCCACGCGTATCGGGTTTCCCGGTCATGCGCTCTTCCGGATCAGACCCGCTCATACAATGCTCCTCCCGTAACCATCAATCCGCAACTCTTTATCGGCAATTCTGCAGGCACATGTAACAACTGTCTGACACAACGCCAATCCGCCATAGGAAAATCTATACCCTGCGTTGAAAGCCGTGCTAGAAAACCCATCTTTACTAAGAGAATTATGCAACGCGGAACAGCTACATGGCCCAGATAAAATCAGCCGATCTGACCGAAGAACAACTGCAACAACCCTTCGATGTGGTCATTGCTGGCGCCGGATATGCTGGCCTTGCCATGGCGCTGGCCTTGAAGACCTCTGTGCCGGAATTCAGAGTTGCAATTGTTGACCCGCGCGACCCGCGCCAGGCATCCAAGGACCAGCGCTCATCGGCCATAGCCGCTTCTGGCAGAAACCTGTTTAGTGCCCTGGGTATTTGGGATGAGATGCTTGCGTCCGCACAACCCATCAACGAAATGATTGTGACTGACAGCGAGACGGGCGATGCCGTGAGGCCGGTCTTCCTGACCTTTGAAGGTCCTGAAGCCAGTGGTGCACCAGAAAGTGGCGCGCCCGATGCAGCTTCGCCCTTCGCCCATATGGTGCCAAACCAGACAATGGTCCGCGCACTGGCCAAAGCCGGAACGCAGCATGGGCTGCATTTCCTGGCCCCAGATCGCGTGACCCATTTCAGCGAAACCGGCCCCTTTCAACAGCTGACGCTCGATAGTGGCAAAACCATCAAAACCCGACTTTTAATCGCTGCCGATGGCGTGCGCTCTGCCTTGCGTGAACTCTCCGGCATCAAAACCGTGGGCTGGCAATATGGTCAAAGCGCCATCGTCTGCACCATTGGCCACACCGAGCCGCATAATGGTCGGGCATGGGAGCATTTTCTGCCTGCCGGGCCTTTCGCCATTCTGCCATTGCCGTCAGATGGAGAGCAGCATCGTTCCTCACTGGTGTGGACGGAGGCCAATTCGGACGCACAGCGCCTCGTAAAGGGCGACGAGTTTACCTTCCGCATGGAATTGGAGCGCCGCATTGGCCATGAGCTTGGCACTCTTTCGGTCCTCAGCCCACGACAATGCTTTCCATTGGGTCTGATGGTCGCCCGAGATTTTGTCAGGCCACGTTTTGCTTTGCTGGGAGATGCCGCCCATGGCATTCATCCCATTGCCGGCCAGGGTCTCAATCTGGGCCTGCGTGATGTCGCGGCCCTGTCAGAGACAATTATCGACGCCGCCCGGCTGGGTCTGGACTTCGGCGCAGAAGATGTCCTGAAAACCTATGAACGCTGGCGCCGTGCCGATACGGTGCAAATGGCCGCAACCACCGACATTCTCAACCGCCTTTTCTCCAACAATCTGGCGCCGATACGTCTGGCACGCACCATAGGCCTTGGCCTGGTGGATCGCATGCCCGGCCTCAAAAAACGCTTCATCGGAGAAGCCGCAGGATTTTCTTCACAGCCCAAACTCCTGCGTGGCGAGCCAATCTAGGATAATGCAACACCGACTCGCTGCCTATAATTTCGGGATCTTCACGCAGCGGGCAGAACATTCTGCCAATGAAGGCTGGCGTCAGCGCCACGATCCCCTCATGGAACTTGTCGAAAAAGCCCCCGGCTTTATTGCTCGTTCCGGTTACGATGGGGAACCAGGCCCCGACAGTTGGGGCAAGCAAATTGTTCCACGCTTTTACAAAGAACGCGGTGATGGTTGGTCACCAGCCACACTGTCTTTGTGGGAAAACCCGCAATCACTTTTCAACTTCACTTATAAAGGTCTCCACCGCGAAGCGTTTGCTCTCGGCAAAAGCTGGTTCGAGCGCGGTGAATGGCCACCTTATGTCCTGTGGTGGGTACAAAACGACCAGACACCAGATTGGACAGAAGGCGTCGCAAGGTTCGAACACCTCCACGACCACGGCCCAACCCCACATGCATTCAACTTCAAACAGGCGTTTGATGCGCAGGGGCAATCGATAGCCATCAAGCAATAAGGACACCTGGCATGTCTGAATCGGAAACTTGCGGCCGCTCTAAACCACTCTCGTGGTTGCGGCTTGCTTCGCTCAGACATAGTTAGGGATTATGAGCTTTCTGAACGCGCAAACAGGAGATAATTTTGTCACTTCAGCGACCCCAAGTCATTGCTTGCGATTTGCCTGCAACTAGCCACCTGCATGACCGTGTTTCGCCGCCGGATTTTCTGGATTGTTATTCGGTTTCATCTGATGCCACACCGCGCCGCGCTGCCGAAATTATTACCGATTTTCCGGGGTGGGCACGTTTTCTTCTGCTCATCCGCCGCGTGGTAACCGCGCCCTTCGGCCTGTCAAATGATGGTCCCGAGGCGCCCGACAAGCTTGGCCCGTTTCCAGTTGAGCTGGAAACCAACTCAGAAATCATCGCCGGTTTCAACGACAGACATCTGGACTTCCGCGTTTCAGTCGTCTCCCAAAATGATCGGGTATCGCTGGCCACATGGGTTCATCCGCACAATTTTGGCGGCCGCCTTTATCTGAAAGCCATTTTGCCGTTTCACATTCTCATCGCCCGAAATGCTCTGCGCAGGGTTGCCACTCAGCACAGCTAATTTTTAGATCCGATTGGGACGATTGAGATAAACAAGAGACATTCTATTTGCTGATGCAAAACAGGTTTCAAGCTGCTCGAAAACGGGAACAGGGCTTGGATCCGGTCAAAGGCGGCACCCTTTAGTCAGCCGCAACGCCGCTTGGCACGTTCGCATCGCTACTTATAAAGCCGGTCGCTGCACGAATGGTTTTGGCGGCATAAAGGATGCGTCTGTGACCCAGCCCTGGCAAAGGCAACAATGAGACAGTCTCATTCGTTTTCGCCATGAATTCTGCACCTGAAAACGGAACTTCCTTATCATCCGGCGCATGTAGAAGCAGGGTTGGCACAGCGGCCTGCTGCAACATGTTCGCGCTTTCAAACTCGGCCAGCGCGCGGCCGGCCAAAGGTCTCACAAGGCCGTCGAACAGCTTCTGAGTGCGTCCGTTGAGACCAATTGCCCGCCCAAACCCGTGAAAAATCCATTGCATGGAATGGGGTGCTGCAATGAGGACAAGCCGATCCAACGGCACTTTTGCAAAGGAGGGAATAAAACCCGAGGCTAGGACGCAGGCCACGGCACTACCAAATGAGTGAGAAATGATGCCGTGCCAGGGTCCTGTCTGCTGATGCAGTTCGCTCAGGGCATTAACGGCTTTCGGCAAATGCAACTGGCGCGCAGAAGACCCGCCATGGGCGGGCAAGTCCGCCGCCAACACACGAAAATTCTTTGCAAGCAGCGGGCCGACAAAACCCAGCATGAAAGCCGATTTTCCTGTCCAGCCATGCAACAGGACCACCGTCTTCGTATCCGCTGTAACTGTTGCGGGTTCAAACACATAATAGCGAAGTGTCTCATCCTTCGGCGCATCGTGCGTTTGATCATGTCCTGCATCATCAAAATTCGGCCCCTTGCGATAGGCCACATCCATCGCTCGCGCAGCAGACAATCGCTGCTCCGCCCGCTGCGTCATGGCCGCTTCCTTTTGTGACAAGGAACGGCTTCGGGGCGGCGTGCAAAACAGTTTGAAGGTTGTTTTCGCAGTCAGCGTGGGTGCGAGAATATTCCCAATCCGGACAGCAATCCGAAGCGCTTTCAGGCGTAAGGACTTCACCATGTGTCACATTCCTGCTTAAACGAACTCGGAAGGCATAGATAATGTTCAATATTGAACAAAGTCAAGCCACCCCGAAGGGTTTATGCGGTTGATGCAATCAATTTGGCATAGGATTGTGGACTTATCTGGGAGAAATTATGGAACAGGACAGTCAAGACGCGGAATTGGTCTGGAACCATCCACGCTTTCAAAATTGGATCGAGGTGCCTAAAGCCTATCAAATAGCACGAAGACTTCTATCGGAGGGGCTTGCCACCATTGATCTGGATTTGCCGCGTTATGATGTTCTGGCCACCATTCTGCGATTTCCCGGTCTGACCCAGCAGGAATTGGCTGACAAATTGCTGGTCGGCCGATCAAACCTGTCCATGCTGCTGCCCGACATGGAGAAGAAGAAATTTCTGGAACGCCGCGAAGATGAGGCAGACCGACGCCTGAAACGTCTCTTTCTCTCAGATGCTGGCGAGGAACTGGCACGTGCGGGACTTCGTGTTCACGTCAAGCTGGTGGACCACATGATGGCTCCCTCCAGCGAAGATGAATGCAAAGCGTTGGGCGACCAGATGCGGAAAATCCGCAAACACATGCTGGACTCACCATCACCGGAGTGGTGAACGCGCTGCAGGTCTCACCAACAGGTGGCTGCTCTGCAATGATCGCGCCGCCGCCACTTGGCAACGGCGCAATCCGGCCTCTTAGGATTTCTGCCGCGCAACCATCAGTTCGATGCGCTTCAGTTCCCTGATAATGCGATCAGCCTGCATTTGCGGCATCAGGCTGAGCTTGAGTTGGATCGCCATCAGAGCCAGCGTTGCCGCCGACAGGCCCCACTTCAATGCGGGCAGGGTTTCAACGGCCCCGAAGAATTGAAATCCGCACCAGACTGCCGCGATAAACATGACGGTCTGCACAATCATCAACACCCAGGTCACCCAGCCCAATTTGCCGGAGAACTGTTTCAGTCCAAGTGCGAAATAACCCAATTCTTCGGTCTGATGCAGGATGTCACGATCCTGCTCCTGAAGGGCTTCTTCAATCAGTTTGTCCAATTTATTCATCACTCTCTCCTTTCAGAAGATCTTTCAATTTCTCACGCGCATGCATCAGCCGGGTTTTGATCGTTCCCACCGGCACATCAAGCGCAACAGCAACTTCGGCGACGCTCATATCGTCCAGATAGAACAGGGCAATTGCAGCACCATGAGTGGGCGGCAGAGCCTCAATGGCGGCGCGAACCCGCGCAGCATCAGAGGCCTCATCAAAGTCAGGACTGCTGGCCTTGGCAGCGACATCACTTTCCACAACCAGTTCTTGCTCCAGCTTCCGCCGTGATGTCTTTCCCTTGATCAGCCCGGCACATTTTCGGGTGACAATCCGTGTTGCCCAGGCCGGGAAACTCATCGGGTCACGCAGTTTTGCAAGCCCACGATAAATATCTATCCAGCCATCCTGAACCGCATCTCTGGCTTCTTCACGATTGCCCAAAAGTCGGGTTGCGTGGCTCAACAAACGCGGACCACGCAATTCTACCAATCGGGCAAAAGCCTGCCTGTCTCCCAGCTTGGCGCTGGCAACAAGATAATCTTCCAGAATGCGGCTTTTGCGGCGCATAACACCTCTCATATTCCCGTTTCTGTAGATAAGGTGCGCTGTCAGTCCATTCCGGTTCAATCCGGAAGCGATTATTTTTGCAGGTCATCCTGATGCGCGATGATGGCACGCAAAGCGTCGGTCAGCCCATCCATGGCATCCGCGCCGATCAGCTGTCGATATTGACCCTCAATATCCCGCTTCACATCATTGGCAACCGTCATCGCGTCAAAGCCCAGTGCGGTAAAGCGAATGATCTTCCGGCGGGCATCATCCGGGTCGGGCACACGCTCTAAAGCACCGTCCCGCACCAGATCATCCAAATGTTGTTGCACCGCCTGTTTGGTCATCCCGGCCTTCGCAGCCAGAGCGGTCTGGGCAATGCCATTGCGGCCAATATGTTGCACCAGATTGCCACGCGCTTCCCCAAACCAGCCAAATCCCCGCGCCACCATCTGTGTGGTGAAACGGCGTTTCCAGCCTTCGGTCACGCGCCATAAATCCCACCCGATATGATCAATCAGCTCCGGTGCAGTGGTGGGTTTCATTTGGGCATCCTCACAATTTAGTCAAGTTACTTGACAGGTTGAACCGCCAAGCCTATTTGTCAAGTAACTTGACGATAACTTAACGGATAACGCACTCATGGACAAGCGCCAGTTTCTCTCACTCGCAACCTTCGGCCTCGGCACCTTGATCGGGGCACCGATCTCAAGAGCTGCCACCGGTCCCGCGATGCCAGCTCGATCTGTGACACAGGACGACGTTACATTCTCATGGTGCCACGACAACACTTCTCTGATCGGTACATTGAGTGCCCCCACCAATGGCTGGATCGCTGTCGGGTTCAATGAAAAACCGGCGCTCAAAAATACACGTTTCATCATGGCTGCCACATCGCTCTTCCCCATCCGGGCAGAAGAACACATTGCACGCATCCCGGACCATAAAACCGTCACAGAGCTTGGACTGAAACCGGCTCTCAAGCAGGCCCGAGGCAGCTACGCCGATGGCCGCTCACATCTTGAGTTTCAAATATCTCAAAGAATTGCGGGCCGACCCGCCCTCTCCCTTGCGCCCGGCTCCCGGGTGCATGTGATGCTTGCATGGTCGCAGGCAGTTGCGTTTGACCACCATTCCGCGTGGCGCAAACATTTTCCACTCACCCTTTAATCACAACCTGTAAAAGGAATTCAAAATGGTTCTCACCGGAAAAATACTTGCCATTCTCATGATTGGCTCCACCCACTACATCGATATTGGCAAAGACACTGATGCCGTCATCTATTATCCCAGCGAAACCGTCGCCCATATGACGCTTCCCGACGGCCCGACCCTCAAGGGCGATCTGAAAATCAACGAGACCGGCTATTTCGTTGAGTGGCAGGGCGGCCCAGCGGGCGATTGGCAAATCATCTATGAGCCCGGAACCTTCACCTATCACGGTCCAGACGGCAAAGCCGTTGGCACAATAACGAGAATTGTACCCGGCAACGCAGCGAATTTCTAACCTCAAAGATCACCCGGCTCTCGCGGGTCGGGTGATCTTCCCAACTGTTGCACCTTTCGGAACCGCTTCAGGGGCGTTATAGAGCCTCACCATCAGCCATCCGGACAACAGCAAAATGACATCAAACCATTCCCGCTATGATGCCATTGTACTTGGTGCGGGCGGTGCCGGCCTGATGTGCGCCGCCATGGCCGGACAACGCCACAAGCGCGTCCTGCTATTGGATCACGCACCGGAACCGGGCCGCAAGATCATCATCTCTGGTGGTGGCCGCTGTAATTTTACAAACATCCACACCGCCCCGGACCGTTACCTCTCCTCCAATCCGCACTTTGCCAAATCCGCTCTTGGCCGCTACACCGCCGCCGACTTTCTGGCACTGGTCGAGCGCTATCGCATTTCCTGGCATGAAAAGACCCTCGGCCAATTGTTCTGCGATGAGTCTGCAAAACAGATCGTCGCCATGCTGCTCAGTGAATGCGAAAAAGGCCGGGTGGATGTGCGCCTTGGCGCCACGCTGGGTGACATTACCCATGCTGATGGGGTGTTTCAGGTAAAATTCGGCACACAAACCGCATCGGCTCAATCTCTGGTCATCGCCACCGGCGGCCCGTCAATTCCCAAACTTGGCGCAACCGGCTTTGCCTATGATCTGGCACGGCGCTTCGGCCTCAAGATTATCGAGCCGCGCCCGGCTCTTGTGCCCTTCACATTAGGCGCAGATGAGGCTCTGTTTCGCGAGCTGTCCGGCGTGGCCACTGACATTGTGGCAAGCAGCGGCAAAACCAGCTTTCGCGAGGCTGCCCTGTTTACCCATAAGGGCCTTTCAGGTCCGGCTATTTTGCAGATTTCATCCTACTGGCGTCACGGCGAGAGCATCGGTGTCAACTTTTTGCCCGATTGCGCCACCGGCTGGCTGCAACGGGCCAAACGCAATAAGCCGCGCACCGGCTTCCAAAGCGCCCTTTCAGTGCATCTTCCGGACCGGCTGGCACAGACCCTGTCCGAAAAGCTGACAGACAATCTGGGCCTCAACAGTGAATTGGCCAATCTTTCCGACAAAAACCTGAGGAAGGCCGAGCAAAGCCTCGCCGACTGGCCCTTCCGTCCCAATGGCACTGAAGGGTTTGCCAAAGCGGAAGTCACCATTGGCGGCATCAGCACTGCGGAACTCTCATCCAAATCCATGGAAGCCAAGAAAGTGCCGGGCCTTTATGTCATTGGCGAAGCGGTCGATGTCACCGGCTGGCTGGGCGGTTATAATTTCCAATGGGCTTGGGCCAGCGGCTGGGCCGCCGCACAGGATATCTAGGCCAAAACCCCGCAGCAATAACGTCCGGAGTTCCGGACAGGATCCCATCGAGGTCCGTTGATCCCAATCAATGCAAAGCCCTTCACACAGCCTAGATTGTTGTGAGACATGGAGATGCGCATGAAGTTCCTGACAGCCTACGCCACCACAGAAGGCCAGACCCAGAAAATTGCCCGGTTCTGCGCTGATCAGCTCACCGATGCTGGCCATTCAGTCGAGTTGCTGAACCTTTCCGACGACGGCGAAATCGATATCCTGCGCTTTGACGCTGTGATTCTAGCGGGCTCAATCCATATCGGACACTATCAAAAGTCCCTGGAAAGTTTCGCAACCGCGAATCTACGCCACCTGAAACAACGCAGCACCCTGTTTCTTTCCGTTTCGCTGGCAGCGGCCGGACATGAAGAGGAAGACCGAATGGGTCTGGAACACTGTATCGACGTCTTCACCAAGGCCACTGGCTGGGTGCCAAACCGCATTGAACACATCGCCGGTGCATTTCGCTTCACCAGTTACGATTTCTTTCGCTATTGGGCGATGCGCTGGATTGCGTCGCAAAGGGACGGCGAGCCTGTCGATCCTCATAAAGACAAGGAATATACGGATTGGGATGGCTTGGCGGCCATGCTTGAAGACTGGAGCAACAACGTTCAACAACAGGGTGCACAAGCCTGAACCGCTTTCCCACATTAACCGTCCTGATGAACCGCCCGCAGCAATCCGTCGCGTTGCTCTGCACATAGCCGCATCAAAATCTGCGGATCGGCTGCGCCATGGGCCAGCACGATTGCGCCTTGCCAAAGCGCAATGCTCTGCTGCGCTGCCATCATGCCGTTGGGGTGCCCGGCCCGTGTCAGTTCACGGCCCAGAAAAGCAGTCAGCATGGTCAGCGCTTCAGTGGATTTACGAGCAGCCTTGGGCGCAGCTTCGGCAAAATCAGCAACCGAACGCGCAATAGGACACCCCGCCTTGGCGCGGCTCATGTGAGACTTTTCCAGCATATCAAAGAATGCGCCTATGCGGTCTCTTGATACTTTGTGGGGACTGGCCGTACCGGTGGGAAACCGCGTTTCAATATCGTCCAGAGCCGCCTGCGATCCTTGCACAAACATCTCGGCAACAGCGTCAGCCAGATCACGTTTGCTTTTGAAATAGTAATAGACATTGCCAACCGGCACATCCGCCTGCTTGGCAAGATCAGCAATGCTGGTGGCAGCAAATCCTCGGGACCAGAATAATTGCGCCGCCGCATCTTCCAGACGCTGCCGCTTTGAACGTCCAGATGGATCAACCAAGACCGAATCTCCCGTAAAAAACTTAGTCAGTCAACTGATTCTAAATCGGGATTTAAGAGAAAGAAAGGTAATTCTTCTCAGCCAAACCGTCTCAGCCAGACCGTCCAACTCACTCGATGATCGGCTCAGCCTCATCCAGCAACATGATCGGAATGCCATCGCGCACCGGGAATTTCAGCTTGGCTTTCTTGCTGATCAGCCAGTCGCCGCCCTCATCCAGCACCAGGGACGAACGCGACACCGGACAGACCAGCAATTCCAGAAGCTTCCTGTCCGGCTGCGTCATGCCAACAAATCCTATTGCAGCGGGCTGGTGCCGTCATCGCCGCGTGCCAGTTCCATTTCAGTAATGGCAATCAGCGTTTCAGCCCGCGTTTTCAAATCCGGTGCTTCCAGCAGCGCCTGCTTTTCCGCCGGTCCATACGGGCTCATCATCGACAGCGCATTGACCAGAGACTCGGTCGACGCCTCATTGATGCTGTCCCAATCTGCTTCCATATCATTGGCGTCCAGATAGTCGCGGAAGGTCGCCAGCAATTCATCCCGGTCCACTTCCAGTTCGGCCATCTCGCCATCAATATCGCCCAAAAACGGCAACACCGATATCCGCGCCTGACGGTATGGCGTCATGGTTGTCAGTTCCTGTTCCATCTGGAACCGGGCGACCCCCATCAGCGTGACAAGATAGCGCCCGTCACCGGATTCCGACCAGGCCACAATGCGGCCAAGGCATCCACTGGCGCACAAGGCGTTCGGGCTGCCATCGCCACTATCATCCAGCGCTGGCTGTATCATGCCAATCAGCCGGTCGCCGGCCATAGCCGCATCGATCATGGACAGATAGCGTGGTTCAAAAATGTTGAGCGGCATCTGCCCTTTGGGCAGCAGCAAAGCGCCGCTCAATGGAAAAATTGGCACGGAGGATGGAAAATCCTCCGCGCTTTCAAATGTTGTGTTGCCAATTTGCACTGACATGTCCGGCTCCTTCGCCTGAACCCGCCTTACGAGAACAGAAGCGCCGACAATTTGCGACGTCCTGCCTTTGTGGCCGGTTCCTTGGCACCCCAGGTTTCGAAGAACTGCAGCAATTGGGTCCGCGCTGCATCTTCATTCCAATCGCGGTCATGTTGGATAATATGGAGCAGTAGATCAGAAGCACCAGTCCTATCGCCACGTCCATTCAATGCAACCGCCAGATCGAACCGAACCTGATGATTATCAGGGTCTGCCGCCAACTGCGCTTCCATCTCTCCGGTATCACCCAGAGCTTCTGCCTGTTTCAGCAATTCAATCTTGGTTTCCAGCGTTGCCAGAGCCGGCTCTTCAGCCAGATCCGGCATTTGCTGACGCACCATATCCAGCAGTTCCAGCGCCTTTTCAGCCTGATCCGTGCCGATATAGCATTCCACCATGCCCACAAGCGCAGCTACTGTTTCCGGCTCGGCCTGCAAAATCGCTGCAAAAATCTGTGCAGCGCCGCCAAAATCTTCCGCTTCCAGAGCTGCCTGGCCCTGTTCCAGCATCTCATCAATCGGCGATGGCCCCGCAGGACCGGCCACCTTATCGATAAAGGCCGCAATCTCGCCTTCGGGAACCGCACCCATAAACCCGTCCGCCGGCTGCCCGTCCTTGAAGGCGACAACTGCAGGGATCGACTGGATGCCCATCTGCCCGGCAACTTCCGGAAACTCTTCGATATTCATCTTCACCAGCTTGACCCGGCCGCCCGCCTTTTGCACGGCAGCCTCAATCAGTGGCGTCAATTGCTTGCAGGGGCCACACCAGGGCGCCCAGAAATCCACCAGCACTGGCTGCTGTTTTGACGCTTCAATCACATCGGCCACAAAATTCGTCATGGTCGTGTCCTTGATCAGGTCACCGCCACCAGCAGCAGCGCCGCCGCCAATCATACCGTCAGGTGCGGGTGCAGCGCCCATCGAGGCCGATACGCCACCGGCATTACCCGTCATGGACGCGCCGCCAACCGAACCGCCCATCTGAAATTTCTCATCCATTATATGCTCGCCTGTCTGCCTATATTATCTATCTGTCACACCAATCTGCGTGTCACAATTTGACGTGTTACTGCTCAAAATGGGGTTTTATTCCCACACTGCAACCAATTGCTTTTCAACACATCTGCAGTCTCTCTACTGACGGTATAAACCCTATGCGCCCTGTGTGGCCAGCGCTGTAAAATCAAGTCTGTTGGCTGTAAACCCAATCGCCTCGACAAACCGTATCAGATCAGCGCTTTTAAGCGTCGTCGTCATGGTGTTTTCCAGCGGGTGAAAATTCACCTGCTCATGCCGCATCAACGCCTCATCCAGCCAAAGCGTGCAGCGCTTGTCTGCATCATTCATCAGCGCAAAGGGATTCACCGACCCCGGTGTCATGCCCAGAACTTCCATCAACAAATCAGGTTTCCCAAAGCTGAGCCGCTGCGAACCGATATGCCGGTGCAGCCCCTTCAGATCCACCTGACTGCCCTGCTCGGCCACCACCAGAAAAAGCTGCCCCTTCTTGTCCTTCAGAAACAGATTTTTGGAATGTCCGCCCGGCAATTCCTCATGCACCTTATGGCTATCCGCCACCGTAAACACCGCCGGATGCGATACGGTGGCATGCGCAATACCCAGCCCATCCAACTGTGAAAACAAGTCGTCTTTGGTAATCACCCGAACACCCCCTCAACAAACCGGCCCGCCAAACATCACTGCGATGTCAGGTCCGCGTGCACCATCCTGGTCGCGCCTGAAAGCCGCTCCTTAAAACCCTTTCATTTACGCAAATGAGGCAGATTGCAACCGGCACAACAGCATTTCCCGCCAGTGCTGGTAAAACACCCGCATTTACCCTGTCCGGCATCATTTGGGCTGCACACAAAAAACCTGAATCTTTAGCTTGCTTTTCCCAATATCTTACGCCATATGTGCCCTCGCAGCCAAACACGCTGTCATTACCCAAGGATGCGGGCGTAGCTCAGGGGTAGAGCACAACCTTGCCAAGGTTGGGGTCGGGCGTTCGAATCGCCTCGCCCGCTCCATTGTTTTTCTATTAAGCCCAGTTAGTTACGATATGGGCCACCGTCGGGTGGCGCATTGTCGTTTTAGGTGTCGCGGAATACTGCCAACACAATTCCGATTTTCCCCTCATTCCAAACTCCAATGTTGCCGATGTGAGGAAAGACTCGACTTACGATTAACCGCAATGATTTCGCCTGATTGTCCATTCGTTCGGCATGACCATCGCAGTTGCGGAATGGCAAACATCCATCGTTTCTGGTGGGAAGCTGTCTCCCTTGTAACTTGTAGTTTATGCGGTTGGGCTTTCTTCGCCAACGGTTGGTTGGGATTCCTCCGGTGGCATTTGCGCGAGGCGCTCAGCTATACCCCATTTGCTCACCCTAACCTTGTTGACAAGATTCTCATCCGCTATCTGAAGAAGAGCATCATTAGCTTTGCGCATTATCCCGACATTGTGGACGTCGGGACTTGTAAGTCTGTTGTACTGGGTCAAGGCGCTACGCATTACCGTAAAATCACGCCCTTTGTGGTGTTTGAGCACTCGGACGTACTCTTCAACTGGAAGAGCGGCCAATCGCACGGTAATATCTGTGTTGTGCCCGTCATCTGCAAGCATTAAGAACAATTCTTCAACTGGCGTCGAGGGTTTTTGTTGCTGCTCCAACGTCAACAGCTTTTTCTTGATGTCATCATCAAGACGGCGCCCAAATAGCTCCACGTCATCGAAATTATAAGCACCGCTCACGCCTTGCCACGCCTCGAGGTAAGCGTCCAGAAGCGTGTCGCCGTCCTCTTTCCGGTCCAAATCACGGAACAAGTTCACAACTGAAATCGTGTCAATAAGAGTGTAAAATTTTGGGCTCTTGGCAATACAGCTTTCAAAGCGCTATAGTTTCTCGTCTAGGTCGTCGTCGAAAGAGTCGCGGAACTCGCTCCATACTTGCCGAAGTTGTTGTGCGGCTAAATCCGCTTCAACCCTATGGTTCAATTCGGTCGCATGCTTATCAATGATTTCCTTGGTGAAGTAGCCATCCTCTATCCCCTTTAACAACGCGACGTCGAACTCATCGGTGTGGCCGTATCCATAATCGGCGACTAGCCTGATCCATCCCTGCTCCTGCTGGGAAATTTCACGTTGCTCACCCGACAAACTATCAGCAATTCCGCCCACTCGGTGAACTAAGAAATCCTTACTTGGTGCTAATTCCGGTTGAAGATGACACCAACCCATCAACACAATTGTGTTGGCGACGCTAAGGAATACGCCGACTTTGTGCTGCGCCAAAAGTGGTTCGATTTGCTGAACGAAGGAATACAGTTTGCGGATGACACGAACATTGTCGATTCCGAGCTTCGTAGTCCTTTCACCTACTATCTACTTAAGTTCATCGGTTCCATCCAACGCCTTTAGCGCGATATCTGCGCAGTCCATCGCAGTTGGAGCGAAGCGCAAATTGATGTCAACGACCTTCTCCAAATAACCCTCGAACGCGGCTCTATCTTCACCTTCAAGACGCTCTTCGTTCAACAGGATAACCACCTTGCAGTCCCGGTCTTCCCGAAGTTGGGACACTAATCCAAGAACGTCGGCACTTCGAAGGTCTTTGCCCTTGCGTTCCAAGTCGTCAATGCAAATGAGGCGCTTTCTGACGAGCATGTACATGACCGCAACCCCAGCGCTGGTGTAATTATCACCTAGGAAATTTCCGACAAAGCCGCCCAACTTCTTAAGCCTAGGGAATGTGCCGTTTACGTAGGATTCCACGTCCTTAAAGTCGAACGACTTACCAACCTGATCGACATCAATGGTCTGATAGATAATACCTTGCTTGAGGTCGGCGAGGCTGTTTGTGCCAAAGAGGGACACATAGGCGTACTTGTCTCGCGTAATCTTCTTATTGGCAACAGCCTCTTTAAGTGCCTCATCCCAACTGTAGGTTTTGCCAGTCCCCCAATTGCCGTGGATACATAGCACGCTGGCCATCTTTGATTCGAGAAAGCGCTCGATTTGAGTCTTTACGTTTTCGACCGACATGGGGTTACCTTAAATTACGTGGGTAGCAATTTTCATTCTCCCAAACTTTGCGCAATGGCACTAGTATCAAATATTATGTATAGGCGCGACGCTTCGAGCCAAATATAGAGATGCAAGGGCCAGCTCTATTGTCTTCAAAGGCTCTAAACAGTCATCTAACAAATTCTACTCATCTGTATTTAATTTCAAATGACCTTGATTGAGAGCCGGATACTAGCTTAAGGGTCAACTTTTGGTGGTTCTTCCTCGTTTTAGGTATTGCTAGATATCGCCAAAGCCATTCCGGTTTTCTCTGTTCTAAGCTAAAATACAGTCGAACAAAGTACCGGATCGGGTGTCTGAAAAAGATAGGAGAACACAGACATTCCTCTTGAATATCATTCGGACTTTGGATTGCAAGTTAGCGTGGGCGGTGAGGGTGACAAATTATGAAATAACTTTGGCAAATAGATGTAAAGCTGGAGGGGTATCTCAGAGGACCACGCCAAAGATAAGGTCTGGTCCACCAAGCGAGCGGTTCCAGTTGAAATTTCCAACGATGCCTCCTAGACCCTTCTATGCCGCACAACACAATGGGGACTTCGTGAGTATTTTCGGGCTTGTCTATTTTCTGCTTTTTTTTGGGGTGGCCACTTCAGCTTTCCAAGCCCACGGAATGCCGACAACACTCGCTGTTGCGATTATCGGCATATTCGGGTTCTGGGGCCCTACGAACAAAACCTATAGGAAGGTGTTTTTTGGTGATCGGGCTCTGAGTAAAACCAGAGTGGCAATTGGCGCTTTGGCAAATGTCGTGGTGGTCATGATCGTGACGGATTTCAGGCTTTCGGTCTTACAATATCTCGTATTGGCGCTGGCGTGCGGTGCGCTTTACTTTGATTTTGTGCGTAAGCAGGATGCATCCTAGCCAGGCGGGAACCCATAGAAGACGCCCTCAGGCAATCCCCATGATCCGGCCTCTGGATCCATCCAGATGATCGTTCAGCGCTTGAACCGCGCCTTCTTCATCGCCTGCCATAATTTTTTCCAATATCGCGACGTGTTCCTGAAACGCTCGAATATCCTGATAATTGTGCAGGCGGAAAATCAGGCGAGAGAGGCGTAGTTTGCTCAGGACGCGGGTCATCATGTCGTTGACAATTTCATTGTCCAGCGCTCCAATAAACAGCAAATGCATCTCATGATCGAGATCGGCGAATTCGCTGATTTTTTGAAAATTTGAAAGCTGTCGGCCCTGATCGCCGTCGCTTGCCGCTTTGGTCCGATCAAACAAATCCTGCACGCCAGTCATGTCAGCCTGTTTGAAAAAGACGCGCAGACCCTGGATTTCCAGAATTTTCCGCAGTTGAAACGCATCCGCCAGGAATTCTTCTTCAATGCCGAAAATCTGGATGCCGCGCTGGGGAATCAGTTGAACAAAGTTTTCCGCCTCCAACCGTTTCAGCGCTTCGCGCATGGGGTTCAGTGGAATATCGAGAATTTCGCAAAGCTCGCGCTGTGACACCATGGAACCAGGGCGAATATCCCCTGAAAACAGATGATCTATGAAAGCATGATAAGCCGCATCCCTAAGGGTCTGGCGGGGCTTACCAGCAGTGCCTGGGGAGCTCGGTGTCTTGGGAGTGCTTGACGATTTCATGATCATCTCCTGACTGTCAGCTACGACCTGATTATCCCATGTTGGAACAGTCCGGTATCGTCCGCCTTCAGCGCTGTTGTTGCTGTTCATCTTCTACGCGGCAATCACGGTCAATCTCAACAACGATGTATTGAACCGCTCGATAAAACCGATGGTAAACCCCTGCGCTAAGCCGTTCTCAGCCATGCTGCACAAGTTTCAGACAATCAGTTCCACAACAGGAAAGCAAAAATCGACTTGAATTACAACTGAGATGTCAGTAAAGATATCAGTTGTAATCATCAGGACGGCACATTGGCAACGCACCATACATTTCTGGGCTACCAACGACAGCAGGGCCAACCTGGGATTCGCAACACGCTGCTTATTCTCAATGTGTCCGGCCTCACCCAGCCAGCAGCCAGAAAGATTGAAGCCGCCTTGTCCGATGCCGTACTGGTGTCCATGCCGCATGGAAACGGGTTGACCGGCAACAATGATTTGCAGGTCAATCGCATTCTTCTCAACCTTGCGGCAAACCCCAATGTGGGCGCCATATTGGTCCTCAGTTCCGACAAACGAAGAGCCGCACTATTTGCAGACGCCCATTCAAAGCTCGGCAAACCCTTTGAATTTTTATCCCTGGGCGATTGTGATCGCGACATTATTGCGTTCACGGCCCGCGCTGTGCGGATCGCCGCCCGATTGCTGGTCGATATCAGCCGCCAGACACGCGAAATCTGTGCGGTTTCAGAGCTAACACTGGGCCTGCAATGTGGCATGTCAGACCCCTCATCCGGAATCGCCGCAAACCCGCTTCTGGGCGTCCTGTCCGATACTCATATCGACGCTGGCGGGACCGTGATATTCAGCGAAACGGCCGAATGGCTCGGGTGTGAACAATCGGTCGCGGAGCGTGCAGCATCCAAGCCTGTATCAGACGCAATTTTAAAATCTGTTTCCCGGCGTGAGCGCCTTGCGGTGGAGGCAGGCATAGATCTGTTGGGCAACAACCCCAATCAGGCCAATATTGATTCCGGCCTCAGCACCATTGAAGACAAGGCCATTGGCAGCATTGCAAAATCGGGAAGCCAGCCGATCAGCTCCATGGTGGACTTTGGCCAACGCCCAACAACGGCGGGCCTTCATGCCATGGACGGGCCAAGCTTTTCGCCCGAATCGCTGACCGGTCTGGCCGCAGCAGGAGCGCAGATGATTCTGTTCACAACCGGTTGCGGCAACAGCTATGTCAGCGCTCTTTGCCCCACCGTTAAAATCACCGCCAACCCGGACGTGGCATCAGCCCTCCCCGACCAGATTGATTTCGACTGTTCAGATTTGATCACCGATGACCGTAGTCTCGACGATGCAAAAGCCCGTCTGGAAGACGAAATCGCAGCCATCGCATCCGGTGCTCTCACCCTTGGTGAAGTGCTGCTGGAAGGTGATGAAGTCATCAGCCGTTTTGGGGAATCCCTGTGAGCAAGAGGGACGACCAGACCAGGGCACTCAAGGGAATGCCGCAGGACAATGTGGCTGTCATCCTCAGCGCAGCAAAATCCGGCGATGTAATCCAGTTGGATTGTCATGGCAACGTCGAAGCTTTGAGCTGCCTCACCGACATTCCTTCATTTCACAAAATTGCGACGGCCAGCATCAGTCAGGGGGGTGTCGTCATTCGCCAGGGCACGCCTATCGGCATCGCGATGAAAGCAATCGACAAGGGCGAGCTGGTGCATGTCCATAACATCAAATCGCAACGTGCGCAGAAAATGGCAGTCCTGTGAAACAGCCAAACATCATTTACATTCTCACCGATCAGCACAATCCGTTTGTCACCGGGTGCTATGGCGACGACATTGTGCGCACGCCAAACCTTGATCGTCTGGCGTCCGAGGGCGTGGTTTTTGACAATGCCTACACACCTTCGCCCATCTGTGTGCCCGCGCGCATGTCTCTGCTGACAGGCTGCTATCCGCACAATCAGGAGTGCTGGACAAACAGCGACATCTTGCCGTCTGACCGGCCCACATTCGCCCACGCTCTGGGCGCTGCCGGATATAAAACACGGCTTGTGGGCCGCATGCATTCCATCGGCCCGGACCAGTTACGTGGCTTTTCAGAACGTTTTGTTGGTGATCACAGCACAAACTGGGTCGGCGGCGCGGCGCATTCTCTGGGCATTCTGACGGGCACCAGCGGACCTGCGCGCGTCAGCATCGATAAATCCGGACCCGGTCAATCTTCTTATGAGATTCACGACCATGATGTGGTCAAATCCTGTCAGGATCTGTCGTCCGTCATTGCCAAAGAACAGGTTGCACCTGATGCTGCGCCATTCTTTTTGCATGTCGGCCTCATGCTGCCGCACCAACCCTATGTCGGCAATCAAGATCTGTTCAACTACTATTACGACCGCATTCCCGACCCTGAAATCAGCGCGCCGGAGCCAGAGGACGAACACCCTTACCTGCGGGCCTGGAAGGAACAAACCGATACGGCGGACATCTCTGCGGAGGATACGCGCAGAGCACGCGCGGCCTATTATGCGCTGGTTGAAACAACGGACCGCATGATCGGGGACATTCTTGAAAGTTACCGGGACAAAGGCCTGCTGGAAAATACCCTCATCATCTACGTGTCTGATCACGGCGACCAGATTGGCGAGCGTGGCCTGTGGTGGAAACAGACATTTTACGAGCAGTCCGTTCGCGTGCCCATGATCCTGTCATGGCCCGGCATCATTCCAACCAATGAGCGGCGGTCACAAATCGTCAATCTGGTAGACATTGCGCCAACGCTTGTTGAAGCCGCCAACAATAATCAGGACGGTGAAGCTGATCAGATGCCCGAAATTGACGGGTCTGGTCTCCTACAGCTTGCCATCGATGGGCACGCGCCATGGAACAATGAAACCTTTTCTGAATATTGCACAGACGGAATGAACAAGCGGATGCCGGAAAAAGTACAACAGCGCATGATCCGCTCTGGCCCCTGGAAGCTTATTTACTATCACGGCTACCCCTCCCAGCTTTTCAATCTGGAGGATGATCCGCTTGAAACGCAGGATCTGATCACAGCCCCGGACCATGCTGATCTGGTGCACGCTCTTCAGGAGAAAATCCTGAAAAATTGGGACCCGGAGCAGATTAGTCGGACCATGGAACAGAGGCGCTTGCGAAAAACAATCCTGTCAGAATGGAGCCGCCAGACAAAGCCCGCAGATACCTATCGGTGGGCCATCAACAAAGACGACAATTGGCTCGATTCATGAGGGTGGCGCATGACAGATTTTACGTGCGTGAAGAACGCCAGCAGTTGGGTAGCCAATTGCAAACTCATAAGCATTTAACTAAGATGTCAGCTGCGTGCACAGTATCGGATCATCAGGTAGAACCCCAAATCTACCAAGCCGGTCGGGGGCTGAACACAAGCCGGGGCACGACATTCAGACAATCAAATTTGGCAATTTTTGGTCGCGTATTATCGCCGCCCGCCATTGCCGGATCACCCAATCGTCTCCGGGGATTGGAACCTGGAACTTTATCGAAACGAATTATCAAAAACCCAAGGGAGGAAGTTTAAATGAAACAGTCATTCACCAGAAAAGTTGCGATAGGTGTCGCAGCAGCCGTGATATCTGCGACAACTGCGTTCGCAGAATATCCGGAGCGGCAGATAGATTTGATCGTGCCATTTGGCGCAGGCGGCGGCAGCGACCGTGTGGCCCGCATTGTTGATGGCGGCTGGACCGGCGAAACAGGCACAGGCTGGAACTTCCAGTACAAGCCGGGCGCAGGCGGGGCAATCGGTTCAAATGCAATCGCCACGGCCCGCAATGATGGCTACACGGTTGGCATTGTGAACCTGCCAAATCTGGCCATTCAACCCATCTCGGGTGCAGCGACCTTCGCACTGGATGACTTCACCTATCTGGGCCGTGTCAATGTCGACCCAATTGCCCTCGTTGTCCCCAGCGACAGCCCTTATACGACGCTCGAAGACTTTGCTGCAGCCGCCAAGGAAAATCCGAAAGTTCTAACACTTGCGATTACCGGCACGCTTGGCACCGCCCATATTGCGGCGCTTGAAATCATGCGCGGATCAGAAATCGAAGTAACGCTTGTGCCAACACAGGGCGGCGCCAATACAGTCGCGCGTGTTGCAGGCGGACATGTATCCGCTGGCATCATTGGTGCTGGCCTTGCATCCCGTCAGGAAACCTTGCGGACATTGGCCATTTCTGGTGGTGAACGCTCAGCGGCCATGCCCGATGTGCAGTCTTTCTCGGAAGCCGGTTATAATGTCGATGCCGTAACCTCCCGCATCTTCGTTGGGCCAAAAGGCATGCCGGATGAAGCTGTCAGCTTCCTGCGCGAAAAGCTTGGAGCTGTTGCACAGAACGAGGAAATTCGGGCCGAGTTCCTGAAAAGCGGTCAGATTCCTGTCTGGCAATCCGGCGCAGATCTCGAAGTTGAGGTTCTGGCAATGGGCGATGAAATCCGCGCCCTCCTCGTCGAGTTTGGCGTCCTGAAATAAAAGGCACAACCCTGGCCGCCTGACTTTTGGTCGGGCGGCCAGGTTGGGGTGCGGGTCAGGCTGCGGAAGCCAGAGCCTGCGCCCCATTTTCAAAGGCGGATTTCATGGACAGCATTTTATCTCTGACAGGGCTTTTGGAGGCGTTGCAGCCATCCACACTGGTGCTCATTCTTCTGGCAACCACCTTCGGGGCCATCATCGGCGCATTGCCCGGCTTCAGCTCGGTTATGGCCATTTCGTTGCTGCTTCCAGTTGTCCTGCCAATGGACCCGGCCGTCGGCCTGATCCTGCTCGGCTCCATCTACATGGGCGCCATGTATGGGGATGCAAATTCCGCCATTCTTCTCAACATTCCTGGCACCGCGTCTTCTCTGCCAACCACATTTGATGGCTACCCGATGACCCAGCAGGGCCGCGCTTACGAGGCGCTCCTTGCAGCTCTTTTCGGCTCCGTTTTCGGCGGCATTGTCGGCATTGTCGTTCTTATGCTGGCATTTACCGCGCTCGCACGCATTTCACTTTTATTCGGCCCTCAAGAGTATTTCTGGATCACGGTTCTGGGCCTCACAACGATTGCCAGTCTCAAATCCGAAACTCTCGTAAAAGGGCTTCTGGGCGGCGCCATCGGTCTGGCGATCAGCATGATCGGACTGGACCCATATTGGGGAACGCCGCGCTTCACCTTTGGCTCAAGCCATCTCATTGCGGGCGTAAACCTGATCCCCGCATTGCTGGGCCTGTTTTGTCTGGCGCAAATATTGGAAGCGGCCTCCGGCGGCGAACGCACCAAGCCGGCACATCAGTTTCAACGCAAATCATCTGATCTGAAACTTGTCTTACGCAAAATGCTTCAGCGGTGGGATGTGATGATCCGCTCCAGCGCGATCGGCATCCTCATTGGCATTTTGCCGGGTGCAGGCGGACCCATTGCCTCCACCATTTCCTACAATGAAACACGCCGATGGGACAAAAACCCCGAAAAATATGGCAAAGGCGCTGTTGAAGGCGTTCTGGCCTCTGAAGTTGCCAACAATTCGATGGTTGGTGGCAGTTTGATCCCCATGATGGCACTTGGCATTCCAGGCAATGTCAACGCCGCGGTCATCCTTGGCGCGCTCCTGTCATTCGGGCTGCAGCCGGGGACAGCACTCCTCAATGACAGTTCCGGCACAGCTTTCACCTTCATGTTCGGTCTGCTGATCTCCAGCATTGTTCTTGCACCCCTGGGCTATTTCATAATCGTGCGTCTTGGCACGCAGATATTGCGTGTGCCTGCCGCAATTCTCACGCCATCCATTCTGGTGTTCGCGACCATAGGTGCCTACTCCGTCACCAATTCAATGATCTCGGTTGTCATCATGATCGTCATGGGCATTGGTGGCTATTTCCTGCGCCGTGTTGGAATCGAGGCAGCACCCATTGCGCTAGGCCTGATTTTGGGACCAATCGCTGAACGGGAATTCACGTCTTCAATCCTGATTGCACAAGCGCAAGGCAGTTATCTGACACTCGTCATGCGGCCGATTTCCGCCGTAATCGTCGCCCTGTGCCTGCTGTCGATCATCTCGCCACTCATCGCCGCGCGCAGGCAACGCAAAAACAAGGCTGCTGCCGGAGAAGCGACCGATGCTTAAGCGTGATCATTTCGATGCCTTGTGCGGGTTCTTAATTCTGGCCGTAGCTGCATATCTGATGCTCGAAGCCAGCAAAATAAATGCACCTGCACACGTCTATCCCCTTGTCATACTCACAGTGGTCATAGCCCTGGCTGCCGTTTCAACAGTCTCAGCCATTCGGCGCGTGTTTCGCTCGCGCAGCCAATCTGCAGCAAACCCGCTTGACCAAAGCGAATCAACGAAGTCCTTCAAAATCTGGGGAATTCTCGTTGCCGTCATCCTCTATGCATTCGGCATGCAGTTTGACTACACACTTTCAACGGGCGTGTTTCTGTTTGTAATGTTTCTGACACTTGGCCCCGGCCAAATGACTGCTGCAAGAATTATCAAAAGCCTCTTGATGGCCGTGGCCATGACCATCTTTCTTTATCTGGCCTTCGCGATCTGGCTGAACGTGTCAGTCCCGAATATCTTTCGACAATAAGACTGAGCTCTGTTCGACCAAACCCGCGATCCACCATCGGAACCGCAACAAGGCCTTCAAATGAAGGAGACCGTCGCCAACACACAGAAATTGCGACCTTTTTTCCGCATGGCACCAGTCTTAAGTGTATTTGCCAGAATAACGCACCTCATTGGAACGAGACTTGTTCATAAGCCAGAACCTTCAATAAGCCCCCTCACCCGCCTTAACAGCAACTGCGCGCACCTTCACGAAACTTGCTAGTTTTTCTACAAATGGGTAGTGATCCTGAATGCAGATTCTGGACTATTCACATAACCCAATGCTTGTTTTTGCCTCGCTTCTTGTGGCGATGATGGCGGGTTTTACGGGCCTCTCCCTGACAAAGGGACTGTCCGAGCGGAACATTATGCACCGGAAAATTTCGGTCGCGTTGGCTTCTGTCGCATTGGGTGGCGGCATATGGTCAATGCATTTTGTGGCGATGCTCGGCTTGCAATTGCCCATCATGTTTTATTTTGACGCAGCCATCACGCTGGCCTCGGCACTGGTCGCAATTCTGGTGGTTGGTGTTGCCTTGCTGATCCTGCATTTCCGAAAACGCACACGCACTACCCTCGTCGCAGCTGGCACTATCGTAGGGCTGGGCGTGCTGGCCATGCACTATATCGGCATGTCAGGACTGCAATTATGTCAGGCGCTTTATACCCCGTCGGGCATTGCTCTGGCGATTGTGTCTTCCTGCGCGCTCAACATCGCGGCTTTTTCCATTGCCTATGGCAAACGAACCAATCGCAACATCATCGTTGGAACGCTGTTTTTTGGCTTCGCGGTTTTTGCTGTGCATTTTGTCGCCATTGGCGGAACTGATTTCGTGGCCATTGATGTTCTGAACGAGGTTGGTCCACTCATCAGCAAGGAAGTCATGGCCATTGGCGTTGTTTTGAGCAGCTTTGTCCTGTGTGCAGCATTCCTTTTGACCGGCATTACTTTTTCAGCGCCCTCGCAACCTGCTGCACCTCAGACCCAAGTGAACATTGCACCGAAAGCCAAGCAAGAAACCAATCAAGAAGAAGCTGGCAAAACCGTTGAGCCAAAGGCCTCGCTAATGGCGGTTGATGAAAGTGTCATCGAGCAAACCACCAGTGTTACAGCGGCCAACAAACAAATCCCCTATGAGCAGGGCGGTCGCACCTTCTTTGTCGATGTGGACGCCGTTGCCGTGATCCGGGCGGAGGGTCACTACACGCATCTCTACACAGAAACCGACAAACTGTTCTGCGTCTGGTCAATCACCGAGGCTGAAAAACGTCTCACGCCAGGGCCCTTTATCCGGACCCATCGCAGCTTTCTGATCAACCCGTCCTTTGTCACAGGCTTTGAACGTCTCAAGGATAATGGTGTTTGCCATTTCAAACTTGCCAGTCTTGAGAAAGTTCCAGTGAGCCGGTCGCGCCTGCGGGCGGTCCGAGACGTTCTCGGCATATGACCAGCGCGCATTTCGTGCGTGCCAATTCGCATTTCGTGTAGAAATTCTCTCGTTTCACTCATAAGCGAGTGCCGCAAGGCGCAGCCGCGGTTAGCGTTCTCCGAAGCAAATTAAATTGCAAGTCGGGGAGGACCAGCAATGATACCAGCAGCATTCGATTATCATCGACCCACGAAAGTGGAAGATGTGATCGCCCTTTTGGAAGAACACGGCGATGACGCCCGTGTTATGGCGGGCGGGCACAGCCTGATACCCATGATGAAACTTCGGATGGCGGACATTCCACATCTGATCGATCTTCAGGATGTCAGCGGGCTCGGCGGAATTTCCATCGAAGGCGGTCGGATCAAGCTTGGTGCCATGGTCACCCAGCACGAGATCATCAATCACGATGGGCTGGCATCTGCTGCGCCAATCCTGCGTGAAGCTGCCCTGCAAATCGCAGATCCACAGGTGCGCTACATGGGAACAATTGGTGGCAATGTCGCCAATGGCGATCCGGGCAACGACATGCCAGGACTGATGCAGTGCATCGACGCACAGATCGAACTGATCGGCCCCGGCGGCACACGCAGTGTTGCTGCGCGCGACTATTATGAAGCGGCCTACATGACAGATCGTGAAGATGACGAAGTTCTGGTGTCGATCAGCTTTGCAACACCTTCAGGTGGCCATGCTTATGAAAAGCAAAAGCGTAAGATTGGCGATTATGCCACGGCAGCGGCTGCGGTTCAGATAGTCAAGGATGGTGGGAAAGTCGCATCCGTCTCAATCGCAATGACAAATCTCAGCGACGTGCCGGTCTGGTCTGAAGCTGCAGGCGCCGCATTGGTGGGAACCACATGTGACGCAGCTGCGCTTAAAGCCGCCGTTACCGCCATGCTGGAAGACATCGATCCATCGGAAGACAATCGCGGCCCGGTGGCCTTCAAACGCCATCTGGCAGGCATCATCCTTTCACGTGCGGTCACACGTGCCTGGGATCGGGCGTAAGGAACAAAATCATGACAGAAAAAATGCAAGTCAAACTGAACGTAAATGGCGAAGATCGGGAGTTCCTTGCCGAACCACGCGAGCTGCTGATCTACGCGCTACGCGAACATCTGAACATCACCGGACCCCATGTCGGCTGTGACACCTCGCATTGCGGGGCTTGCACGGTGACATTGAACGGTAAGTCCGTGAAATCCTGCACCATGTTCGTGGCACAGGCCAACGGTGCAGAGGTCACCACGATTGAAGGGCTCGGCAATCCTGCAGCGCTGCATGTGCTGCAGGAAAATTTCCGCGAGCATCATGGTCTGCAATGCGGTTTCTGCACGCCGGGTATGATCACCCGGGCTTCCAAACTTCTGGAAGAAAACCCCGACCCCACCGAAGAAGAAGTCCGGTTTGGAATGGCAGGGAATATCTGCCGCTGCACAGGCTATCAGAACATTGTGAAATCCATCCTTGCTGCGGCAAATGAGATGAATTCCGCGAAGGAGGCTGCAGAATGAATGACATGACTCCTGAGCGCGATGAACGCGCCGCCAACCTCAAGGGCCTCGGCTGTTCGCGCAAACGTGTGGAAGACGCACGCTTCACCCAGGGCAAAGGCAATTATGTCGATGACATCAAATTGCCCGGAATGCTGCACGGAGATTTCGTGCGCACACCCTACGCCCATGCCCGCGTCGTTTCGATCAACAAGGATGCTGCAATGGCCCTGCCGGGCGTTGTTGCGGTTCTGACAGCAGAAGATCTGGCACCTCTTGGCCTCCATTGGATGCCAACACTGGCCGGCGACAAACAAATGGTACTGGCCGATGGAAAGGTGCTGTTTCAAGGGCAGGAAGTTGCCTTTGTCGTAGCCGAAGACCGTTATATCGCGGCAGATGCTGTTGAGTTGGTCGAAGTGGAATATGAAGAACTTCCAGTTCTGACCGATCCGTTCGAATCGCTCAAATCGGATGTGGTTTTACGCGAAGATCTCGCTGGCCAGACTGAAGGCGCCCATGGTCCTCGCAAGCACCACAATCACATCTTTACCTGGGAACAGGGCGATGAGGCTGGCACCAATCAGGTGATGGACAATGCCGAGGTCGTCGTGACCGAAAGCATGTATTATCACCGCACGCACCCATGCCCGCTGGAAACCTGTGGCTCTGTCGCCTCGATGGATGCGGTCAACGGCAAGCTGACACTCTATGGGACATTTCAGGCACCCCACGCCATCCGGACAGTGGTGTCTCTGATCTCCGGTATCGAAGAGCACAATATTCGCGTCGTCTCGCCCGATATTGGTGGTGGCTTCGGCAACAAGGTTGGCGCCTATTCGGGGTATGTCTGCTCGGTCGTGGCCTCCATTGTCACTGGCAGGCCGGTGAAATGGGTCGAAGACCGCATGGAAAATCTGATGACCACGGCCTTTGCCCGTGACTATTGGATGACCGGTAAAATCTCAGCCACCAAAGAAGGCAAAATCACCGGACTGCATTGTCAGGTGACAGCCGACCATGGTGGGTTTGACGCCTGCGCTGATCCAACCAAATTTCCAGCCGGGTTTATGAATATCTGCACCGGGTCCTATGACATTCCGATCGCCTATCTGTCGGTGGATGGTGTTTACACCAACAAGGCACCGGGCGGGGTCAGCTACCGCTGTTCCTTCCGCGTGACCGAGGCGGTGTATTTCATTGAACGCATGATTGAGGTTCTGGCCATCGAGCTTGATATGGATGCAGCAGACCTGCGCCGCCTCAACTTCATCAAAAAGGAACAGTTCCCCTACCAATCCGCCCTTGGCTGGGAATATGACAGTGGTGATTATCACACCGCCTGGGACAAGGTGATGAAAGCGGTCGATTACGACGGCTTGCGCAAAGAGCAGGCCGAACGTGTCGAAGCCTTTAAACGCGGCGAAACCCGCACATTGATGGGTATTGGCCTGTGCCACTTCACCGAGATCGTAGGTGCGGGTCCGGTCAAGAATTGTGATATTCTTGGCCTTGGCATGTTCGACAGTTGCGAAATCCGTATCCACCCGACCGGATCGGCAATTGCGCGGCTTGGCACGATTTCTCAGGGTCAGGGTCACGCAACGACATTTGCACAAATCCTTGCCACCGAGATTGGCCTGCCTGCGGACAGTATCACCATTGAAGAAGGTGATACCGACACGGCCCCTTATGGGCTGGGTACCTATGGCTCACGCTCCACACCGGTAGCGGGTGCTGCTACGGCCATGGCCGGCCGTAAAATCCGTGCCAAGGCGCAAATGATCGCGGCCTACCTGCTGGAAGTTCACGACAATGATGTGGAGTTCGATGTGGATCGGTTCGTCGTCAAAGGCGCGCCTGAGCGCTTCAAAACGATGAAGGAAATCGCTTTCGCGTCCTATAATCAGGCCATACCGGGACTTGAGCCGGGGCTTGAGGCGGTCAGCTATTACGATCCGCCCAACATGACTTATCCGTTCGGTGCCTATGTCTGTGTGATGGACATTGATGTTGATACGGGCGTGCCTGAAATTCGCCGTTTCTATGCGCTGGATGATTGCGGCACCCGCATTAATCCGATGATCATCGAGGGGCAGATTCATGGCGGACTGACCGAGGCTTTCGCCGTCGCTTTGGGGCAAGAGATTGCCTATGACAAACAGGGCAATGTCAAAAACGGCACGTTGATGGACTTCTTCCTGCCAACAGCCTGGGAAGTACCGAACTACGAAACCGACCACACTGTCACCCCAAGCCCGCATCACCCGATCGGAGCCAAAGGTGTTGGCGAAAGCCCGCATGTGGGTGGTGTTCCGTGTTTCTCAAATGCGGTCCACGACGCCTTCCGCCCCTTTGGGCTGAAGCAGACCAACATGCCACATGACCATTGGCGGATTTGGGAAACAGCCAATAAACTTGGCTTGCATGATTAAGTGAACGCTGGGCGGCCTTTTGGCCGCCCGCCACCAATCGGGTATCAAAAATGAACTGGAACGCCCTGCAAACCGCTTTGGCGGACGAAGGCTATGTCGCCAATGACGATCTGGCCATGGCTGTGCATCTGTCCATGGCTCTTGGTCGCCCATTGCTGCTTGAAGGCGCGGCTGGAGTCGGCAAGACCGATCTGGCCCGTGTCCTCAGCACTGTGCAAGACACCCAACTGATCCGCCTTCAATGCTATGAAGGACTGGACGCCGCGCAAGCGATTTACGAATGGAATTATCAGCGACAGTTGCTTTCAATTCGCGCAGCAGCCGAACATGGTGAAACCGGGCGCGTTGTCGAAGAGCGTATTTTTTCCGAAGAATTCTTGCTGGAGCGCCCTTTGCTTAAGGCAATTCGACAGGATACGCCGCCGGTTCTGCTGATTGACGAGATCGACAAGGCCGATGAGGAATTTGAAGCCTATCTGATGGAAATTCTGTCAGAATTTCAGGTGACGATCCCGGAACTCGGCACAATCAAAGCAACTTCTCGGCCCATCGTCATTCTGACCGCGAATGGAACACGGGATCTCAGCGACGCTTTGCGCCGCAGATGCCTGTACGCCCATATTTCCTATCCGGACCGAACCACAGAACTGGCCATTCTGACCGCTCGCTGCCCAGAAGTAGAAGCGGCATTGGCGTCTCAAATCATCGGTTTTGTGCAGTCACTGCGCAAAGAGGATCTGGAGAAAAAACCCGGCATTGCCGAAATGCTGGACTTCGCCGCCGCACTGATGGGTCTTGGAATTGCAGATCTGACCCAGGACCCAGTGGTACTGCAGGCGAGCCTGGCGACGCTTCTCAAGACCCAGACCGACCGCGACAACATCACAACCGAAATTTCCCAACGCCTGGCAGGGAAGGCTGCATGAGTCAGGTAACAAAATTCGCTGCCCGTGACCCAGGACCTGCCGCCCGCATGGCCGGGTTCATGGCACATTTGCGGTCCAACGGTCTGCGACTGGGAGTTGGCGAAGCAAAGGCCGGGCTTGAAGCACTGACACATACGCAGGCCGCCAACCCCAAAGAGGCCCGCCATGCACTGCGCGCTGTCTTCAGTGGTTGTGCAGAAGATGTCGAACGATTTGACGATCTGTTCAATGCGTTTTGGTTGAACGGCGGACGGGTTGCTGAAAAAACCATGCCGACCACAACAACCGGATCCGACAGCGTGCACACCTCACGCAATGCCAAAGGCGGGGAAGCAGCCAGCGGTGCTGGTGCGCCCACAACACCTGATGGTGGGGAAGACGAAGCCGAGACCGATGGAGAAGGCAAGCTGGTCTCCAGCGTAATTCGGTCACTGACAAAGAAAGATTTGCGTGATCTGGTACAGCCGGAAGACATTGCGGAAGCTGAAAAAATCGCTAGGCGTTTGGGTGCAGCCTTACGCGACCGCCGCTCACGCCGCCGCAAACATGCCCGCAAGGGTGACCAGATCCATTTCCGAAAACTGATCCGGAAAAGTCTGTCGACCGGTGGCGAGCCGCTGCATTTGCCTATGAAACACCGCCCTGACCGGCCGCTGAAAATCGTCACACTCTGCGATGTATCCGGGTCAATGACCGTATATGCCCGTGTGTTTCTGTCTTTCATTGCCGGCATGATGCGCTCTGATGATGCAGCCGACGCCTATCTTTTTCACACCCGCCTGGTCCGCATCGCAGATGCCCTGCGTGACAAGGATGCACTGCGCGCTTTGGGCCGAATGTCCGTGCTGGCGGATGGCTTTGGCGGAGGTTCCAGGATCGGCGCTTCATTGATGCAGTTTTCAAAAACCTACGCCCGCCGATTTGTCGATGGGCGCACGGTCGTTCTGATCCTGTCCGATGGCTATGACACCGACGCGCCTGAATTGCTCGGCGACGCTCTGGCAAATCTGAAAAAACGTGGATGCAAAATCATCTGGCTGAACCCGTTGAAGGGCTGGGATGGTTATGAACCCGTCGCGCGGGGCATGGCAGCTGCCCTGCCCCATCTCGACCTGTTTCGCCCTGCCAACAAGCTGGCGGATCTTGCAGCGCTTGAGCCCGAATTGGTGCGCTTATGACCCCCGCCGAATTGACAGACGCTGACATTGCCGAACTTGCACAGGAAATGCGAGCAAGCGGTGAACCCTTTGCAATTGCAACAGTGGTACGCACGGCCGGATCAACCGCCGCCAAACCCGGTGCCAAGGCGCTTTTGGACGCAAGCGGAACTATTCTGCAGGGCTGGATCGGTGGCGGCTGCGTGCGCGGCGCATTGGCCAAGGCCACCGATCGCGCAATGAAGGACGGGCAACCCCAGCTCATTTCCCTGCATCCACAGGACGTGCTGGATGAAAAGGGCGTTGCAGCCGGGGACGATGTAGAAGGCATGCGCTTTGCCCGCAATGGCTGCCCGTCCAAAGGCTCAATCGACATATTTGTCGAAATGATCTTGCCATTGCCAGAATTGATGATTTTTGGATCTTCCCCGGTCGCCTTGTCACTTGTGACATTGGCCAGAGAGTTTCAGTGGACACTCGCGGTAGGCACCTCGGACATGCAGTCCCGCGCGCTTGCGACTGGCGAAAAGCGCATGATCGTCATCGCCACACAGGGCAAAGAAGACCTTGCAAGTCTTCGCACAGCGCTTGCTATGCAGGCAGACTTTATCGCCTTTGTTGGCAGCCGCCGCAAATTTGCGGCCTTGGCACAAAAACTGGCCGATGAAGGCATTTCACAAGACCTTCTATCCAGGGTCAACGCGCCTGCCGGACTGCCAATTGATGCTGTTACACCACAGGAAATAGCGCTTTCAATCCTCGCTCAGCTGACGCAGGAACGCCGCCGGCACCTGCGCGGCGCGGGGGATACAGATGCATAGAAGCACAGCCATCATTCTGGCAGCTGGCCTGTCACAGCGCATGGGGCCAATCAACAAACTGTTGATCCCTATAGAAGGCGTTCCGATGATCCGCCGGTCTGTTACAGCTTACCTTGGCGTTTGTGATGGCCAGGTAAGTGTTGTCACCGGTTACCAGCGCGCGGATGTTGAAGCAGCCTTGCATGGGCTGGACGTACAATTCGTTTTTAATCCTGATTTTGAACAGGGTCAGAAAACATCAGTCGCGGCCGGACTGGCCGCATCGGCGTCGGCACAGGACACATTTATTGGTCTTGGGGATCAGCCGTTTCTAACCGCTACTCATCTGGTTTGGTTGTTAGAGCAACATCGCACAGACAAGTCTCCCAAAATTACAGTGCCGGTTCAAAACAAGGCCCGCGGAAATCCTTTGATCATCCCCGTCGATCTGAAAGCGCGGCTTCTGGCTGACCATCACAATCCGGGATGTCACACATTCACCCGTGAGAACCCAGGTCTCGTGAATTTGGTCTCAACCCAAACCACTGCTTTCTTCCACGACATTGACACACCCCAGGAAGTTGCGACTTTGCAGGTTCAGGAGGCGGCGACATCATGAGAGCTCTGATAGCCTGCTTGCTGAACCGGCTCCCAAAACCCAATTTGAGCAGAGAGCAGGCCGAAATGCTGGCCTCGATAAAATTCCCCTGTTGTTAATAAGGAATTCCCCATGGAACTGAATGATGAAGTCACGATCAACGCCCCGAAAGCGCGCGTTTATGAGGCATTGAACGACCCCGAGATACTGCAACAATGCATCCCCGGTTGTGAGGAACTTATACAACACTCCGACACGGAACTGGAAGCTAAAGTGGTTCTGAAAGTCGGCCCTGTCAAAGCGCGCTTCAATGGCAATGTTCAGCTTGACAAGTCAGGCGCGCCGGATGCGTTTTCACTGTCTGGTCAAGGCAATGGGGGAGCTGCCGGTCATGCCAAGGGTGGAGCAGATGTGATCCTTGAGGAGGCTGACGGAGTCACCACCCTTAAATACACCGCCAAGGCGGAAATCGGCGGCAAACTGGCTCAGCTTGGTGGCCGGTTGATTCAAAGTACGTCCAAGAAGCTCGCTGCCAAGTTCTTCAAGAAGTTTGCAGAAGTTGTTGAGATGGCCGAAGCCTGACGATGGCCGACTACGCCGACCTGCAGTTTCTTGAACATGCTGAAGACATTCTTGCCTATGTGCAGGACTGTCAAAGCAATGTGGTGCCGTGTGCATTATGTGTCGTCACGAATGTGTCTGGAGGGTCCGCTCGATCTGTTGGAACTTTGGTGGCGGTGCGGGCCGATGGCGAGATGGCAGGCTATGTTTCGCATGGATGTGTTGATGCCGATCTCCGTTTGCAGGCACAGGCAGCGATTGAAGCGGCACAACCACGCCAGCTTATCTACGGCGCCGGATCTCCATTCATGGATCTGCAACTGCCATGCGGCGGAACGGTTGAAGTGTTGGTCGATCCGGCACCTGATCCAGAGGCGTGCATATTTGCCCTTCAGCAAGTGCAAAACCGCCATTCCATTGCACTGAATTTCACGGCCGAGGCCGGGCTCGTATCAGGCACCACGCAGCAGGCCCACACCGGATGGATGGGCGATAAATTCATTGCATGGCACCCGCCCGCATTGCAGCTCATTCTTGCAGGAACCGGTCCACTCATTGCGGCGGTTACCGGAATAGGCAAATCCATGCGACTGCCGATTTTCTTGCTATCGCCTGATCCGGCAGCAGAAGACCAATTGGCCGGTTCTGATCGGGCAAATTTCGTGCATCTGAAAACACAAGACGCACACCTGGATTTACCGCTCGACAATTGGACCGCCGTTTTGCTGCTGTTCCACGATCATGACTGGGAGGTCAGCCTCCTGTTGGCCGCACTGCAGGGAAACCCTTGCTACATCGGCGCATTGGGCAGTTCCCGCACCCATCACCAACGCCTTGCAACCCTCAAAGCACTCGGCATGACAGACATGGATCTGGCACGGATAACAGGTCCGATTGGCATCATTCCAGCAGCCCGTGATGCCCATACTCTGGCTCTATCGGCATTGGCTGAAATCATTGATACCTACCGGCAAATGCTGGCGTTGGATGTTGCTCTGCCAAGCACTCCAAGATTGCAGCTCAAGGCTTAGAGCCCAATTTAAAAAGCTCCCGGTAATGGGCCCAAAGACCGCGCCATTCGCTACATGGTTTAGACGGCTTCTTAAACCAATAACCTATACTTGGATCAACGGGGGCGAATGGGAAACAACCCCGAAACGTCCGACTCCCGCTTGACTCGGCGCAGAGCCTTCTTTAAGGAAAATGTACTTTGGTATACCAAAATACCAAAACCTGACTGCTCAGCAGGATGGGTAAAGCTGCAACCGGGAGGAAACTATGAAAGACACCAGAAAACTGCGCGCATTGACGCTGATTGTTGGCGCATCGACACTTGCGCTCACCAGCTTCGCGCCTCAAGCACAAGCTCAAGACTACCCTTCAAAGACAATTGAAGTCGTCACACACGCCGGAAATGGCGGCGGTACCGACGTCACCACACGCATGATGATGCTGCGCGGACGCCGCGAATTGGGCGCTGATATGGTTGTAGTCAACAAAGGCGGTGGCGGCGGCGCTGTTGCCATGGATTACTATCTCACGCAGCCTGCCGACGGTCATTCCATTTTGACATTCACCATTGGTCACGCAGCGACGCTGGCCAAAAATGAAACCAAGATGAAACTGGAAGATGTGCGCCCGATCGCACGCGGGACAGATGATCCCCAGATTCTCATGGTGAAATGTGGTGCCTACGCAGGTGCGGCCGATTTTGTTGCAAAACAAAAAGAAGAGGCCATCATCTACGGCACAACCCATTTGGGCAATATTGATGATGTTTCCGCTTTCATGTTCACCAAAAAGGGCGACATGAAAACACCAAAGATCCTTCCATTTGATGGCGGTGGCGAATTGGCCACCCAACTTGTGGCAGGCGCGGTTGATGTTGCTGTTCTGAACCTGGCGGAAGCTGGTAGTCAGATCGATTCAGGCGATGTCTGTCCGATTGTTGTTCTGGCCGATAAGCGCATGTCAGCATTGCCGGATGTTTCAACAGCCAAGGAAATGGGCATCCCGGTCAGCTTCTCGACCGTACGTGGATTTGTCGTCCATAAGGACACCCCCGATGATGTAGCCGCAAAGATTGAAGAAGCCCTTGTAAAATCCATGAACCATGGCGTCTATCAAGGCTTCCTCGTCTCGGTTGGCCTTGATGCTTCATCTGTCGCCGGATCAGAAGAATGGGGCAATCAGTTGCAGACCATGGTGACAGATATGTCAGCAGCACTGAAAGAGCTTGGTTTCATCGAGTAAACCAAACCAGACCTGCTTCCACACCAACTGCCCCTTGATCCTGGATCAGGGGGCAAACCGGGCTGCGTCATGAAAACACCACTCAATCCTGACAGGCGGGCCAGATGGCTGGTTCCGATCTGCATCATCCTCTTTTGCATTGTAGCGATCTACTTCACCACAACATTCAAGAAGATGCCGCCAATCCTGAAGCGCGGTATCCAGCCGTCTGATTTCCCTCAGCTGGTTTGTCTGCTGATTGTCAGTCTGACCCTGTTGATGGTCTGGAAGGACCCGGTAAAAATTGTTGAGCGTGTCACATCCAAATCATGGATGACCATGGGTCTGATGATTGGGTTTGTGGCCTTGATGCAGGTCGATCTCTTTCTGGCTCTGGGCGCATTTGGGGCCACATTGACCATGTTGTGGGGAGAACGCCGTCCGCGGAATATTGCCCTTGTGGGCATCCTCATTCCGACCACGGTTTTCTTTCTCTTTGATCTCGTCTTCAAAATCCGCTTTCCCCGCGGATTACTGACCTCCCTCTGGTACGGATGAGCACAATGGATGCTTTTTTTAACGGCTTTCTGGCACTAACCGATCCTAGTCTGTTGCTATTGCTGGTCGCCGCGACCCTTGGCGGTGTTATCATCGGCGCTTTGCCCGGATTGAACGCCACAACCGGCGCAGCACTGCTCTTGCCCTTCACCTTGACGATGGAGCCGGTTGCAGCCATTTCGATACTGACTGCAATCTATTGCTCGGCAACGTTTGCTGGCGCAATCACAGCCATCCTTATCAACACACCCGGCACATCTGCCAGCGCAACCACCTGTCTTGACGGCTATCCCATGGCCTTACGCGGCGAAGCGGGCCGAGCCCTTGGCATGGCCGTTGTCGCTTCGACCATTGGCGGCGTCCTGAGCGTTATCTGTCTGATGATTGCCGCGCCGGTTCTAGCGCGTGCCGCCTATAATTTTGCACCACCGGAATATTTCGCACTGACATTGTTCGGCCTGTCCATGCTGGTCAGCGTTGGTGGCGGTTCGCCGATCAAGAATCTCATTGCAGGCGCATTCGGCATTCTGTTGGCAACAGTCGGCGTCGATCTTCTGACATCCGTCAAACGCTTTACCTTCGACGTTCCACAACTCCATGAAGGCATCGGTTTCGTTCCGGTCATGATCGGCGTATTTGGAATTTCCGAATTGCTGTCCCAGGCCTCCGCTCTGCATCAGAAGCGTGAACAGGTCACAATGAAGGCCATCAAACTGCCTTCCATGGCGGATTACAAAAAGGTCTGGAAAACCATTCTGCGATCCACCGGCATTGGCACCTTCATCGGTATTCTGCCAGCGGAAGGGGCAACCGTTGCCTCCATGATCGGTTACAATGAAGCGCGGCGATGGTCCAAGACACCCGAAGAGTTCGGCAAAGGTGCCATTGAAGGCATCGCAGGATCAGAGGCCGCGAACAATTCCGCAACGGGCGGTGCCATGGTGCCGACACTGGCTCTCGGCATTCCCGGAAGTCCAACTGCGGCGGTTATTCTGGCCGGATTGCTGGTCCATGGTCTGCGTCCTGGTCCTACAATGTTCACCGAACAGGCGGATTTCGCCTTTGCCATTTTCTGGTCGATGCTTTTCGTAAACCTGCTGTTTCTGGTCATTGGCCTTTATGGGGCAAAGGTATTTGCGCGGGTCACCCTCATACCGATCCGCATACTTTGGCCCAGTGTCTTCATCTTTTCCATTGTCGGTGCCTATGCCCTGGATCAATCCATGTTTGATGTCTGGATTGCCATCGTTTCCGGGATCATCGGCTACTTCATGCGGGTCTACGGATTTTCCGTCGTACCTCTGGCGATCGGCCTGATATTGGGCGGCATGCTGGAGCAGCGCCTTGGACAATCCATGGTGATGCTGGACGAGCAATGGTGGCTGATCGCTACCCGGCCCCTTTCGGCATTCTTCCTGATTCTCACCGCTATTGCCCTGTTTGGGCCAGCCCTGTGGAAACTGATCACAGGGCCACGGCCAGCGTTTAAAAAAGGTTCCTGATCATGAGTCGCATCAAATCCATTCGCACCCGGGTCTGGAACTGGACCGGTCCAACCGTTCCCCCGCAGGGCAATTTCTGCACCAATGCATCAGATGTGTTGTGGGAGCGTGGCGATGCCATGTCGTCTTTTCGATTTTACCAATGGCTGACGTGCGAAGTCGAAAGCGAAGATGGCACAATCGGTATCGGGAATGCGGCCCTTGCACCGGTCGTGGTCAAAAAGGCCATCGACGAATATTACGCCCCTTTGGTGATTGGCGAAGATCCCTTTGACTATGCCTATATCTGGGAGAAAATGTACCGTCGCACTCATGCCTGGGGTCGCAAGGGCATCGGTATGACAGCCATTTCGGCAATTGATATTGCGATCTGGGATCTGATGGGCAAGCAAGTCGGAAAGCCTGTTTTCAAGCTACTGGGCGGGCGCACCAAGGAAAAAATCCCGGTCTATTACTCCAAGCTCTATGCAGACTCGGTGCCAGCCATGCAACAAGAGGCCGAAGAGGCCATGAAAAACGGCTACAACGCCTATAAGTCACGCTTTGGCTACGGCCCAAAAGACGGCATGCAGGGCATGCGCGAAAATCTGAAGCGCGTTGAAGCACTGCGCGAGGTCATTGGTTATGACAATGATCTGATGCTGGAATGCTATATGGGCTGGACGCTTGATTACGCCAAACGCATGCTGCCAAAGCTTGAAAAATATGAGCCGCGCTGGCTCGAAGAGCCAGTTATCGCCGATGACGTGGCGGGCTATGCCGAGTTGAACGCCATGGGCATTGTTCCCATATCAGGCGGCGAGCATGAATACTCAATCATTGGCTGCAAAGACCTGATCGAAAAGAAGGCCGTCAGCATTTTGCAATATGACACCAATCGTGTCGGAGGCATTACGGCCGCGCAGAAAATCAATGCCATTGCGGAAGCCAATCAGATTCCGGTCATTCCCCATGCGGGCCAGATGCACAATTATCACCTGACGATGGCCAATGTGAACTGCCCCATCAGCGAATACTTCCCGGTCTTTGACGTGGAAGTCGGCAACGAGCTTTTCTACTATATTTTCGCGGGCGATCCGGACGCAGTCGATGGCTATCTGCAGTTGGATGATGACATGCCCGGTCTGGGAATCTCCATTTCAGACAAACATCTGAAAAACTTTGAAATCATTGAATAAGCTCAGGAGCAGCATTCATGGCAAACTTTCAAGGCATCTGGCCCGTCGCGCCAACCCCGTTTGAACCCGGGGGTGCAATTGATGTCGATGGCATGAAACGGGTTCTGGATTGCATGATCGATCAGCAGGTCGATGGAATTTGCATTCTCGCAAATTTCTCCGAGCAATTTCTCATCACCGATGAGGAACGCCGGATTCTGACCCACACATCTCTTGAACATGTTGCGGGACGCATTCCAGTCATTGTGACCATCAGCCACTTTGCCACCGACATTGTCGTCGATCGCGCACGGGAAGCCAAGGAACTGGGCGCTCAAATCGTGATGACGATGCCCCCTTATCACGGGGCCTTGATGCGCGGCACCGCCGAGCAGACCTTTGAGCAATTTGCACGTGTCGGGGAAGTCGGCATTCCCATCATGGTGCAGGATGCACCCCTGTCAGGTGTTGATCTTCCAGTGCCATTGCTTGTGAAAATGGCGCAGGAGATCGAGATGCTGAAACTCTTCAAGATCGAGTGCGCCCAGACAGCTGGAAAATTGCGCGCGCTGATTGCGGCAGGTGGCAGCGCTATTGAAGGACCATTTGACGGCGAAGAAGCAATCACCCTGATGGCTGATCTTGATGCGGGAGCCACAGGTTCCATGACATCTGCCATGATTCCGGACCAGATCAAGCCCGTCCTGACCGCCCATGCGGCAGGCGACAGACAGCAGGCGATGGCCCACTACGCGCGGGTATTGCCGGCGATTAATTTTGAGAACCGCCAATGCGGATTTCGCTCCGCCAAAGCGGCAATGATGGAAGGGGGCGTGATCAAATCAGATTTTTGCCGCCATCCAATCGCACCTTTGCATCCAGACACAAGGCAGCAATTATTGGAGTTGATCCGACCGCTGAACCCCGTGGTTTTGAATTGGGGGGCCTGACGTGAGCAAAGTTGCAAACCTGAAGGGTCTGATGGGAACAGAAGGGCGCGTATCTCGAAGTCTCAGCCTTGCTGAAGATGCCGCCCAGACCCTGCGCAGCATGATCCTTCTGGAAAAGCTGCCACCTGGTATCAGCCTTCCAGAGCGCGATTTATCCGAGGCGCTCGGGATCAGCCGCACGCCCTTGCGTGAAGCCATCCGCCTTCTGGCGGGCGAAGGGCTGATTCAGTTTACAGCGGCGCGCCGGCCATTTGTCGCCAATCCATCTCTTGAAGAAATCAACAATTGCCTGCGCGTTCAGGGCGCCTTGGAAGCGCTTGCCGGCGAGTTGGCCTGCATCCATTGCAGCGATGCCGAGTTACGCGAGATTGCAAACACCAATGCTGCAATTGCTGAAGTAAACACAGATGATGGAGACGGTAAGCTGGCTGGGTTTCAGGCAGATATGCGATTTCATCAAGCCATCGTTCAGGCTGCAGGAAATCTGCCTCTGGCCGAAACACATGCCTCCTATAATGCACGTCTTTGGCGCGTACGATTTCTGTCCTCTCAGCGCCGCGCAGGCCGCGACAGCACGCGCAAGGAACATTCTGAAATCGTTGCGGCGCTGACCGCGCGGGATGCAAAACGAACGGCGCAGGCTCTAAAAGCCCATTTGAAAACAGCCGAAACAAATATTGCTCAGGCTCTTAGCGAGCGTGAATCCACCTAACAACGGAAATGCCCATGAACCGTCCCAAAATTGCAATCGTCCCTGGTGATCCCTCCGGCATCGGCCCGGAACTGATCGCAAAACTGCTGAACGAAGACGGTGTTCGCGAAGCGGCCGATATAGTGCTTGTTGGTGATGCCCATTTATGGCAACGCGGTGCCGAGCAGGCTGGCCTGCCAGTGGAACTGAACACATTGCAAGAACAAGACCTGCCAGATTTTACGGGCCTTTCTCATCTTGATCTCAACACCATCCAGCCTGACGAGGTGGAAATAGCCACTGTATCCGTAGCAGGCGGCACAACCTCTCTGCGTTGCCTCGACAAGGCTATGGATCTGGCAATAGCAGGGCTCGTCGATGGAATTCTGTTCGCCCCATTCAATAAGGGTGCCATGACGTCAGCTGGATTGAATGCAGAAGACGAGCACCGCTATATGGCCCGTTATCTCGGTTTTACCGGCTATCACAGCGAAATAAATGTGCTCGATGACATCATGACCACACGTGTAACCAGCCATATTGGCTTGAAGGATGTTGCCGCCAACATCGATCAGCCAGGCATATTACGTGCGATCACCCTGGCATCAGACACATTGAAACGCGCCGGGAAAACGCGACCGGCCATTGCTGTAGCTGCCCTCAACCCACATGCTGGAGATAATGGCAAATTCGGCCGCGAAGAGATCGACATTCTGGAACCTGCGGTGCGCGCCTGTCAGGACAAGCAGATGAATGTCACAGGACCCTGGCCATCTGACACAGTCTTCCTGAAAGCTATGCGCGGCGAAGTCGACGCTGTCGTCACCATGTATCATGATCAGGGCCAGATCGCGATCAAGCTGTTGGGCTTTGAACGCGGTGTGACTGTTGCTGGTGGTCTTCCCTACCCGATTGGAACACCGGCCCATGGCACTGCCTTTGACATTGCAGGCCAGAACAAGGCGAATGTCAGCGCAACACGGCAAGCATTTAATTTGCTTGTCCGCATGGCCCAGACACATCGAGATCAGCGCTCAGCGGCTTAGAGCGCTTCCTGTTTTACAGAACCGCGCGGCGGCTTTGATGATCTCGACTCAATTGGAAGGTTGAACAGCAGCGTCTGTCAGCTTGCCCAAAGCACCGGCCATCATCGCCAGTGATTTCAGATCGGCAGGAACCTGGTAGGTTGCGGCAATCTGCTGAGGATCATGATAGGCCACCATCGTATCGCCCGCAGCATCTTCAAAAATGGCAACGCGGATCGGCAAATCGAGACCAGCCATCGGGTCGGCCTGCATGATGGGTGTCCCGATCCTTGGATTGCCAAAGACGAGCATCTGATTGGGCTTCAGTTCAGCATCAATACTGGCGGCCCCTGCTGCATGGTCAACTCGTGCAAAAACCGTCGCGCCCGCTTTTTCCACCGCTGCAACCAGCCGGTCCATTGTGTCAGCAACAGAATGTGGACTGCTTTTCGTAATAAGCTCTGCCGCATGGGCGGAAAAGGAAGCGACCGTCATCGCCAGAACCAGAAATAAAGTCTTCATGGGATTCTCCGTAAGGTACAAATGGAAGCCAGACGTCGAACAGCAACATGCATAAGCGTGTTCACACTGAGACAACGCAGCTATCACAGTCATATTTCAACCGGAAATGTGGGTTCATAGTGTCAGAGGGGAAAGAATCTCAGGCCGCGATCCCGGCTTCCGCATTCAACCGCCGGAAACCGGTCTTCAGCGCTGCCACGCATGTTGCGTCAAATGCACTGCCAATATCCTTTTCCAGAATCTCAAACACCTTTGCAATCGGCATGGCACTCCGGTAAGGCCGCTCGGCGGACAGGGCATCAAACACATCTGCAACGGTAAGAATACGCACTTCCAGGCACAGTTCATCGCCCGCCAACCCGCAGGGATAACCCTTGCCATCCAGCCGTTCATGATGCGCACCGGCAATCGGAGCAATGTCGCTGAACACGGAAATTCGTTCCAGAATTTTCTGGCTCAGGCCCGGATGGCTCTTAACGGCCACCCACTCGTCTGCGTCCAACCGGCCCGGCTTGTCCAGAATCTGATTGCTGACAGCCAGCTTGCCAAGATCATGCAGCATCGCGGCCCGCCGCAACCAGCGCCGATGATCATCAGCCAGGTTCAACTCCTCGGCAATGATATCTGTATACAGCGTCACCCGGTTGCTGTGATCAGCCGTGAATGAACTTTTTGCATCTACAACATCGGAGAACGCTTCAGCAATTTCATCCAGATAATCTTCATCAACCGGCTGCGAATGGTCGGCTGGAAGCATGTTGAACAAATGTTCTTCCAGATGCTCTCCAGCAAGAACATCCCAAAACCGGCTATCTTTCTGAGCTTCCAGGAAAGCATCCACCAAACGCGGATCAAACCATTTTCCTGAGCGGGATTTTACTTCCTTGATCGCCGCTTCCTTATTCTGTTCGGTTGCAAACACGTCAATAACTTGCGCCATCAAAGCAATATTGGAGATCGTCGGAATGTCTTTGCCCTTGCGTGCTTCCGGCAGGCCGGAGCCATCCCAATGTTCATCAAGCGATCGGATGCCATCTTGCACACGTTTTGAAAACCGCATTCTGGCAGCAATATCCGCACCACGTTCACAGCGGGTTTCAATCAATTCCTTTGCCAGCTCACCACCATTCTGGATGACATTGACCAAAGCGCGAATACGCTCGCTCAAACCGGATTCCAAACCTGTTTTGGCAAACACGAAGCGCAGAGCAGAGCTCATGCTGCCATCAACAGTTTTAAAATCTCGTTTGAAATGGATGTCGTCGGTCAGGTAGAGGCTGCAAACACGGGCAGCATTGCTGCTACAGCCCAGATCTTTCAGCAAAAGCGCGTAGAACAGATCAGCCGTTTCATCGTCATCACGACCAAGTTGCAAGCCAATTGAAGAGCCGATCCAACAACACCGCATGCAGTGCCCCTCTGGTTGACCTTCAGTCAGATCAAGCGCGTAGGAGAGTGTCCCAAGCAACTCTGCCAGATTTATCGTCTCAATTTCGTGTTTCTTGTAACTTGATTTCACGGCACCCACCCATTTTCCCTCGAGCCAAATTAAAGCCGAAGTTTTAACAAGTGCTTGTCATGAGGCATGAACCGCTTAGTCCCATGACCGCAGCGACATCAGGTCGCGGAGTGCTACAGCGCCGCTAGAGTGCGCCGCTATCGTGCTCTGGCACATCACCAATTTCAGCCATCTTGGCATCCAGTTGCCGCGTCATGTCCTGCACAACATCTGAATAGGCTTGATCCTCAACCACGTTGAAAAGCTCAAGCGGGTCTTTTTGGCAATCAAACAATTCCCACTCTCGGTCTTCACCACCATGATTGGTCCCGGGCAAATCAAAGCCCTCACTATACCAGTAAATCAATTTGTAGCGTTGATCGCGAATGCCGTAATGCGAATAGGCATTATGGTCCGGATCGCGGTGCATCCAATAGCGGTGATAGGCCAATTGCGACCAGTCTTCGGGCGTATTGCCACTGAACAGATGGCGCAAACTCTTACCTTGCATATAGGAGGGCACAGTCAGCCCGGCATAATCCAGAAAGCTGGGAGCGAAATCCACATTACACGCCATATCGTCACACACTGTTCCAGCGGCAATCTCTTTGGGATAGCGCACCAGAAACGGCATCTGAAAAGACTCTTCATACATGAAGCGCTTGTCGAACCAGCCATGCTCACCCAGAAAGAAACCCTGATCAGACGTATAGATGACAATTGTATCTTCAGTCAGACCTTCCCGATCCAGATAATCCAGCATCCGACCGACATTTTCATCAATGGACGCGATCGTTCGCAGATAGCGTTTCAGATAGCGCTGATATTTGAAATGCGCCAATTCAGCCTGTGTCTCAAAGGTGAAGACTTCTCCTGTTGCCCGGTCAATCAAGCGCAGATCTGACGGGTCCTCAGGATGCGGTATCTTGCGTTCAATATCGCCATCCTTGACCCGAATGCCGACTTCCGACCCACCTTCCGGCTGCACAAGACCCAAATCCCGGTATTTCATATCATCCCGGATGCGCATTTTTGCTTCGCTAGCGGCCTTGGCGCGATTGCGATAATCATCATCAAACGTATCTGGAACCGCAATGTCATCCTGATAAAGGCCGGCATGTTTGGGATGATGCTCCCATTCCCGGTGTGGTGCCTTGTGGTGACACATCAAAAAGAAGGGTTTTTCCTGGTCACGCGCATCCAGCCAGTTCAGACATTTGTCCGTAATGACATCCGTCACGTAGCCCGGCGCTTCAATATCTTCGCCCATCTCAATCATATAGGGATCAAAATACTCGCCTTGACCCGGCAGAACGGACCAGAAATCAAACCCGGTTGGCTCATGCGCCTTCCCCTCACCCAAATGCCATTTGCCGACCATTGCTGTTTGATAACCACCTGTTTTCAGATGCTTGGCAACATTCGGCAGACGATTGTCGATATGGGTTTCCAGCGTTGAAACGCAATTGACGTGATTATAGGTACCGGTGAGAATTGCAGCTCGGCTGGGCGTACAAATTGAATTGGTCACATAGCAATGGTTGAGGCGCATGCCCTCATTGGCAATGCGGTCAAGGTGGGGTGTCTGATTGATCCCGGCACCATAGCAACCAATGGCCTTGGATGCGTGATCATCAGCCATGATGAACAGAATATTGGGTTGTTTCGCCGTCACAGTTTTCCCCTCAACAATCTCAAATAATGCAAGCTGATCCGGCAGTACCGGGTTTTCCCAAGGCTTGCATATGATTCAATGTTTCTGAACTCTGGGCAACGCCTTGCCCGTATCCGGATTGAACGCATGCAACCGCGCCGGCGCAATTCGAATCCCGATTTGATGACCGCGCTCAGGATGGTCTACGCCACCAACACGGACCAGCATTTCTTGGCCGACAACGGCAAGGTTCAAAAGGGCATCAGCGCCCAGCAGTTCGGCCAAACGAATATCGGCATCAAAACACCATGGGTCATCTGCTTTGCTGTCCCGCGTCACCACTTCAATATCTTCAGGGCGAATGCCAAGCGTCACCGATTTAAGGCCTGCCGTATCAAAACCTTTCAAATCCGGAATGGCAAAGGATGAGTCCTTGCTCTTCCAGCCATTGTCACCTGCGGGCTCGATATTGATAAAGTTCATTGCAGGACTGCCAATGAAGCCGGCTACAAATATTGTTGCCGGGTGATCATAGACTTCGCGCGGCGTTCCAACCTGTGCCACAACACCGGAATCCATGATAACGATCCGGTCCGCCAACGTCATGGCTTCAACCTGATCATGGGTCACATAGATGGATGTCACACCCAGCCTTTCATGCAATTGCTGCAACTCCATGCGCATACGCACCCGAAGCTTTGCATCCAGATTGGACAGCGGCTCATCGAACAAAAACACCTCTGGCGTGCGCACAATGGCACGGCCAATGGCAACACGCTGGCGCTGGCCACCAGACAAAGCAGCTGGCTTGCGTTCCAGAAAATCGGTTAGCCCCAACATGTCAGCCACACCACCAACGCGGCGCTGAATTTCATCGGCTGGCACGCGCTGCAGCTTCAGGGCCATCGCCATATTGTCAAAGACGGATTTATGCGGATACAGCGCATAATTCTGAAACACCATGGCAACGCCCCGATCCTTCGGATCAACCGCATTCATGACCTTGCCACCAATTTCCAACGTACCTTTTGAGATGCTTTCCAGCCCGGCAATCATCCGCAAGGTGGTGGATTTACCACACCCTGACGGGCCAAGAAGCACCAGGAATTCACCGTCATTGATAGTCAGATCGAACTCATGGACGGCGGTCACCGAACCATAATTCTTGCCGATCTGTTGAAGCGAAACAATTGCCATGATTGAACGAAGTCCTGAGCGTTATTTACCGGCACCGGCGGTCAGCCCACCGACGATCTGTTTTTGAAAAATAGCCGTGATGATGAGGATCGGTATGATCGCAATCACCGTGGCCGTTGAAATGGTTTCCCATGGGAACGCGTATTCGCCGGGATAAAGCGAAATGCCAACCGGCGCCGTGCGCATGGCATTCTGGGTCATCAGAACCAGAGCCAGCGGAAACTCGTTCCAGGAGAAGATGAAGACAATCAGACCGGTTGCCACAAAGCCGGGCCAGGACAGCGGCAGGACAATCGTGAGAAATATCCGCAGAAAGCCCATCCCGTCCATGCGGGCGGCCTCTTCAATTTCCACTGGCAGCGTCGCGAAATAGCTGGCCAACATCCAAACGGTAAACGGCAGAAACAGGCCAGCATGCGCGAGAATGAGTCCGGTATAGGTGTTCAGCAATCCAAGCTGCAGAAAATTCTGAAACAGGGAGGGAAGCAGCGACACCGGTGGGAACATCGACACAGCCAGAATGCCAACCATCAGGAAACCCGCAAATTTCAGGTTCAACCGCGACAGCGCATACCCGGCAAGGCCACCGAAAACCAGTGTCAGGGCGGTGCACCCGACACCTACAATGAAACTGTTCAACACATAGCGCAGCAGTTCGGGCGACTGGGTGATGATTGTCCAGTAATTTTCAAAGGTGACGGGCGACGGCCAGTATTGCGGCGGCCAGGCATAGATCCCCGCTGAAGTTTTGATCGATGTCAGAATAAGCCAGACAATCGGGAAAAACGAAATCACAACCGAGATAATCACAAGCAGATAGAGGCCAAATCGGGGACGCTTGGTCATCGGTCAGTTCCTTGTCCGCAGGACGAAGATATAGGCAAGGCTCATGGCAAAGATCACCAGAAACTGAACCACCACAATCGCAGCGCCGAAATTGAAATCAATGAAGTCAAAGATCACCTTATAGGCATAAAGCGACAGGCTTTCCGTCGCGATCACCGGCCCGCCATCGGTCAGATTGAAGGGCAGTTCAAACGTGCGCAGCGCATCCATCGACCGGATAATCAGGGCGACCAGAATTGGCCCTTTCAGCAATGGCAAAGTGATCTGCGTGAATTCCTGCCAGCGGCTCATCCCATCCATGCGCCCGGCTTCATAAAGATCACGGGGAATGGATTGCAGACCCGCCAAAATAATCAGTGCCATGAAGGAACTTGTTTTCCAAACGGCAACAACAACCATGGAGAACATGGCAAGCCATTCATCGCCAAGAAAATTGATTGGCCGGTCAACAATGCCGGACTGCAGGGCAACCGCATTAAAGAGCCCATAATCCGCATTATACATCCAGCGCCACATCAGCGTGTTGAGCGCGGTGGGCAATGCCCATGGAAACAGCACCGCCAGACGCGCAATTCCTTTGCCACGGAAGCTTTCATTCAACAGAACGGCCAACCCGATGCCCAGCATCAGCTCCAGCGGAATGGAGATTGCTGTGAAAGTAAAGGTCACAGCCATTGAGTTCCAGAACCGCTCATCGCCCATCAGCTTTGCGTAATGAGCGAAACCAACAAATTTATAGGGTTCAGACCCATCAAGGCTGGATTGGCCAAAACTCAGAACAACCGATTGGATAATCGGATAGATCAGAATAATTGCAATCAGCAAAACCGTTGGCGCCACGAATGACATGCCTGTCATTTGCCGTCGATGATCGAGGCTATATGCGGCGTTCATGAAAGGCTCCGTACGCTAAAGAAGATGAAAAAAAGAAGTCGCCCCGGACTTGGGAATTCAGTGCCAGTGGAAGAGGTGACACCGGGAATATTGTCCGGGGCTGTTTTGGATCAGAAGACAGAACAGCAGAACCACCCTGTCTTCTGATTTTCTATTCCGGGACTTATTGACCCAGGATTTCCTTGACCTGTCTTGCCGCATCACCCAGTGCCTCTTCAGGCGTTTTGCGTTGATGCAGAGCATTGGTGATTTCAAGCTGCATGACTTCCGACACACGCGGATACAGATTACCGGTCTGCGCGGAAGGACGCACAACACCAACATCATAATTGGCACCAAGCTTAGCCAGAATACCGGCATTGGCCAGCTTTTCATCCGTATAGACATCAGATCGGCCAGGCGCACGGTTTGCGTCAAGCGCCGCTGTCAATTGGCGGTCATAGGCGGTGAATGTCTTGATCAGCTCAGCCGCTTTTTCCTTGTTCTCGGAATTGGCATTTACAGCCAGCAACCAGCCACCCATGGCAGTGGAATGTCCATCTGCATGACCTTCGAAGTAAGGATTACGCTTGAAGTCAAACTTGCCGGCAACCGGGCTATCGGCAGCGCTCAGTGGAGCATGTACAAAATCCTGCACCATCAAAAACACGGCACGTCCCTGCTGGAACAAGGTGCGCGCATCATCAGGACGCATATTCAGGATCGATTGTGGTGCGATTTCATGTGTGTGCAGAATATCGACCATGGCCTGTGTCGCCGCAATGGCTTCAGGCGAATCCACAGCAACATTGCCATCGGCATCAAAGAAGCTGGCACCATTACCGCCTGTGAAGGACAGCCAGTTCATGAACAGGCCTTCGATTTTGGCCCACATGGAGACAAAACCGTAAAGCTGCGGGTTATCCTCGCCTTCCATGACGGTTTTTGACGCTGCAATCAGCTCTTCCCAGGTCTGTGGTGGCGCGAGGTTATATTTTTCGAGCAAATCGGTTCGATAGAACAGATGCGTTCCATCAACATAAAGCGGTGCGGCATAGACCGAACCATCAACCGTGGCAGCAGACAGGAAGGACTGATTGAAGGCGCCCAGTTCGTCAGCTGTAAAGTGCTTGTTCAGCGGCTCCAGCCAGCCACGCTGAGCAAATTCGCCAGCCCAGATGACATCAATGGCAAACACGTCCGGCGTCGGGCTTTTGGCAGTAAGGCCGGTGACATAAAGCTTGCGGGAATCGCCTGGAACATCGGAAACCTTGAGCCAATCAACCGACATGCCCGGGTTGTTTGCTTTGAACGCCTCAATATTCGGCTCAACCATTTGACCATAGCCACGTGACCCGATTGAAAGAACCAGGTCCTCGGCACTTGCCATTTGAGGTGCAGCCATGAAGGCCGTCGCCACAATGGCGGCAGCATGAATAAGGGTTTTTTTCATAATATCCTCCCAGGATGATGTGCTTCGGCCCGAACTCGTTTGAGTTCAAACCTTAGCCGGCGAACCGTTCGCCTTGTTCTGCATTTGCAGTATCGCGGCCAGTCTCAAGCGCGGTCTTTGCCTCGAAGAGAACTGTCCGAATTTCTGTTAGATGTGCGTCTTCATTCGCAATCGGGGTCGCCGCTTCGGCAACCGTCAGAAGACACAGAAGATCGCCATTGGCGTCGTTGATCGGCACGCAGAAACGGCGCACGCCTTTGGCATTGCCCTGCAAATCATATTGCAACGTTTCGTCACGTGCGCTCACCAGACGCTCTCGCGCCACTTGCCAGGACACTTTCGCTCCAGCAACACCGACATCAAAAAAACCTGCCAGATCCCATTGGGCTTCAACCTGCTCTATCGGCAGCGATGCCAAAGCCACACGGGTGATGGAATCCAGCTCATAGGTTGAGCGCAGAAAGCCCGGATGGGCACGCAGCCGCAATGCCATTTGCGGGTGTTCCTCGCGCAAATGCCAGCGCAGATTCTGACCGTGCAGCAAAATGATCTCCGCTGCAGAAAACAGTTTATTGGAAATGTCCTGACAGGCTTCACTCAGCCGCGCTGGAGAAATCGATCCAAACGATATGTGCCGTTCAAACGAGAAATTGGGGTGAATGCGCCGGTCAGCCGAGCGATAGACATGCCCCGACGCTTCAAGATCACTCAACAGTCGATACAAGGTCGAGGGCGGCATATCCAGCCGCGCTACAAGCTCCGAGGTCAAGAATCCTTCGCTTGAAGTGTCCGACAGACACTCCAGCACACTGATGATTCGTTCGACGCTATTCGACATCATAAATTCCCAATATTTAGAATTTAATTATCAAATATGAGAATTGAGTCAAGCCAAATCTGGGGCAATATGGCGAGCAGACGTAATAAATGGCTGAAAACAGCCAATCAAAACGATCTCAATTATGGGATAGCGACACAGATGTCAGCGGTTTGAAGAGGCCTTAAAGAGGATCATCATCATCCTGCAAAATACGTTCTGCAGCCCCTTCCGGGTCATCATACTGGCCTGTCCGAAGGCTCCACAAAAACGCGCCAAGACCCAGCAGGCCAAGGCCAAGCGCTACTGGAATGAGGAATATCAGAAGATTCATGCAGATGCCTCAAGCGTTTTTGTGGACCGCATCCATCGCGGACTGTTGCGGATAAGAGCACCGGTTTGCGCACGCAGACCCTTGTCCCCCAACAATCTGAGACTATTGGCCACAACAACGATTGAAGAAGCCGACATGGCAATAGCGGCCACCAAAGGTGTCACATACCCTGCCATCGCAAGCGGCACGGCAATGCAATTATACATGATTGCCAACGCAAAATTACCCCGAACCAGACGCCCGGCACGCCGCGCAATGCCAATGGCAAATGGAACAGCTTGAAGACTGTCTCGCGTAAACACAAAATCGGCAGCCTGGCGGCCAATATCCGATGCGCTGGCAGGCGCTATCGAGGCATGTCCGGCCGCAAGGCTGGGGGCGTCATTTATGCCATCGCCAACCATCAGCACCTTGCGCCCAGAAGCCTGCAATTCATTGATGCGGGCAAATTTGGACGCGGGTGTCTCATCGACGCCAAAATGGTCAATTCCAAGCTGGTCTGCAATCCGCCGAACGGGCGCCACACTATCACCAGACAGAATCTCGCTGGATATGTTTTGCTGTCGCAAAGCACCCAGCGCTTCCTCTGCCCCTGTACGCATGGTTTCCTCAAGCGCAAACCAGACGGGCTCAGCGTCTGCGCATGCAAAGCTGAGTGGGTAACCCTGTGGTGCTTCATCACTTGGCGTTGCTATCTCCGCCACCCAATCCGAACGGCCAAGACGCATAAGTGTTCCGTCAATACTGGCTTCCACACCAAAGCCCGGTTTTTCCACCACGGTCTCGGTGCCAAGATCCGGCGCATCGCGCAGCAGATGAGCAATCGCCTTTGAAGCCGGATGGGACGAATTGCTGGCCAGAGTTTTAATGCGGGCTCGGTCCTGCGCGCCCATCTTCGCAAATGGCGTCACACTGGCATCTCCCATAGTCAGAGTGCCGGTCTTGTCGAACACGACATGATCAATATCGGCAAGTCGTTCCAGCGCGGATCCATCACGCATCAAAATACCGTTTTGGAAGAGCCGCGTTGCGCCCACCACATGCACCACCGGCACAGCCAGACCCAAAGCACAGGGACAGGTCACAATCAGAACCGCAATGGCAATCGTCAGCGCCCGGTGCCAGTCGCCACCAGAGATGATCAGCCAGCCTATAAAGGCAGCAAGCGCCAGCAGATGCACCGCCGGCGCATAAATACGTGCCATTCTGTCTGCAATGCGCACAAAGCCGCCGCGGCCATTCTCGGCAGCTTCCAGCATTTTCATGACTTCAGACAGGAAGGATTGATCCGCCGTTTTCGTTACCAGCAGATCCAGCGATCCGGTGACATTCAGCGTACCGGCTTCAACTTCATCACCGGCTCCGGCAGGCACCAAAGCGCTCTCACCTGTGACAAGAGATCGATCCAGGTCGCTGCCGCCCCGCAAAATAGTCCCGTCTACCGGAATGCGGTCCCCGGGAAAGACCCGCAAGTTCATATCGGGCACAATGGCATCAAGCGGCACATAGACCAGCTTGCCATCCTCTTGGATACGGGTCGCCCCCTTGGCGGACAGACGACTGAGACTGACAACGGATTTGCGCGCCCGCTCCCGCATATTCTGATCCAGATAGCGCCCGATCAACAGGAAGAACAACAGGGTGACCGCCGCATCGAAATAAGCATCCGCACCACCCGTTAATGTCTCAAACAGGCTCATGCCAAGCGCCAGCAGAACGGCCAGCGAAATCGGCACATCCATATTCAAATGCCCCCCACGCAAAGCGCCAAGGGCCGAGCGAAAGAATACTTGTCCGGAATAAATCACCACCGGAATGGCAATCAACGCAGAAATCAGGTGGAACAGATCACGGGTCGGACCATCTGCACCCGACCAGACCGAAACCGACAGCAACATGATGTTACTGGCGGCAAATCCGGCAACAGCCATGGCCTTCAACAAAGAGGAAGCTTTTTTATCGCCTTCCGCTTCGCTCGCATCACCAAGCTCGATTGGGACAGCTGGAAAGCCAAGACGCGTCAGAGCATCTTCAACCGGAATGATGTCGCGTTGCGTACCCACCACCACACTGAGCCGTTTCAAGGTCAAATTCACCCGCGCAGTATCCACACCCGGCAACGGCGACAAGGCTCGTTCTATTTTGGAAATGCAACCGCCACAATGGATGGATGGCACCGAGAATGTGAATTTGAAACCGCCTTTTGGCAAAGCCTCACCGGCGTGAAGCAGCGCATCATGCTGCGCCAGTTCTGCACCCGCTTCTTCAGCGACACCAGGTTTCTCATGCGTGCCACAACACCCCATCGCGTCAGCTTTCTACTTCAAAACGAATGATCCGGCTCCAGGCCACGATACCATATTGAGAGACAATCAATTGAGCCTCCCAGATACCGGTCCCCAGATCTGTTTCAACCTTGTAGCCACCGGCATTCGACGGTTGCATTTGCAGACTGCGATCATCGCCTTCATGCACCGGGCGGCCAAGACCCACAGTCACTTCGCTTTGCTGAACAGGGTCACCGGCAACATCTGTCAGCGCAAGAGAAAACACACCGTCAGCGTAATTGGTCTCCGCATGCCAGCCCAGCTCAGCCTGACGCTGATATTCAGCCGATTTGGCATTGAAGTGCTGACTTTCCACATAGGTATTCTTGACCACCAGTCCGGTCCATGTAGATCCTGCCGAATAGGCCAAAAACATGTTGACGGAAATGATGGTTCCGAAAAACAGGCCCATCACACCGAACATGTGCCAGCCGGTAAATTCCTCTGGATTAAAAACGCGTTTCAGGGACAGCATCACTTGACCTCCGGTGCTTCAAATACGGCTTCATAGATATCCATCTCATTTGACTGCTTGTCCTCAGCAATCAAATGGAACTGGGTGGACCCGCCCTCGTTATAGGAAGCAGGCTGACGAACAAAAACGCGCAGGGCACGGAGCTTGTCCGGCTCGACCGGCACAGCAAAGGACACCCCATCCGGCTGGTCCAGACCGTTGATGGACATGGTAGCCCCGGGCAGCCCCTCAAGGGACAGAAAGATGACCCGCGGTTCCTGCACCATGTTCAAAATCTTGACCGTATAGCCATTGCGAATGCCACCATCGCTCATCTGGACAAAAATCGGATTGCGGTCGTGTTGCACGTTCACGCCCAGCCGGTCGCGCAACACAAGTGCGGTCAACAGGCCAACGCCGATCATGGCCCAGATCGAGAAATACAAAAGCGTGCGGGGCCGCAGGAAGATGCGCCAGTCAAAATGACGAATGCCCTCAATGAATCCGTTTTCATCACGAATCCTGTCCGGATTGATCGTAGTGGTACCCGGATCCGTGGCCAACGCCATATTGGTGTTGTAATCGCTCAGGGTCGAATAGGAGATCAGGCTTTTTTCCCGGCCAAGCTTGCCCATAATATCGTCGCAGGCATCAATGCACAACGCGCAGGTAATGCACTCCATCTGCTGACCTTCACGAATATCAATACCAGCAGGACACACCACGACACAGGCGTTGCAATCGACACAATCACCCATCGGATCGCCCGCAGCAGCAGCCTTCTTGCGGCCATGTGTGCGTGGCTCACCGCGCCAGTCATTATAGGTGACAACAAGCGAATCTTCGTCAAGCATCGCTGCCTGAATGCGTGGCCAGGGGCACATATAATTGCAGACCTGCTCACGCATATGGCCGCCAAATGTGTAGGTGGTAGCGGTCAGCACTCCGACCGTTGCATAGGCCACAAACGCGGCTTCACCGGTAAACAGCTCCACCAGCAAAGTCGGTGCATCGGCAAAATAGAAAATCCAGGCACCGCCCGTAGCAACAGCAATCAACAGCCAGATGGCATGTTTGATCACCCGCTTGCGAAGCTTGTCAAAAGTATAGGGTGCGGCATCCAGCTTCATGCGGGCATTACGATCCCCTTCCATGAAACGCTCAACCACAAGAAACAGATCGGTCCAGACCGTTTGCGGGCAGGTATAGCCGCACCAGGCCCTGCCAACGACAGACGTGACCAGAAACAGCCCAATGCCAGCCATCACCAGCATGCCGGCGACAAAGTAAAATTCCTGGGGCCAGATCTCGATGAAGAAAAAATAGAACCGCCGATTGGCGACGTCCACCAGAACCGCCTGATCCGGCGCGTAGGGCCCACGGTCCCAGCGCAGCCAGGGCGTCACATAATAGATCGCCAAAGTGACGATCATGATGATCCATTTCAGCCGCCGAAAATCACCTGTGGCGCGCTTGGGAAAGATTTTCTTGCGCGCCGCATAGAGTTCCTGAGGTTCTGAGGGGTCGTCTAGTGTTCCAATATTGCTCATGTGATCTCTGGCCAAACTGGGTGTTTCAAACCTATGCGCCTTTGCGCCGATTTCAGCCTTGATCCACATCAAGCTGAACACCGCAAAACCCATTCAAAAACAAGCCTCAAAAGCATCATGCATCCCGAAGCATTGCCCCGGGATGCATGATAACAGATTTTGAAATTTCTGGCCTATTCACCACCGCCAAGACTGTGAACATAAACAGCCAGCTGCTTGGTTGTCGCTTCGCTCAAACGGCCAGCCCAACCCGGCATCACACCTTGTTGTGGTCTGGCTATCTGGGCAACGATTTCCGCATGAGAGCCGCCATAAAGCCAGATGGCATCATTGAGGTTGGGTGCACCAAGGTCATAGTCACCTTCGCCATTGTCACCATGGCAGGCCGCGCAATTATCCTCATAGACTGTCTGGCCTCGAAGAGCTGCTTCAGCATCGCTTTCCTGACCGGAGATTTGCCGCACATACCAGGCCGCATCCACAATATCGCTGCGCTCCAGGATTTCGTCTGCCCCAAAGGCGGGCATGTCAGAAAACCGCGTATCTTCGTCTGCATCGTAGCGAATACCGTGCTGCAGCGTCAGATAAATCTGCTCCACATCACCGCCCCAGATCCAGTCATCATCCAGAAGGTTGGGATACCCGCCACCACCGGCAGCTCCCGCCCCGTGGCATTGCGAGCAATTGACCTTGAAAGCCGAACTACCGCCTGCAATGGCAAATTGCAGCAGATCCGTATCTGCCTCAATCTCCGCCAGTTCCATGGTGAGGATTTTCTCCGCAAAGACAGAGCGGGATGCTTCAACAGCGGCAATATCTGCACTGACATTGGCCCGGCTGGACCAGCCCAACAGACCCTTTGAGGCGCCCGTAATACCGGGCCAGGCCGGATAGGCGATCGTGTAGCCGATAGCAAACACAATCGTGGCATAGAAGGTCCACAGCCACCAGCGCGGCAATGGGTTGTTCAACTCCTTGATACCGTCCCAGTCATGGCCCGTTGTCTCAACACCAGAGAACTCGTCAATTTCATTGTTTTCGGCCATGATTCTAGTCCTCTTTAAAAGGGATGCGGGCCGCATCTTCGCTGTGTTTCTTTGAGCCGGGCCTGAAGGTCCACAGCACTGCGATTACAAAAATCACAAACATGTAGAGCAGTCCCCAACTGTCTGCGAATGTCCGCATGGACTGATATGTTGATTCCATGATCGCCTCCTATCGCTCGTTCTCTTCCGGCTCATAGGCCGAAAAATCCACCAGCGTTCCAAGCATCTGCAGATAAGACACAAGGGCATCCATCTCACTCAGCCGCGCCGGGTTTCCGTCAAAGTCACCCAGAACCGCTTTTGGATAACGCTCAATAAGACCATCGGTATCCGCATCGGGATCAGCCTGATCGGCCAAATCCCTGGCCGCATTTTCGATCATCTCATCACTATAGGGCACGCCCACCCGGCGGTTGGCGACAAGATGCGCCGAAGGGTTCTCGAAGTTCAGCCGGGTTTCTTCCAGAAAGGCGTAGGATGGCATGATGGATTCTGGAACAACCGATTGTGGGTTCACCAGATGCTGCACATGCCACTCATTGGAATAGCGGCCACCGACACGGGCCAAATCTGGGCCGGTCCGTTTGGAGCCCCACTGGAACGGATGGTCATACATCGATTCAGCCGCCAGAGAGAAATGTCCGTAGCGCTCCACTTCATCACGGAAAGGTCGGATCATCTGACTGTGGCAGGTATAACAGCCTTCCCGCAGATAGATGTTACGTCCGGCTAGTTCCAGTGGTGTGTAGGGCCGCATGCCCTCCACTTTTTCGATGGTGTTTTCCAGATAGAACAGAGGTGCAATCTCAACGATACCGCCAATAGTGACCACCAGAAGCGATCCGACCAACAGCAGAGATGCATTTCTCTCAAGGACTTTATGTTTGCTCAAAAATGACATTGTTCTATCTCCTATTCGGCCGGGCCGGCGGCTTTGAGTTCACCAGACATGGGAGAAATATCGCCCAAAGGCACCTCGTCCCGCAGCTTGCCGTTAATCGTCATGAAGATATTGAAAGCCATGATCAGACCACCGGTCAGATACAGAACGCCGCCAAATACGCGCATCACATAATAGGGATGCATGGCCGCAATACTCTCCGCGAAGGAGTAGACCAGGTAACCCTGTGAATCATATTCGCGCCACATCAAACCCTGAGTAATCCCGGAGACCCACATCACGGCTGCATAGACAACAATGCCAAGAGTCGCGAGCCAGAAATGCCAGTTGACCATACGCAGGGAATAAAGCCGTGTGCGGCCCCACAATTTAGGCACAAGGTAATACAGCGCACCAAATGTGATCATGCCGTTCCAACCCAGCGCACCGGAATGCACGTGACCAATGGTCCAATCCGTATAGTGAGACAGGGAGTTGACCGTTTTGATAGACATCATCGGACCCTCAAAGGTCGACATGCCGTAAAACGCCAGTGAGATAACCATCATCCGCAAAATCGGATCAGTCCGCACCTTGTCCCAGGCACCGGAAAGGGTCATCAGACCGTTGATCATACCACCCCAGGACGGCATCCACAGCATGATGGAGAACACCATACCCAGTGTTTGCGCCCAATCCGGCAATGCGGTGTAATGCAAATGGTGAGGCCCGGCCCAGATATAGAGAAAGATCAGACCCCAGAAATGGATGATCGACAGCCGATAGGAATAGACCGGCCGATTGGCCTGTTTGGGCACGAAGTAATACATCATCCCCAAAAAGCCGGCCGTCAGGAAAAAGCCCACTGCATTATGGCCATACCACCACTGGGTCAGCGCATCCTGAACGCCCGAAAAGGCGGAATAGCTTTTGGAACCCAGCAAAGACACCGGCATGGACAATCCATTGACCAGATGCAGCATGGCGACCGTGACAATGAAGGACAGGAAGAACCAGTTGGCCACATAAATGTGCGGCTCCTTGCGCTTGACAAGCGTGCCGAGAAACACCAGCAAAAACGCGACCCAGACCACCGTCAGCCACAAATCCACATACCATTCCGGCTCGGCATATTCCTTTGACTGGGTGATGCCCAGCAAATAGCCGGTTGCTGCCATGACGATGAACAACTGATAGCCCCAGAACACGAACCAGGCGAGATTTCCGCCCCACAACCGTGCGCGGCATGTGCGCTGCACCACATAAAACGCAGTACAGATCAGTGCATTGCCACCAAACGCAAAAACCACCGCAGATGTGTGCACAGGCCGCAACCGGCCAAAGTTCAGCCATGGCTCAATATTCAAAACCGGCCAGGCCAATTGCGATGCTGCAATCACGCCAACCAAAAAGCCAACTACGCCCCAAAACGTCGTTGCGATCACCCCATAGCGGATGACATCATCCATATAGGCACTCTGATCAATTTCGATTTTGGCGAATACTTTGCCGGATGGTGCAAATTGCACCCGGCGCATAAGCACAATTGTGGACAGACCCATGACCAGAACCAGAACCCACATATGGGCGCGAAACTGATCATCCTGGCCAAACCCGACGGCCATGAAAGCTATAAGCGTGGCCAATCCGCACACAATGGCGGGTGTTGCATATCGCATGATTTTTACCTCTGACGAATTCAAACATCAGGAGTTTCTGCAAGCCGTTGCCCACAATACCTGATGCTTGATTTTGCTAGAAGCCCCGGCAACTCCCTGCATTGATCTGGATCAAGGTCACTGTGCTTGTCTCACTGCAGTCTGCCCTCAGTTGAATGAACTTTGGAGCAGGCGGTATGCCGCAAACCGTTGGTGGGAATAAAAATGGTGCAGACACCAAAAAGTCCCAGACAGTTGGTGAGGCACATCAACAGGTGTCTGCGACAGAAATTCGGCTGAAACTGGACCGCCATTTCAAAAGCCAGCTCGGCCTGTGCGCCCTGTTGGAGGACATAGCAGACTCTCTGCCTCACAATGTCAGCCGCAACAATTGCATGCTGGCAGCCCAGAACATTCAACCGATTGTACAGGCTGCGCATACGTTTGAAGAGCAATATCTGTTCCCCAGATTGCTGAAAGACGGACATACACAGGAAGAACTGGAACCCGTTCTGGCCAGGCTTCACGCAGAACATTGCGAAGATGAAAGTTATGGCGATGAGATCGTTGATGCGCTGGAGGAACTGACGAGCGACCAACTCGCCAATATCGACAAACTCTCTTACATGCTGCGCGGCTTCTTTGAAGGCTTGCGCAGACATATTGCATTTGAGCAGGAGCACTTGTTGCCTCTGCTGGCAAAGGACCCGGCGCCCCAGTGAAAGAGCATTCAGCTAAAGTGAAACAGCCCTCAGCTATTGACCATAAAGCCGTTCTGAACACCCATAAAGCATCGGTTCCCCGTTACACCAGCTATCCAACGGCACCTCAGTTTCAAGCCGGAGCCGGACCGGTACTGATGAACCGCATGCTGCGCGATCTGCCTGCGAGCGATCCGGTCTCCGTCTATATCCATATTCCCTTTTGTGACCGGCTTTGCTGGTTCTGCGGTTGTCACACAAGACACACGCTGAAATATGCGCCGATCAAGGGATATCTGGCTTATCTCAGCCAGGAAATTCAGCTCTTGTCCCAGCAGTTGCCATTCAAGCCTCGGCTGAAAAGCCTGCACTTGGGCGGTGGATCTCCAAGCCTTCTGAAACAGCAGGACATGGCCGATCTGCGAGCTGATCTGGCTGCAACCTTCCAATTCGAGCCGGACACCGAAATCAGCATTGAGATCGATCCGTCCGACGCCAATGACGAGATGTATGTCGGATTGCTGGCACTTGGCGTTACGCGCGCCAGCATCGGCGTTCAGGATTTTCACCCAGATGTTCAGGCCGCCATCAACCGGCCGCAAAGCTTTGAGCAAACCCAAAAAGTCGTACAGCGTCTGCGCCAGATCGGCATTGGCTCAATCAACGTTGATGCGCTTTACGGTCTGCCACTGCAGTCGACAGATCGTCTGCGTGACACCTTGTCAAAATGCATCGCCCTTGAGGCCGATCGCATGGCGCTGTTTGGCTATGCCCATATTCCCTGGTTCAAGAAGCATCAAAGATTGATCAAAGAGGCCGATCTCCCGGACAATCTGATGCGGTTTGAACAGGCCGAAATGGCCGGGCGCTATCTGCAAGATGCCGGCTATCATGCCATTGGCATTGATCATTTTGCCAAGCCCCATGACACGCTGTCACGCGCCGCGCAAAACGGCAACCTGCATCGGAATTTTCAGGGTTATACAACAGACAATTGCAAAACCCTGTTCGGTCTTGGCGCTTCATCGATTGGTCGCTTCGAAGGTGGTTATGTTCAGAATCTGGTGGCAACAGGCCAGTATAAGGACTGTGTTGCCAATGGGCGACTGCCGACCGACAAGGGCGTGGAACTCAGCGTGGATGACAAAATCCGCGCTCACATCATTGAACGGCTGATGTGCGACTTCCGCATTTGCTTTACCGCGCTTGAACAGCATTTCAGCGGCAAGGAAGAAGAGCATCTATTGCAAGGCTACAGACGAGAAGCCACAAAACTGGCAGCGCAGGACCAGTTTGGTCTTTGCGAGTTCTCTGACAACGCCCTCAGCATACCGCGCGAAGCCCGTTCCTTTACCCGCATTGTAGCATCCAGCTTTGATGCGTATTACCACCGGGAAACAGCGCAATATTCAAAAGCGGTTTAGGCTTTACCCTAGCCCGCTATTGCGCTTCACAGGCATTTTCAAGCGCCTCAAGCCTGGGCACCAGAATTGTCCGGTTGTTTTTGATATCAATGATCCCGGATTTCCGCAGCTTTGTCATCTGGCGGCTGACTGTTTCAATTGTCAGACCCAGAAAATCGGCAATATCAGCTCGTTTCAAAGGCAACTCGAACTCGATTTGCTGATCCTCATGTTCAAGCTCCGGATCATTGTGGACGGCAATCATATGCAGAAAAGTCGCGACCTTTTCATTGGCCGTTTTGCGGCCCAGTGTCAGCATCAGATCTCGCGCTTCATCAAGCTGCTTCAGGGCCTGCTCATGCAACCGGTGTTCAAGTTGCGGTGACTGTTTGACCATTTCATCCAGCACGTTGCGTGGAAATGAGCACAGATGCACATTATTCGCCGCCTCGGCATAAGAATCATTCTGCTTGCGGAAAGGTCGTCCCAGAAAATCAGGAGAAAACTGAAGACCAACAATCTGCTGACGTCCATCCGCCATCAATTTCGTCAGCTTCACAACGCCCTTGATGACATTGGAATAATGATGCGACTCTTCACCTGAGGCCAACAATTCACTGTCCGGCGTATGGTCAGTTTTGTTCGTATGCTTTGATAGATGCAACAACTGATCCGGTGTCAAAGCGCCACAAATACCCTTGTGCCGCGCTTCGCAGGAGCGGCAGACAATGGGAAGGTCCGAGTTGTGAATATCCTTGCGTGAGGTGTCCGACACTATGTGCTCCTGCTATGACCGAATGATTTGTGCCATTTTGAAGTCTGGTACGAGTCTTATCTGAAAACACACTTTGAACCTAAGAAATAAAACCGCGATACCAAGAGGGTAGAACACAAGTTTGGGACATTGTTCGCCGTTTCTTGCCATAAGAGGGTTTCAGCCATATTATCGTAACAAAGGCGTATCACAGGGCTTTCGATGAACATTCAGACGATCCAACGCAATTTTGAAAGACGCACGGCTGCAGACGATATTTTTGAACAATTACGCTCCGAAATCGTCTCACTACGGCTGAAGCCGGGCACCAGAATTTCCGAAGTCGAATTTGCAAATCAGTTTGAAGTGTCACGCCAACCCGTGCGGGAAGCCTTTATCCGGCTTAGTAAAATAAATTTGCTGGAAATCCGGCCCCAGAAAGCGACCCTTGTCCGGAAAATCTCGGAGCGCGAGATCCTCCATGCACGCTTTTTGCGCGTCGCAGTGGAAGTGGAAGTCATTCGCCTTGCTTGCAAAATTGAGGGCAATCCATTCCAGGCTGGTTTCGAAGAAAATCTCAAGGCTCAGGAAAGCGCATTATCTGCAGGTCAGGTATTGGAATTTCATGACCTGGATTATGATTTTCACAATCTCATCTGCGCCACAGCATGGTGCGAATTTGCATTCGACACCATTGCTGACAGCAAAACGCATGTCGACAGGCTGTGTCTGATCAGCCTGTCCACCGAACGCGGTATGTATGAAATCTTTCAGGATCATCAGCAGCTTTATCAGATGCTGCAGAAGAATGACGCCGCCGAAATGGAACGCCTGATCCGCCTGCACATCTGCCGCCTTGATCAAACCCTCGCCGATGCGCGGGAACGTCACCCGGAATATTTTCAGGATTAAGCGGAAACTGTTCTTAAGAGAACAGAATCCCGCCATTGATATCCACGCAGGCACCGGTCATGAAGGCCGCCTGATCGGAACTCAGGAACACAGCCAGATTGGCCGTATCCACCGGCAGACCTTCGCGCTTCAATGGCGTGACATTGGCGACATGTGCGCGCACTTCATCCTTGGTGAAGATGTTGTGGAAATCAGTGTCAATCATTCCGGGGCAGATCGTATTCACACGAATACGTGGTCCAAGTTCCTTGGCAAACCCACGCGTCATGCTCATCATCGCGCCTTTGGACGTGGCATAGGCAACAGCACCGGGCCCACCGCCATCACGGCCAGCTTGTGAAGCAAATGAGACAATGGAACTGCCGTCCGGCATGTGCGGCTCCACGACCTTGACCATGCGAAACAGGGATGTGGTGTTGAGGCTCATCACATGATTCCAGAATTCCTCATCCATTTCGGAAACTGTCTTGCGCGCCACAAGACCGCCGGTCACATGAACCAATGCATGGATTTGCGACCCAAAGCGCGATTGTGTTTCCGCCACCAATTGCTCTGCGTCCGCCATCTTGGTCAGATCACCCTTCAGCGCAAACGCCTCACCACCCTTGGCCGTGATCTCCTCAACGGCGGAAACCGCGCCATCGGCACTTGCATAATAGTTGATCGCCACTCTGGCCCCTTCTTCGGCAAGCCGAAGGGCACAGGCACGTCCAATATCCCGACCGCCGCCGGTTACGATTGCAGTTTTGCCTTTTAGGGTCATGAGTTCTCCTGGTGTTGGAATAATACGCCACGCATTGGCATGGTGCTAAATTACAGATTTTGGCATCAGCAGCTTTGGCAGCCACAGAATGATTTCGGGAAAGAGGATGAGTAACAGTAGGATAAAGACCATCGGAATGAGAATGATGATCACGTCGCGCAGGACATGAACCACATTCATTTTTCCGATGGCAGCCGAGATTAATAAACACAGCCCATAGGGCGGCGTCACAAGACCAAAGGCCAGTGAAACAATGCCGATAATGGCAAAGACAATAGGGTGAATTCCCGCTGCCGATGCCACCGGAAACAAAACTGTACCAAGAATGATGATGGTTGGAATGGCATCAATAAACAGTCCGAAAAACAGGAACAGTGCCGCGATGACCAGAGACGTACCAAACACGCCAAACTCGTAAGCCGTGAGCGCGTCCACAATAAGTCTGGGCACATTATAGAATGACAGCATCCAGCCAAATACCGAAGCAGTACCAATGGCGAACAGCGAGATAGAGGCAAACCGTCCGGTGTCATACAAGACATCGACAAGCTGCCTCGGGCTAATGGTACGATAGACAAAACAGCCCAGAACAAAGGAGTAGAAGGCCGCAATGATCGCGCTTTCTGTTGGGGTCACAATGCCACCGACAATGCCTCCAATCACAAAGACCGGTGTGAGCAAGGCAAGAGCGGCCCCTTTGAAAGCATGCCAGAACTCAGCCCAACTGGGGCGAACGGCAATCGGATAATCATAGACTTTGGCATAGCCATAGACCGTCGCCATCAGCGCAGCTGCAATCATGATGCCGGGAATTGCCCCCGCCAAAAACAACGCGCCAACTGAAATCGACATCACGCCGCCCCACACCACCATCAAAATGCTGGGTGGAATAATGACGCCCATAACAGAGGAACACGCGGTAATGGCGATAGCAAAGCGCGGATCATAGCCTTGCTTGGTCATCGCAGGGATCAGAATTTTCCCGCATCCGGCCGCATCTGCGGTGGACGAGCCGGAAATGCCTGCAAACAGCATCGAAACAGCCACATTGACTTGCCCCAACCCGCCCGGCATCCAGCCAGTCAACACCCGCGCAAGTTCAATCAGCTTGTCGGTTGTCTTGCCGGAATTCATCAGATTGGCGGCCAGCAGGAAGAACGGAACGGCCAGCAGAATAAAGGAATTATAGGACTGGAACATCCGGTCCATGATCAGGAACGGCGTCAGCCGCAAATCCAGCAGCACCACCGGAATGGTGGCAATGCCAAGTGCAAAAGCCACCGGCACGCGCAGAGCGACCAGAAAGATGAAACAGCCAACCAGCAGCATGGAAGCGTGAAGCGTAGAGACAATCATGAGGTCTGCTTTCTGGCGGCCTGGTATTCGGCAAAAACCTCATACAACCGGTAAAGCGCAAACATCGTCCAGCCTGCACCGGCAATGGGGACAGTGACATAGGTCACGGCCAGATTTGCGCGCATCATCACCGAATTCTGAATGGATCCGAATTTGACGTAATTGATGCCGTGATAGGTGAAGAATATGGCAAACAGGCTGACCATCACCAGCACAAACCCGTTCTGTATGAGGCGCCCAAGGGGACTTTCCGCATCCGGGATCACATGCACGTCAAAATGCGTGCCTTCCCAGACCGCGATCATCGAGCCCAGCATGATGATCCAGACAAACAGAAAGGTCGCCAGTTCTTCGGTCCACAGATAGACCGGAATGATACCGGTATACCGGGCCACAACCTGCATCGCGACCGGCACCAGAAGCGCCACAATCAATGCGCCCACAAGAAAGCGCAAAAGCTGGCAGAAATGCTCTAGAAAGCGTCCAATCATGGCCATATCCGGTGCGGGGAATCTGTCTGGCAATCAGGATAACTCCCAATCACCAAAGGGTCAGAACGCCTTCGGCCTTGATGGCCGAAGGCACTCGGCAAAGCTATTACTTGCCGCGGATTGCAGCCAGCAGATCTTCTGCACCCAGTTCTGCCGCATAGGCATCCTGGACAGGCAGAACCAGATCAAGCAATTTGTCACGATCGGCAAATTCATGAACCTGAATCTGATCGGCATCAGCCATCTGTTTCAGCTTCTCTGAATCCTGCTCGGACTCAATTTTGCGACCATATTCACCAGCTTCTTTACCAGCTTTGAGAACAATCGCCTGCAGCGCTTCCGGCAATTTGCGGAAGCTTTTTCCACTGAACACAATCGGGCGCACAGTGATGGAATGCTGTGTCAGTGTCACATGCGGTGCCACTTCGAAGAATTTATATTGCAGCAAGCTGGCAGATTCATTTTCCAGACCATCAACAACACCGGTTTGAATGGCGTTGTAGACTTCTGAATAGGCAATGGCTGACGGACTGGCTGTTATCGCGTCGAAGATACGCGCCTGAATAGGCGCGCCCATGACACGCATTTTATGGCCGCCCAGTTCGTCGATATTGGAGATGGCTTTGTTTGAAATCAAATTGCGGGTTCCACCACCTGCATAGCCGATGATGACCATGTCAGCTTTTTCCAGCAACTCATCTTCCAATGGCTTCAGAACATCGCTGGAAAGAACGGCATTCCAATGATCAAGATCACGGAAGACAAAAGGCATATCCATCAAAGGTACAGACGGTGCAAAGCGCGCCAGATTGGAGGGTGCAATGATGGCGTAATCAATAGCAACGCCCTGATTGAGGAAATTCACATAATCCGGCTCGATGCCAAGCTCGCTATTGCCGCGAAGATCAAACGTAATCTCGCCGTCATTATATTCGTTGACCAGCTCGCCAAAACGGATCAGCGTTTTGCTGTAAGCGTGCTCATTGTCAAAAAGGCTGGCACCGCGCAACGTCATGTCCTGCGCCTGTACAGTACCTGAAGCCAGTGTCATGGCGCCCGCAAGTGCGGCGCCCGCCAGGAAAGTCCTGGTGGATGAAAAAGCAGTCATTCTGGTTCCTCCCATTTGCCCAAACTCGCGCACAAAAACCACTTCTGCGCGCCTTTTCCTCGGGCATGGAAAGCAAAATAATCACGATTTTCCGGATCGGTCAAGCAACTTGTATGCTAGTATGGTTTACTGGTATGGTAATTCACACGAAAGATCGACCCAACGCGGCTTCGCAATCGCAAAGCCGCGTTGGGCATCTTCCAAAATGACCTGAAGGCCTGTGATCAGAACTGTTTTGCCAGCCGAACAAGGTTGATGAACTCGCTTCGATAGCCGAACTCATCATCGCCTTTGGCGCCACCGGCCAACGAGATCACATCGTCAAATCCGTAAGATCCAAGGTATTGACCGCCTGTCAAAAGCTGACCGAATGCTGCCACGGACGCAGCAAATCTGGCGGCTTCCGGTGCGGCATCCAGCCGATCAACTTCCACTGCCTTTGTAATCGGCGTTGAGATCAATTGGCTGGTATTCTCATTGGGCAATTTGTAGCGGATTTTGAGGAAGCCATATTCGTTCACATCGCCAGCGACTGCAGGAGCATCTTCAGAGCTGTAACGCAGATCATCCATCAATTGGCTGGTTGATCCGACCGGCGTCACTTCATACAGCGCCGTGACCGTGTGCCCTGCACCAATGTCGCCCGCATCCACCTTGTCATTGTTGAAATCTTCGCGGTCAAGAACACGCGTTTCATATCCAATCAACCGATATTCGCTCACCACAGCCGGGTTGAACTCAAGCTGCAGCTTTACATCTTTGGCAATGGTAAAGAGGGTCGATCCTGCCTCTTCCACCAGCACTTTTCGCGCTTCGCTCAGCGTATCGATATAGGAAGCATTGCCATTGCCGTTCTGGGCCAGCGCCTGCATCAGCGCATCATTGTAATTGCCCCGGCCAAAGCCCAGAACCGACAGCGTAACACCACCATCCCGCTTACGCTCGATATAGTCTTTCAAACGGTCGGGATCGGAAATACCCACATTGAAATCGCCATCCGTTGCCAGAATAACCCGGTTAACGCCGCCCTCAATCATCTGGCTTTCCGCCAGTTGATAGGCCTGCTGAATTCCGGCTTCGCCAGCCGTTGACCCACCGGCCTGCAAACGATCGAGCGCGGCAAGAATGCTCTGCTCATCAGAAGCCGAGGTTGGTTCCAGAACCGTTCCCGCACTGCCCGCATAGGTTACAATGGAAACCGTATCATCAGGTTTCAAAGTCGACAGGAGCAGCTTGAACGAATTTCGCAGCAAAGGCAGTTTGTTCGGCTCATTCATCGAACCGGACGTATCAATCAGAAAGACGAGATTGGCACCTGGAATCTCGGCAGCTGGCAGATCATAACCCTGAATACCAATGCTCAGCAGTTTCGTGCCGCTGTTCCATGGCGTTGGCATGATGGACAGCGTTGTGGAAAAAGGCTCCGACGTATTCTGAGGCTGTGCATAATCATAGTCAAAATAATTGATCATCTCTTCCACCCGCACACCGGCCTGCGGTGGCAGTGATCCGGCGTTGATGGCTGAGCGCATAAAGGCATAGGACGCTGTATCAACATCGACAGAAATGGTGGACAGAGGATCTTCTGTCACCCGTTTGACCGGGTTTGAATCAGCAACCGGAAACAACTCTCCGCCAGAAGGCAGGACAAATACGGGCTCCGGTGCAACCCTGCCCGGATTGCCCTGACTGGCCACGCCATCAGAGACATTTGCTCCGGACATCAGCCGTTTCTGGTTTGCAAGGCCGCCAACCACGCCTGTTACGCGAGACCTGTTATCCAGGCGTGGGGCTGCCGTTGGTGCCGGTGCAAAGCTCGGCTTTGCGGCCATCGTTGAAGTTTGATCCTGAAAGACCGGCTGAGGTGAAGGTGGGCTTGCAGCCATATCTTCTTCCATCTCGACGGTTGCATTCCCGCCCTGCGAACGGAACAATTGAGACACTGGATCGGCAGAAGTCTCCAGTTGCGGCGAAAAGCTGGTGTTAATGTTAGTCACGGCAAAGGCCATTACCAACAGGCTGACACCACCGGCAGTGGCATAGGCAAATTTTGGTTCAAAGGTTTTCATCAGGCGTCTCCAATCGAATGAGCGGTAAATTTTGTTACCCTGCTCAGTCAGACGTTGCCCGGCTGCATTTCCTTGGTCAGCTTGTAAATTTTCTTCGTCAAACACATCCATAGCGGCTTGAATGGCCGCTTCACGCGCGTCGTTGCGCGGCGCATTTCCAGTCTGCGCGCCCATCTGCTTGCGAAAAATGTCCTCAACTTGTTTCAATTCGTCACTCATGTGCTCGCCATCTGTTTCAGGTGCTTGCGCAATTCATGCATGCGCCAGGACACGGTGGATTCCTTGATCTCCAGAATTGCAGCGGCTTCCGCGTGGCTCAGCCCTTCGGCCAACACCAGAACAGCCGTTTCCTTCAGCTCGCCGCCAACCTCATCCAGCATCTCGTAGAGCCAGATCAGATCGCGCTCGCTGGCGGCTTGTTCACCGCGTTCCAGTTCCGCCACTTCGCCATAGGTTTTGGTGGCTTTAACAACCGTCATACGTTTGCGATGCGCATCCCGCGCGGCATTCATAACAACGCGATAAAGCCACGTGCTGAATTTTGCATCCCCACGAAAAGACCGGATTTTGCGGGCGAGCGAAGCACAGACATCCTGTGCCAGATCCTCGGCATCTGCCCGCTGACCTGAAAATCGAAACGCAATCCGGTAAACGCTGTCGTAGTGGCGTTCCAGCAGCAGCCGAAACGCCGCCGCATCGCCCGTTGCAGCGCGTGCTGCCAGCTGATTATCGTCGGTCACCATATCCATATGTAACCATTGGACGTGTGACGACAGCAATTCCTTGGCAGTTTTTAATTTTTTTTGAAATTAATCTAAAGATCAGCCATAGGCATCGCGGCGTCGCAGCCAGGACATCGTTCCATCCAGCCCATCTTCCTGCCGTCCCAATGGCGTCAGATCCAACATATGATAGGTGCCATTCATCATATCCAACCCACGCGAATAGGTGGAATAGCTGTGCAGCACCGTATCACCATCGCGGATGAAGACGCTGATGCCGGGCATTTCTTTGCCGTAGATATTGCCTGAGTAATTGTAGCCCGTTCCGGTCAGGCCTTCATCGCCCTCATGAAAGCTGACCGCAAAATCACTGCTGAAACTCGTATCTTCTGCGGAGACCCAATTAAAGCCCCAGCCCAGACGTTTGCGATAGGCCAGAAGTTTTTCCAAAGAGGCATTGGAGACAAAGGCAAGCGCAGTGTCACGCGCCGCAAGATGGGCATCAATACCATCCAGATTATCAGCCCAGAATGAACAACTGGGACAGCCTTCCTCCCAATCCGGGCCAAACATGAAGTGGTAGATGATCAACTGCTTGTTGTTGCCAAACAGGTCCAGCAGGGATTGCTCACCCGCTTCGGTGTGAAACAGATAAGGTGTCTCAACCTTGACCAGCGGTAATTCACGCCGCAATGCGCTCAGCGCATCACGCTCACGGGTAAAAGCCTTTTCGCGTTGCAAAAGCGCTCTGCGCGCATCCAGCCATTCGTCTCTGGAGACCGGTTTGTTTAAGTTCATGATGTCCTCCCAGCGGGGTTTTCAACCTGCAGAAATGTGAATTCTGGACAAAAGGGTTGCACAATCGGAAACTGAAGCAAGTCCGTAATTTTATTTTTGATCATTTGTCGGAAACCACAAACGACAGACGTCTTGATGGAATTGGCATCTTGATAGATGGACACAAACACAGGGCCAAACTTTAGACAGAGCCAAATTTTAGACAGAGGGTGAGACATGGACTATGCAATCCTGATTTACGGAACCGAAGGCACCTTCGAACGACTGCCACCAGAGAAGCAGGAAGAGGCCATGAAAGGCCATTATGCCTTGCAGGCCGCACTGGAAGAACGGGGCGCCTATGGCACGGTCAAACTGATGCCGACCACCAGTGCCGTCACCTTGCGACCGACCTCTGAAATTGGAGAGAAGCCCACACTGATGGATGGGCCCTTCGCGGAAACCAAGGAACGATTTCTGGGCATCTACATGGCGCAGTTCGATACGCTGGACGAGGCAATTTCCTTTACCGAGATGATCAGTTCGCCCTATGTCAGCCTTGAAATCAGACCCATCGCGTGGGCCGGGGGCGTGCTTGGAGCGCCAGAGTGACACAGCATGCCTGGCTTGAGGCGCGGTTTGCAGACATTCGCCCGCAGGCCCTTGCCGCACTGACACGCCAGTTTCGTAATGTTGATCTGGCAGAGGAAGCTTTTGCCAGCGCCTGCATACGAGCCGTCCAGACATGGCCCAAGACAGGCCTGCCAAATGACCCCCTGGCCTGGCTGCTAAGCGTGGGCCGCAATGCGGGCATTGACATCATCCGCAAAAACCAGCGCCTCAGCGCTATGTCGCCAACACCCTCACCGGATGAGGACATGGAAGGCATTTATGCTGAACAGCTCGACAATGACGGGTTGCGTGATGATGTGCTGCGGCTGTTGTTCATCTGCTGTCATCCGGCTCTGTCGGCGCAAGATCAACTGGCTGTTGCGCTCAAAACCATTACCGGAATGTCAGTGGCGCAGATCGCAGGCGCCTTTGTCGTCAAACCCAAAACCATGGAACAGCGTCTGACCCGCGCCAAACGCACCATCGCCGCTGCGGCCATCCCCTTTGAAACACCGGATTTGACCGAGCGCGCCCGCCGGCTGAAAACGGTTAGTCTGATGCTCTATTTGCTGTTCAATGAGGGCTGGTCGGCCAGTTCAGGCGAAGTGCAGATCAAGGAGCCCTTATGCGAGGAAGCCATTCGGCTGACACGCCTGTTGCTCAATTTGTTTCCAGGCATGGGAGAGCTGATGGGGCTTTTGTCCCTGTTCCTGTTCCAGCATTCCCGCCGCAAGGCACGCCTGGATGCAAATGGAAATCTGGTGCCGCTGGATGATCAGGATCGCAAGCTTTGGGACCGCCCCATGATTGCGGAAGCAAAGGCCCTTTTGGAAAAAACCTTGCGCCGCGGACCCTCCGGTCCGCTTCAGGTCCAGGCCGCCATTGCCTCCATCCACTCTCTCGCCCCCAGCCCAAACGAGACTGACTGGCGAGAACTGGCGCGGCTTTATGCGCTTTTATACGCTATTGAACCCACGCCCATCATCCGTCTCAATCAGGCGGTCGCTGTTGAAAAGACCAAAGGACCGGACGCAGCACTGGCCATGCTCGAACCACTGGCGTCAGAGCTTCAAACCTATCGCTGGTATCATGCCGCCCGCGCCGCCTTCCTGTTCGATTTGGAAAGATTTTCTGAAGCGCAACACGCCTATGAAACGGCCTTGAGCCTTCATCCAACTGAGGCAGAGCGTCGCCTTTTGCTGGAAAAAATCGATAGCTGCAAAGAAAATTCATGACCATGTCGGATTCAACAACGTTGGTCCGTCCTTGGGGCACTGCAACACGCAGAACCCACTTCAGGAGGACATCATGAGCGACATTAAAATGACAACACAAGGCAATGCAGGCTGGATTGGACATTCCGGTCCCGACAGTGCTGCTGCCATGAAATTCTATCGCGAAACCATTGGTTGGACCATTGGTGACATGCCCATGCAAGACGGCTCCAGCTTTCCCGGCATCATGATCGGCGAGCAGCCCATTGGCGGTTTTTCACCCATGCCACAGGAAAACGGCGCCTGGCTCATTTATGTGACTGTGGAAGATGTGGATGCCTGCGTTGAACGGGTCAAAAAAGCGGGCGGAACGATTGTCAGCGAACCAATGGACATGCCGGGCGTTGGCCGCATGAGCACCATTGACGATCCGCAAGGCGCACAGATTGCCGTGATTACCTATGAAAGCATGCAGTCTTAAACGCCCAAACTCTCGGGCAAACTCTGGAGCAGATGCGGCCAGCTCACCACAAACTCTGTTTGCAAAATCAGGATATGATTATGTTGATACCAATTACCCTTGTGTTTGTTGCCTTGCTGGCACTGCTCCAGATTCCCATGACAATTACGGTCGGGCTGAAGCGCGTCCATACCGGGATCCGGTTTATGGATGGTGGCGATCCCGATCTCATGCAGCGCATGCGCGCTCATGGAAACTTCACCGAAACCGTTCCCATCACCTTGTTGGCGATGGGCGGTGCTGAACTGGTTGGCACGCCCGCATCGCTTATCTGGGCAGGCGGACTGATACTTCTTGGCGGTCGGCTCATTCACTACACAACCATACGCAAAGTGGGTTGGGGCAATGGCCGTGCCATTGGCATGTCGATGACCTTCCTGGCACTTGCGGGATTTGCGATTTGCATTCTCATTGCCATTATTCGTAACTTTATCTGACATCTCATTGAGCGGGAGGGACCGGATCATGGCCTATGATGAAGAACTGACAGATCGTTTTCGCAAGGCGATTGATGGCTTGGGCGGCATCGTGGAAAAGCGCATGATGGGCGGCGTTTGCTTTATGCTGGATGGAAACATGCTCGGCGGTGCCGATCGGCAAAAGACTGGCGAAGGCCGTTTCATGTTCCGCGTCGGCAAGGACAATGAAGCCGAAGCCATGAAGCGACCCGGTGCCATGACCATGGAACAGGGTGGCCGGAAAATGACCGGCCTCATCTTCGTCTACGAGGATGATTGTGATGCAGAGAGTTTGCGAAGCTGGATTGCGCTTGCCCTGACCTTTGTCGGTAGTCTTCCGCCAAAATAATCAGAAGGGATGAACCTGTGACCGCAACTCCATTTTCCGGATTTACCGACCAAACCATCTCTTTCATGAAGCAGTTGAAAGCCAACAATAATCGCGACTGGTTTAAAGCTCAGAAAAAGACCTATGAGGAAGATTACAAGATACCCGCGTTGGCCTTTGCAGACGCAATGACCGAGCAACTGCGCAGCTTGACCGGCTTGTCGCACACGTCAAAACTGTTCCGCATCCACCGCGACGTTCGTTTTTCAAAAGACAAGACACCTTATAACAGCCACATGCACATCTCCTTCACGCCGGAACATCCCATGGCAAATCCGCCCTGCTGGTTTTTCGGCCTGGACACAGAAAAGCTGACCCTTGGCTGCGGTATTTTCGGCTTTGACGCTTCACAATTGCAGGCATTTCGCAATCGGGTCGATGGTGCAGAAGGCAATGACATCGCGGCCACTTTGCAAAGCCTGACCGGGAAAGGCGCACGTATCAGCGACCCGGAGTTAAAGCGCGTCCCATCCGGCTTCGCGAAGGATCACCCGCAAGAAGAATTGCTGCGGCACAAGGGCCTCGCGATCTGGTCTGATTTGGGTGATGCGAAAGCCGCCCTTGATGACAATCTGCTTGCCACCTGCAGAACCGAGTTCAAACGCCTGAAACCGGTGTTTGACCTTTTGTTGGTTTGAAAAAAGGGCAGCATCCCTATCAGTTAGCGCCTACCGAAAGAGGTACTTGGTGACCTTACATCATCTTGAAAGGCATGAATGAGAACAGGCTTACGTAGCTTGGTTCACAGCTTTGGAACGGCTCCACAAGCGATGATTCACCAATCCTCGCGGCTCTTGCAATGCCGCTGAGTAAAGGTCTGCTGTGCGGACAATGCACTAATTGGCAAAGGGCAACACCAATGTCCGCATCGATATTCAATCTAGGGTGCGCATTGCGTTAGTTGCATGTCGTTTGTTCAACTGCGTAAGGCTGAAAATCCGAAACGTAAGAAGCTCTCGATTTGATCTGACAGAACGCCTTCTTTTTGCATACGCATCGCCCCCGCGTGTTGGGCATCAATAAACAGAGCGGCGACGGTAGTGGGTACGTTCTTGTCGAACTGGTCTTTGGATTTTGCATCTTCAACCCAATCCGAAATACCCATTCGAAACCGCTCGCGAAGCAGATCCAGCTTCTCCACGGTCTTCGGACCAAGTCTATGTTGCTGTGACCGCATCGTGACAAACAAACAGCCGTTTGGAATGCCTAAGGCCTCACGATCTTGCATCATGAAAGTAATAACGGCCTCAACTGTCACGTCAAAGGTTCGGTTCGCTTCAAAAATATCGAGAAGTGGAGCAATCGCCACCTTTTGGTAAACATCCAGAACCTTGGATTTCAACCCATCATCACTTCCGAAGGCGCGGTAGATCCCAGGTTTGGACGCGCCAGTTAGATTGCAAATATCATTGATCGAAACCGCAAGTGGATCATTTGCCCAATACTGCATCAAGGATACATGCAACACTTCATCGTGATCGAGCGAACTTGGTCGACCACGGGTGGGTGAAGATGTTTGCCTCATTATCGGACCTTGGGGTACTTAATCATTGACCATATTCTTACGTACCTGTAGTTACGAAATAAAATGCGTGAGCGCTACCCGATTTTCAATGGAGCTACGAATGACTAAAGATCCTATTGGCCTGTTTGGCCGAATGAACGCTTTGAGCCTCATGTTGATCACGCCCGAATTCTATAACGTCCGGCGTCGTCGCACCAGCACCGCCTCCAAGATCGATTACGCGCCAACTAACTTCACCATGAAGCCCGAGCACATGCAGCTGGATGGGTTGTCAATCCGCTATGCACGCGCTGGCAAATCCGATGGTCCGACGATCCTGTTCCTTAGTCCGTTGCCACAAAGCATTCTGTGCTACGATGCTGTCTGGGCTACCCTTGCGTCTGACGCCAATCTAATCGCACTCGACATGCCCGGATTTGGCAAAAGCGAAGGGGGCATGGAGTACATGACCTTTGCCGCTCAAAGCGCATTTCTTGAAAAATTCGTAACCGCCTTAGAGCTGTCGGATATCCATATCGTTGCACCTGATGTAGCCATGCCTGTGGCACTGCACTACGTCATCCACCGCGATCACAAGGCCAAAAGCATCGCAATCGGGGACGGTCCAGGCATTCTGCCCTCGGATGACGGGAGTTTGATCAGAAAGGTCGTAGGCTACGGTTTTTGGCGGACTTTGGTGAATACGACAGGCATGAGCACTTTCATCGCCGGCGCGACGTATTTGGGCTACCTGCACTACAGCCCAAAGGCAGCAGAGGTCACGGATTACATGCAATCCTACACTGGGCGTGCGCGCCAAGTCACCAGTTGGTTCAAAAGCTACCCTGAGGCCACAAAAGAAATCGACCCAAGCCTCGACACTCTCGATGTGCCGGTCCAAGTGTTCTGGGGCGATCAAGATGCGTTCCTGACAACGGATAACGCCAAACGTTTGCATGCTCGCCTGCCAAACAGCGCGCTGATGATTTTTGAAAATTGTGGGCACTTTTGCTACCAAGACAAAAGCGACGATTTCAGCGCCATGCTTGCTGCATGGGTGAATGGTGGGCATCAGTTGGACAAAGCCGGTGGCTGATAAAGTTTATGTTTCAATCACCGGCCTAGAGTTGAAACGGATATGGCATGCGCCAATATTCTGGCGTCATGCTATCGCGTCCATGTCCCAAGCACAGCAGGCCGATGGTTGTCTGAGCGCAGATGCAAGAACCATCAACGGCGTTCACCACACGCTTAGTCTCTGGCATTCACGCGACAAGATGCTGACATATCTGCGCACGGGGGCTCACCTAAAGGCCATGCAAAAGTTTGATAAAATAGCGACAGGGAAAGTTTTGGGCTTTGACACAGATACGCCGCCGAACTGGTCGGAAGTTCATGACCTTTGGGTCCGACGTGGCAAAACGGTTTCTGAGGACCCTGAAAGCGGACATTAGCATCTTTGCAGCAATTTGGTAAATTTGGGCGGTGGGCTCAACAGGGAACGCAACACCCATTGTGGAATTGTTTCCGACAGCACCTTGAAATTGGTTTTTTTAACGCTTTATTTGAGTGTATGGGCGCAATTGGAAAACTGAGTTGGATCAGACTCCCCCTCGCCCTCAAAGCTCATAAAAATTAATAGGACCACCATGAAGTCAATAAGCAGGCAGACGTCTAAACGCGCCGTTGCAGGAGGCACAGCATTGTTGGTCTCCATGTGCTTTAGCGCCGCATCGGCACAAGAGGATCTGGCGCCGGGCCTGGAGTTCGAATTGGGTGCCGGAGTGCTAGTAGCCCCGACTTACGAAGGCTCAAAAGACTATAAGGTCTCACCTTTTCCGCTCTTCGACTTTGGCTATCTGGCAACCAGAAACGGTTTCACACTTGGTGGTGGCGATGGACAAGGCCTGTCTGCTCGTCCGTCATTTCGTTATCTGGGACCCCGCGAAGCATCAGACCATTCTGAGCTAACTGGCCTTGAAGATACAGATGCAGCGCTCGAGTTGGGCACCGGTGTGGCTTACACAATGGGAGCGGCCAGTGCTTTTACTGACGTTCGCTATGGCGTTACCGGCCACAATGGATTTATCGGCGAATTTGGGGCCGACTATGTGATGCGCCCTGAAGCCAATACGACAATTACTGTGGGGCCACGGGTCTCATGGGCTTCCGGCAATTATATGGAAGAGTATTTCAGTGTAAGCGCGACCGAAAGCGGGGCTTCGGGGCTCGATCAGTTCGATGCGGATGCAGGTTTCAAATCCATCGGTCTGGAAGCCTCTGTACGGCACGACTTCAATGAAAACTGGGCCGTTGAAACAGGCGCTGGTTATAACAGACTCGTCGGTGATGCGGCAGATTCTCCCATAACCGATGTAGGATCAAAGGATCAGTTCAGCGGCAAAATAGGCATCGTGCGCAAGTTCCGCTTCGACTTCTAAGCTCAGAAACGTATTCTGTTCAGACGCAAAAAGGGCGGCCCATTGGACCGCCCCTTCTGATCATAGCTTGGGAGATTTATTTGCCCCAGATTTTCTTGTACTCGTCGCGATAGCCATTGCCTGGGTCAAAGCTGTTTTTGTCGCCACCATCAAACGCAATGTTCTCACTGGTCACCACATGCAATGGGGATGTGTAGCCGGACCATTCTGCACCCTGCATGGCGCGGTTCAGCTCATCAACCAACTGCCAGCCCTGCAGATTGAGCGGCTCGGCAACGGTTACTGACTGATACTGGTTGGCGCGAATACGCTGATAGGCACTTTCAGATCCATCACCGGCAGCAACCTGTTTGGGCTGACCATCACCCTTGATGCCAGCCGCGGCAAGAGCCGGGCTCATGAAATCAAAATAGATGTCATTGATGGCAAGGCTGTGAGTCCATTTGTCACCATAACGCTGCAGCAGAGCAGTGGTCAGGGTCGGCATGCGGTTGGAGGTTTCAGCAATCGGTGTATCGACATATTCCAGAACCGTACCACCCAGCTCTTCAATGGTTTCTTTGATACGGTCCGCTTTGGCAATGGCAATGGCATAGGTAGAATCGGTGAAGATGATCACACCCGGCTTGCCACCAGCATCCGCAAATGCCCATTGCGCAGAAGCTGCAGACACTTCCATCGCATCGGTTGAGACATTGACGAAGACGCCGATGTCAGGGTTTGGGCCAATGACAGGTGAGGAGTGCCAGCTGACCAGCGGTATACCGGCGGCTTTGGCCGCATCCATGCCAACCTGTTGCTCAACAGAGTCAAATCCATTGATGATAATACCATCCGGCTGCAGCGCCATGGCCTGACCAAACGATGCAGTACGGCCAGAAACTGTACCAGCACCATCCAGCACCCGAACTGTCCAGCCAATGGCTTCGGCAGCTTCTTCAACACCCTTTGTGGTGCCAAGAATGCCGCCATTTTTCAAATCGCCTGCCAACACCACAATGGTCTTGCCTTCAGCAGCTTTGGGACCGGTGGTTGGTCCGTCCCATTCCAGTTTCTGTCCGGCATGGCGTTTGACCATGTCCATGGCATCCGAAACCTTGTCCGCATGGGCAGGCACGGCAACGCCCAGCATCAGCAGACCCGCAATAAATGATCTTCTCAGCATAGTTTCCTCCAGGATAATCAGCTTATTCAAAAGCCCGTTTTAGGTGTCCACTCGGACCCCTGTGTTATAGATCCGCCTCCCAGCGCATCTGATATCTGCAGCCCACCGGGCCGCTTCATTTGTGGCCACGCGCATGCGGCCAAAATCTATTTCTTGGCAGCGCCTTTGCGGCGTTGGGCGTAACCGGCGATGCCAATCGCCACCAGCAAGGTGACCCCGTTGAACATCGGTTCCACCCAGAAGGAGCCACCAATTTGTTGAATGCCGGAAATGCCAACTGCCAGAATTGTGACGCCCACAATGGTGCCCCAGACATTCACCCGTCCGGGTTTGATTGTGGTGGAGCCCAGGAATGCCCCCACCAGTGCAGGCAGGAGATATTCAAGGCCAACGCTGGCTTGACCAATGCGCAATTTCGAAGCCAGCAAAACACCGGCCAGTGCTGCCAGAACGCCTGAGGTTACAAAGGCGCCAACAACAAATTTATGTGTGGGAATTCCATTCAGTTCGGCAGCGCGCGGATTGGCGCCAATGGAATACAGATACCGGCCAATGGGCGTGTATTCCAGGATCAGCCACATCGCTAACGTAATAGCCAGCACGTAATAGCCGGTGATCGGAAGACCGAAGACAAAGGTGCCGTTCAGGGCATAAAACCCTTCTGGCAACACGCCAACGACCTGACGTCCACCTGTGTGCCACAGCGCCAGCGCATACAGCACAGTACCGGTGCCAAGCGTTGCAATGAACGCATCAATCTTGGCGACTTCCACAAGCAGGCCGTTGAGAAAACCAACGGCCGCACCCAGCAGCAGCACGATGATGACGGCCATCGGCCATGGAATGCCATAGAGTGTCTGCAGCGAGATCGCCAGAATGTGCCACAGCACAATGCCATATCCAACCGTCAGATCGATGCGACCCGCCACCATCGGTATCATCGCAGCCAGACTGAGCAGAGCAATAATTGACTTGTCCGAAACAATAGCGCGCAGATTGAGAAGGGTCGGAAACGTGTTTGGCAGCAAGACGGAGAACAGGATAATCAACCCGAACATCAAGATAACAAGCCCGTAAACCGGAGCCAGACGGATCAGACGGGTCGACAGGGACTGGCCCGCCAGTTCAGCTTTGGTTGGCTCCAGCGCATTTGATTCAATGGACTGCATGATCGGTCTCTCCGCTAGTGGCCGCGCCGGTCTCGCCGGTGGATGCTGCCTGGATCAGGGATTCAGTGGATAGTTCGACGCCGGACAATTCGCTGACAATCTGACCACGGCTGAACACAATAGCGCGATGGCAGATGGCGGCGACTTCTTCAAAATCGGTCGATACAACAAGAACGCCCATGCCGGAGGCCAGCGCATTGTACAGCAGGTTATAGATCTCGGCCTTGGCGCCCACATCAACGCCCGCCGTCGGATCTTCTGCTATGAGAAATTTTCGGTTGGTGCCAAGCCAGCGCCCGACCACAACTTTCTGCTGATTGCCCCCGGACAGGGCTTCAATGGCAAGGGTGGGATCATTCGGGCTGAGCCCTACAAGCTCTCCCAACGCCTTGGCCTGCACCGCTTCTTTTGACGGTAAAAGAAGGCTCAGTGGTGTCCGCCCCGAAGCTGCCGGATTGATAAATGCGTTTTCCCGAATGCTCAGAACCGGGGCGATGGATTCCACGACCCGGTCTCGCGCCACAAAGCCAAAACCGCTTTCCATGGCGCTGCGCGGTGATGACAAATCAGGCGTCTTCCCATCCAGAACAATTTCACCCTGATGCTCGATCACACCAAACAGGCTGCGGCCAACATCCTCATGCCCTGCCCCGCGCAAGCCGACAATGCCAAGCAGTTCACCATTGCGAACGGACAAATCAATCGGGCCCACATTGTCTGTGGTCAGGCCTTTCACGGTCAGGATTTCACCGCCGGTCTGAATGACAGGTTTTGATATTTCGCGGGCTTTGCGGCCAACGATCAGACTGACAAGCTCTTCCGGAGTGGTATGGGCAACATCACGCACACCCACCAGATTACCATCGCGAAGAACGGACACACGGTCCGCAATACGAAACACCTCATCCAGTCGGTGGGAGACATAAATCATGCCCACACCCTTCTGGCGCAACGGACGCAACGCGGTGAACAGGCGCTCAACTTCATCAGCTGGGAGACTGGCTGTTGGTTCATCCAACACCAGAAAATCGCACTCAACAGCCAGCGCACGGGCAATGGCCACCAGTGATTTTTCCGTCCGGCTCAAGCTGGAAACGCGGGCAGAAGGATCAAAATCACAATCCACCAGTTTCAGCGCAGCCGCCGCTGTGGCTTCCGCCTTATCCCAGTCAATCAATCCGAATTTTCGTGAGTAGCCAATGGCCAGCGCAATGTTTTCCGCAACACTCATCCATTCAATCAGACCCAGATCCTGATGGATAAAAGCAACCGCTTGTTTTTCATTGATGCGGCCTGGCGCATGGGCATAATCAGCCCCATCAATCAGCACGCGTCCGCTGTCTGGTTTGTGAATACCGCCAAGGACTTTGATAAGCGTGGATTTACCCGCCCCGTTCTCGCCAAGAAGCGCGACAATCTCGCCACGATCCACATGCATGGACACGCCGCCCAGCGCTTGCGTGCCGCCAAACGACTTTTCGATACGATCAAAAAAGAGCCCGCTATCCGGTCTCATATCGCAACTTCCTCCCGGTCAGTTCCAGTATTTCTTGACAAACGTTACCGGTAACCTACTGTAACTTTCAACACGGTGCTTCCAGAGTCAAGCGGAAAATGTTATCGGTAACGTAACCCTTAGATCAGCTTGGAAACAATGTCGAAAAAGACATCGAAATCGCCCAGAAAACTAGGTGCCAATCTTGCACAGATTGCAGATGCAGCTGGCGTTTCCAAAATGACAGTGTCCCGCATCCTGCGTGACAGTGGTGGATTTTCCGAGGAAACCCGTGAACGGGTCATGCGCGAGATTGATCGACTTGGTTATGTACCAAACCGCCTTGCAGCAACCTTTGGATCAGAAGCTGCCTCAACATTGGTTGGTGTTTGCGTGCCACGCGTGACCAGTCGCCTGTATGGCGAGGTTCTGGAAAGCATTGACCGCTCCCTTTTCCGCTTCGGATATCAGACCATGATCGGGGTCAATGACGAATTGCCCGATGTGGAAGAAAAATGGTTACGCGGTCTGCTGTCATGGCGGCCAGCCGGTGTCATTCTGTCCGGCAGAAATCACTCTTCTTCCACTCTGGAACTGCTCAAGGCCACCTCTATACCAGTTGTCGAAATCTGGGACCTCAATACCAGCCCACTGGATGTTTCTGTCGGCTTCAACCACTTTGATTGTGGCCATGAAATGGGTCAGTTTCTGATTGGCCGCGGGCGACGGCGGCTTGGCTATGTCGGCATTCAGCCCAGCACCACCACCATGGGATCAATCCGGTCCGAAGGATTCCAAAAGGCCCTCTCTTCAGCCGGTCATCCACTGGTCGCCTCAGAACTGCTCCATGATAAATCCAGTTTTTATGCCGGATATTACGGTACGGAGAATTTACTGAGCCGGGAAAGCAATCTCGACGGCATCTATTATCAGGATGATGAAATGGCAATCGGGGGTCTGTTTTTCTGCCAGGCCCGCAACATAGATGTGCCGGGCCAGTTGGCCATCGCCGGATGGGGCGGCATGGAAGCCGCCTCAATCCTGCCTCAGCGCCTCACCACCACCATGGTGTCCACACAGGGCGTTGGAAAACAGGCGGCAGAGTTGCTGGTTGCGCGTCTTCGCGATGAACCCTGCAAGGATGTGGTGGTTGTGCCCACCCGGCTCGTCCCGGGCGCAACAGCTTAGTGTCGCAACAGCTTAGTGTCGCAACGGTATAATGTTGCAACGGTATAATGTTGCAATGCCTTGTTGCCATTACGGCCACTGCACACCCTGACGGTTCAAGCTGATCATATAAACACTGGTCGAAGCGGTGATGAACAGCTGATGTTTCGACCGACCGCCAAAGCACACATTCGATACCAGTTCGGGAACCAGAACCTTGCCGATCAACTCACCCGATGGGTTGATGCAATGCACCCCATCAGCGGCGGACGACCAAAGATTGCTGTCACTATCCAGCCGGAACCCATCGGCAAACCCTTCGCTGATTTGATGAAACACAGCACCGCCACTCAGACGATTATCTGCATCCACGTCAAAGACACGGATATGTCGCTCGGCATTTTCGTCGAAGATCGCGCCCGTATCAGCCACATAGAGCTTGTCTTCATTGGGTGAAAAGGCAAGGCCGTTGGGACCAGCAAACTCGGTCAGCACCACATCAATTGTGCCTTTGGACGGATCAACCCGATAGACCTGACAAGGCAGTTCCTGCTCGGATTTGAACCCTTCATAATTGGTCTTGATGCCGTAATGCGGATCGGTGAACCAGATGGTGCCATCGGATTTCACCACAACATCATTTGGTGAATTCAGCCGCTTGCCCTCAAAGCTGTCGGCAATCACGGTGACCGAGCCATCTGCTGCTGTGCGGGTAACGCGCCGCGTGCCATGCTCGCAGGAAATCAACCGCCCCTGACGGTCCCGCGTATGCCCATTGGAATAGTTTGAAGGCTCGCGATAAATGCTTGTGCCAAGTCCGGGTATCCAGCGCATGATCCGGTTATTGGGAATGTCCGAAAACAACAGGCAATTGGCATCACCAAACCAGACCGGTCCTTCAACCCAGTCAAACCCCGTGGCAATTTGCTTGACCGGTGCATTTCCCAGCACAAAACTGCCAAAGGATTTATCCAGAACCTCAAAAAACGCCATTCAAATCTACCCTTTTTGTATCAATTCCCGACAAACATGTTACCGATATCATATTCGTTCGTTTCTGCAAGGAGCCTTAGCATGAGTTTCACCGCCGCCAAAACCCAACTGACCCATCAGGGCGCCATGGCAATGCTGAATGCCGCCATAGCCGAGGCCGACCGAATTGGTCAGCCACAATGCATTGTTGTGGTCGATGTCAGCGGCGAGCTGATTGCGGAAGTTCGGATGACCGGTGCCAAATTCCTAAGCCGAAAAAGCGCCCTTTCCAAAGCCAGAACAGCGGCCTCCATTGGCGCGCCAAGTGCAGCTATTCCAGATCACATCCGTCCCGGAATTGCCGCGGCAACCGGTGGAAGCGTGACAGGTTTGCCGGGCGGACTGCCCATCAAAATCGGCAATGACCTGCTGGGCGGTGTTGGCGTAGGCTCAGGAACCGGCGAACAGGATATTGACGTTGCCAATGCAGCCCTTGCCGCAATTGGCGCTGATACGTTTCCTCAAGCCTAGGGTGCGGACCCTTTATGGGTGGTAAAATAGTCGGGATCGGTTTGTTTGCAGACTAGGAGCAAAGAAGCAGGAAGTCTGAAGACTTTCAAGTCTTTGCGACGCGGGCTGAGGGCAAACAGGCCCGATCCTTGATGGACAGAAAAATGGCTGCGACCTGCGGCGTCAAAGCGCTTGACCGGGCAGAAAGCCCGCTCTGCGCGCGTTTCCTTGCTTCTCTTTGCCATTTGTTCTGCTATTTCATCACCCATAAAGGGTCCGCACCCTAGGCTCCAATACGGCCAAAGCCGGGCAATTTGAGCGCCGGGTGTTGCCAGTCAAATCCTGCGACAAGGCCCAGAATGTTGATCTCAAAACCTTCGGTGCCACCAACCGAAAACCCGAAAATCCCGTTGGCAGAAAATTTTACACCATCTCTGCCGATGCTAAACCAACCGCCATCAGCAAGGTAATCCTTACCCACGGCTGTGGGTGGCAGGCTCAAGCCCAGTTCCGGAACTTCACGAAGGACCGTCGCTACAAATGTATTGGAATTTGGTCCCGGCCAGATGTGGTAATCACCGCGTGCACCATGAGGATATCGATGCACCGACGCTCTTACTTTCGGGATCAGTGTTTCGGCCAGTTCGCCAGTGACGCTTCCAACCAGCATCGGCTCGTTTCCATACCAGCGCGCATCTGGCGCATAAGCATTCTTGCGGATTGGTGTTCCCCAGCCAACAACTTCATACCTGTCCCAGGACTGCGAATTGCGATCCTTCACCAAGATCCAGCTATGGACAGCGAATATGCCCTTCCATCTGCCGGTGCGGGCGGCGTAGACCGAAATTGTCGGCTCAGATGTGCTGGCAGATTCACTTAGAATGCCGGAGCTGGACCAGTCAGCACTGCGCCAGCTTTTCTCCCAGCCTTTGGACCAGAATACTGCCGCGTGGACACCCAATGGCAGCAAAAACAGGAACACAAACACCAGCGACAGGTATTTTGTCGATTTCAGCAAAGCTCTCAGCATAGGTTTACAGTTTCGAATATTGGCCTCAATGGATGGAAACAGTGAAAGCTAATTGTGCCGATTTGAAGGTAAGGCTAACTCATCCTCGGCACCAGATTGACACGGTCAGTTTGATGGCAGTCAAGGCGTTCCTCGGGAATGCTCTCTATATTGGTTGATAGAGTTCTCACATACAGTGACTGTTTTTATTGCTGCCGATAAAATTATACGTATCTCCAGCAGGTTAGCCGGTCAGTTATTTTTTCCCGGATTGTAGAGGCCGTTGTTTTGAAGTTCTGCCAAGTGATTAAAAAGTCATAATTTCTTGATTGTGCGGAGATGCTGACTTTCTGCGTAATTCAGAATTTTGCTGGGGCATGAATAGTTCATCCAGTTCGCCTTACCTGTCAAAAAACGCGCCAAAACGTCTAAAAGCACTGATAGGGATGCAAGACGATTTACATGCAAGAAAAGGCAAATCCATTGAAATGGTTTCCGTGCGTCCAAAACAAATTTTTGCGGAGATAAGCGATGAACGCTTTGACGTATTCGTATCTTGCATTGGCTGGTGCAGTTATTTTTGAAGTGTTTGCAATGGCCATGTTGCAAAAATCCAAGGAGTTTTCGCTCCTTGTACCCAGTGTCTTGATGGTGTCAGCATTTATGTTGTCATTTTATCTGTTGAGCCTTTCGGTAAAAGCTATTCCTATTGGGATTGCCTATGCCATTGCGTCCGGTGCCGGCATCGTCGTTTTGGCATTGGTGGGTGTTGTGTTCTTTCGCCAGCATTTGGATACGGCAGCGATGCTGGGCATCGGATTGATTGTTTCAGGGATAGTGGTTGTGAATTTCTTTTCGGATTCAATTCGCTGATTTGAAACACAGAAATGATGGTGTCGGCTCTGATGAGAAGCGGCATGGGTATATGGTTCATTGCGACGCTCTAGTTCCTGCGACGCGGAGCATTTGGATGTCAGCCAGGCAGCAGAGATGAGTATCTTGCTGGAAGCACGCTAACTGCTAAACAGCGCGTCAAATAGCCTCTCAGCAGCGCTTCCAGGCTGAAGTCTCCCTGACCTCACTTCGACCACCAGATCTTGCGCCAGATCCTGCAATTCTTGTCTGTCCTCCAGCGCGTTCTTCATTCTGGTGTCGAACATAGACCACATCCAGCCTATCCGTTGTTCTTCGCGGCGCTGCTGCCATTCACCAGACGCTGTCATGCGGGTCTGGAACAACAAAACCTGCTCCCACAAAGCATCAACGCCATCATCCTTGAGACCGGAATGGGTCAGCACGGGCGGTGACCATGTGGGGCTTTGAGGCGAGAGAATATGCAGTGCGTTTCGGTACTCTGACGCTGCCCGTTCTGCGGCCTGCTTATTGTCGCCATCTGCCTTGTTGACCGTAATCATGTCGGCGATTTCCAGAACGCCTTTTTTCAGGCCCTGCAAATCATCGCCAGCGCCGGGCAGCATCAGAACCAGAAAAAAGTCCACCATGTCGGCGACCGTGATTTCTGACTGACCAATGCCGACGGTTTCCACAAGGATCACATCAAAGCCGGCAGCTTCGCACAGCAGCATTGTCTCGCGTGTTTTAGCCGCCACGCCGCCCAATGTGCCTGCGGCGGGAGACGGTCGTATGAACGCATGAGGGTTAGCCGCAAGTGTGTGCATGCGGGTCTTGTCGCCAAGAATGGAACCACCGGTTCTGCTGGAGGAGGGGTCAACCGTCAGAACAGCAACTTTGTATCCTGCATCAGTCAGGCGATTGCCAAGTGCTTCAATGGTGGTGGATTTTCCAACGCCCGGCACACCGGTAATGCCCACCCGTATGGCATGACCTGTTTTGTCTGACAGCCGATCCAGAAGTGCGCGCGCAGTCTTGCGATGATCGCGTCGCTTTGATTCCACCAGTGTAATGGCGCGCGCCAGCAAAGGCCGGTGACCGTCCAGAATACCGCGCTCAAGAGTTGAAATATCGGTCATCGGGCTAATATGCCACTTATGGTCGGGTGCTGCCATAGCCCAGTTTTGCACTGAGATCGACCAGAAGCTTCTCAGCGGCTTCGGCAATAATTGTACCCGGCGGGAATATCGCGCTGGCACCTGCGGCATAGAGTGCTTCAAAATCCTGCGGTGGAATCACACCGCCGACAATCACCATAATGTCTTCTCGCCCCGCTTGCTGCAGCGCTTCGCGCACGGCGGGTACAAGTGACAAATGCCCGGCGGCCAGAGACGAAACACCGATCATGTGAACATCGTTTTCGACCGCCTGCCGGGCGGCCTCGTCGGGTGTGGCAAAAAGCGGACCGACATCCACATCAAAACCAAGATCAGCAAAAGCAGATGCGATGACCTTCTGCCCCCGGTCATGGCCATCCTGTCCCACCTTGGCGATAAGAATGCGAGGGCGACGACCATCATTGCGTTCAAACTGTTTTGTCATCTCCAGCACGGTGCGGACCTGCTCATTCATATTTCCGACTTCCTGCCGGTAGACACCGGATATAGTTTTGACATCTGCCCGGTGACGTCCAAAGGTTTTTTCCATGGCGTCGGACATTTCACCGACTGTCGCGCGTGCGCGGGCGGCCTCAATACAGGCAGCCAATAAATTGCCGGTTCCAGCGGCATCATCGGCAAGCTTGCCCAAAGCAGCCTGTGTTGCAGCCTCATTCCTGTTGCCACGCAAGCGTTCCAGCTTTTCAAGCTGCTGGTCGCGCACCGATTTATTGTCCACCTTCAGAACGTCAATCGGCGGGTCGCTCTCCGGTCGGTATTTATTGACGCCCACCAGAATTTGTCGACCGCCATCAATGCGCGCCTGCGTTCTGGCTGCGGCTTCCTCAATGCGCATTTTCGGCAGACCCTGCTCGATCGCCTTGGCCATGCCGCCCATCTCGTCGATCTCTCGAATATGTCCGAGCGCCTTTTCGGCCAGATCATGGGTGAGTTTTTCAACAAAATATGACCCGCCCCACGGATCAATGGTTCGTGTCGTGCCGCTTTCCATCTGCAGAAACAGCTGAGTGTTACGCGCAATGCGTGCCGAAAAATCAGTTGGCAGTGCCAGTGCTTCATCCAGTGAATTGGTATGCAGAGACTGGGTGTGGCCCTGGGTCGCGGCCATGGCTTCGATACAGGTCCGTGTCACATTATTGAACACATCCTGTGCAGTCAGGGACCAGCCGGACGTCTGACAATGGGTTCGCAGAGCCAATGACTTTGGATTTTGCGGTTGAAACCGCTCCTCAAGCAATTGCGCCCAAAGCAATCGGGCAGCACGCAACTTGGCCACTTCCATGAAGAAGTTCATGCCAACAGCCCAGAAGAAGGAAAGCCGTGGTGCAAAAACATCCACATCCATGCCCGACTTGATACCCGCTTTGATATATTCCAGCCCGTCGGCCAGCGTGTAGGCCAATTCCAGATCAGCCGTCGCACCAGCTTCCTGCATATGATAGCCGGAAATTGAGATGGAGTTGAATTTTGGCATGTGCTGGCTGGTATAGGCGAAGATGTCAGAGATAATGCGCATGGAAGGCAAGGGCGGATAGATGTAGGTATTGCGCACCATGAACTCTTTCAGAATATCGTTCTGAATGGTTCCGGTCAGGTCTTTCTGGGCGACGCCCTGTTCTTCCGCAGCGATAACATAGAGCGCCAGAACGGGCAGAACAGCACCATTCATTGTCATGGAAACTGACATTTGATCCAGCGGAATACCGTCGAATAATTGTTCCATATCCAGAATGGAATCGATGGCAACGCCAGCCATGCCGACATCACCCGTCACGCGCGGATGGTCGCTGTCATAGCCGCGATGAGTCGCAAGATCGAAGGCGATAGAGAGACCCTTTTGCCCGGCAGCCAGATTGCGCCGGTAGAAAGCATTGCTCTCCTGGGCGGTCGAGAACCCGGCATATTGGCGAATAGTCCAGGGGCGCTGCACATACATGGTGGGGTAGGGGCCGCGCAAATACGGCGGTGAACCTGGCCAACCATCCAGATGATTGAGACCCGTCAGATTTGCTGGCCCGTTGATCGCTGAAATCTCAATCCCTTCGGGTGTCGTCCAGGAGCCGTCTTGCGACGCTTCAGCTGCATCGGGAATGCTGAATGGGATTTGGGTGAAGTCAGGAAAGTCCATTAGCTCGACCCCTCCAGTGCCAGCAAAACCCTGTCCAGCGCAGCGTGGGCATCACAGCCGATAAAGATCATATCATCCAACCCGGCAAGGTCACTGCGGCCCGCCAGCAGGATATGTCGTGCGCCTGCTTCTTTCAGGCCTGCGACCAATGCTTCGGCGTTTGCATCATAATCTGCATCTGCGCCACACAGGCAAATGACGGGTGTGCGTTCGGTATCCAGTTTGTCGACTTTTGTGATTGCGCCAACTTCCCGATTTTGTACAGCAAGACTTTCAACCGCAAGACCGGCAGCGGCAAACAAATCAGTCGCGAAATCCGATCGCGCTTTCCACGCCTTTCTATTGCCAAGGCAAAGCAGCAACACGGGTGGCTGGGTGAAAACCGATAGGTTTTGTGCCCGAGCGGCCAATTGTTCAAACAGAATGCCATCGCGCAAATCGCCAAACCGCTCATCCTGATTTTCAGGTTCGAGCGGACTGTTGATCAATGTGTTGACATCAGGCGCATCAAGTTGGGCGAAGTGGCTGTTACCAAGCGAGACGGTTTTGCGGGTTGCAACATCGCGCAGGTAAGCCTCTCGGCTAGCTGTGATCAACTGTTGAACCGCACCATTGTCAACGGCTGCCGCGAAGCCACCCTGCGCCTCAACGGTTTGAAAACTGGCCCAGGCTGCTTCGGCAAGCGAAACGGTCAACGCGTCATAGACACCGGCACCGTATGCCGGATCCACGATTTTGCCGAGATGGCTTTCTTCCTGCAAAATCAGGCTGATATTGCGTGCAACCCGCCTTGAAAATGCATCAGGCAAACCCAAAGCCTGCGTATGTGGTAATACGCTGATACTATCCGCGCCACCCAGACCTGCTGCAAAAGTTGCCATGGTTGTGCGCAACACATTCGTCCATGGCTCGCGTCGGCCCATCATGCGCCAGCTTGTGGTGGCGTGAAGCGATAGAGGGGTATCATCTGCACTCAGCGTCTGTAGCAATTTGCGCCAAAGCAGCCGCATGGCGCGAAATTTGGCCATGCTTTCAAATTGATCTGCATCACTGCTCAATGTGACACTCAAGCGTTTTGACGCGGAGCCTATGTCAGTGCCGCTTGCGCACAATTCGCGCATCAATGAAACAGTTTCGGCAAGCGCCAGTCCCAGTTCCTGTGCCGCTGTGGCACCCTTATTGTGCCATTTGGACGCATCGGCAATGAGATTTGCAGACACTTCCTTCAGGCCGTTGGCGCGCTGGCCGTTCATGCTGATGTTCAGAGCGTTATGATCGTAGCCGCGCCCATTACAAAATTCGGTCCAGAGATCACATTGGGCCGCGCTCATACCATCAATCCTGAGGTTGGTAGCATCCACAAAAATATTGTCGAAGAGCGCTTTGAAAGAAGACAGGTCCGGCAGGTTTATCCCAAACCCATGAGCCGAGGCAGAACCCGCCAGAACAAGCAACGCGCCATCGGCACCCTGTTCCAGATCATGCAGTAATTGTGCATTCGCTTCAGTCGCAGATAGATGGTCGATCCGTGTCAGCGTTTTCCAGGCTTTGTCCGCTCTGGCAGCCATTGCAACCGGCTGTTCCTGAGGGTGGGTGAGAGGATAGATTGGAGCTATCACCAGCCCGTCATCGGTCACTGCGCTCAGTTTTTCCAGCACATCCTTATGGCCCGTCTGGCCAAGCGTTTTGCTGAGACCATCCAACCATTCGCGGCCTTTTGGTGCCGCCTCAATCATCTCTTGCAGAGAGAATTCTGCCTTCGCCATTATATGCTCTGAAACTATCGGATGTTGGAGTTAGCAAAGGCACAATAGGTGTGCCCAACCGACTGAGCAAGCCCTGCTATGGTAGGATATGGGATGCAGTATCCAGGCATATCGATTTTACTCAAACAGCAAGCAAAAACCCGCAAACAAAAAAGGCGCCGCAACAGCGACGCCTTTTCCTGGTCTGATCCGATAATCAGTAAGTCATGGTCGTTGGCAGGGTCTTGGCCTGCGCAACCCATTTTTCAACAGACTTTTCGCTGGGCACCAGCCTTACAAGTTTCTTCTCGGCATTCACTTCAGCCATTTTTGCGGCCAGATTGGCAACATTACGGTTGCGCAATTCTTTCACCGTGTCGACGCCAGCAGCTTCCAGTAATTCAGAGTATTCTTCAGCAACACCCTTGATCCGCATCAGATCACACATGTTGGCCCACTTCAGAATTTGAGTGGTCTCAAGGCCAGCTTCTTCCGCCACAGCTTTGCGGCCTTTTGGGTCCTTCGCGCGGTCCAAAAGGGCTTTTGTGGTGCGTATACCAATACCCTGTAGTTTGGCGGCGTAGGTTGGCCCAATGCCTTCAATGTCGATGATGGAATAAGATGACATGCTATTCTCCCTTGATAGTGCGCCGAATTGGAATCGCCCCATCGGCTAAGTAAAATCGGTTTAGATTAATTGGCTGAGGCCAGGCACTGACTTGATAATGTCATTAACTGTCTCTTCTCCGGCCTGCTCCTTCGAATAGTCCAAAGTTTCCTTGGCAACACTCTGAACTTCGTCCATTTCAAGTCCAAGACCTTTGAGTTCGGCAAACGCGCCCATCATGCCACCGGCACCACCGAGCAATCCGCCCAGCAAACCGCCGCCGCTATTGCCGCTATCGCCTTCGTTTTTGGAGGCGACCATCTCCCGTGCACCGGGGATAGCATCCAGCAATTTGCTGACTTGAGAATCCGGGCCTTCTTTTGCAAGGAAGCCCATAATAATCGCAACGGCCTGTTGCGCAATTTCTTCACTGATGCCGACCTTAGCGGCAATTCTGGCAATGAGATCGTTCATGTGTACCTTTGAATAAAACTATGATTCTTGATGCCCGGAAGTGGACATTAAAAATGTGGCACTATTTGGCAACAGAATCAGCGTGATGACAAGTGTTTTGCGGAGTAGTCTTGCCAGAACAATTGCCGGACCTTTCAGGTTGCATCTGCCGAGCGGCTGTAAATGGTCAAAAGATTGGACATTGAGACGCCTCGGCGTCTATGTCAGAAACAACATATTTGGGCTTTGCCCATACTTAAGACAATTCGGAGAGCCGCATATGTATCAAGAGGGCCAAGTCTATCTCGGGACCAGTCGTCACCCGGATGACAGCATCAACAAGCCGGAATACCTGCAGTTAAAGCTGGCTAACCGGCACGGATTGATCACGGGCGCAACCGGTACAGGTAAAACCGTCAGTCTGCAGATTTTGACAGAAGGCTTCTCACGGGCGGGTGTTCCGGTGTTTTGTGCCGATGTAAAGGGAGACCTGTCTGGCCTGGCCATGGCGGGCGAAAGCAAGGATTTTCTGGAAGCCCGTGCGGACACAATCGGATTTGCTGATGATTATAACTATGAGGCTTTCCCCACCATATTCTGGGATCTGTTCGGCGAGCAGGGACATCCGATTCGCACCACCATTTCAGACATGGGCCCGCTGCTGCTGTCACGGTTGATGGAGTTGAACGCAACACAGGAGGGCGTCCTCAACATTGCCTTCAAGATTGCCGATGAAGAAGGTTTGCTGTTGCTGGACATGAAAGACCTGCGCTCGCTGCTGTCCAATCTGGCAGAGCGGGCAAAGGAAATTTCCGGCACATATGGCAATGTCAGCAGAGCATCGGTTGGTGCCATTCAACGCCAGTTGCTGGTTCTGGAGCAGCAAGGGGCGGAAAACTTCTTCGGCGAGCCAGCCCTTGCGATCACCGACATTATGCGCACTGCCCCGGATGGGCGCGGCATGGTCAACATTCTGGCTGCTGACAAGCTGATGATGTCACCGCGCCTCTACGCCACCTTCCTTTTGTGGCTTTTGTCCGAATTGTTTGAGCAATTGCCGGAGGTCGGCAATCCTGACAAACCACGTCTGGTATTTTTCTTCGACGAAGCGCATCTGCTGTTTGATGAAGCGCCGAAAATTCTGTTGGAAAAAGTGGAGCAGGTGGTCAAGCTCATTCGCTCCAAAGGCGTGGGCGTGTTCTTTGTTACCCAAAATCCGCTCGATGTTCCAGACAGTGTGCTGGCTCAATTGGGCAATCGCGTCCAACACGCTTTGCGCGCCTACACCCCGCGTGAACGCAAGGCCGTGAAAACAGCGGCCGATACATTCCGCCCTAATCCGGAATTCGACGCGTTTGATGTCATCACCAATCTGGGTGTTGGCGAAGCACTGGTCTCGACGCTCATGAAAAAGGGTGTTCCGTCCATTGTGGAACGTACTTTGGTCCGCCCTCCGTCTTCCCGCATGGCACCTATTTCGCCGCAGGAGCGCAAGAAAATCATGCAAGGAAGCCCCGTCCTTGGTCAGTATGATGAAAGGGTGGATCGGGAATCCGCTTATGAAGTGCTGAAAAAACGCGCAGATGATCTTTTGAAAAAGGAAGAGAAACAGCGCGATCAGGAAGATGAAGAGCGTGAGGAAACCGGCAGGATGCGCCGCTCGCGAACTGGCTTTACCCTGCCGGACTTTGATGATGACGATGATGATGGTCGCCGCACAACGTCAAGCCGTCGTCGTCGCACCTCACGCGATGATCGACCGACCAAGCGCTCACGCAGCAAAAGCACCACGCGTCGCCGCTCAAGCAACCGCCAGACGGTAACAGAGGCTGCCATGAAGTCAGTGGTTCGCTCGGTCAGTACTCAGCTTGGCCGTGCGCTTGTGCGCGGCATTTTGGGTTCCCTAAAACGCGGTTTCTAGAGTTCAGGAAATTAACAATATGGCCAAAATTAACGCGGTCCTGGACCGCATTGATTCTGATTTGGACAAAAGCATAGAGCGTTGGTTCGATCTGTTGCGCGTCCCCTCCATTTCAACCGACCCCGCGTACGCGCAGGACTGCATTAAAGCAGCTGACTGGCTGGTGACGCAGTTGACGGATATTGGGTTTGACGCATCCCGCCGCGACACGCCCGGTCATCCCATTGTCATCGCGCATAATCATGATGCGGGTGATCAAGCACCGCATGTGCTGTTCTATGGTCATTATGATGTGCAGCCAGTTGATCCGGTTGAGCTTTGGAACACGCCCCCATTTGAGCCGGAGTTTCGCGAGGTCAACGGCACAAAGCAGGTTTTCGCTCGTGGCGCTGCTGACGATAAGGGGCAATTGCTGACCTTTGTGGAAGCCTGCCGCGCCTATCTGGCCGAACATGGGACATTGCCACTGCGCGTCACGATGTTGTTTGAAGGCGAAGAGGAATCCGGCAGCCCCAGCCTGGATGCGTTTTTGAAGGCAAATGCTGACGAGTTAAGAGCCGACATGGCGCTGGTTTGCGATACCAACATGTATGACGCAGAAACGCCGGCCATCGATACGATGCTGCGGGGCATGGTCTATGAGGAGGTGATTGTTACCGCTGCCAGTCGCGATTTGCATTCCGGCCTTTATGGCGGCGCTGCCCAAAATCCCATTCGGGTTCTGTCAAAAATTCTGGCCGATCTTCATGACGATGATGGCCGCATCACATTGCCGGACTTCTATGACGGCGTTTCGGAATTGGCCCCAGATATTGCCGAGAGCTGGGAAGCCCTCAATTTTGATGCTGATGCCTTTTTGGGGGCGGTCGGTCTTTCAAAGCCTGCTGGTGAAACCGCTTACTCGGCTCTTCAGCAGCTCTGGTCGCGGCCCACATGCGATGTCAACGGCATCATTGGCGGCTATACCGGTGCCGGTGCCAAAACCGTAATCGCATCAAAAGCGTCTGCCAAAGTTTCCTTCCGCCTTGTCGGTGAGCAGGATCCAAAGGCCATTCAGTCAGCATTCCGCGCATATGTGCGGGAGAACCTGCCGGAGGATTGCACGGTCGAGTTTATCGGCTACGGCAATGATCGCGCCTTCAGCTTGCCGCTTGATATGCCTGAAATTGTAAAGGCCCAGCAGGCCTTAACCGATGAGTGGCAGAAACAGGCTGTCCTGATGGGCATGGGTGGTTCTATACCAATAGTTGGCGAGTTTCAACGCGTATTGGGTATGGACACCCTGCTGATCGGGTTTGGTCTGGATGATGACAGCATTCACAGCCCGAATGAAAAATACAATCTGACCAGTTTCCATAAGGGCATTCGCTCATGGGCGAGAGTCATGGAGGCTTTGGCGAAATGAGTTCTGACAATTTGAAAAGCATTTGCGTGTTTTGTGGGTCAAACCCCGGTAATGATCCTGCCTATCTGGAAGCGGCAATTGCTCTAGGCAAGATCATCGCAGCGCATGGGTACAAGTTGGTTTACGGCGGCGCTGAAGTTGGCCTGATGGGCGCGGTGGCGGATGCTGCGCTGGAAGCTGGTGGCCATGTAATCGGCGTCATGCCGCGTGCTTTGGTGGAGAAGGAAATCGCGCACAAAGGTCTGTCAGAACTGCACGAAGTCTCCTCGATGCATGAGCGCAAGGCGTTGATGGCGGATTTGTCAGACGGGTTCATCGCCTTGCCCGGCGGTGTCGGCACGCTGGAAGAAATCTTCGAAATCTGGACCTGGGCGCAATTGGGTCATCATGATAAGCCTTTGGCTTTCATGAATGTCTCAGGCTTTTACGATCCGCTCTGTGCGTTTCTGGATCATCAATCGGAAGAAGGTTTTGTCCGCAAGGGACACCGGGACATGGCGATTTTCAGCGATGATGCGGATGAAATTCTGAGGGCTTTTGCAAGCTACGATGCGCCAGAATTACAGAAATGGGTCGAACGCGCTGAAATTTAAGAACTGAATTCGAAGTCTCTGAATCTGTCTGGGAGCAGAGAGCGGTTGAGGGCTTCGCGCTGTTTGTCCGGATCTTGCGCAGATGGCATTGCGAGCAATTGTTCAATATGATCCTGGGGAAGGCCGCAACCATGCGCACCTGCAATGACAAACGCCTTGTACCAGCTGTAGGGAATGGCAGAAGGATCAGTTGTCAGTGCGGTATATAGACTAGCCCGCACAAGATCTGCCTGGCCGTTGGAGGCGACGCATTGGATATCCATGTGCTTCTCATCATAGCCGGTGCCCAAACCTTCTGCGATATCCAGTAGATGCTTTTCCTTTGCAGCTATTTCAAATATGCCACCCCACAAATGATCCGCAGGATTGCCTGTGTGAAACGCGTCGCATTTGCCTGACTTGTCTTTGCTCAGTTTGTGCCAACGCAGTTCATGACAGAGCAGAGTCCCCTTGGTTACAAAACGGGCAGACGGCACCCGCGCTTTCAGGCGCGCGAGCAACAGATTTGAGCCATAGGAAAAGATGTAATGCGTCAAACGGCCTCTCTTAACACCAGGCCAAGTCGCTTGATTCCCTCATCAATGACCGGCTGATCAGTCCGTGTGAAATTTAGGCGCAGCGTATTTGTGCCGGACCCATCTGCAAAGAACGCCTTTCCAGGCACAAAGGCCAGTTTTTGCGTTTCTATTGCTTTTGCAAGCAACTGGGCGCTGTCCAGATGTCGAGGAAGGGTCAACCAGATAAACATGCCACCTTCCGGCTGTGTCCATGACACGCCCTCTGGCATATGCCTGTCCAGTGCCTGCAGCATGCAGTCGCGCCGCGCAACATACGCAGCCTTTACCTTGTCTACTTGCGCATCAAAGCAGGCGCTGGCCACATCGGCAATAGCCATCTGATTAAGCGTGGATGTATGCAGATCAGAAGATTGTTTGATCAGGACCAACTTGGAAATAATTGGTTTTGCGGCACACACCCATCCAACCCGAAGCCCTGGTGCAAGCGTTTTGGAAAAGCTTCCGCAATAAATCGTGCGGCAATCTTCAATAGAGCCGCGCTGTTCGATTTCCAGCGCCAGAATGGGGGCAAGCGCTTCCCCGTCATAACGCAGTGATTGATAAGCTGCATCTTCTATGACTGCGATGTCCAAATCCTCCGTCAGGCGCAAAATACCCTGCCGCGCAGATTGATCCAGTGTTTCGCCCGTGGGATTGGCAAAATCAACCGAGCAATAGGCAAATTTGACGGCACCGCCTTTGGCGTGCGCTGCATCGCAATAATCGGCCGGTAGACGATTACTCGTAGACAACAGGCGGTCATAGGTCGGTTCATAGGCATTGAAGGCACCTAGCGCACCAAGATAGGTTGGCCATGTCACCAGTGCCGTGTCATTCGGCGAAAGGAACAGTTTCCCCAGATAATCCAGTGCCTGCTGGGAGCCGGATGTGATCAGAATATTGTCAGTGCTGCAGGGAATACCAAACTGCGCCATATGCTGCACAATCCAATTCCGCAGAGGCACATAGCCCTCTGATATGGAATATTGCAGAGCCTGTTCCTGTCTTTTGCCAGAAAGAATATTGGAAAATGCAGTTTGAAAAGCCTCTGCCGGAAACAGGGCTGGGTCAGGAATGCCACCAGCAAAAGAAATGATATCTGGTTGGTCCAGTAATTTCAGCAATTCGCGAATTTCTGATGCATTCATCCGTTTCGATCTTGCCGCTAGTAGGTTCTCCCAGTCCATTTCCACATCCCTTCCGGATAATTTTGGAAACAGAAAAGCGCATAATTGGTAATTTATGTCAATATTACTGACATAAATTTGTAACTTTAATTCAAAGCGCTCTTGTGGGTGTTTGGACTCTGAAGTTTGGCCAAGCCAGCGCCTACTGTGGAAAGGCAGCGCTTTCTGTGCGCAATTCCGCCACTAAATCCTCCAGCAATTGATATCCAAGGCTGGCTTTGCGGTGCATGATTCCGGTTTTGATGATCCAGGGACTGTCTCGCATGCAGATCGCCTTAACATCAAAGGCTTTTGCGATGTCACCCAGCGGGGTGGGCAGGCATGTGATCATGGGCGAGACTTTCAGGATTTCCATCACGCCGGATATGGAGTCTGATACCAGAGCTGTGTGCGGCTGCGTTACTCCCCGGCTTGCAAAGTAACGCCCAACCCGGTTCTGCAATTCTCGGTCCAGCCGGAAGGCGGCATAGGGATAGGTGCTGGCTTCGGCTGGCAAGGCCTCTGCCTTTTGGTGCAGGGGGTGGTCTTTGTGGGCAAAGAACGAAGTGCTGACTTCGCCAAGTTGTTCGCACACAAAATCGGCTGAGTTTGGTTCGGCGTAGTCGATAAAGGCGTCAAATGCACCGACCCCGATGTCAATCTCGTCATTCTCAAATTGCTCTGCAAACCGCCCCCCGGAGCTTCTCAGCACAGTAAACTCAGCGCCGGGGCGTTCTGTGTAAAGGCGCGCCAGCACGCGCGGGAGCATCATGGAAGACCAGACTGAACCCGCGCCAATTCTCAATTGACCACCATGTCCGCTGGCCATTTCAGATAGCTCTTTTTCAATCAGATCGCATTCCACCTCCACACGTCTGGCGCGACCGTAAAGTGCTTTGCCAAAAATTGTTGGCGTCACACCCTTTGAGGTGCGCACCAAAAGCTGCACACCCAGATTGCTCTCCAACTGCCGAATGCTTTTGGTCAATGCTGACTGTGACAGGAATTGTGTTTTGGCGGCCTTGTGAATGGTTTCGTTCTGGCAGGCAGCGACGAAGTGTCGAAGCATTCGTATTGAGCCGATTTTCATAATTACTTTTCCTCATCGCTTTTGTTCATTAATTCATTTTTCTTTCATCAGGGGAAGTTTTATCCTTTTCAGACTTTGACAAAGCAGTGCTGCGATAAAGGGGAGGATAATCGTTGCAGAGATCTCATATGCCTGACTGGATGAGTATTGGCCGGCTGACGGCGATCTGTCTGTTCTTCCTTGGCGGCGTTATCGCGGTCAGCGCGTTGTCCTACGAAATCGGAACTTTGCGCCGCATGGGATCTGGCTATTTTCCAATGCTTCTGGGCCTTGCGCTTTGCGTGATCGCCGCCGCGATGTTTTTCGAAAAAACTCAGCCGGATTTGAACAAAGAAGAAGTGCGCCAGCCGGGTCTTGCCTCACATGGCCGAGCATTGTTGTTCCCGCTGGGTGGTATTCTGGCATTTGCTTTCCTGATTAAAGTGGCCGGATTTGCCCCAGCCCTGTTTACCGGAGCGGTGCTGGCCGGGTTGGCAGATCCCAAAAATAGCCTGATTGAACTGTGCATTATTGCCGCGTTCGTCACTGGATTCGCTGCACTGGTGTTTGTGTATGCACTGGGCATTCCTGTGCAATTGGTGGCCTTCTGATGGACGTTTTTGATAATGTCATTTCCGGCTTTTCATCCGCCCTGACGCTGACGAAGCTGATGTATTGTTTCTTCGGCGTGTTTTTGGGAATGATGATGGGGGTGCTGCCCGGCATCGGTGCCATGGCCACCATTTCCATGCTTTTGCCGGTGACATTCTACGTCACGCCGGATGTTGGATTGATCATGTTGGCTGGCATTTATTACGGCGCGCAATATGGCGGTTCAATCTCGTCCATATTGCTGAATTTGCCGGGAACACCATCCTCCGCAGTCATTTGCCTGGATGGGTACCCAATGACAAAGGCCAACAGGGCTGGGCCTGCAATTTTTCTCACCACAATGGCCTCTTTCTTCGGCAGCATGTTTGCGATTTTGCTGCTGTTCACCATCGCGCCTTTGGCTGCCCGACTGGCTCTCAGTTTTGGCGCAACAGAATATTTCGCGCTGATGATCATGGGGTTGGTGGCTGCCGCTTCTCTGGCGCAACACGGCGTTATGCGCGGCCTTGCCATGGTCGTCGTCGGCCTCATGCTCGGATTGGTCGGATCAGACGTTACCAGCGGCACCTTCCGTCTGACCGCAGGCATACTGGAACTGGCTGATGGCTTCAGCATCATCGCCATGGCCATGGGCCTGTTTGGTGTGGCTGAAATCATGAGCAATCTGTCCGGTACCAGCCGCAACACGACCACGACCCGCAAAATACCCCTGCGTGATCTGATTCCGACACGCGAGGATCTGCGTCAATCGCCGGGCCCAATTGCACGTGGCGGCATCATCGGGGCCATATTGGGAATTCTGCCCGGCACGGGTGCGTCAATTGCATCCTTTGTTTCTTATGGATTTGAAAAACGCATATCGCGAACACCAGAAAAGTTCGGCACCGGACACGTACCGGGAATCGTGGCGCCGGAAGCGGCCAATAATGCTGCTGCACAATCGGCCTTCATTCCAACTCTGACCCTGGGCGTGCCAGGCGATGCGGTGATGGCGCTCATGATGAGTGCCCTGATCATTCACGGTATCCAGCCTGGACCTACGGTCATCACCGATCATCCGGATTTGTTCTGGGGGCTGGTGGCGAGCTTCGTCATCGGCAATTTGATGCTGTTGATCCTCAATCTGCCATTGATTGGCCTGTGGGTCCGATTGTTGATCATCCCATATCGTTTTCTATACCCGGTCATCGTTATGTTGATTTGCGTTGGCGTTTTTACTGTTGGAAACAGCCAGTTTGACGTTCTGCAGGTCATCTTTTTCGGCTTGCTGGGCTACGGAATGAAGCTGGTTCGGCTTGAGCCGGCTCCCATGGTGCTGGGATTTGTTCTTGGGCCTTTGCTGGAGGAAAACTTTCGGCGTGCGCTCATTCTCTCTCGCGGTGATCTGGCCACCTTCATCGAGCACCCGATCAGCGCCGGTCTGCTATTGGCCAGCCTCGCCATCATTTTGTTTTCCCTGAGAGGAGAACGCAAAAGCACGACTTCGAAAAGCAATAAATCCAAAACAGGTGACGCATGAGCACGCGGCGTCCCAATTTCCTGATGATAAGCACGGATCAGCAGCGGGCTGATCATTTGGGCTGCTATGGCGCCAACCTTCTGCAGACGCCAAATATTGATGGTCTGGCGTTGTTGGGCACCCGTTATGAAAATGCCTATGTGGCATCGCCCGTTTGCATGCCAAACCGCGCAAGTCTGGTAACCGGCCGCATGCCTTCAGTTCATGGTGTGCGGCACAACGGGCTTAATCTTGATCTGGGTTCCATGACCTTCGCCGAGGCGCTGCGACAGGCAGGCTGGCGCACATCGCTGAGTGGCAAGCCGCATTTCCAGTGTGTGACGCAAAACCCTGCACCCATGACAAAATACCAGGATGTCGCAACAACACCGGAAGCGCGTTGCTGCACAAAGGGTCACTATGATCAGGAATTGGGCCAACTCTGGCACGATCATACGAACCGAACCCTGCAACTGCCTTACTACGGATTTGAAGAGGTCGATCTTGCTGTGGGTCACGGCGATATCGTTGATGGCCATTATACAGCCTGGTTGCGCGATCAGGGATGTGATCCTGATGCCATGAGAGGTGCGGAAAACGCGCTGGACGATACGGGGCAGGAAACCATACAGGCCTGGCGCACAGCCGTGCCGGAAGAGCTTTATCCCACCCGTTTTATCCAGAACGCGACGATTGAGCGTCTGCGCTCTTATGCCAAGACGCCCGAAACGCCGTTTTTCCACTGGGCCAGCTTCTGTGATCCGCATCACCCATTCACGCCGCCTGGCAAATACTGGGATATGTACAAGCCTGAGGATGTGGAACTACCGCAATCATTTCATGCCGAGCGGGGGTCGGACTTTGTCCAAAGCCTTGTGCAAACGCGCGAAAATGGTGACGCCAATCTTGCCGGAACATCTGCCATTGCCGTGAGCGAGCAGGAACTGCGAGTCGCGCTGGCTTTGACATATGGTATGATTGCCATGATCGACGACGCGGTGGGAGACATCATGTCAGCGCTGACAGCGTTGGGGCTGGCTGAGGATACGATTGTCATATTCCTGTCCGACCATGGCGATCTGATGGGCGAGCATGGCCTGTTGTTCAAAGGGCCTTATCACTATCGCGGCATGATCCGGACTCCTTTGATCTGGGCAGATCCGAAAGCCTCAAAGAGCCAGGTGATTTCAACGCCTGTCAGCGCAATTGATGTTGCAGCCACAATTCTGGAAACGGCCTCGATTGCCCCTTTCAACGGCATGCAGGGCAAACCGTTCAAGGACCATGCAGGCAACGATATTGCCGCGCGGGACGCCATTCTTATTGAAGATGAAGTTCAGTCTGATCTGGCCGGGTACAAGGTGCGTGGCAGGGTCCGCACGCTGCTGTCGGATGGTTGGCGTCTGACGATCTATGACGGTCTCGACAACGGCGAATTCTACAATCTGAACGAAGACCCACATGAGCTTAAAAATCTTTGGAATCTGCCGCAGGCTGCGGCGAGACGTGCCGACATGACTGAACAGATGTTGCGCGAGATGCTCTCACATACAGAGACATCGCCCTTACCCATCTATTCAGCCTGATCGGAAAATCAGTTTTAAAAGGAGGAAGAAAATGCAGTTTGGAAATCTCATCAGGAAATCAATGCTTGGGGCGTTGGCAGTCGGGACAACGGCCGTATTGGCCGCCACGTCCCCAGTGCTTGCGGACTATCCAGAGCGGCCCATAACATTGGTCGTTGGCTCATCGCCGGGCTCTGGACCAGACGTTCTGGCACGTTCCATGTCGGAGGAACTGGCCGCTGCGCTGGGTCAGCCAGTCGTTGTTCAAAACAAACCGGGTGCTGCTGGCAACGTTGCCGCCGAGGCGGTATCTCGCGGCGATCCCGACGGTTACGAAATCTTCATTGGCACCATTAATATGGCAATTGCCACATGGTTGCCTGCCAAGCCACCATTCGACCCGGCAACGGACTTTGCCATTGTGGGGCGTGTGGCTTCCATCCCAAATGTCGTTGTTGTCTCGCCAGACCTTGGCGTGAACACGATTGAAGAATTCGTCGATCTTGCAAAGTCCAAGCCCGGTGATCTCAATTACTCCAGTCCCGGTGTTGGCTCGCTTCAGCACATGGGAACGGATGCGATGGCAAACATCCATGGAATTGATATAGTTCACGTGCCTTACAAGGGCGGAAAGGCCTCGACCACGGCGGTTCTGGCCGGTGAAGTGGACATGTTCATGGCAGGCATGCCGCCAGCCCTGCCTCAGATCAAGGCAGGCGCACTCATTGCCTTGGCAGTGAGCAGCGCTGAGGAATTCCCGCTGTTGCCCGGTGTGCCAACCTTGGCAGCGACTGTCATGCCGGATTATTCTGCGGAAGCCTGGTACGGCCTGTTCATGGCCAAGGGAACGCCATCTGAAATTGTAGATGTCGTGAATGCTGCAGCCAACAAGGCTCTTGCAGATCCCGCTGTTGCTGAGCGTTTTGCCAGTGCAGGTGCAGTTGTGCAGACAAGCACGCCAGCAGATTTTGCAGGATTTGTTGCTCAGGAATCTGAGCGCTGGAAGACAAACCTTGAAGAACTCGGTCTGGCTGGAACCCGATAGGCTAACGAAAACCGGGAAGGGTCTGCCTTCCCGGGTATTCAACTGCAACAGTTTGATCTGCCTCGGCTTATGAGCATCTGATCAAATGTGCACAAATGTCATATTACAACTGTGAACGACAAGATTAATGTGCCTCACTAAGCTTCGACTTGGGAGGACTTAATATGACGAAAAGCCCTTGGGCCTATACAGCCTCAAACGCGCCTTATGCTGTTTTTCCGCTTGGCGGTATTGGTGCTGGATCACTCGGTATCGGCGCCGATGGACGCCTCCAGGACTGGGAGGTTTTCAACCGACCCTCCAAGGGCAGCGTGAATGGATTTACCCATTTTGCTGTCCGGGCTGAACGCGCAGGGCAGGTCATTGATACCCGAATTCTCCATGGGCCTTTCACCGGCAATCGCAGCGGGTCATTTCTGGGCGCTGAGTACAATGCCTTTGGTTTCGGACCGCGCCGACCGCAGATGACGGGATTCCCGTCCTTCCGGAAGTCTACATTGACTGGCCCTTATCCGGCAGCTGATCTGAAATTCGAAGACATATCATTCCCCGGTACGGTGACGATGCGGGCGTTAAGCCCCTTCATACCGCTGCGTGACCGTGAAAGCTCGATGCCGGTTGCCATGTTTGAAGTGTCCTTTGTGAACGACGGCGACACGCCGCTCGACTACACATTATTTGGATGCCTCGCATTTGACTTTGTTGATGTTGGCGCCAATGCAAATGTGACGATAGACACGAGCGAAGGGTTGCGGTTGACGGGGACCACGTCCCATCCATCAGAGCATGCTGACCATGCCCAATTGAGCCTTGCAACCGATCATGATGATGTCAGCTTTCAGCATCACCTGTATCGTGGAAACTGGTTTGACACGATGGAGGTTTACTGGGCCGACATCTCAAAAGGTGGTCGTCTCAAGGATCGCAAATACACGGATTTGAAAGGGCTGGAAGCCCACAATCAGGCCGATGCCAATGAGCATTCCCTGATGGCAGCGCACATCACTGTGCCGCCCGGGAAGACCGGAACCATTCGGGTTGCGCTGTCATGGTACGTCCCTAATGTGCAGAAATACTGGATTTCACAATTCCCGATTACCTGCTGTGGAACGCAGGAAACCCAATCCCGGTGGCGCAATTATTATGCGACGGAATGGACCGGGTCAGAGGCCGTGGCCGCAGAGGCGTTGAAAAACTGGAACTACCTTACTGAACAAACACTGAGCTTCCGGGACGTGCTCACGGACACGACGCTGCCTCATGTCATCACAGATGCCGTATCCGCCAATTTGTCCATTTTGAAATCCGCAACTGTTTTGCGGCTGGAGGACGGCACCTTTTATGGGTTTGAAGGGTGTCATCCATCATCGGGCTGTTGCGAAGGCTCCTGCACCCATGTCTGGAACTACCAGCAGGCTCTGCCGTTCCTGTTTCCCGCGTTGGAACGCTCAATGCGTGTTGCCGATTTCGTGGAAAATCAGGATCCTGAAAGTGGTGGCATGGCGTTTCGCATGGCACTTCCCAAGGGCATTGGCCGCAGCACGGTCCGGCCCTGTGCTGATGGGCAGTTTGGCAATGTTATGAAGGCCTTTCGCGACTGGAAACTCCATGGCGATGACGATTGGTTGAAACAATTGTGGCCACATATAAAAGCGGCCATCGATTTTGCCTGGCATCCGGACAACCATGATTTGTGGGATCCAGACCAGACCGGCATTTTGAGCGGGCGCCAGCACCACACACTTGATATGGAGCTTTTTGGCCCAAGCTCATGGCTTTGCGGTTTCTATCTTGGCGCGCTGGCGGCTGGGGCGCAGATGGCTGAGACGGTTGGTGACACGCAATCTGCGGACCTCTATCGAAAGCTGTTTGCCAACGGCAAAACCTGGGTTGGCGAACATTTGTTCAACGGCGACTGGTTCATGCAGCAGATCAATGTTGAGGACAAGAAGACACTTGCACCCTTCGTGACCGATAAAGGGCAGGTCATGCATATGTCGGGCGACATTTACCAGCAATACTGGAGTGATGAGCACGGCGAGATCAAATATCAGATCGGCGAAGGTTGTGCGATTGATCAGGTGCTGGCTGAGTGGCACGCCCGTCTTTATGGGCTGGAGCATCTGTATGATCCGGACAAATTTGCGACTGCTGTACGCTCTATCTATGAGCACAATTTCGTTGAACGCATTGGCGATCTTGCTAATCCTTGTCGAGTTTTCGGGATGGAAGAGGAAAGCGGCACGACCATTTGCAGCTGGCCCAATGGCGTGGACCGACCGGTAATCCCGTTGCCATATTCTCAGGAGACGATGCACGGCTTTGAATACGCGTTCGGCTGTCAGCTCATGATGATTGGCGAAGTCGACAAAGGTATCCGTGTCTTTGAAGCCGTTCGGGACCGATATCAGGGCCACAACCGAAACCCATGGAACGAAATTGAGTGCGGTTCAAATTACGCGCGCTCCATGGCCAGCTATGCCGCCATTCCTGTTTTGACCGGTTTTGAATACGACGCCTCTGCCGCGCATATGGGTTTTGCCCCGGTGCATACTGAGGATGGGCACTTCAAAAGTCTTTGGTCGAACGGTCTGTCATGGGGGCAGATTGAGATCGGGGAGGCCACAACAAGATTGTCTGTCCTGGGAGGCGCGCTCTCGATCAAAACCTTGTCCGTGAACGGCCAGGTATTCAGCGCCGAGCACATTGGATCAGTATTGGGCGTGAAGGCAGAGAAGGGGCGGGTGAATCTGGAAGTCGGCACCCACCTTCACCTGTAGATCTGAAAAACTGTCCGACATCTGAAACATAGCCGCAGCAAAATCATAAGGAGGAAACGCAATGAGAAAACTATTTACATCAGTCGCCTTACTTGGAGCGCTGACTGGTCTGAGCGCTCAGGCGCAGCCGGCAAGCGACATAACGGCGACGCTGAAGGTAACCCAGTGGTCAGCGGAAAATGTGATTTCGGCGACGAGCGCTGCAATCGAACGCTTCAAAGAAAAATATCCCAATGTGACGATTGAGACGCAATACATTCCAGTCGTTTCAGGTAATTGGGGTGACTATAACAACGCGATTATTAACCAGATTGCCTCTGGAAACTCACCGGACATTATTGGTGCAGCGATTGAAGGCTTCGCGCAGCTGGCCAGTTCTGGCGTGCTGGTCGATCTTGATAGCATTGCCGCAGAAGATGCGGCGGCAAAAGAGGTGCTTGAAGGAATTGAAACAAATATTTTGAACGGCATGCGCACCAAGGGGACGGGTCAGCTGAATTTCTTCCCGACCGAGTGGAACAATATCGTCATGTACTACAACAAGGATGCGTTTGACGCGGTTGGTGCAGACTATCCGGCATCTGACTGGACATGGGATGATTTCGTCGAGACCGCAAAAGAACTGACCGTACGCGACGATTCAGGCAATGTGACCCAATACGGCTATTTCGTCCCAGGGTTCAACTTTGGCCAGCAACCCTGGTATTTCACCAACAGTGCTGCGATCCTTGATGATGACTGGCGCGAACCGACTGTGGACACACCGCAGTTTCGTGAAACACTGCAATATCTTCATGATTTGATCCACACTCATAAGGTTGCGCCTGCCTATGAATCTGGCGTCGGGACTGAGAAGTTCACTGCTGGGCAGGTTGCCATGTTCTCGGCGGGTCACTGGCCTGTTCCGTCCATTAAGGCAGCGAATATGGAAAATGTTGGTGTGCAGCACATGCCCAAAAACACTGTGCAAACGACCGTATTCGGCATTGGCGGGCTGTCTATCACCAAAGAGACGGAAGACCGTGATCTGGCTTGGGCATTTGTGGCTGAGATGACAGGCAAGGAATATCAGAAGAGCCTTGCTGACGGCGGCGCATCTATTCCATCGGCAAGGGAATTTGCCACGACTGAAGAATACGTTGCATGGCCTGACAATTCAGAAATCTTCTACGAAACGGCAGCAACAGCAATCCCTGTTACATCTCCATCCAACTTTGCCACCGTTCAGGAAATCACAGGGCGGCATCTGTCCACATACCTTAATGATGAGGTTAGTCTGGACGATACCATTGCCGGCATGGACCGCGAATTGCAGCGTGCCATGTCCCGCGTAAAATAAACTTCTCGCAAAAGGGCCCGGCTGTCACCACAGCCAGGTCCGATTTGGGTGCCGGAGCTGGGTTTATGTCAACATTACGCCAACGTGAAATACGTGCCGGCTATCTGTTTGTTCTGCCTGCTTATCTTATTTATCTGGTGTTTCTGTTGGTACCTTTGCTGGCGGCCCTGGGACTGTCTTTCGCGCAGATGGACCGGATTAGTTGGACAATAGATTGGGTAGGTTGGGAGAATTTTGACTGGATTCTTGGCGATCCCAGATTTTGGAAGACCTTCCGAAATACGTTCTATTTCATATCCTTTTCGGTTATCGGCAATGTTGGGCTGGGCTTGCTCGTGGCATTGGCGCTGGACCGGGCCATTCCCGGACCCGTCCTGTATTTCTTCAGACTGGCCTATTTTCTGCCGGTACTTGTTTCACTGGCTTTTGTGTCCTTCATTTGGAAGTTTCTCTATTCCACCGATCTGGGCATTATCAATTATTATTTGCGCCAGATTGGCATAGAGAATGTCCCCTGGCTGACCAGTTCAAGCATGGCTATGATTTCGGTCGTGATCGTCGATGTCTGGAAGAATATGGGCTTCTTTGTCATTATTTTCCTGGCAGCGCTTCAGGGTGTGCCGCGCAACCTGCTTGAGGCCGCTGCCATTGATGGAGCACGCCCCTTTGCTGTGCTCACACGCATAAAAGTTCCGTTTATCGCGCCGGTTATCGTTTTCTGCGTGACTTACGCAACGATTGGCGGTCTTCAGGTCTTTGATTCCATCAAGATTTTAACAGATGGTGGGCCGGGTGACGCGACCCGTTCTGTCGTAATGTATATGGTGTCGGAAGCGTTCAGCGCCGGGGACCTTGGAACAGGTGCAGCATCCGCGCTGATCCTTCTTATCACAATCGCTTTCGTCGTAGCCTGTCAGATGGGGCTTGTGAAATTCATGCAGCGGGACCGTAGCCGATGAGACCGGCCACATTGTCACAAAACACTGGTTTCGCAGGCAGGTTTTACAGTGCCACGCGCGTCATTCATTGGCGGAACTGGACTGTTATGTTCCTGCTCGCTGTGGGCGCAATCTTCATGTTGCTGCCATTTTTATGGACGTTTTCAACCAGTTTGCGACCAGTCGCTGAAGCTTATCGCTTACCGCCCAGTTTCTTTCCCGATCAGTTTGATGTCTCGTCCTATGGGAAACTGAAGGATGGTCCTATCCCGTTTCTCCCCATGTATTGGAACAGCTTTCTGGTGGCAGCCATCACGACAATTGGAGTGGTGTTTACCAGCGCGATGGCGGCTTTTGCTTTCTCCCGCCTTCGGTTTCCTGGCTCAAACATCTTGTTTGCCTCAATGCTGATCGGCCTTATGGTGCCGCCGGCACTGGTGCTTATCCCACTGTTTTTCGGGCTGGCCGCATTAGGGCTGATCGACACACTCTGGTCGCTTATCTTACCTGCCCTTGCCAATCCGTTGGCCATATTGATGATGCGGGAGTTTATGCGCAGTCAGCCCCGTGAATACGAAGAAAGCGCCTTTGTTGACGGTGCCAGCTACTGGACCATCTTCTGGCGCATATCATTGCCGCAAATGGGGCCGCCAATTGCGGCTCTCTCGATCATCGTTTTCACCACAAGCTGGAACAATTTCCTGTTGCCGCTTGTGTTCATTCGCTCGTTCGACGTGATGACACTTCCGGTCGGTATCTTGTCGTTGTTTGGCAGTTATGGAGCAGAGGAATTGTCTGTCATTCTGGCAGCTGTCGCCCTGTCCATATTACCCCTGTTGCTGATTTTTCTGATCGCACAACGGTTCATCGTGGAAAGCATTGCCAGTACGGGAGTGAAGAAATGAACGTCGCAATTTACATGGTAGGATCGTAGAATATGCTTGGATCTCAGGCCAGTCAGTATACCGGCTCAATCGCCGGTTATGAAATCGGTGTTCCGGAAATCTTCCGGTTTGGCTACGCTCAATTTCAATCGTCGGTCGCCACATCCGATGATTGGGCGCATCATCAGGGAGCCGAACTGGTCTTCCTGCTGGAAGGGGATGCCTGCTGGGAGCTGGAAGATGATTTCCTGGTTCCGTTGTCTGCGGGCCAATGCGCATTGTTTCCCTCGCAACTGAAACACCGGATTACCAACGGTATTTATCCTCCCTGTGCCTCATTCTGGATGGTGATGACAGCTGCCAATGAACAGATCAGGCCTGCCATGTTGACCGACAGCAACCGTACGCTTTTTGAAAGTGCTCTGGGGCGCAGCGGTTTGACGCGGCCAATTTCGGAACAGGGCCTGAACAGTATTTCCTGTGTTATCCGAATAATGAAAGACAAGCGGATTTACTCCGGCGCGCCGCTTCTGATCTCGGAGTTGAGGGCACATCTTCATTTGATCATGGTTGAAACGTGGAAGGCACATGAAACAAGCCCGGGAAATGAATCGCCTGATGAACTGGTTCAAAAGGTCCTGGAGATCATCCACGATGACGTTGATGAATGGCCACAAGTGTCAGTGCTGGCGCAGAGGCTTGGCTGTACACGCGGGCATCTCCACGCTGTTTTCCGGCGGGAGGTTGGAATGGCACCGAGTGACTATGTGCAACGTTTGCGCATTAAAAAAGCTTGTGAATGGCTCAGCGATGGAGCCCTTTCAATTACGGATATCGCGCATGATATGGGCTTTGCCAGCTCGCAACATTTTTCCAGAACATTCCGTAAATATCTGGGCCTGACACCGACTGATTATCGCGGTCAACGCTACCGCAGTACGGTGGGATCATGAGCCATCTACAACTGAAAGGCCTCAAAAAATCCTACAAGGCGCTTCAGGTTATTCATGGTGTGGATCTGGAGATCGACGAGGGAGAGTTTCTGGTCTTTGTCGGCCCCTCGGGCTGTGGCAAGTCCACAATCCTGAGAATGATCGCAGGATTGGAAACAATCACGAGCGGCGAACTTCTGATCAATGGGCAGATCGTCAATGACGAAGCACCCGTGAAACGCGGTGTCGCCATGGTCTTCCAGTCTTATGCCCTGTATCCGAATATGACTGTGAGGCAGAACCTGTCCTTTGGTTTGGAGCAGGCACGATTGTCAAAACCGGAGATCAAGCGTCTTGTTGACGAAGCCGCCAGCACGCTGAAGATTGAGATGCTGTTGGATCGGCGTCCTGGCGAATTGTCTGGAGGCCAAAGCCAGCGAGTGGCCATTGGACGCGCGATTGTCAGACACCCGGATCTGTTTTTGTTCGATGAACCCTTGTCCAACCTTGATGCGGAATTGCGCGTGCATATGCGCGTGGAAATCAAAGCACTGCATGAGCGCCTTAAGCGCACAATGATTTATGTGACCCATGATCAGGTCGAAGCCATGACCATGGCCGACCGAATTGTCGTCTTCAGGGATGGTAAAATAGAGCAGGTTGGCACGCCGCTGGAGCTGTACAACGCGCCGGTCAACAAATTTGTCGCGGCCTTTATCGGCTCGCCACAAATGAATTTCCTGAATGCAACAGTGTCAGGAGATGACAACTACGCTCTTCCCGGTGGGGAATTATCCCGCCAATTGGTCGCAACCAGCGCCGTTGGCAGCGATTTCACACTTGGCTTGCGGCCTGAACATATTCAGCTTGGCGACCCGGACCAGAGTCTGTTGAAAGGCCGTGTGCTCTTGGTGGAACAGCTGGGTGGCGAGTCGTTTTTATATTTGCAATTGCAAAATCACGCCGATCAGTTTGTTGCAAAGGTTCCAGGCCAGACTGCCGTCAAAACCGGCGAGAGTGTTGGCCTGAATATTAAGCCAAAACTTATGTACCAATTTGATTCAGCGACAGGCGCGTGTCTGAAATCCCCGCAAATGTGATGTTCCGATTGGAAAGCGACCGTACTAGTCTCAAATCGCCCTTAGTCTGGAGCGGATCTCAGATATCCCGTTGCCCAAGGGCTTCTCGGATTGCGTCAAGGTTTGACTGTGAACCGGGGTTCTGAGGGCTGATGATCAGCACATCTTCGAAAGCTTCAGCTGCTTCTGCCAACTGGTCGCTTTGAATATGCACCAGTCCGCGTCCGGCAATAGCCCCGAAATGGCGCGGCTCCCGCTTCAGTGTTTCAGCAATATCAGCAAGTGAGGCTGGCAGGTTCTGCATCAGGTAATGCACGGTTGCACGCTTGTTCCACCCTTCGGCATAATCGGGAGCAAGTTCAATCATCTCATCGAACATGCTGCGCGCCTGAGCAAGGTCTGAATGATTCATGGCGTCCATGCCCTGACGCATCAATTGCTGCAGTTCTTCGTTTGGAGCAGTGTGCCAGATTTCCCAGATTTGTTGTTCAACACGAGCCGCCTCGCCAGCATCAGATGCCGACTTCAACTCATCGAACAAGTCTGGAAGGCGCGGGTCAGCTTGATCAGCAAAGCTGTTGCCTGGCAAAAGGACCAGAACAAATATTATCAGAAGCGAACGTAATTTAGCCATGGCCAAGAATATGGCGCGATGTTGGGATTTGGCAAGAGATGCCTGCTTCCCCAAGAGACAAATTTCCGTGAAATACTGACTAGAGCGGCACGCCAATTGTGCGGGGATCGGCTTGGATTTCACGAGGGGTGGTAAGGGGATGTCTGCCAAACAGGCTTTTCCCATCCTCAAATGGCGCTGTTACCCGGTGCGTAAAGACATTGCCGAGATAGGGTTCTGCAATCCCGAGTATGAAATCGGTGTCCAGATCCTCAGGCTCCAGCAAGCCTTCGCGTGGATGAACCATCACATAGAGTATCGATGAAATGAGTCCGGCTATAACCTGCAAACTGGTTGCATTTGTCGTCTTGTAGGCCCGGGAAATTTCTGTGGATACTTCTGAACCATACCAAACCACCTCATCGGTGGTGTTGCGGAAAACCATGACGCCGAGAGAGTCGATGCCACGATCAATTTCTTCCAGCATCACCCGAACCGGCCCATCCGGGTGCCAGTCGTTTCTGGAGGCATTGGTGACCGTATCCAGTGCTGCAGGGCAGGGCTGATAGCAGAAATAGGATGTGGGTTGATAAAGCAGTTCATCGCCATCACGCAGCGAGAGAAAATTGGCAATCGTGAAGGCTTCCACATGCGCAATGACCATCCCTGAGAATACGCCAAAAGTGGGAGAGTACCCAAGGGAATGGTAAAGCGCAGAGCGTGTGTCCACTTCCAGATAACGCACACCGCTGGCATCGAGGACAAAAGGTGCAATGGTTTCGTCTATGGGTTCATGGGTGCCGTAGGGAACGCAGATTTTCTCGGATGCCTCTTCCAGCAGCCCGTATATTGACCACGTGTTCAGCGCCATCTTTTCCGTGTACGGCGTGTCTGGTCGCTGGTCATCCATCTCGGTTATGATCACTGATGTAATGCCAAGCTTATGAGCAAGCTCTGCCCAATCGGTTTGTGAGCGAGGTTGTGAAAAGTCCGACCCCAGTTCTTCCTGCCCCAACAGACAGATAAGGCGCTTGGCAAAATGACTGACGATGCCCGGATTGGCACCATGGCAGGTAATGGCGCTCGCGCCGCCGGCAAAGCGCTTCTTGGCTTGCTGGATGTCGCTGAAGCGCCCGCCATTGTTGATCATGTCTTCTGAGCCGACGAGATCCGCCCAGATTTCAAAACTGGTATCAACATAAAGAATGGAGCGTCGCTGGCAGTACTCGATCAGGGCCTTGCTGCAGATATTCACCGAAGCATTGACCAGAATACCGGAGCCATCGTCGAAAAACTGATCCAGCACGCCATCCAAATTCTTGGAGTTTATGCAGCTTTCGACAAAGGATACGCCGTGATCCTGATGCATATCAGCGCGGTCAAAGCTCTCTGAAACTACGAAAAAACGGTCCGGGTCCAAGTCTATATGATTGAAGATGATATCGAGGCCCGCATTACCGATGGAGCCAAACCCCAGCAGCACGAACGTACCGTCAAAACTCTGTTTCTGTGACATGAAGGCCTTCCAAGGGGAGCGACAGGGAAAGGGAGGATTCAGATTGTGGATGGGTTTATCTTACAGGACTGAAGTTGAAAAGTTCAATTGGGAATTGTCTTTTTCAGTGGAATTCATCCTTGCAGCGCATTTATGACAGGGCCATGACATCGCCATAGCCGGTACAGTTTATGCGCTTGCGTCAGCCGAGAGCCGGAAGGCCATCCAGTGTCGCCAAAACTGCCGCAGGACCTAAATCCTGATACTCATCCTGCTGTCCGGTCCGGTTTACCCAAACCGTACGGAACCCGAAAGCGGTTGCTCCTGCCACATCCCAGCGGTTTGATGACTGGAAAGAAATGGCATCTGGAAAGACGCGAAACTTGGTTGTCGCCATTTCGTACACGGGTTCAGCGGTTTTGTAGGTCTGCAATTCATCGACAGACAGAACGGCATCCAGCAGAGTGTCAATTTTTGCCGACTTCACAGCGCTGTCCAGCATATCGGGCGAGCCATTGGATAAAATCGCGGTTTTCGCCCCTTGTTCCTTAAGTGCGCGTAGTACAGAAGGAACTTCGGGGTAGCAGTCCAGTTCGCGATAGGCATCCAGCAGCGCTTCACGATATTTGGGATCAGCACTTGGAACACACGCAAATGCATGGTCAAGCGCTTGTTCGGTCAGTTCCCAGAAATCCTGATAGCGGCCCATAAGGGCGCGCACCCAGGAATACTCCAATTGCTTGCCGCGCCAGATTTCAGATAG
>Ga0163215_100183_pt1 | contig 164585 bp, 129 predicted proteins | sample SynspAceP_FD_185934 | JGI IMG/M metagenome (GOLD analysis project Ga0163215, IMG submission 185934) | Saline lake microbial communities from Ace Lake in Antarctica - Synechococcus sp. Ace-P (Hybrid Assembly) | ecosystem: Environmental > Aquatic > Non-marine Saline and Alkaline > Saline | place...
CAAACGTCGCTCCAACCGTAAGCATCACGGGTCCTGCAGCAAACGCCCAGTTCACTCAGGGTGACAACATCAGCATCACTGCAAACGCAGCCGATACCGACGGAACAATTACCAAAGTGGAGTTCTTCAACGGAAACACTTTGTTGGGAACAGACACTACAGCTCCTTACAGCTTTGCCTGGACAAACGCTCCACTTGGAAGCTCTTCCCTGACTGCCAAGGCAACGGATGATAAAGGAACATTGACTGTTTCTGCTCCAATAGCGATCAATGTGGTTGCAATAGTTCCAATCGAGGTTGTTATACCAGAAGTTCTTATAGTTACTCCTATAAATAATCAAGAATTCGATGCAAATGTAAGTGTTGAATTAATGGTGATGTTCCAAGGTTCTGCCGAATCGGTGAAGAAAGTAGAATATTATAGTGGAAGCCAACTCATCGGGACTTCTACCATCAGTCCATTTGGATTGACATGGATCAGCCCCGCTTCAGCTCAACACACCATTACGGTAAAAGCAATTGGAGAAGACCCAAATAAATTTAAAATATCAGAATCTGTATCTATTTTGGTGAAAGAAAAAATTCAAACAATCTTCCAAATTATAGATCCAATTAAGGATGCAACATTCATACAAGGTGAAAATATCACCATAAGGGTACAAATTCCTGAGAATAGCAACCCTATTAATAGAGTCGATTATTTCCGAGGAAATATAAGAATTGGGAGTTCGACTTCTGCACCGTATGATTATATATGGAGAAATACTAGGCAAGGTGATTATGAACTGTCAGCACAGCTAATTTATGTTGATGGGACTAAAATTTCAACAATAGTGGTACCGATACAAGTTTTGAAAAGGAATCAAGCGACTGTGAAACTGGTTAACTCCAACAGCAAAAGAGAAGTCCAAACAGGAGGAAATTTAGGGCTTAAGGTTGAACTGCTTGAATTTGAAAACAAAGTTGAATTTGTGGAGTATCTTTTGGACGGGGAGAAATTAGGTAGTTCTGAAACGCAGCCATACGGTTTTGAATGGAAGAATATTCCAGATGGGGAACATCAGATAATTGCTAGGGCAGTAGATGCAACGGGCTCAGTCGTTTATTCAGAGCCAATGATTTTAAGCGCTATTAAAGAAATCAGAAGCATTCAATTGGAATATGTAATTGGTCCAAACCCAACTACAGATTTCCTTAATGTAATCTTTACAAATCTGGATGGGATTTATGATTTTGAATTTAGAGTGGTGTCAATGAGTGGTGCAGTCCAAAAAACCTTCCAAGCAAGACCTGAGGAATCAATGGTTACAGTTGATGTCTCCGATTTAAAAAATGGAGTTTATATTTTACATTTAACCGCAAACGGAAATAATATTTCAAGTAAGAAGTTTATTAAGAAATAACAAGTATGTTAAAAGTCAACCCTAGTACTAAATAAGAATAATCATGAAAACTAACTTAATAATAAATTTAAATTTAATTGCCTTATTTTTCTCCTTAGCTATTGTCGAAAACCTAGGTTTTGGGAAAGTTGAAATTTCTGGGATTAAATCCTTTTCAGCAGAGATTTTAAACAAAAAAAGTGGAAACAATGGTTTTATTTTCAACGAAAATAATCCTTCTATTATTCCATCAAATAATTTAGGCCAATTACTTTGGTCTGCAGGCCATGAAGCAGGAACTCAAAGTGAGTGGACTGGTGACGGTGGGGGAGGAGAATATAATAGTGGAACAGGAAATAGTGCAGTCTCAACTGCATTTGCAAGGACAGGTAAATATTCTCTAAAACTATCTATAAATACAACAAGCGGGGATTCTCATGGGACGAGAAATTTTAGGTGGAAAGAAATCGGAAGTAACACAGATCTTATTTTCACACAATATGTCTATTTCCCGGCTAAAATAGATCTGGATCCAAATAATGCATGGTTTAATTTACTTCAAACGAAAGGTGTGAAATTTGCACCTGGAGGTGCGGGAACCGGGCCTGATCAAATAAACAATCCGCATTTTTCAGTTGGTATAGATGTGAGGGGTGGAGCTGGTTCAGGTGGAGCCAACTATCTTACGCTCGCCGATCTTCAAAAATTTTGGGGCGGAACAAATGTGAGTTGGAAAGCTCCTGTAGGAATAGACTTACCTGTAAATAAATGGGTGAAAATTCAAATGCGGATCATTCAAGATAGAGGGACTAATGGAAGAGTATTACTCTGGCAAGACGACGTTTTAGTCGCCGATACAGGTCTTCGAAATACATTAAGACCAGAGGTGGATGTCAATCAATATAGTATAAATGCCTATGCAGATAAGACCTTTCCAAATACGACTTCATACTACGCTGATGACTTAAGTATTAACTTGCCTGCCGCTATCTCAACTCAGCCGTATAAGGTTACAACTTCGCCTTCACCTGTCGTTGGAGGTAAAATTTTAATTGCCCAATTCACAAAAGATACTGGTGTGAATATTACATCTCCTTTAAATAATAGTACCGCACTTAAAAATTCAACTGTATTAATTAAGGCAACAGCCTCAAGTACAGTAAGTAATATTCAAAAAATCGAATATTATAGGGATGGGGGTTTACTTGGCACCTCACTTAATGCCCCATATGAATTCAATTGGTTAAATGCAGGAGAGGGTGTGTATCAAATACAAGTTAAGGCATATTTTAATAATGGAGACATCAAATATTCTCAAATAAATAATTTGATAGTTAAGTAATTTCTCCAAAATATTTAATTGACTATCAAAATTTGACAGAAGGTTGCCAATTTCTCTTTAGAGTTCTGGACCTTCTGTCATTTTTGTTTCTATTTCTCTAAGGGTGTTATTTAAGTTTTCATTTTCTGCCTCAATACTTTTGGCTTTCTGACCAACTTACTATCCATTAAAAATCAACTTAAAAGTAGTTCCTGCACCTTGTTCCGATTGGACTTGTATATTGCCTTTGTGGCGACGCATGATCTGCTTTGACAGGCTAAGTCCTATTCCTGAGCCCTTTTTCTTTGTAGTAAAGAATGGAATAAAGATTTTTCCCAACGCCTCCTCTTCGATTCCTTTGCCAGTATCACTTACTTCTAAGATGATTTTTCCCGCTTCATCGATGAAGGCACGGAGGGTGATCACCTTTTCCTCACAATCTTCTAGCGCTTGAATGGCATTCTGAGTCAGGTTGATCATGACTTGTTCGATCTGGGTTTGATCTCCAAAAAGGATTAGTTCTTTCGGGTTGAGCTCCTTTTTCAGTTTGATTCCTTCAGCCTCCAATTGATGGTTCAGAAGCACTTCAAGTTGGTCAAAGAGCTTCGATATGGCGATACTGCTAAATTTTGGCACGGGAATATGGGCCAAAGAGCGGAAGTCAGATACAAAACTGATGAGGCCTTGGCTTCGTTTTTCAATTGTGGAAATACCCATTTGGTAATCTTCCAGATCTTGTGGGCTGATTTCGGAGAGGGTATCTATTTTGGATTCTAACTCACTTTTAATTGTGCCAGCAAGTGAAGAAATCGGCGCGATGGAGTTCATGATTTCATGCGTCAAAATTTTGACTAGGTTTTGCCAAGCTTCCATTTCCTTCTCTTCTAGTTCGGATTGAATATTTTGAAGGGAGACGAGTTTAAATTTTTCACCACGCATCAGCAGTTCGATCACATATACAGAGAGCTGCATGATCCCATCGGGATGGGCTATTTTGATCAGTTCGCTACCACCGGTTTTGAGGTTTTGTATTGCTAAGTGGAGCTCCTTATTGATCCCTTCGATTTCATTAATTTTCGTGAGGTTTTCCACATTTAAAATTCGTTTTGCAGCAGTATTGAGAAGTTGGATTTGTCCGTTTTCACCGAAGGTGATCAGACCTATACTCAAATGCTTGAAGACTGATCTAAAGTATTGAAAATTGGCTTCTTTTTCAGCTTGATCTTCTTTGAGCTTCGAAAGAATTGCATTAAACTCAATGTGGAGTTCATCATTTTCTGTTCCGTCAAACTTCACCGGATAAAGTTGAGAGTACTTATCCTGTTTTATATTATCTAGAAAGATCCGGACTTTTTGAAATGAGTTTTGGGAGTATTTGATCAGATAAATAATCTGGAAAATGACCAAAATTAGCAAAAGAGAAATCATAAAGACTCCCCAGCTGTCAAAGATGGTGTATGCTAAAATGAAAAGTGAGGCGGAGAGAAAGGCGATCCGCCCGAGTAAGCCTACTTTATAGTCCATATTTTTCTAACCTCCGGTAAAGTGAAGCTCGAGTCAATCCAAGTTCTTTGGCTGCTTTAGAAATGTTTCCTCCATTTTTGTCAATGGCTCGCTGAATAGTCGTCTGCTCCATATCATTCAGGTTGAGCGTAACGGCTTGAGGAGCTTTGTCTGAAGCTGGCTTAGCAGAAAGGAAAAAGAAGTCACGTGCATCTAGCTGGTCTCCTTCGGCCATAATTATGGCTCGCTCGATGGCATGCTGAAGCTCTCGAATATTTCCAGGCCAGCCATAGCGCTGAAGTAAGTCAAGTGCAGACGCAGTAAAGCCTACGAAATTCTTTCTGTATTTCTGGGCGTAGCTTTTAAGGAAGTGATTGGCCAAAACAGGGATATCATCGTGACGATCTCGAAGCGGTGGAAGGAAAATCTCTACTGTATTGATTCGATAAAGTAAATCTTGACGAAAGGTATTCTCCATTACCATCTCATGCACATGCAGATTAGTGGCACAGATCAGGCGAATGTCGACTGGAATTGATTTGTTTGTACCGATTCGGGTGACTTCCCGCTTTTGGAGTACTGTCAATAGTTTGGATTGGAGAGGCATTGATAGATTTCCGATTTCATCTAAGAAAAGGGTGCCATTGTCTGCCACCTCAAATCGCCCGGCACGATCTTCTTTCGCATCAGTGAATGCGCCACGTTTATGTCCGAAAAGCTCTGATTCGAAAAGGGATTCGGTAATCGAACCCATATCGACACCGACGAAGATATCGTCCTTGCGAAGAGATCGCTCATGAATCGCTCGGGCGATAAGTTCTTTACCCGTACCGTTTTCTCCTAAAATCAAAATATTGGCATCGGTCTGAGCGACTTTGTCGATAATCGAAAAAATATTTTTCATTGAGGCAGATTGTCCAATGATATCACTGTAAGGCTTCTTCAAGTCAGTTTGAAGTTGCTTTTGTTTTTTCTGAAGCTTATCTACTTCATTGTAGCTTTCTTTTAATTTGATGGCAGAGGAGAGGGTAGCAATGAGTTTTTCATTTTGCCAAGGCTTGAGAATAAAATCAGTCGCGCCTTCTTTAAGAGCTTGGACAGCCATCTCTACATCACCAAAAGCGGTGATTAAGATCACTACTGCCTTTGGATCGATTTCTTTAATTTGCTTCAGCCAGTGAAAACCCTCTTTGCCGGAGGTGGTGTCTTCCCTGAAATTCATATCAAGAAGAATCACATCGTAGTTGTTGTTATTGATCAAAAAAGGAATCCTTCTCGGATCTTGCTCGATCATGACTTCTTTGGCATGTTTCTTCAATAGCATTTTTGCTGCGAATAATAAATCTTCGTTGTCATCGATGATGAGGATCCTGCCTAACTCTTGATTTTCCATGGTTGATTCTTTTGTTATAGGTATGGGAAAATGATGCCAATCCTAAATTAAGCCAATTCAGGACTATTTCTGAACGAATGTGTACGTAAACGTACATTTTTAGAATGTTATCGGACAGTTGTGTTCTGTTTTTATGCCCTAGAAGAATTTATTACCTTTGGACTTTACTAAAATATAATATTATGCAAGCTAAAAAAGGGGATGCAGTAGAAGTGCATTACACCGGAAAATTGGAAGATGGAAGTGTATTTGATTCTTCGGTATCAAGGGCTCCGTTAGGTTTTACTCTCGGAGATGGAAATATGATTAAAGGATTCGATAGTGCTGTGTACGACATGGTGATCGGAGACAAAAAAACAGTAACGATTCCCGCTGCTGAAGCTTATGGAGAACGTCGGCAAGATATGATGATCGAAGTGCCTGTGAAGGAAGTGCCAGCTGATATCAAGCCTGAGCTTGGTATGGTGCTTCAGCTTCAGGGAGGAAACGGTCAGCCAATGCCGGTAACTGTAGTTGATATTGACGAGGCCAAAATTACCTTGGATGCCAATCATGAATTGGCAGGCAAAGATTTAATTTTCGAGATAGAATTGGTCAAAATCGGATAGTTCATTTTCCGTAGGATCACGGTTTTTGGCTAGTTCAACAACCGAGGTTTCGCGGAAAAACACATAGCGTATTTTGGTTCAAGTTTTCGGACTGGGCCTTTTTTGGATAGATAAATTATCAGATATTCAAAAGTCAATGTTAAAAAAGGCTCTTTCCGAAGGGCCTTTTTTGTTTCCAAAAAGATTGATTTGGGAAACGATTGCGGAGGAAGGGTCGCGATATTTTATTGATTTCCTGTATATTAATTTTTCACGACCCTAGCCCAATTATCATGACCTTGACAATTATCACCTTTTTAGCTTTTACAGGTTTTGTAGCCATTTTTTCTTGGTATCAACTTCGCAAAGATAAACTCGATACCCAAGAGGGATATTTTTTAGGAGGAAAGAGTTTGACAGGAGTTGTGATTGCTGGCTCCATGCTTTTGACGAATATTTCTACTGAGCACCTGATCGGAATGAATGGCTCAGCCTATAAAAATGGCTTTATCGTCATTGCCTGGGAAGTGACTTCAGCTATTGCTTTGGTCATAGGAGCTTTATATTTTATTCCCAGCTTCCTTCGGATGGGATTGACCACGATCCCTCAATATTTAGAATATCGGTTTGATCGAATGACTAGAACCTTGGTCGCACTTTTTCTGATTGTGTCTTTTGTAGTGACTTTGCTACCCATCGTGCTCTACACGGGGGCGATTAATCTTGAAAGTATTTTCAACGTTTCTGAAACCCTTGAAATCAGTCAACAAGAGGGCTTGTGGTTGACTGTCATCGTCATTGGTGTCATTGGATCTATTTATGCGATTTTCGGTGGATTAAAGGCGGTGGCATTTTCTGATACCATCAACGGAATAGGACTTTTTGCAGGAGGGCTTTTAGTCTTGGGTTTTTCGCTTTGGGATATCGGCGAAGGGAATATTTTAAATGGCTTAAGTAAAGTGTATAAATCTGCTCCTGAAAAATTTAACGTGATAGGAGCAAAAGATTCTGTTCTACCTTTTGAAACCTTATTTACCGGATTGATGATCAATCAACTTTATTTCTGGTGTATGAATCAGACTATTATTCAAAGAGCATTTGGAGCAAAGAACCTAGCGGAAGCCCAAAAAGGGTTGCTTTATACCGGTGTTTTGAAGCTATTTGTTCCGCTGATCATCATTTTGCCGGGAGTCATAGGGTTTTATTATTTCGGAGACAGTTTGTATGATAATCAAGATTTAATCTATCCAGCACTGATCAAAAAAGTATTGCCTGTAGGTTTGACTGGATTCTTTGCCGCCGTAGTGATGGGTGCCGTGCTCAGTACCTTCAATAGCGTTTTGAATAGTACTGCTACGATTTTTAGTCTAGGGATATATAAAAGGCATTTGAAAAAAGATGCCACGGAAAAGCAATTAGTATGGATTGGTAAGCTTACCTCCATCATACTTGCTATTTGCGCAATCATGGCTGCTCCTTTGGTGGCTGGAGCTCCAGAGGGTCTCTACCAACTCCTACAGCAACTCAACGGTATTTTCTTTATCCCAATTGCATCGATTATCATAGCGGGTCTCTTTTTGCCTAAAATCTCAGCTATGGGTGCTAAAATAGGATTAGTAGTCGGCTTGACTTTTTATGTTCTGACCGTCTTTATTTTCCCGATAAATATCCACTTCGTACATATCTGGGGAATTGAGTTTGTCTTGAATATGATGGTAATGTTTGGAGTCTCCTATTTTTATCCGAACACTAATAAATTTAAGCCTTCCGATATAGGGCCAGTAGATCTTCAGCCATGGAAATACGCGCGTCATTTAGGCCTTTTATTGGTAGTGTTAACCATTGCGATTTACATTTGGCTTGGAAATTGAAATTGTTGAAAATCACTACATTAGTCCAAATTTACTACCTATGAAAGACTTTACGCCACAACAAATTGAAGAGCTTTGGGAAGAAGATCTTAAGGAGAGATATCCTGAAGTGGGAGCTCCTGCAAAAGTAAAGGAAGAGTTTAGGAACTATGATGATCCAAAACGGGAAACTGTAAAGGAATTTTACCGAGTAAATCACCTGAATCAAACCTATGATTTTGTTTTAGGTAAAGAGAAAGAGTTTCTAAAGTTTAATAAAAAAGAATTGACGCTTTGGGAGGCAGTTGAATTTTTAAATACCCTTGTGGACGATTCGGATCCTGATACTGATTTAGATCAGACTCAACATTTACTCCAAACCTCAGAAGCAATTCGAGCTGATGGACAGCCGGATTGGTTTGTATTGACTGGATTTCTTCATGATTTAGGAAAAGTGCTATGCCTTTTTGGAGAACCACAGTGGTGTGTAGTCGGTGATACTTTTCCCGTAGGGTGCAAGCATTCAGATAAGATCGTTTATCCGGAGTTTTTTCAAGCAAACTCAGATAGTAACGACAGTCGGTTCAACACTAAGTATGGAGTTTATGAGCCTAATTGTGGCCTAGACAAGGTACATTTGTCTTGGGGACATGATGAATACATTTATCAGATCATGAAAGACTATTTGCCAGAAGAAGGTTTAGCGATGCTACGTTACCATAGTTTTTATTCCCAACATCGAGAGAATGCGTATGGACATTTAATGAATAAAGATGATCACAAGCTATTTGAATGGGTGAATAAGTTTAATCCCTATGATCTTTATTCGAAAGCGGCAGTACCGCCGAATGTGAAAGAATTGAAACCTTATTATGAGGATTTGGCAGCTAAGTTTCTGCCAGGAACACTAAGATTTTAAATCAAAAGCCAGAGATTTATATCTGGGGTTTTTTCTTAAAGACAATTATCTACATTTAATACGGGAGTTCTAATAGCCATCGCTAAAGGAGTCAGGCTCACACACCAAGGTCTCTCGGAATAGCTTATGCACTATAAAACTTAGATTCCAGTATTAAGAATGGACCTTTTTATAGTTTAATTTTGTGCTGAGCTTCTTCAGAAGCAATACTTATAATTTTTTACCATTTATGAAAAAAACACGAATGCTTTTTAGCGAAGCATTTTTATCCAAGTAGGCAATTTATAGAGTAGAACTTTATCTTTTTGAATAAGTGCTAATCGGTCTTGACCTATTTGGATGGAAATAGACGCAGAACTTTCAATCTGAGCGACTTTAAATATCTCCTGAGTTTTGATTGACACGCTCATCAAAAAGTTATTTTCAACCCAAAATAGGTGCTCATTGTAAAAGCACATTTTTTCGGTAAGCATGAGTTTTATTTTTCGGATTAGATTTCCCTGATTATCAAAAATGAAAATCCCTTCATTGAGGATATTCATAAAGAGACGGTTTTTAAACTCTCTTATATCGATTACTTCCAAATCTTTAGAGTTGACAATGAGATTAAGGGGTTGGCTTTGGATCACCAAATTCCTGAGGTAATCTATAGATTTCAGACTCAAATCTGATTCATCCCAAACCCAAACCACATTATTATTTCCTAAGGTTGCTGCTTTAGCTAGGATGACATCCGCAAGTAAGAAACCATTTTCGTATAAGGGATTCAAAAAACGATCTAAAATCCGATACTCTTGAAGATCAGCTGAAAAGCTGAAAATATTTACGGTCCAAGAAGCTTCCAATTGAGTGAGCCTCCCCTGTCGAGGAGGGGAGAAGAGGTTAGTTTGTTTGCCGGATCTATCAAATTGGTAAATGTCTCCCGCCGTACTACTCAAAAAAAGGTTGTCCTTGGTGTCAAAAGAAACTAGATCAAGATACTCTAAATCAATCTCCGCAATAGGATTCCCGAAGCGGTTTTGCTGGGTGAATCCTAAAAGTGGGGATATGATAAGAAAGAGTAATAGCACTCGTTTCATTTTTTAAATTCTATTAGTTCGGGTTTGCCTCCATCAAAATGCAAAAAATTATTTTGACTTACCCATTCTCCCAAATTGAAATAAATTGATTTTTTACCAACTAGGAGCTCAAGAGGTAGATGTCGATGGCCAAACACGTAATAATCAAAATGTGTTTTTTCTTCAACCTCCTTTGAATATTGCCACAACCATTCATCATCTCCTAGAAAGTGACTTTCATCTTTCGCAATATTTGTAATCCGACTGTGTCCTGACCATGCTTTAGCTAGTTTGACACCTAAATCCGGATGAATCCATTTGAAAAGCCAATTGGAAAGGGGATTGGTAAAGACTTTTTTAAGCACTTTGTAGGAGCGATCTCCTGGGCCTAATCCATCTCCATGTCCTACTAAAAAGCTTTTCCCTTCTGAAGTCAACCATATTGGCTCATGATAAACAGGGATTCCCAACTCAGTCGTGAAGTAGTCTCGCATCCAAAGGTCATGATTACCTGTAAAGAAATAAATCGGAATACCCTGAGCTCTTAATTGAGCAATTTTGGAAATGAAGGGGATAAATCCTTTAGGAATTACTTCTCCATACTCAAACCAAAAGTCAAAAATATCTCCTACTAAGAAAATTCCAGCCGCATCATTAGCAATCGAATCTAGCCATCGAGTGATACGCTGTTCTCGGATTTTACTTTCCTGAGTATTTGGTGCTCCCAAATGAAAATCTGAAGCAAAATATAATTTTTTACCCGCTAGGGGAATGTCCAGCTTGATTGCTTTCATATGGAAAGATAAGAGGCAGGTGCAAAAATAAAAAAGCCTCGAATGATTCGAGGCTTTTGTTAGAGATATTACTTGTCGGTTTTACTTTCCGGGAGAATCTCTGGTTCACCCTGAACTTCATCTTCACCTTGTATCTCCGGAGTGTCCAGTTTGTCTGTGACCACTTCAGGAGCAGATTCTTTCTTATTGGTGAAAGCCTGGTAAGTAGTTTCCTTTTCAAAAGGACGCTTACCAATAAGCTTTTCCAAGTCAGCTTGGAAAAGTATTTCTTTTTCCAAAAGTTCTTTGGCCAAAATCTCCAATTCCCCTTTCTTGGAGGTCAACAAAGCTATTGTTCGCTCGTAAGCAGAAGCAATCAGCTTTCGTACTTCCTCATCTATAGTTTCAGCAGTGGTCTCAGAGTAAGGCTTGGTCATTTTGTATCCATCAGCTTTAGAATCGTAGAAGGAAACATTTCCGATCTTTTCATTCATACCGTATACAGAGACTATAGAGTAAGCCATCTTCGTAACACGCTCTAAGTCACTCAATGCTCCCGTAGAGATTTTATTGAAGATAATCTGCTCCGCAGCTCTTCCACCTAGGGTCATGCACATTTCATCAATCAGCTGTTCTGTTTGATACAAGAACTGTTCTTTAGGAAGATATTGTGCATAGCCTAGTGCAGCAACCCCACGAGGGACAATACTTACTTTGACCAAAGGATCAGCATGCTCCAAGAACCATCCAGCTACTGCGTGACCAGCTTCGTGATAAGCAACTATTTTCTTCTCATCAGGTGAAATGATCTTATTTTTCTTCTCGAGACCACCGATAACTCGATCGACTGCATCTTGAAAATCTTGCATATCTACAGCATCCTTATTTCTTCTAGCAGCAATTAAAGCGGCTTCATTACAGACGTTGGCGATTTCAGCACCTGCAAAGCCTGGAGTTTGTGCAGCACATTTTTTAGGGTCTACATCTTCCGCTGTTTTGATTGGCTTTAGATGGACTTTGAAAATTGCTTCTCTTCCATTAATGTCTGGTTTGTCGATAGAGATCTGACGATCAAATCTTCCTGGTCTCAACAATGCCGAATCTAAAACATCCGGTCGGTTAGTTGCAGCTACGACAATAACCCCGCTATCTGTCCCAAAACCATCCATTTCTACCAATAGAGAGTTAAGCGTGTTTTCACGTTCGTCGTTAGAGCCAGGCATTTGCCCTTTACCTCTTGATCTACCGATTGCGTCTATCTCATCTATAAAGATGATACAAGGTGCTTTTTCTTTTGCTTGCTTAAATAAGTCTCTTACTCGAGCAGCTCCCACACCTACGAACATCTCCACAAAATCAGAACCTGAAAGTGTAAAGAAAGGAACACCAGCTTCACCTGCCACAGCTTTTGCAAGGAGTGTTTTACCGGTGCCTGGAGGACCTACAAGCAATGCTCCTTTAGGTATTTTGCCCCCGAGCCTAGTGAATTTTTCTGGTTTTTTGAGAAATTCAACAATCTCTTGAACTTCTTCTTTGGCTTCATCTAAGCCTGCCACATTGTCAAAGGTGATTTTTACTTTGTTTTCAGCATCGAAGAGTTGCGCCTTTGATTTACCCACGTTGAATATTTGTCCGCCTGGACCTGACGGGCCAGCCATTCTTCGCATCATAAACCAGAAGAGTACAAACAGTAGGATTAGGAATCCGAAACTTGAGAAATAACTTCCCCAATTTTCCTCGTTGGCAACTTTAAGCTCAATTCGATCCGCTTCGGGAACACTTTCTTTCAAGGTGTCAAAATCGTTCGCAAACTTATCGAGAGATGCTACTTGGAAAGAGTAATGTGGTCCTGTAGGGTTAAAGAACGCAGAATTTGCCTCCAATTCAGTCTTGTATTTTGCGTTGGATAACGCGGTGCTTTTCAGCGTCACATCCACTCGTTCCATGTTTTTGACAATAGTCACTTTGGAGATGTCTCCGGCGACATACATATCTTCGAATCGCTTCTGGGTAATATCAATTACTGAATTCCTATTCTGAAAGAAGGTAAGTCCTATAAGAACCAAAACCGCAACAATTATCAACCAAAGTTGAAAATTGGGTTTTTGTGGTGCCTTAGGAATAAATTTTTTATTAGTTTTTTTTGTGTCGCTCATTGCTTAATTATAATTCTATAAACTTATGATAAAACGGAGTCAGGGTTCTAAAGTTTGAGACCTTTAATTGATTTTAGTGATTTTTGCATCTCCCCATAAATCCTCAAGTCCGAAGTAATCTCTCTTTTCTTTAAGGAAGATATGAGCAACAACGTTCACGTAATCCATCAGAATCCATTGTCCGCTATTCTTTCCTTCTCGTTGCCAAGGACCTTTTTCGCCTGCTTTAAAGACTTCTTCTTCAATGGAATCTGAGATAGCTTCAAGTTGAGTGTCTGAATTTCCAGAGCAAAGGACAAAAAAATCTGTTACCGAGTTTTTGATGTTTCTAAGGTCTAGAATAATGATATCGGAAGCCTTTTTCTCTTCCATTCCTTTGATGATTATTTTGCTCAGCGCTTCTGCTGTCATATTATTGATTTAATTTTACAAAATCTTCTTCGGAAAATCAGATTTCAGCTATTTTTAAAGTTTATGTATAAAATCCTTGCCAACACGATTTTCTTGGGTAAAGATGTTCATTTCCTGCCAGAGTGTCACTCTACCAATGACACTGCATTGAATCTAGTCAAGGATCGCAGTGCGCATGAGGGAACTGTGGTGATTACTGATCATCAAACTCAAGGTAAAGGTCAGCGAGGAAATAAATGGGTAACCGAGAAAGGCTTGAATCTAACTTTTACTTTGATTTTGAAACCAAATTTTTTGGACATTTCAGAGCAATTCTACCTTAATATGGCTGTGTCGAATAGTATTCATAAGCTGCTAAAGGAGTATATCCCCGACCTTCAAGTAAAGTGGCCAAATGATTTGATTCTTCCATATTTTGGTAAAATCGGGGGTATTCTTATTGAGAACACCTATTTGGGAGCGAATTGGGAATGTGCAATCGTTGGGGTTGGGATCAATGTTAATCAATTACAATTCCAAAACCCAAATGCAACATCCTTAGCAAAAGTTACTGGAAGCAAATTTGATTTAGCAGAGCTTTTTCGATTGCTAGTAACTCAGATCGAGCAGGGCTACATCCAGCTCAAGCGGGGGAAATGGCTTGAAATTAAAGGAGAGTATCTGCATAATCTTTACCTGAAAGATATTTGGAGTAATTACGAAGATTCATTTGGCAATTTTAAGGGAAAGATTGTAGGAATTTCTGCGCTGGGAAAACTGGAAATTGAACGGGAAAATGGTGAAATTCAACTTTTTGACTTGAAAGAAGTTGTATTCAAGAACTAGAGTTTGATTTTAGATTCCAAATTTTATACGGTACATTTGCATCAGTTTTTAAGAATTCAATCAGTAAACAATACATATTATGTCAGAAATTAAATCTGAAAAGTTTATCCAATACAAAGTCAAAGACATTTCACTTGCGGAGTGGGGTAGAAAAGAAATTAAACTAGCTGAAGCAGAAATGCCAGGTTTGATGGCTTTGCGTGAAGAATTTGGAGCTGCTCAGCCTTTGAAGGGAGCAAGAGTTGCAGGATGTCTTCACATGACGATTCAAACTGCAGTTTTGATCGAAACCTTGAAAGCACTAGGTGCAGAGGTGACTTGGTCTTCATGTAATATTTTTTCAACACAAGATCACGCTGCTGCTGCTATTGCTGCTGCGGGAATCCAGGTGTATGCTTGGAAAGGTCAAACTGCTGAAGAATTCGAATGGTGTATCGAACAGACTCTTTTCTTCGGAGAAGATCGTGAGCCATTGAATATGATTTTGGACGATGGTGGGGATTTAACCAATATGGTTTTGGATCAATATCCGGAATTGGTAGCAGCGATCAGAGGACTTTCTGAAGAGACTACTACTGGTGTTCATAGACTTTATGAGCGCATGAAAAATGGCACGCTTCCAATGCCTGCTATTAACGTGAACGATTCGGTGACGAAATCTAAGTTTGATAACAAATATGGCTGTAAGGAATCATTGGTAGATGCGATTCGTCGTGCTACTGATGTGATGATGGCTGGAAAAGTAGCAGTTGTAGCTGGATATGGTGACGTAGGAAAAGGTTCTGCTGCTTCCTTGAAAGGCGCTGGAGCTCGGGTGATTATAACCGAAGTCGATCCAATCTGTGCACTTCAAGCGGCGATGGATGGATTTGCTGTTAAGAAAATGGCAGATGCTGTAAAAGAAGCAGATATCATTGTGACAGCTACCGGTAATAAGGATATTATTTATGGTGAGTACTTCAAAGCGATGAAGGATAAGGCTATTTTATGTAATATCGGCCACTTTGACAATGAGATTGATATGGCTTGGTTGAATAAGAACTATGGCCATACTAAAGATGTAATCAAGCCGCAAGTTGATTTGTACAATTTGGATGGAAAAGAAATCATTGTGTTAGCAGAAGGTAGATTAGTGAATCTTGGATGTGCTACAGGCCACCCATCTTTCGTAATGTCCACTTCATTTACTAATCAGACTTTGGCGCAGCTAGAACTTTGGGAAAATTATAAAAATTACGAAGTGGGAGTTTATGTATTGCCTAAGCATTTGGATGAAAAAGTAGCAATGTTACACTTAGCAAAGCTAGGCGTGGAGCTTGATACACTTTCAACTGATCAGGCACAATATATCGGCGTAGAAGTTCAGGGCCCATTCAAGCCAGAGTATTACCGATATTAATTTATCAAATATTGAATTAACGAAGGCCTTGGAGAAATTCAAGGCCTTTTATTTTATTATGGAATTACTAAAAGATTTCGGCCATCCGAAAGGGTTACTTTAGCTGTCACAGTACAAGAGCCGGAGCTCTCATAGTTAATACTATGTATCACAACTCGACTTTGGCCTCGATCAATGGTCCAATTTTCTTTTCCTGCAATGGGAAGGATTTCATTTTGAGAAAAGCAAGCTGCCAATGACTGTCTTGGACTACTGATGTCTATGCTGAAGTTGCGCCCGGTTGAATTAGTACCTGAAATCGATCCTGAAGAACTCAGCCCTATCAGTTTATTACGGAGCTTGGTTATGCTATGATTTAGATTTCCTGAGAAAGTAGTATTCAATTCTTTGTTGGATGTGGTCTCTAGATTGATAAATGTTTCTTTGACCTGATTAAAAGCTATTATTGAAAATTCTCTGGCACCTCTAATTGTATCATTTTGAAAAGTATAGCCCTGATAAGTTAAGGTCCGCGGCAAGGAATTGCTACTAATCAAAGGATATTGTAAAATTAATTTCCCAGTTCGTTTTACTGTTCCGGATTGCTCACAGATAGTAGTAGGATCAAAAGTTAATGTCACTCTTTTTTCTACCGATTCGATCAATATGTTTGGACATCCCGGTAATTCTGCGCTGGGAATTTGTGAATAATCTTCAAAATTCAGTAAGCCAAAATATAGACTTTCGCCCCAGGCTGTTGATACCCCGAAAAGTTGATTGGCCTCCAAACTAAGGTCTGTCTGGAAGTTTTTGTCTTCATCTTCCTCACAACTAAACAAAAGGGTTGGAATGGAAAGGATTAAAATGAGTTTATGAACTGATTTCATTTTCTAACTAGATCATCAAAGGATTAGCGATTCTTCTTTCAAATACCAGACCGAAATTCTTATCTTCGAGACAAACGATAAACCAAAAATTTTATGATACGAGCCGAAGGCATGCTGAAAGAGGGGTCTCTCAAAGGTAAAAATATATTAGTAACAGGAGGCGGAACCGGTCTTGGAAAATCGATGGGGGAATATTTTTTGGAATTAGGGGCGAACTTAGTCATCACTTCCCGAAAAATTGATGTTTTGCAAGAAACAGCCAAAGAAATGATGGCTGCCAAAGGAGGGAAGGTAATTCCTATCGCATGTGATGTGCGTGACATTGATCAAGTAGAGGCGATGTGGAAAGAAGCAAAAGCTGCACTTGGAGAAATCCATGTGGTGTTGAATAATGCTGCTGGAAATTTCATCAGCCCAACAGAGCGCCTTTCAACGAATGCATTTAACACTGTCTTGGACATTGTACTTAAAGGTACTTCTCAAGTGACTTTAACAGCGGGTAAAGATTGGATAAATTCTAAGCAACCTGGCACATTTTTGAATATTGTGACCACTTATGCTTGGACGGGTTCGGGATATGTAGTGCCATCAGCAGCAGCAAAAGCTGGTGTTTTAGCCATGACAAGATCACTTGCAGTAGAGTGGGCTAAGTATGGGATTCGATCCAATGCGATTGCCCCAGGGCCTTTCCCGACGGAAGGAGCTTGGAGCAGATTGCTGCCAGGTGACTTGTTGAAAAAATTCGATCCGGCAAAAAAAGTACCTGTAGGCAGAGTAGGAGAGCATCAGGAGCTGGCGAATATTGCAGCGTACTTAGTGTCTGATTACTCTTCTTATGTAAATGGCGAAGTGGTGACCATCGATGGAGGAGAATGGCTCAAAGGAGCGGGAGAGTTTAACAATCTAGACGCAATACCTCAAGAAATGTGGGACATGATGGAGGCTTCCAGAGGAAAAAAGCAATGAGCCTTGGGCTGATTTGGGGCTATCTAAAATCGAAATGGAAAATCAGAAATTTATAAAAGGAGCTTGGCTCCTTTTTTTATGAAAGTCAATTTACCCGTCTTGGTTAGCTAAGGGTTTTGAACCATAAAACATGCTAAAAATCAAGTTCTTGTTTTATTCTTCTATAGGAATTTTATTTCTAAAGATTTATTCTTTGCGACAGATTCTACAATACTCTTTTTTAGGGATTGATCAAGTCGCTTCGTTTCATCTTTGATTAGATCAATTAATTTTTTGGACTCATCACTTTTAGTTTCAACTTCCAATATTTCTAAAATCCCTAAAATATTTGCGACCCGAGCTCGAAGTGAATGGGATTGTTCAAACGCTAATTCCTTTAAAAAAAGTTGATGCTCTTTCATCCAAGTCTCTTGCTTTTTTTTGTCTGAAATGTCTACGAGACATCCGAGTACTTTCAAAGGAATCCCTTCTTTTGACCATCTGGTTGTTTTCCCAAACCCTAATACCCAAATCATTTCGTTGTTCTTGGAGTACATCCTAAATTCCTTTCGGAATGGAACGTTTCCAGATGTTTTGAAATATTGACCTAGATCCCGTAGTAATTCAGGGAGGTCTTCTGAATGGACATGCTTTTGCAATAGAATTTTATCTCCTTTTTCAAGCTCTTCTTCCGAATAGCCTAGCATTTGCCCAAGCCCTTGACTCAGATTATCAGTTTTGGTATTTAGATCATATTCCCAAAAACCGATTAGCTTATCCTCTAAAAGACTATCTAAAAGTTCTTTTTCACCCAATTTTTGGTCAAAAAAATCTCCCATACCGATATTAAAAGGTTTGAGATTAGGGAGAAGATGACCTATTCCCAAACAGGTTCCGAAGTCCTCACTGATAAAGAAAAATTCCCATTTGGAAGGAACTGTTTCCAATTCAGGATGACTAATTTTTTTCAGTTCAACCACAAAAGACTGATGTGAGTTTTTCCAAGCCTTGATTCGCTGGGTCTCATATTTCGACCAATCTGAGGATAAAAAGCAATCTGCGAAGTATATTGGTTTTTCGTTTCGATCAAAAAGCGTTGGGATTGGCCCTATAGCTGAGTGGGAGGAAATAACTTTGCCCGACTTTTCGATTGTCGCATGCAGAAAATAATCTGATGTGATCGCAAATTCGCTTAAAGCTTCGATAGTTTCTCCATTGATCATAATGCAAATGTACTTAGTTGGTAGTATTTGAAAAAATTAAAAGCATTAAATTTTATTTAAAATACAGAAAAATATATTTGAAATGGGTTTTGATAGAATGAAATTGAACAGAAGTGTCTTTGGTTCGCAGGCGAATAGAGGTAATATACTTGCTACAGAGGAAGCCAAAAGTCTACTGGCTGATTGGGTCACGAATCCCAAGCTAATAGTCCATAAGCAGCAGGTGGGTCATTTAATGCGGATGTTTGCAAAGGCAAGCGGGTATTCGGAATCTGATCAGCACCGATGGTACCTTGCAGGATTACTCCATGATGCAGATTGGGAGAAGTGGCCGGATACCCACTGTAGAAAAATTATAGAGGAGTTAGAATCAAGAAATATCGATCCGGAGATCATCCGTGCAATCGCCTCTCATGGCCCAAAGTACTTCGGAGTAGAGCCAGAAACTGAAATGGATAAGATGCTCTATGCATTTGATGAGCTTAGTGGATTGACTCATGCGTATTCCTTAATGCGACCTGAGGGATATAAAGGAATGGAAGTCAAAGGCGTCAAGAAAAGATTAAAGGATAAAACATTTGCAGCCCAAGTGAGTCGAGAAGATATCGCGGATGCTTGTGAAAGGGCTGGGATTCAACTAGAGGAATTAATCAAATTTGTAATCAATCATCAAATTGATGCCTGATCCTATTCTAAAGCCGCTTTTCATCAGTGGAATTGGTTAACTTTATTCATAACGTTTATTTAAAAAAAACTATGGGCTCTATGGTCAAAAGAATCTGTTTAATGATATCTATGTTAGGTGTAGGTTTTGGAGCCTATTCACAGGAGCAAGTGAAAGATACCACTGCGATCCAAATATTAGACAAAATGAGTAGTGTTTTTGGGGAATTGAAATCTGTCGGCTTCAATACAAAGGTTTCAAAAGATGTGGCTTTTGCGGATAATTTTTTCATCAAAGAATTCTCAAAAAGCGAGGTGAAAATTGCGGGCCCTAATAAGTTTGCGGTAAAAAAACACGGCTTCAAGTTTGAAGATAAATACAGTTACAATGGGGAACAGGTAGCCTATTATTCATTCAAAAATAATATTTACACCGTAGCAGATGCTCCAGATAATCTCATCGAAACTTTCGATTGGTTGTATGAGGAATTTGCAGTGGAAGTGACTGCAGCCGACGTGCTTTACCCTTCTTTCTCAAAGGACATCGTAGAAGATATGGACTACATACAGTTTTTAGGTGTAACTAATCTAAATGGACAGCAAGTTTTTCATATTGGATGCTCTAATGAATCAGTAACTATTCAGCTTTGGATTTCAAATGATATTTATTTTTTACCAGTAAAAACATTAATCACGTATTTAGAGGAGCCTTATGCTCATCAACATGAGGTTGATTTTTCTGATTGGGAGTTTAATCAAGAGTATCCAAATTCTATTTTTGAATTTTCTCCACCTCCTGGCTCACGTCAGATAACTTGGCTTAACCAGAAGTGAAATTTTAAAAATAAATAGCTATGAAACTTTCAAAAATAAAATTGATCGGAGCTTTTTTAGGTGTATTAGCCTTGTTGATATTTCCCGAAATAGCCGAAGCTCAGCGAATGAGAGCTGCCGCTGGAGGAAGGGGCGGCGCTAGGCCTGCTACTGCTCGTCCAGCGCCTTCCAGATCAGCTGCTTCAAGTAGACCATCTACAAGTAAACCTGCAAGTAATAGCGCCAATATTGCTGCTAAGCCTATAAATAGAGTCACTAACTCAAGCTCAAGACCCACAGTAAATGGGGGTTCAAATCGGGTAACTCAGAAATCAACAAATAATAGTAAAGTAAGCTCTATCAAGGATAATAATGTAGGCATCACTACTAATAATAGGGTAGATAACAACATTAATTCTGGAAACAAGAATATTGGGAATAATAACAGAATCAATATTGATAACAGTAAAAACATCAATGTGAACGTAAGAAATACCAATAACCGATCTTATCGTCCTCCATACAGACCTTATCCTCGGCCTCCATACTTTTATGGCGGATTTGGGTTTTCTTGCTTTCGACCATATTATTACCATCCTTATACCCCTTTCTATTGGGGACCAGTTTGGCATCCATGGGGATTTTTCGTTGCAACGCTTGCTGTTACGGCTATTGTAGTTTCGATTGAAAATCAGCAATACAATTACGATAAAGGAGTATTTTATATCCAAGATGGAGATGGATACGTGGTGGTTGAAGCTCCGCAGGGAGCAACTGTGAAAGTCATTCCCAGTGAGGCCAAACAGGTAGAGGTGAGTCCTACAGTCAATAACTATTACTACGGAAATACCTTCTATGAAAAGTCAGATGGAGGCTATACGGTGGTTCCTCCGCCGGCGGGAGCTATTGTGGATGCTTTGCCAGAAGGTGGAGAAGAAGTAAAAGTAGGTGATGAAATTTATGTGAAAATTGGAGATACTTATTATTTACCCGTGCAAGTTGATGGGAAGAATATGTATGAAATAGCACAAGTGGAGCCTGAAAAATAATTTGATAGAAATATACAAAACAAAAAAGGCCTCGATAGAGGCCTTTTTTGTTATTCATCACCAGTTTCTACTTCTGACACCGGTCTGAAATTCCCAGGAGGCAACTGCTCCGCTACTTCATCTTTTTCAAAAGGAAAGACTTCTACAATCGCACTTTCCACTATATCAGGAATTCTAAAACTCACTAGCATATTACTTAGGCTTTCTTGGATTCGGTCGTAGGCATTTTTCACATCCTCGGCAGTTACGATCATGTATTGGGTTACCTTTTTCTCTTTTCCACTGTCTGCATCTGCTACCAAATAACTAATCTTACATTTATACCAGATGTCAGAATCCTCATAGAAAAACACATCTACGATATTGCTTTTAGAAATGCCGGTAACCTGAAAATCTCCTCTGATTTGACTTGCCAGTCGATCGTAAAGAATCGCTTCAGCTTCAGTGAATGAAACTGCATCTACCAGGTACTGCTCTGAAATATTTTTCAGGAGTCCCTCCTCATTTTCCTTTGCGTATTTTACTTTGCACAAAAACCAAGTTCTCATATTCTTCTATTTAGCGAATCGAAGGTAAAATTTTCTAAGGGAAGCACAAGAAGAATTCTAGACAAAGAATCGGGTACACTAACCCTATAATCGCTAATGTGCTGTAAATCAGTCTAAATTTCTTGCCTATTAATTATTTATGGTCTGGAGAAATGAAGGACTGAAATAGAGTATGGCGGTATCCTAGAAAAACTGTAAATTATCCAAAAAACTAATTTATGTGGGATAAAATCTGGTTCAGCTTTCCTATTCAACTGTTCCTGCTTCACCTTCGCAAAAATCTCTCATTACTCTTAATTTGGGTGGCCCTACTGGTGGTCATTCTTGAAGGTGTAGGGGTCATGCTTGGTATTCCTTTTTTATTTTTAGATCCTGAATATCTTAATGAGGTTTCATGGATAAGCTTTTTCTTGATGGGAATAGGGTTTGCGATGTTTACAATGGGTTTCCACATGTCTACCTACATCATGGACGGAGGGAAATTTCCCTTTTTAGCAATAGTTAGCAAACCTTTTATTCACTATTGCCTAAATAACTCGATCATCCCGCTTGTCTTTTACTTGATCTATATTTATAGGTTTATCAGTTTCCAACTGGAAAATGACCTTCCGAATGACTGGGAAGTTTTAAATTATTTTCTTGGCTTTTCTGCGGGTAGTATCATTTCGTATGCGGTGATTTTCGGTTATTTCTCCTTGACCAATAAGGACTTCTTTATTCTATTTGCAGGTAATTTGGATCGGCGGCTCCGAAAAGTAAGATTGACTAGAGCTAATGTGATTAGCCAGCATAAGGAACTTAAAAACCAGAGTACTAAAGTTCTTTATTTTATCAATTTGAGATTGGGTTGGGAAGAGGTCAGGCCAGATATTTCCAGATTTGAAAGTGCAAAACTACTTCGAGTCTTTGATCAAAATCATCTCAATCTTTTTCTGATTCAGGTATTCCTAATTTTAGTAATTCTCTTTTTGGGGTTCTTTAAAGAGTATCCGGTGCTTCAGCTCCCTGCAGCAATGAGTGTCACTTTGCTTTTGGCAATTCTAGTGATGATAGCAGGAGCAGTGAGTTTTTGGTTGAGAAGGTGGGCTACGGTTGCCGTTGTTATTTTTGTTTTGTTAATTAATTATTTCTCCAATTTCAATTTTCTAAATCGTCCTCACGAAGCTTTTGGGATGAATTATAATGTGCCTCCAGTGGCTTACACTCTTAATCACCTCGATTCTCTCCTTCATCAGGATACAGTCGCCAAAGACAAGAGTCAAATTATTCAAATTTTAGAAAATTGGAAGGCAAAGTTTCCTCTCGAGACAAAACCAAAATTGGTAATCATGGCTTCCAGTGGTGGTGGTCAGCGCGCGGCTTTGTGGACGGTGAAAGTCATGCAGAGTATCTACGAAATTAATTCTGGAGAGATTTTGAAACATACAGAGCTCCTGACGGGAGCTTCGGGTGGAGTATTAGGAGCAGCTTTTTTTAGAGAGATATATCTTCGATCTTTAAAAGATCCAGCAGTCAATCCTGTAGACGAAAAGTATCTGAATCAAATCTCTGCTGATAATCTCAATCCGATTATTTTTAGCCTTTTGGTCAATGACCTATTGATACGAAATCAATATTATGAATATGGCGGTCGATCCTACTTAAAAGATCGGGGTTACGCTTTCGAAAATCAACTTAATATCAATACAGAAGGTATTCTGGATAAGCCATTAATTGCCTACAAGATTCCTGAATCAAAAGGCGAAATCCCACTACTCCCAGTTACTGCTTTAATCACTAATGACGGGAGGAAACTGGTCATCTCACCACAATCGATGTCCTTTTTTGGAACTTCAGTACTAGGGAAAACTGGGGTTGCAGAGAAAAAACAAACAGTGGATTTTCTTCGATTTTTTGCTGCTCATGACGCTGAAAATCTCCGATTTTTAACGGCTTTGCGGATGAGTTCGACTTTCCCTTTCATTACCCCAAATATCCAGCTTCCTTCCGAACCCATTATGGAGACAATGGATACGGGGCTTTCGGATAATTTTGGGATTCAGGATGGTTTGAGATTTTTATATGTCTTCCAAAAATGGATTACAGAAAACACTTCTGGTGTCGTCATGATCACGATTCGTGATTCCGAGAAATCAGTTGAAATCCAACCAACTCTGCCTCCAAAGATTTTTCAAAGAGTATTTACTCCGTTCAAGAACATTTATGCCAATTGGGATAATATCCAGACGATCCAGAATGAGGTTCTATTCAGTTATATGACTGAATCAATGCCCTTTTCTTTAGAAAAAATAGAATTTGAATATGCTCCTGAGAAGGTGCAGATAGAAGAATTGACAGAAAGCCAGCAAAATATGCAGCGGGCTTCTCTCAATTGGCGCTTGACAGCAAGAGAAAAGAAGTCCATCTTGAGTAGTATGGCTACTTCTTCGAATCGAATGGCAATTGCAAGGTTGAAAGAGCTTTTTGGGGCTCAAGTCCTGAATGATTCTATTCCCCAGTAATCAATATGAGAATCCCCATTTCTTATAAATGAAATGCATCAACCAAGCTGGTCCAATCATCAGAAATTGGACATCTTTCAAAAAAGAAGGCTTTTTCCCTTCAATTTTATGACCATAAAATTGAATAATCCAAGCTATGATAAAGACTCCTAAGCTAATCCCCCATAGGTAGCCCGGAAAAGTCAAGTCTAGAAAATTTGCCAGTGCAAGACAAAGGGCAGAAAAGAAAAGCATTCCTAAGGTCAATGGACCGGAAAGTGAAACATAATACATCAAGACCAAAACTAGGACTAGGGTCGCCCAATTAGCGAAGTTTTCAAGAAATGGAAATAATTCTGGGAGCGGGCCAACAGGAATACTGAATATCAAACCGACTACACTAAAAAAAATTGCAGGGACACAAAACCAGTGAATCAGCTTATTAGTGGCATTTTGATGACTTTGTCCATATTCATCGAGGAGACTGTCTATTTTTCTCATGGTATTTTGGGATTATATCAATTAGATTTATGAAAATACTAAAACTAGTCTTAAATCTATTTAATTGAGAAGGAATGTTAAGTTATTGGGAAACAAAACACTTTTTTGATTATGATCTCATCGTGGTGGGTTCGGGCTTTGTAGGTCTCTCTACTGCGATTCATTTTAAGAAGAAGAATCCGAAAGCAACTGTGCTTATACTCGAACGTGGTATATTTCCGACAGGCGCAAGTACTAAAAATGCGGGTTTCGCTTGCTTTGGAAGTTTGACCGAGATTTTGGATGATTTCTGGCAGATGACTCAGGAAGAAGTAGTCAAACTTGTCGAGCGAAGATATCAAGGCATAAGCTCGATTCGGAACAAATTTGGAGATAAAGCTTTAGGGTATCGCCATTCCTTTGGGTATGAACTGTTGGATAAGCAACAAACCTCGGCTTTGGAACAAATGTCTGATATCAACAAATTATTGAAACCGATTTTTAAGAAAAATGTATTCTCCCAAGTCAAAAAGAAGGAAAATTTTGGCTTTTCAGATTCTATTCAATCCGTGGTAAAAAATGGGTTTGAGGGTGAATTAGATCCAGGTAAATATATGAATGAACTTTGGGAATTAGCCCAAAAGTCGGGTATCCGTATTTTGACTGGCGTATCAGTAGTGGAAATCAATAAAGATGATGGGATCGTAATAGCTGAAGATGCAGCTGGCGAAGGAGTTTTTGAGTTTAAAGCTAATCAAGTGGCAATCTGTACCAATGCCTTCACACAAAAACTATGGAAAGAATCTGAAATTGAACCTGGACGTGGTTTGATCTTATTGAGTGAACCACTTGATTTTAAAATTCCTTGGAAAGGGAGTTTTCACTTGGACAAAGGTTATGTCTACTTCAGAGAAGTGGATGGGAGACTCCTGCTGGGAGGCGCAAGAAATATGGATAAGAGCGAAGAGAATAGTATTAATTTCTCAGTCAACCCAAAGATCAAATCCCATTTACAGCAATTGGCAACAAATGTAATTTTCCCCGGAAAGGAGATCAATTGGGAAACCGAGTGGACTGGAATTATGGCATTTGGAAATAAAAAATCGCCTTTAATACAAGAAGTAGGTAAAAAAGCCGCGGCAGCTGTTAGACTTGGAGGTATGGGAGTAGCCATAGGTTGGCAGGTAGGTAAGGAGTTGGCTTCACTTTTATCCTCGGACTAATTGGTAATTTTTGTTTAGATTCACGATTAAAATCACCTAAACACGATTAATGCAAGGATTAACACGTACGCCAAAGGTTTTAGATGCTCTTATACCACTAGTTTTTTTAATTGTATTATTAATATTAAACATCAAGGTATTTGGAACTGACGGGCTTTCCGGTTCCAACCAAATTGTATTAATTCTTTCTTCTGCTGTGGCAGCCATCGTGGCGATTTTCCGACTTGGCTATCATTGGGAAACTCTCCAAGACGGAATGGTAAAGAGCATCAGTTCTGCCATGTCAAGCATCTTGATTTTATTTTTGATTGGTGCATTAGCCGGAACTTGGATGATCAGTGGGATCGTCCCAGCGATGATTTATTATGGGCTTCAGGTCCTGAATCCAACTATATTTCTATTTGCAGCTTGTTTTGTAAGTGGTATAGTCTCCATCTCTACAGGAAGTAGCTGGACTACCGTGGCTACTGTTGGAGTAGCTTTGCTTGGCATTGGTAAAGCACTAGGGTTTGAGGAAGGCATCATTGCCGGTGCTATCATATCAGGAGCCTATTTTGGGGACAAAATGTCTCCGCTTTCGGATACGACTAATTTGGCTCCAGCGATGGCGGGTACAGACTTGTTTACTCACATTCGCTACATGGCAAAGACAACTATTCCCTCGATCACAATTACGATGATCTTGTTTATAATAATTGGATTCAATTACGAGACTAGTGGAAGTGTCGATGATGTCAAATCAATTTCAAATGTGATTTTGGAGAAATTCAATATCACAGGATGGGTATTTATTGTTCCGGCAGTAGTACTCGTGCTAATTGTAAGAAAGGTTCCTGCTATTCCCGCATTGCTTGCAGGGACTTTACTAGGAGGTGTATTTGCCTTAATTTTTCAACCTGATATTATTCGTCTGATTGCAGGGGAGGGTGGCTCATTTAGCTACCAAGCATTCAAGGCAGTGATGATGTCTTTATACGGTGAAGTGAGTGTTGTGACTTCCAATGATATTGTAAACGAACTCTTAGTGACTCGTGGAATGTCAGGAATGCTAAATACCATTTGGTTAATTATCTGTGCAATGGTCTTTGGTGGGATTATGGAAGTTAGCGGAATGCTTCAGGTTCTGGCGCAGGCTGTTATTAGTAAGGTTCATAGCGTTGGGTCGCTGATCGCCTCTACAGCAGCCACTTGCGTGTTCTTCAATGTCACTACCTCAGATCAATATTTGGCCATCTTGGTGCCGGGAAGAATGTATGCGGATGTCTATAGAAAGCGAGGGCTAAAGCCTGAAAACTTAAGTCGTACGCTAGAAGATTCTGGGACAGTCACTTCGGTACTTGTACCTTGGAATACTTGTGGGGCAACTCAAGCTTCAGTATTGGGTGTGGCCACATTGGTCTATGCACCGTTTTGTTTTTTTAATATTATTAGTCCTATTATGACGATCCTTTTTGGTTATTTGAAAATTGGAATTCGGTATTATGAGGAGGGTGAATTAGAAGATGAATTATGATTCCATTAAAAATTTCAAAAGAAGAAATCAATGAACTTGCCTTAGGCCAGTTTGAAGGGGAGATTTTCTTAATCGAAGACTTAGATGATGTAGCCGAAGTGGCTGATTTCTTGTCTCAACATCGTATTATAGGATTTGACACTGAGACGAAGCCCGCTTTCAAAAAAGGGGTGACCAATCAGGTTTCTTTACTTCAATTGTCAACTTCAGCTCAGGCTTTCTTATTCCGAACTCATAAAACTGGTTTTCCGGATTTGATTCGCAACGTCCTAGAAAAAGAGCACATCATCAAAGTGGGAGCTGCCGTGCATGATGATATCAAAGGACTTGCAAAACTTACCGACTCTTTCCACCCAAATTCATTTTTTGATTTGAATGATGAGTTGAAAAAGGTTGGTTTCGAAAATGTAGGAGTTCGGAATCTCTGTGGTATGGTATTGAACATGCGGATTTCAAAATCTGAGCAAGTATCTAATTGGGAAGCAGTAAATCTTACTCAAAAGCAACAACGCTATGCAGCAACTGACGCTTGGGCTTGCCTAGAGATTTATAAGAAATTGAAAACAGAGGGTTATTTGGATTCGCTTTTTTAGTCTAAAATAGTAAGGGGTAAAATATCTTGTAAAGAGTCTCTAATTTGATTCTCTAGTCCAAGTCTCACCTCTAGAATCATCTTACAGTCCAGACTCATCTCTTGGCTCAAAATAATGAGATCGAATGTCTTTACTAGTTTCATAACTTCATTCAAGTCTGCATAAGGGAAATGGATCTTAATCTTCGAAGTGATCAATTGCTCGACAATTTTATTTTCTTCAATAGCCAAAGCTGCAGAAGTTTTATAGGCGTTGATCAATCCACTGATTCCAAGCTTTGTCCCACCAAAATATCTAACCACCACTATAAGGATATTGGTTAATTGATGTGACCTGATTTGACCTAAGATCGGGTCACCTGCACTATGATTGGGTTCACCATCATCATTCGCACGATAATTCATTCCATCGGTCCCTAGATTCCAAGCATAGCAATGATGTCTAGCGTCAAAGTGTTTCTTGCGCAAATCTTTCAAGTGACTTTTGATTTCCTCCTCATCAATTACCGGGAAGGAATAATAGAAAAATTTACTGCTCCGATCTTTAAAAAGCCCCGTACTTTCATTAGCGAAGGTTAAAAAAGTGTCTTCAGAATGTGAATCGGGGCTATTGGAACTACTCATTGGAAAAATTAAGTCTAAGTCGAAGTTAGAAAATTAACTTTTATTTAACCTTTATTCCTTTGATTTGTCTTAATTTTAAAGTGCACAAAATCCAAAATGGAAAAATCAATCATCCTCCAATCTCCCTATTTACTTGAACTTCCCGGTGAGAAAAGCGATAGTGGATCTTTGAACTTTTGGGAAAATATGACGCTTTTCCCGCAGGGAATTCAGCGTTGTTTTTGGATTACCAAAGTTGATGGAGAAACCAATCGAGGTAATCATGCGCATTGGCAGGAATCGCAGGTCTTGGTTGCTTTAAATGGAAATGCCGTAGTAACCGTTGAATCTGCAGCTGGAGAAATCTTTACCTTTACCTTAAACTCTCCTGCTTTGGGCCTATTTATTCCTCCATTACACTGGGTGAGCGTAAGTTTTTCTGCGGAAACAGTGCTCCTTGGAATGTCTGATTTAGAATTTTCAGAAGAAGATTATATAAGAGATAAGCAATACTTTGAAAGCCTTAAAGAACGATATTCCTGATTCCTTGAGGTTTCAAGCCTTCGAATCTGTCCAACTCGCTAAAGATTATTTTTTGGCAAATATTCCTGTGAGCGGATTACAATATTTGCACTTTGAAGATCAGAAAAAGGGGAAAGTCAAAATCTGGATTACTGTAGCGATTACCCCAGATCAACATGCAGTTTCCCTTCCCAATTCGCCTTTTGGAGGTTTTTGGTGCGAAAAAGGCTTGAACTCTACAGCTTTGGAGACATTTATAGAATTGGTCACTGGACACTTGAAAGCCAAAGGGGTCAAAAGCTTGACCATTGTGCAGGCTCCCAAAAATTACGAGTCTAATTCTGATTTAGTAAATTATCTTTTATTCAAACTAGGTTGGAATCTAAAGAATGTACTCAGCCATCAGTTTTATTCAGGTTCAAAAAAAATAGAAAAATACCTTCTGGCTGAGGGTCCAAGAACTCGCAAAAAGTTGAAAGCTTCTGGTTTGACGACAAGTCATCATTCAATCTCCAACTTTGATTTTCTTAAAAAGATCAAAGCTTGGAATAGTCAAAAAGGTTATAAATCTTCAATTAATGAAGACTACTTGGTTCAGCAGGTTTCCAGCTATCCAGAGCGTTATTTTCTACTCAAATTAGAGAGAGGGGATCAGGTCCTAGGCTTCGTTTTGGCAGTTTTATTAACTTCAAATTCCATATATTATTTTCTTTCTGGACTAGATCCTAGTAAGGAAAGTAAGGGGGGAGGAGATTTTCTGCTTTTCGAACTTTTTTTACTTGCTAAGGAACAGAAAGTTGATTTTATTGATTTAGGATCATCAGATGTGGGAGATCGTGCAAATCATAGCCTTATGTTTTTCAAAGCAAGATTTTCAAATGATATCTCCAATAAAATGAGCTGGAGAAAGGAATTTTAAAATGAAGATCGCAGATCGAGTTACGATTATTTGTATTGCCTTCAACCATGAAAAATGGATTGAAGAGACGCTTGAAAGTGTTAAGTTTCAGGATTATTATTCCAAAGAGCTCATTATCATCGATAATGGAAGTACGGATCAAACTCCTGAAATCATCCGACGCTGGGTAAGTCAACGATCCGGAAATATGTCTGTTCAGACAATTTTTATGGAAAAGGAAATGCCTTATTGTGGGCTTTTCAATCAATCTCTAGGTACGCTTTCTAGTCAGTACGTGATTGATTTGTCGGGGGATGACGTACTTTATCCCGATCATTTATCACTTTCTATTGATCTGTTGCGGAAAGCTCCATATGCAGCCTTCGTATATTCTGACGCCTATATTTTAACTACAGATGGAGAAGTTAAAACTTTTTACAAGCGCAATTCTTCTGGTGACTTAGACGAGGAGATTTTACAGGGTGAACTCTATGAGACACTCATTGAGCATAACTACATTTGCTCTCCTACCATAGTATTCAATACAAAAATTTTAGAAAAGGAGGGAGGTTATGATTCTGGCTTATATTATGAGGATTTTGATATCCAATTGAGGCTTGCAAGAAAACACCCAGTCGTATTTTCAGATCATATTGGTGTCTTGAAGCGTCAGCACGTCAAGTCATTGTCATCTGGACAATATCAACGATATAAGTCCAAGATGCTTCCGAGTACATTGGCTGTTTGTGAAAAGGTCAAAGCCATGAATATTCATCCTGAGGAAGATAAGGCATTAGGAAAGAGAATTCTCTATGAATTAAAGCATGCACTTTGGTCAGCTAATTTCGAACCTGCTGAAGGCTTTGTTAAGTTGGGGGAAGAAATTGGTCTGAAGGGAATTACGTTTGCTATTTATAAATTTTGGCTCAAAAAACGTTTTGACTTTTCTTGGCTTTACCTTCAAATCACCTAATCAACCGACCACTACTTCGATGAAAGTTGGATCGGAAAAATAAGTTTTTCCGATTCGTTGAATATCTTCTGCAGTAAATCGCTTAAGGAATTTTAGCTTTTCTTCAAAAAAGTCAAAGTTCATTCCAGAGAAATGAACTGCCTTAAACTGGTCAAGTAAGTCGAAGGATGAACTAAATCCAGCAAGCATTTTACCGATTAAATAATTTCTAACTACTTCGATTTCGTCTTCTCCGACAGTATTCTCTACTAGACCTGAAATTTCTTTGTAGATCTCTCTCAAGCATTCCTGATAATGTGCCTTTTGGACATCGGCGCTAATGACCCAATAATTGAAGTCACCAATCTCTGCCAAGCCACTGCTAATCCCATAGGTATGACCTTTGTCTTCTCTAATGTTTTTGATCAATCTGGACCCAAAATAGCCCCCAAGAATGGTGTTGAAAACAGACAAGGGGATATAATCAGGATGAGTCTTAGGGATCGACCAATAGCCTATTCGAATACTGCTTTGAACTGCAGATTCTCTGAACTCCTGCTCGCCAGGTCCACTTGATATTTCTTGTAAACTAGTGATCGCTTGATGGGCTCTATTTGGGAGTGATTCAAGTGCTTCGACTAATTCATCTAACTCCATAGGATTCAAATCCCCGGTGACAAAAATCTCTAAATCTTCCCAGAGGTGTTTTTGATAATAGGAGCGAAGCATATCTACTGTAATCAAAGAGACTTCCTCTTCTGTAGCTTCAAATCCGAAAGGATGAGCTACTCCAAAAAGACTTTTTCGCAACAATTGATTGGCTCGTGAGGAAGTCTTTTCATTAGAAAGCCTGATGTTCAATTTGCGCTGGGACTTTCGTTTTTCGAGTACTTGCTCTGGGAAAGTAGCTTTGGTAAGCAAAGAACAAAAAGTAGGTAGAACCTTAAAAACATGTTTTTTGGTCGAATATAAACCTAAACCCTCTCTTGAATAGGAAGAAAATGGATTCAATTCAGCCGCATGAAAATCAAAAAAATCTGCTATTTCTTCACCAGACTTTTCAGTCGTCCCCTCTTGAAGCATCTGTAATGTGAAAGATGGGACAAGCGAATGATTTAGTGGTAATGAAGTTCGATTACTTTTCGATACTAGTTCTATCTTAATAGCATCGATTCCCGGAGTCTCTGCATAATAAAGAACGGCTCCATTTTTCAGGTTTTTCTTTACAGGGCTTATAATTTCAAAATCATCCGGAATCTTAAATTCAGGAGCTTTTGAGCGGTCTAAGGACATTACTGATTCGGGATAGTGTATAAAAGCGAGAACCTTAAAGTCTCCGCTAGTGGGTGGTTTTGGGTCTGTGGGACTAGGTAAGAAAAGTCAAACCCTAGTTTAGTAAGGTCGAATCCAACGCCCATGGTGAAATATCTTCTGCCACCTTTATTTGGGTTTTCATAAAAATATCCAGTTCGCAAGGCAAACTTATCATTGTATGTATATTCTACGCCAAATGAGATCATGACTTCCTGCATTTCTTCCGAGAATCCTCCCGGAGCATCACCAAAAGAACCAAACATACCTGAGATTAATGGTCGATTAGGGTCCTTTCCGGATTCGATCACCAAATTACCATTATCATCCGTCTCTAGCGAACCATCTTCGTTAGTTGCATAGATAGGAGGACTAGGTACAAGCAATTTGTTGAAATCTAGTGCGAAAGTAATGGTGCTAGCTGGATCTATGTCTAAGGAATAAGCTGTCCCAATTCTAAAATTAGTAGGAATATAATCTAGGTCTGAAGCTGAATTATAAGTGATTTTTGGACCAATATTGGATATACTTAATCCCAAGGAAAAATTACCTTCTTTAGATCCGGAAAAAATTGGCTTGGTATAGTAAAGACCAACATCTGTACCAACGCTTATTCCTGGTCTGCTTTCAGATCCTCCAACTGAAGAAATATTCCCAGAAAGATTGGAATGGATAAAGCGTGCTGAGATTCCTAATCCCAATGTAGAAGTCAATTTTCTGGAATAGGTGCCACCAATAGCAATGTCTCTAGGATTAAATTGTCCTAATTCATTTCCGAACTCGTCAGTCAATTGAATATCTCCCATATTAAAATATCTCAGATCGAAACCAAATGCCGAAACCTCATCTATTTTGAAGAATCCAGTCAGATAACTCAGGGACATGTCGTTCACTAATTTCCCTAGCCATGGAGAATAAGAAAGTGAGAATCCCATTTGGTCATCAATGAAAGCGAGTTTCCCTGAATTCCAATGAGCCGAACTTGCATCAGGAGAAGTGGCAACACCAACGTCACCCATTGCAGAATGTCGTGAATCAGGTGCGAAATTAAGGAAAGGCACAGCAGTTGTTATCACACGTCGATCAGGATCCTGACCGGAGATGATTACACTATTTTGTGCATAGGTAGGTAAGGTAGCCAGGGTAAATACTGTAAGAAGTAGGGTTATCCTATTAAGAATGGCTATTTTTTTCATTTAATAACGATTTTTCCGCTTATTGAATCAGATGAATAGTCTAATTCTGATTGGAGTGTTAACATGTAAATATAAGTTCCTTTTGCTGGATATTTGGTTTGATTTTGAGAAAAAATCCAAGACAAATCCTTTAGTACAGCCTCAGCCTTGACTAAACGTTGGTTTTCTTCAAATAGTATTTTACCGTCTGCTTGATATATTATAAGGCTAAGTATAATGTTTTCCCCGGGTCGGTTATGCTCGGTTTGGAACTTACTTTCATTGCTAGTGGGGTTAGGATACGTTTTATGATTGATGATTTGCAAGGTGCTGCTTCCTTCTACTAAGATTTCTTGAACCAACTCACTTCCATTCCCAATCGTATCCCAAGCTTTAATCCGAATCGTATTTTTTCCTTCCTTCAGGCCCTTAATTTCCACTTTTGCGACTCCCTCTTGGAATGTATTATTTGAAGCAAGATAAAAAGTACTAATAACCTGTTCCTCACCGTCATTTACTTGAATTCGCATAGATTCTAATGGGTTCAGATTGGAGCTGTTTATCCCACTTTCATCTTTAAACTTTGCGACTAACGGAACAACTGTTGCAGAGAATGTCAGTTGATTTTCATCAGAATTACCAAATATTGCGCTGATTTCGGGGCCATTTTGATCACTACTTGGGCCGGATAAAGCTCCTCCGATGATTGAAATAAAATTACCGAAAGCTTCGGTATTATCTTCTGAATGTTTTCCTATTACCCGCAGATTCCCAGATCCAAAATCTAACTTTGTGTTTTTTGGGACAATTAGTTCACCTTTGATCAGACCGGAACTGATTGATCCACTTCCTCGGAAAAGAGAGATAGACTCTTCTTCAAATTCAGTAGGGAAACTTTCATCACCCAAAGTTTTAACTACTTGTGGTTTATCAAGAAGTTCGATTTCATAAGTTCCAGAGAATTCTGTAGCTAAACGATTTTCACCCAAATCCACGACCTCTGCCTCGAAAGAAACTCTTTGAAAAGCTTTCAGTGTGTCTAATTGGGAAGCAGACTCTAAGTCTTTAAGCGCTATGATTTTTATTTTAAATTCTGGTCTAGCCAATCTCATACTAGGATCAGCCAATAAGCTAAAGTTTCGATTTAAAGATCCATTCATACTCCCATTCTTAGTTTTTTTGAAAATGGTACCGAGGTCTTGAAACTTTCCATTTTCTTCTTGAAAAACCGTTTCAATGAACGCTTCATTCAAAGAGAAATTCACACTGCTAAAAACGGGTCTTCCTGTTGTAAGTAATCCGATCGCTCCTTTATTCGGCACTATCAAAAGTTCCTCCGCTGCCGACCTCAAGAACGGACTATCGTGCCTGCCAAATTCGCAAGTAGCGGTAACCCAAAGTGCTAATTGTTCCTGCTTTGCCCAATTTTGAATATCGGACACGAGAAAAATCTCCTCAGCTGTGAGTGTCGTTTCGTTGCCGTGACCAACATAGTTCACGAATAAAGTGCCCCGGTCTAATTGCTCCTCAAGTGCTTTCTTCGCTTCTGGCGAGGATTGGCGAGTGCCATTTTTTTCTTGCTCAAATCGATCGAGATAGAGTTTTTCAAGTTTGAGCTCAGGGTTTTGAGCCAGCAATGTAGCTGCATGGGCCTCCGTATCTCGGAGGTGGATGTTATTGTCTGCATCATCTGCTAGTAGGGTGATAGTTTTTTTCCAATCACCAGGTTTTTGATTTAGCTCGTAGTCAATTATTTTATTGATGACTATCGAAGCTTCTGATCCATTAATTACAGGCAGTCTTCCAACTCCGATTTTCATATGCTCATCGCCTTCTCGACTCTCTTCCCAGACCCCATTTCCCCATTCCAATAAAGCGAAATAATCATCCGAACTGAAGGTGCTTAGTGGGTTTAAGCTGTTTCTAGAGGTGTATATAGGTACTAAATTTGGCCTGCCTCCAAGTTTTTCTTTATAGTCAAAGGTTCCTTTTCCTAAGATCAAGACATTTTTCAATTCCCCGCCCTGCTGGTAATGCCACGCGATAAAATTCCGGATGGCATTCAAGTCTGGATTGCCGTAACCAAATGAATCGTAAATCTCATTGAGATATCCTATTTCGGCAAAAACGCCGATACTCAACTTATGCAGTAGAAGTTTCTCAGCTGAGCTCTTCAAAACTGCAGGCGCAATAATAAGTAACTCTGGCCAAGGTCCTTGACTCCTGAGATTTTGAGAAGTAGGCGTTAAGGTTTTAATTTCAACTGATTGATTCGGGTCAAAAACTACCAGTTTTTGAACATTAGCTCCATTTCCATTGGTCAAATCAAATTCTTTGGGGTTAAAGAAATCACTCAACTCCCAAATTTTTTGTCCAGTTTTTGTCGAAATAGAGATTAAATTTTTCTGAGGGATTAAGTAGGTTCCAGAGAATAAATCCAGACTAGAGTAAGGAACTCCAATTCCAAGATAGTTGAAATAGCCCGAGGCGTTTGGATCAGTGGATGAAAAAGAGAATCGAAGTCGGTCGATCCTATTTCCATTCGGTTGAAAATCAAGATTGATACTCACTTCTCGACCTTTAATAGCATAAGTACTATTCAGAATCGGATCAATTTGCTGTGATGTGATTACTTGACTTTCTGTTCCTAACGTTATAGAAGCTGGTGCCAAAGAGCTTGCCATGAGAATGCCTGAAACTTCCCAGGGTGCGTTTATTGAGTTTTGAAGCGGGAAACCATATCCTCTGGTGATTCCTGGAGCCAAGGACTTTGAATACCACGTCCGACCTGAGCTCAAGAGATTATTTTCTTCTTCCTTGAGCCAGTTCCATTGGTAGAGAATACTTGAATTCTGAATAGTGGCGATTCCTTTTAAAGTACTTATCCGCTTTGGGTTTTGATTTTTAGATACCAAAAAACTTAATGAGTCTGAGAATAGATTCGGACTGTACTGAATTTCACCTTCTGAATCATAACTGGAGCTGTAGGGGTCACTCAGATAAAAAAATAATTTCCCATTTACTTCTTGAGCTGCTATTTCCTGAAGTTCCAGATTTGCACTGTTCAGTTTTTGAGGAAGTACTCCAGGATAGCCAAAAATAGAAACCTCGGAAATGGAAGATGCACCAACTTCTTTGGCTTGGCTATCTGTAAGGTGATAAATGCCTCCTTTTGCGATTTTGAATTTATAATACGGTTGCTGAGCCTTTGCTGAAAAAAGCAAAAGGAAAAAAGTAAATATTAATAGTAGTTTTATTCCAATACCGGTCATTGCCGCTTTGTTCTATTCTCTAATACTGATAGACCTATGTACGCTATTATGATCCAAGGGATTCCCGCAAGGCCAAGAAATGGAATAAGTAACGCCCCCATTCCCAAGAGTGCGTACCTAAATACATTTGGTTTGAATGAAAAGGTTTTAAATTTCAGCGCTATTAAGGGGATTTCCAAAACCAATAAAATTGCCATTACCCAGGCAACGATCACTAAAATAAAAGGAATGTTGAGCCAAACTCCGATTTGAGGAACCGAAATAGCTAGATAAGGTAAAGTGCTAATAAATAGTGCATTTGCAGGTGTAGGTAATCCAATGAACTGATCACTTTGGCGGGTATCCAAATTGAATTTTGCCAATCGATAAGCCGATAGTAAAGGCACTATCAACGTGAAATATGGGAGCCACTCCCAGCCGGATTGCACCTCCGCCATTTTGAAAAGAATAAATCCAGGCAAAACTCCAAAGGAAACTAAGTCAGCGAGGGAATCCAATTGTTTCCCTATTTCGCTGGAAACTTTTAAAATTCTTGCAGCAAAACCATCGAAAAAGTCAAAAACTGCACTGATTAAAATAAAATAAGCGCCGGACAAGATGTCTCCTTGCAAAACCCAAATTATCCCAATTATCCCTGAGAATAGATTGAGGAGGGTAAATCCATTTGGGATAGTTGATTTGATTTTCACGATACAGCTGATTTTCCTACAAATGGGTTGGAGGCTTTCTCAAAAGCAACGGTCGTAGATGGTCCATGACCTGGAAAAAGCACTGTTTCATCAGGTAGAGTAAGCAATTCAGATTTTATTTTTTTTAATAAAAGCTGATGATTGCCCCCTGGTAAGTCAGTTCGACCTATACTTCCTCGAAATATGGTATCTCCAACAATTGCCTGATTACTAGGCTTATGATAAAAAACCAGATGCCCAGGCGCATGCCCGGGAACAAATAGAATTTCAAGCGATTCTTTTCCCACTTTTAGCTTTTCGCCTTCTTTTAGAAAATAATCTGCTTCAGTACTTTGATAGTTTTTAAAGCCATAATTGGGACCATAGACTTCGACGGACTTCAAAACAGAGATCTCATTATGATGAATTCCCAAAGGCAAACTGAAAGTTTTTTTCGCCCAAAAATTTCCCAAAACATGATCTACATGACAGTGGGTATTGATCAATTGGGTGACCTTTAGTTTTTTTTCTGTAATAAAATCAAGGAGATCTAGTTGCTCCTCTATCTCGTAGCATCCAGGATCGATCAATGTGGCGTCGCCAGACTCATCATAAATTAGGTAGGTGTTTTCCTGAAAAGGATTAAATGTAAAAGACTTAATGTAAAGCATGGTAATTGTCGGCTGTAATCGAGCAAAATAAAGAATTATACCTTTAATTTGGACTATGAAAATTGATTTTTTACTAATAGGAGGAGGTATTGCCGGGCTTTCGCTGGGGTATAGGCTTAAGAAAGCGGGGAAAACCGTCCGGATTTTTGATCTCCCGAATGAAAATCAATCCAGCCGAGTTGCCGCAGGTTTATTTAATCCCATTACTGGGCGAAAGATGGTTAAAACTTGGAAAGCAGATCAGCTTTTCCCAGAAATCCTCCCATTCTATCAGGAACTGGAGCAACTCACTGGCAAGAATTTTCTGAATATTCAGAAAATTTACCGTCCCTTTTTATCTATTGAAGAGCAAAATGAGTGGATGGGTCATAGTGCTGACCCCGCATTTACGCCTTATTTGGACGAAATTTATAATAAAAGTCAGTCTCAATCACTTTATGATAGTTTTGGGGGAGTGATGCTGAAGAATTCAGGTTGGCTTCAAATCCCAAAATTCTTAGATGCTATGAGTGAGCTGCTTCGAGAAGAGTTGATTTTCGATCATTTTGAGGAAGATAAATTATCAAAAGGAGCCGAACAATGGCGCTATAATAAACTTGAATCTGATGTTTTGATTTACTGCAATGGTTTGGGTGCGATGAATTCAACTTTCTTTAAATTTTTGCCGTTTGCTCCAGTCAAAGGTGAGATTTTAGAAGTGGAACAGAAATTTAATCCAGATTACATCGTTAACCGAGGAGTTTTCAGAGTAGGACTTGGGCCTAATCTTCATCGAGTCGGGTCGACTTACAGCAAACATGATTTGGATGAGGGACCAACGGAATCAGCGAAGGAGGAAATACTTAATCGACTTAAAGTCCTTGTAAATGAGTCAATTATAAGTATTAAAAGTCATAAGACAGGGATAAGGCCAGCAACTCGCGACAGAAAGCCTTTCTTAGGTAAACATCCAATGGAGAAGAACGTTTACATATTTAATGGTTTTGGAGCTAAAGGTGTTTCTCTTGTGCCATATTTTAGTAAATTAATGACGGGGTATTTGTTGGGAAATACGCCCATTGAAAGTGAAGTGGACATAGCACGTTATTTTAATTATATTTAAAAGCAACTTCTAGTACAACGAATGCGATATCACCTGTTTCGATTGATTGTTTTTACCGGCTTATGTTTAAGTTCTTTTTTCGCGAACGCGCAGTTTGACCAAGATCGGTATGGTAAAAATAGACTTCAACACAAGCAATTTGAATGGTATTTCTACACTTCAAATAACTTCGAAGTCTATTATTATGATCGGGGTGGGGCAAATGCGAAATTGGCTATCGAATATCTGGAGTCAGAATTTGATCGATTGACGCAGATGATTGGCTACGTAGCCTACACCAAGCCAAGAATATACATTTACAATTCTCCTGAAGAGTTGCTTCAAAGCAATCTGGGCTTAAATAAAGAACAGTTCAACGAGGAAGGACAGACTAACTTTAATCGATTGATAGCGGAAGTGTCCTACAAAGGTCAAATGGATCGATTCAAAGATGATTTGATCTATGCTACTTCTAAAGTCATCATTGAAGAGATGCTCTATGGATCATCGGTTGCAGACGCTTTCCAGTCTAACTTGATGAATTCCTTTCCAGAATGGTATGTGGACGGAATAGCACTTTACTTGGCAAAAGGCTGGAGTATGGAAATGGATGATTACATCCGTCATTTTTTTCAAGATGAAGAAAAGCCTAAAATCCTGAAATTGAAGGAAAGAGAGGCCGCTTTAGTCGGTCAATCTGTTTGGAACTATGTAGCTGAGAAGTATGGAAGAAGATATATTTCAAGTATTCTTAATCTTTCCCGAATCAATCGAAACGAAGAAAACAGCATTGCAAATACCGTCGGTTTAAATTATAAAACCTTCACGGATGATTGGAAGAATTATTATTTGGCAATCAACGCTCAGGTTAAAAATTCATTTAAAGATATAGATCGTAATGCGGCAGTAGCTGAGACTTCACCTCGGGTTATCGGAGCCATTAATGATGTAAAATTCAGCCCTGACGGACTGAATGTTGCCTATGTGTTAAATAATGGAGGGAAATATAAAGTACAGGTGCGAGAGGTTTCAAGTGGAGATGAACGAACCATTTTCGCTGGAGGAACAGTATTAGAAGATCAGAATCCAAACTTCTTAGCTCCAATTATCGCTTGGAAAGACTCGGCAAATATTGCAATCGCATCTTTTCGAAGAGGCACAACTACACTTCGCCTTAGGTCCATTGATGGTTCAAGTCAGGATAAAATTTTTCTAAGAAATATCACTCAAATTCTAAGCTTGGACTTTAACAGTACGGGGAAGAATATGGCGATTTCAGCCATTTCAAATGGTAAATCTGATATTTTCACATTGAACATAAGAGGACAAGGTAAGCGGTTGACAAATGATCAGTTTGATGATTTGTCACCTATGTTTTTGAATGATTCCACCATCATTTATTCTTCCAATTTTAAAGAGCTCCCTGACTCCTTAGCCGAGAAACAGATTGATCTGAAGGATTATCCGGAGTATTTCAACCTCTATATGTCGCAGGTGACAGACACAATAATCACTCAACAGCTGACTAATGCCAACAGTAAAAATCTTGGCGCTCGACGAGTAAATCCTAATATCATAGTTTATATGAGCGATTTAAGCGGGATAAATAATTTGATGCGATTGAATATCGGGAACCAGGTTTCAAATCAAATATCTGCATTCAGCAAAAGTATTGAGGCTTTTGATGTGAATAGTCGAATGAATAAGATTGCGTACGCAGTAAGGGATGGAAGAGAAAGCTTTTTAATCGTAGAAGGATTTTCAAATTCAGATCAATTCACACCAAGTATCCCGAGAATACAACTGGCACAGGCTAAAAGTCTAAATGAAAGACTAGCGGCAAGAAGACTTATAGAAGAGCGGGAATCTAGAGAAAAGGTAGTAGAAGCGGTGCCTATGCCTACGGCACTTGAAAAGCCTATTGCAGCCATAGATACCACTTCCAAAAACACTTCCTCTTCTATTGATCTAAAACGTTTGAGTTTTGAATCTAAGAAAGGAATAGATACTGACAATTACACGTTCGATTCGCTGCCTAATCCAACTTTACAACGTGAGAATAGTAGCATTGGGAGTACTAATAAAGTAAACCTCTTAGAGACGTTTAGAAAGCAAAGCCTGCAAAAGAGAATTTCAGGTCCTAGGCCAATGGATGAGCAGTTTTTCATCAATCATGTCAATACTCGATTTGTTGTAGATCCCCTTCGAGGTTTTGGAATTAACCTGACAGGAAAAATTACAGATTTACTTGATAATCATTCCTTTCATGGGGGAGTGATGATTGCATCGGATTTTAGATCTGGAGGTGATTTATTCTTCGAATATGAATATTTGAAAAGTCGTGTTGACTTCAAAGGAAGATATGATCGTAGAACGATTCGTGTCATTGAACCAGATATTACTGACCAAAAATATGTACTTACTAAAGTTGAAGCCAGTTTCTCTTATCCACTAAATCCAAATGCCAAAGTTTCGATTGCTCCTTTTCTTGCGAAAACCCAATATTTTAATTTGAATCCTGATTCTTTAATCTTAAGTAACCTTCCCGAGCAGAATAGACTGGATGTGAATTACATTGGAGGAAGAGCAGAATTAGTTTTTGATCGCACCGAGCAACTTGGACTATACACACAAGCAGGGTTCAAGGGCAAAATTGGATATGCTAATTACGCGGCGTTGGGTAATTCTGGCAGATCATTCAGCAACTTCTATGCAGATCTTAGAAATTACCAACGAATTCATAAAAACATCATTTTTGCATCTCGATTATATGTTGGGTCTTTTATGGGGAATAATCCACAAACCTATTTGGTGGGTGGTATGGATAATTGGCTATTTAATGATTTTTATAGACCGCCTGCAAATCGTCCTGAATCATCACCGGTTCGAAACCCGACTGGAGTTGAAAATTCCAATATTCTATTTGCAGACTTCGTAGATCTTAGGGGATATAACTATGATGAGATTAGAGGGAGGAATGTGATTACCTTTACTTCAGAACTTAGAATCCCATTATTTTCTTACCTGACCAGAGGAAATATTACTTCTAATTTTATCAGAAACTTCCAATTGGTGGGATTCTATGATGTAGGATCAGCTTGGAATGATTTTGCGCCTTGGGAAAAGATCAATGATCAAAATACTGAAGTAATCAACACCGAAGGATCTCCATTTACCATCGTTTTAAATAATTTCAATAACCCATGGCTTCAGAGTTATGGTGCTGGGTTGCGGACAGTTTTGTTGAATTACTACGTGAAATTTGACGTTGCCAGACCAATGAGAAATTATGAGACAGAAGATTTGAAGTTCTATGTAACTTTAGGCTTCAATTTCTAAATCAAATTATGATCAAATCTATGACCGGCTACGGAAATGCCGGATTTGAAAATGACCAACTGATAATTCAGGTTGAAGTCAGATCTCTTAATTCAAAATTTTTAGACCTTTCTATTCGAAGTCCAAGGCAGTTTTCGGACAAAGAACTTGAGATAAGAACCCTAGCACAGTCTATCCTAGATCGCGGAAAAGTTAGTATTTCAGTTGATTTTTCTACCAAAGGAGCCAGTGATATTCCAGTCTCGATCAATGATTCGCTATTCAAGCTTTTCTACGCAAAGTATAAAGAACTTGCTGACTCGGTCAATGATTCGAATGAAGATATCTTTAAGTTAGCCCTTCAATCTCCAAATGTAATTTCACAAATTTCCTCAGAGGACAAAGAGAATGAACAGGATTGGATTGAAGTGAAAAATGTGATTACACAAGCGCTAAGAAAATGTGATTCATTTAGGCAAGATGAAGGGAATTCGCTATTTGAAAAATTGATAGGCAATATCAATACGATTACTTCAGGATTGGACCAGATAAAATCACAAGAAGGAAAGAGGAAGGATAAGATTAAAGATAAAATCCGGAATCATTTCAATGAGTGGCTGGACGAAACTTCATTTGATGCCAATCGATTCGAGCAAGAGTTGATTTATTATTTTGAGAAATTAGACATCACCGAAGAATTAGTAAGGCTTGACACCCATTTGAAGTACTTTTCAAAATCTCTCAATGAGGAGACTATGCAAGGAAAGAAATTGGGTTTCATCAGCCAGGAGATTGGTCGAGAGATCAATACTATTGGTTCCAAAGCTAACGATGCTGAAATGCAAAAGCATGTAATTCTGATGAAAGACGAATTGGAAAAAATAAAGGAGCAAGCCCTGAATGTGCTTTAATTAGTCAAGCTTTGTCTTACGAATTACTTTTCCAGCAGGTACTGCTAGATAGTCACCATTCTTCACGACAATTTCTCCATTAATGATCACAAATTTGATCCCTAATGGATATTGATGTGGGTCTGTGAAGGTGGATTGATCCGATATCTGGTCCGCACTGAATAAAGTAATGTCAGCAATAGCTCCTTCCTTTATAATCCCTCGATTAGTTAATCCCAATCGCTTAGCGGACAGTCCAGTCATTTTATGGATAGCTTCGCTAAGCGTTAGTACTTTTTTGTCCCTGACATAATATCCAAGTACTCTCGGGAAAGTACCATAAGCTCTTGGATGTGGGTGTCCGTCTCCGGGTTGAGAAAGTCTTCCATCTGAGCCGATCATAGTCATAGGATGCTTCATGATTCGCTCCACATCAGACTCGTCCATGGCATGATAGATTGTTCCTGTTCCTCCATTGAGTTGAGCTTGTATTACTAGTTCGGCCCCATTTTCTATAGTAGGTTCCTTACCTTCTCTGATAACCCAATCATTGAGCGTTTTTCCTTCTAAACTTGGATCCCACTCTACTCTAGAAAATTGAATTCTATTGAGATCCTTTCCACCACGGTCATTTAGAATATTAAAAATTATTCCTTTTTTAATACTGTCTTTTAGTGCTGGGTTTTCTACCCGAGTAGCAAATTCACCATTTTCCAGAGCCCAGCTGGGAATCAAAACGCTTATCCCTGTATGACTTGCAGTGTATGGATATTGATCCATCATAATATCTAACCCTATGGCTCTAGCAGAATCTACCATTGCTAAAGTTCTGGAACTTGCTCCCCACATTTTTATTCCGATTGCTTTATGATGCGTCAGGACTACGGGGATCTGCGCTTGCCTTGAAATCGAAATAGCCTCCTGAACAGCTTCTATAAGTCCCAAACCTTCTTCTCGTAAATGCGAAGTATAAATCCCTCCACTTTGGGCAGCGATAGCTGATAGCGCAATTACCTCATCAATTTTGGCAAAAGTCCCCGGTAAATATTTCAATCCAGTTGAAATTCCGAATGCCCCCTCATCCATTGCTTGCTTTACATAGCTCTTCATCAATTCTAATTCTTGAGGATTGGGTTGCCTGTCTTCTAGCCCCATCACTTCTTTCCGAATGGTATTATGGCCAATTAGGTAAGCGACATTTACACCCAAACCAAAATTGTCAAGAGTATCTAAATAGCTGCCGAGTGGCCATGGGCTACCTCCGTCTGGACCGCCTAAAGCCAGTGTAACACCTTGACGAACGAGACTTTCAGCTAAAGGCATCTCCATAATGGGTTCTAAATGCGTGTGCATGTCGATAAACCCAGGGGAAACCACAAAACCTTTAGCATCTATCGTTTCTTTGGCGATTGAATTCGATAGATCGCCAATTGAAATAATTCGATCAGCTTTGATTCCTAAATCTCCTTGAAAAGGTTCAGAACCCGTTCCATCATAAATTGTCCCATTTATAATCAAAATATCAAATTCAGGTTCTTTTGAAGTACATTGGATCAAAAGAAAGAGGGATAGGATTGCTAGAAATGGTGATTTATACATGGATATTTATGATTTGAGGCCACACCAATTTAGCATAAAAAAAAGGAAGCTTTTACTTAGAGGTAAAAGCTTCCAATGGAAATATTTAAGAGTGGTTTTAATCTAATCTAAATCGAATAGGCATCGTCATCCGCGATCTCACCGGTCGATCCATACTTATCCCAGGATTCCAGTTTGGGGAGTTTTCGATTGCATTTTTAGCAATTTCATCACAGCCGCCGCCAATACCTCTAAGCACCTCAACATTCTGGATGGATCCGTCAGTATTGACTACAAAGCGGACTATCACCGTTCCTTCGATACTTATCCTTCTGGCTTGACTAGGATAGGTTAGATTTTCTTTAAGATACCGATACCAAGCTTCCATCCCTCCTTTGAATGATGCCTGTTTTTCGACAAAATCTTTTATTTCATCGGGATTATCTATAGTAGGCGGTTCTGTTAACTCAATCGCTGGAAGTGGTGTATTTATAGGCGCATCAATATCAATGATCATTTCAATCTTATCGATTTTTTCATCATTCGGTTTTAGAATGATTTCTGGTGCTTGTTCAGGTGGGGGTGGTGGGGCTTGAATGGTAATTGGAATCTCCGGCATATCCCAAATCTCTGATGAAGAACTGAAATCTTTCAGTTGAAAGTCATCGTAAGCTTTCCATTCGAAAGCCACTAACAGGGCAGAAATACTAACTACCAAACCAAGATTTGTGAAAGTAGAAGACCATTTTTTTAGGTCAGAGCGTGGGTTTTTCTTTAATTCCATGAGTATTTTATTTAGGTTGACAAATAATACTCACAGAAATTAATCACTTGGTATGCAGTTTACAAATCTGCTAACTAAATTTAACTAGTTTAAAAGTTGTTAAAATCAAGTCATAAAAAAACCCCGAAAATTTCGGGGTTTATATTTTAGCTTAGTTTGAATCTAATTGGTAATCTCATTCGAGTCCGAACTGGTCTGCCTCGTTGTTTACCAGGCTCCCACTTAGGAGCATCACTTACAACTTTAACTGCTTCTTCGTCGCATCCACCTCCAATGCCTCTCAGTACTTCAACATCTTGTATAGAGCCATCGGTATTCACTACGAATACCACGATAACTGTTCCTTCGATACCCATTCTTCGGGCTTGAGTTGGATATTTTAAGTTTTTGGAAAGGTAAGCGTTCCAACCAGACATTCCTCCTGGAGGGTTAGGCTGAGTTTCTACTACGTCAAAAATTTGATCTGCTTTCTCCACTACTGGAGCTTCTTTGATCACAATTTCTTTAATTACTGTAGTTTCTTTAACGTCAACGTCAAAGTTCACTTCAATTTTATCTTCAATTTCTACTTCATCAGGAATCTCCTCGATGATGGGTTGCTCCACGGGAGGAGGAGGAGGTGGTGGTGGCTGCTCGGTAATAGGAATATCTAGCAATTCTTCGAAATTATCAGTCACTTGTCCTAGGTCCTTAAGCGAACCATCATCGTATGACTTCCACTCGAAGGCAGCAAGAGTAGCGGCTACAGCTACAGCTAAACCCAAATTCAGGAACATTCCTGTTTTCGTGGTTAGATCAGCGCTGGGAGTCTTTTTTGCTTCCATGATGGATTTGGTTTATACTGGTTAAAATTTTTCTAGTTCAGATTAACAATTGTAATAATTATAACGGATTAATCCAAGTGGATTAGGGTAATCGGAATCTTAAAATATCCTAATAAACCTAAAATTCCACCTATTTCATTGACAATCATGTCCATAAAATCGAATGTCCGAAAGGGGATAAATCGCTGTGCATACTCTAATACAATACCAGCAGCTAGGCCAAAGAGAATGAAATTCAAAATCAATCTATTTTTCCCTTTAGGCAGCTCAGATTTTTTGATTCCGACTCCACACCAAAGAAAGCTCAACCCTGCAAAACAAATAAGGTGAATAAACTTGTCTTGTAAATCAAAATAGTTCGCATCTGGGAATTTATCGCCCGGGGTAAGCATCGCGAACGAAATGATTATCAGCCAGCTTAAGGCTAATATTAATCTCGGCATCCTACTTAATTCCCTACTAGCTCCGCGTACTCTTCAGCTGTAAGTAAATCAGAAGGCAAATCACCCGAGATTCTTATTTTAATCATCCAACCTTCCCCGTAAGGAGATTCATTGACTAATTCTGGATTTGCTTCTAATTCTGAATTCAACTCAAGAATTTCACCAGTCAATGGCATGAAAAGATCAGATACCGTTTTCACGGCCTCAACTGTTCCAAAAACCTCACCCGTCTCTATAGATTCACCAATGGTCTCTACTTCTACATAAACGATGTCACCTAATTCGCCAGCAGCAAATTCTGTAATTCCGATAGTAGCAACATCACCATCAATTTTAACCCATTCGTGGTCCTTGGTGTACTTTAATTCTTGAGGAAAATTCATTTTTATCTGTTTATATAAGGATCCAAAAATAGCAGGAATATGATAAGTTTAAAATCTATTGGGATAAATTAAATCGTAATTGTCCACCAAATGCTGTGGATGCTCTTTTGAATGCGGTCGTGATTCGAGGATCATTGATAGTTCTGTCAAAATAGAAGGTTAAGTTCAGATTTTGGTTGATCAAATAACTAACTGTCGGCCGGATTTGGATACTTAGATTTCCATTTGTAACTGTACTTTGTTCTTCAATTTTTCGCTGTATAGTTCGGGTATCTACCACTTTCGTGTCCATTCTAAACTGCAAATCATTCTTCAACACGGTTTGTCTTCCTTGGATTTTAATTGGTATTTTCATTCCAGCTTTGATGAAGCCGATGTTAATTCCAAAATCATTGCTTCGCTGCTCGGTTACTTGAGAATTGGAAAAGTTCAATCCCAAATTCCGCTCTTTGTTGAAGTTCACAGCAATATTCAATCTGTTTTTTGTTAATAGGTCCAATCCTATCAAAGGAGCAAAGCGCTCAGAAAGCACCACTTGATTTAAAACGTAGATTGGGATAAACTGCCCTGATTCGTTTAATTCTGAGGGCGCAGGGATGTTCTGCAAAGTATTGAAAAGCTCTAAGCCATTTTGGTACTGCAAGGAATTCGAGAAATTGCTTACATCATAAGTGGAGGTATAAGCATGTGTGATATTGATACTTGTAAAAATATCGCTCAGACCTTTTACTCTTGAAAGTCCCCGATAATCTAATCTCCAATTAGGTAAAGGGGTTCGAGGGAAAGGATTAAGGTTGAAACTGCTAGCATCTTTTCCTCGATAAGCCGCTAAAAAAGATGGGATCAAAACATCTTGACCATTTACAGAAAATTCCCCACCTGAATTGCCTTCCAACCTCGACTTTATTATTGCTCGGTTATTTTCAAAATCTGTAAAAAGTGGGGAGATATTATCGAAATCATCCCTACTGAAAGTTGTCCCCAGCATAATCGTTGTAATACTGTAAGAGCCGATTCTGTTAGGGCTGATGGAAAGGTAATCGCCTGGATTATCGAATGAATTTCTGAATATTTCACGGTATTCCCCAGATTCTCGCTTGGTCGCATTCAGTGTGATTTTGAAGTCTTGAAAGGGCTCGACCATACTTCCAAATCTCATGTTTATCACTTTGTTTTGCAGAAAAGGTTGCGTCAATTCTGGACTCGGGGCCATGATTCCCATACTGGCAAAATCATTTCTTATGGTAGGGTCTTGACTGCCAAATAAGAATGCTAAACCTGGATTTCCAAAAAGTCGATCCATCCCTAGAAGCCCAGTATTTGGCTGGTAACCAGGTAGGAATGTGCCCTCTACTTTCCCCACAGTAAAGGTGAATTCCTTAATCATCATCAAGGTTTTGAGGAGTTTATTGGTAAAAGGTGATCCAATAGTATCTTCTGCTGTCAAGGTATTCCTGCCTGGGATGCTCGGTCGCTTTGGTGCATTCAGAGCAGCTAATTTTTTGTTTTTGTTGTAGAGCTTGACTAAATCGAACTTGCCTTGAAGACTTTGATCTCGAGTGTTTTGAATGGTATTACCTAAGGTGTCTCGCTGACCAATCGCTCCTGTCAACCAAGTGTAAGTCGTACCGTATCGATAATCTGCTTTAATCCAATCTGTCAATGGGGACTTATCAAAAGGGATGGTATAGTTCAAATTGACATTGTGATTGTAATTGGTTTTTCTGCCGAATCGCCAGAAGTTCGTTCGAACGGAATCAGCTTTTTCTTGGCTATCCAAATCTCCTTGTGGCTCATCTATCACGGCTAGGACGCTTCCGCTGTAATCTACTCGAAGATTCTTTGTCAGATCCCAATTCACCGTATAGAATCGATTCATGAAGAAGCTCTTTTGGAAAAGTGGATCAACCCCACCTGTTCCCAATTGATCATTTCGATATTGAGAGCGAAGGAATCTTCGATCAACGTCTATTCTTGCCAAGACTAAAGTAGGAGAAAGGTTAAGATTGAAATCTTTGATTAAGCGGAGATTTGGAGAATTCAAAAATTCTGAATTTTTAAAAGGCTCGATCAAGAGTGGCTTTGGTTCGAAGCTGTAAGTAATATTTCCTCTGTAGGTTTTGAAATTGTAAGCCTGAATCTGAGCATTCGTCTGCGTCACAGTACCAAAAGAATAGGATAGAGACAAATTACTGATATCATAAAATCTATTTTTCGCTTCAGGATTGGCCTTTATTTTCCGAACATTGTTGAAGCTGAAATTTTTTCGTTTCAATTGGTCTAAAGCGATCCCTCGATATGCTTCACGTTGTTGATTCGTTTCAAATTTCTGTAGTGCCACCTCAAACGGAACATCCGGATTTAACGGATCATATTGCGGTCTTGTCGATGAATTTTCAATACTGAAATAGAATGGAATACTGACTCCTAATCCTTCTGGAAGTAATTTATGGATATCCACATTAGTCGAAATATCATATTGAGTTGTGGCTGTACGACTTCGTTGTGAAAGTCGAGTTTCTAAGCCTCCAAATCCGATTGAATTGTGTCTAATTGACGCAGAAACTACAGCAACATCAGCAATTTTAGCATTAATCAACGCATTTGCCGCCCAGCCATTTGACTTGGTAAACCCAGTAACTCGTAATTCATTTGCCCAAATACAGATACTTCTACTTCCTCCTCCATTGAGCCCTGGATTACGTACCCCAATCATAGTAGCCTGAGATTGGGAGAGTTCTGGTCGGCCCACTACAGTAACTTTGTACTGTCGAATAGTTTGAGAAAATGGAAGGTTGAGCGGAACTCTTGTATTATCTCGTTCCACTTTTACACCAACAATCTCTTGAATAGCAATATCAATTTCATTCTCAAGTGGCCAAATAAGGCTAGGGTCTCTAGTTCCTTTCGGAGTAATCGTAAGTGGAACCTCGATCTCATAATAATTGTCAGTGAAGTCGGTTCCTAGCCTTAAGAAGGCTGTAATCTCACCGTCAATTGCATCTTCACTATCTGCATGTAAGAACATTTTGATTCGCTCAAACTGAACCAAATCAAGAGTTACATTCTTGAAAACTGCTCTGGCATCTCTGGCCTGCAGATCTTCCACACATACTCTGAGCGACTGCTCATTCAATCGTCGCTCCACTGTTGAGGTATTATCTCGATCCCGGATGATTCCCGGAGGAAGAACATAAGGACTTTGGGTCGCACTTCCTTGGCTGTTTTCTTCAATTCCTACGACATCAACTGTGACATTGGAATTATCAGGTTCCGGAATCTCAAAGAAACCTCGCTCAAAAAGTGATTCTTGGAATACTCGCCACTGACTACCTACCATACGGAAGTTTGCCATACGCATCACCACAGGCTGCTCAAAATCCGTGAGGTATGTCCTGATCCAACGAATGGATTTGAATCCGTTGATGCTTCCCTGTACTCGGTCAGGCTGGCGAACTGGAATTCGTATGAGATACCAATCCACATTTTCACCGGCCTCGTTGTGAGTGACTTTATCTACGATGTAGTTTCGTCCAACTTGTAACTGCCCAGGTCGAAGGTCTAATTCATACTCGTAGTAGTTTTCCAGTTCATTGACTGTGTTATCGGTATTCAGATCTTCGTTGTCTGGCAGGTTAGACCCCGAAGGAGTATAGGGAAGGTTTTGATTTGCGGTTACTGGGGTATTTCGCTCTTGGCCATTGAATTTCTTATATCTCTCCAGGATTTTGACATTGTTCGCATCAAAATTTTCATCCAAATAGTATTGGAAAAAGTCTGCTGACACATCCTGCTCGATGCTACTTCTAGCTTGTGCAGAGACGCTGAGTCGATCGAGGAACCTGGTTCTGAAGAAAGCTGGCTCGTCTTCATTTTTTAATCCGTCCAAACCGACATCTTGGTTGACTCGAGAGATTTCAGAATTATCAAAAGCTGGTAATAAGAATTGCTCTCTGGTGATTCTTCCCCATTCATTGGTCCCTGTTTCGGTAGGATCACCATCGGCTGGAAGACCATTTTCGAATGAATGTCTTCCATCTTTCATAACATCTTCAGAGATGTCTCCAAGGTTGATCAGTAATTTGCCACCAGTGGTGTTGTTCTGATTGAAAACTCCATCAAGTACTTTTCCATTTTCTCCTTGGATAAATGGATCCAATAACCAGAATTCAATGTAATCGATGTTCGTGCGGTCAAAATCCACTTCAGTGGTGATCGCTCGGGTAATCGCTCCAAAATTTCTTCTTGGGTTAGGCAATTGTCCACTTTGAGTCAAATTGGGATTGTAATTATACATTCCTCGTTCACTAGGAAAGAAAGCAAACTCAAAAAGTGGTTCATTAACTATAAAATTTTCCCTATCCTGCCTTTGAAAAATTTCTTGAGGAAGGACACTTCTTACGTAGTGATTTCTACGATCTTCCCGAGTAATATTAGCTGGGACACCTGGTCCATTTTCTCGATAGAAAATATTATCAATATTATACCAAGCTACTCGTGCGCGGCGATAGGCTGCACCAAGATTATCTTCAGTTTGGTTACTTAAGTCAAATCGGTTATCATCCGTTTGTGGCGTAGATCCAAGTTTCCAGTTTTGATTTGCGGCTCCACCTAAATTAAATGGTGTAACAGCGGCCTCAAAATCGTCGATATAAGAGGCCTGATCTCCGCTCACCTGATTAGAAGTACCCGGAATCAAATGTGCAAACTCCCCACTAAACTGAACCATCGAAGTCTCTTTCGTATCGGTAAAAGGGAGTGCGTCAGCCAATTTGGTCAGCCATCGGGATTCATTACTGTAGTTGGCATCGAGTCCCCAAATGCTATTTCGTAAGGTCTCACTTCCAGTGGCAATTCGGGTGACATTTGGACGCTCATTCAAATAAAGGAAAGTACCTCCTAAGTTAAATTTATCACTAAACATGTAATCGAGTCGAGTCCCTAATAAGCTTCGCGTCTGGAAGGAAACTAAATCGGCTTTCTCAAAGCTTACATTAATTTGCTTTCCGGACTGTAAGATCGCATCATTGATGATTACTAATCGACCTGTGTTATAATCGACCGTAAAGTCTACTCCTTCGGTAAGAGGAATGTTTCCCGCTTGGACAATTACAGATCCGGGAGAAATATTTAAGCCGGGGAGTTGAATTTCACTGGCTGAGCCTGCCGTAAGTCTCCCCTTCAGAAAGTACTTGTTAAGTCTAGTGACTAATTCTGCATCGGCTTGGGTAGTATTGTAAAGTGTGTCGTAGACATACTTATCCTTCAATACGACGTCGGCCGGATTAAATTTCTTTGCCAGGTTGGATCCAAATGGTTCAAGAACAGGGAATACTAAGAGTCCCCGATTGGAAAGAATTGTTAAGCCTTCGACGAAGTCAAAATTCCCATCGGGGGCGGGATCATTTTGCGGATTTAGATTATCCAGCCCAGTAAGTCGTATCAAAGGAATGTCTTTGACATTTTGGCCTTCGAGTAAGGATGGGTTGTCTAATCCTGTGCGGTCATCTCGATAGATTACCTGAAGCTGGAAGCCTTCTCTTAAAATCTGGTTTGCATTAAGTGAATAGATGTTTTTCATCATCAGATCCCAAGTAGGAGTCCTAGTGTTTATTCTTGCAGGACGAAGAAGTTTTAAGAAAATCAATTCATCTTCTGCGCGAGCTTGATAATCTTCCGTTAATTCACCGACTTTATAGACTTGGCCATTATAAGTGTATTCGTAGGAAACAGCTAGAACCTCATCATTTTGGAGTCTTCGGAAAAGCGAAACATAGCCAAGTTGAGGGTTGAAAAAGTATTCAGAAGGATCGAGTTTTCTTGAGCCATTAATCTGCTCGAAGTCAACTCCTTTACGTAAACTTAAAGTTGATTCAATTGATCTTGCTCCAGTATCAAAAGGTCTAAAAGTAGGATTGTTCGAAATGGATCCATACAGATTGTTGGCGTTATTTCCCGCTGGGGAACTTGGAATCCCACTTCCTACTGCTGGATTTGAGGGGTTGAATAGCACTCTTCCTTCCCCTAAGTCAATAAACGCAGCAAAATTCCGTAGGGTCTCCGTGTTAGTTGCACGGTTCATGATGTAAACTTCGATTCGAGTGACATTGACACCAGAAAGTACTTGTGGAAGTCCTCTTAACCATTTTTCGTAATTGTCTCTAAAAAAGTGAGAAAGGAAAAAATGGCGATTCTCATCATATCGTGATGCTTGGATATCGAAAGTTCTGCCTTGACCATTTGCGTCAATAGTCAAATTGTCCCTCCTGCCTCGTTGAGTAGAGGCGACAGCAGTCATGCTTAGCTTTCCAAATTGAAGCTGTGTTTTTACGCCAAATAGGTTTTGAGCACCTTGGATCAATCGGTTTTGAACCGGCATGCTCACATTTCCGATTTCAATGGATTTGACAATATCTTCTTCAAATCCATTGAATTCTACCTTCAGCTGATTTTGAAAATCAAAGGAATTATTGGAGTCGAAGTTTGCACCTATTTTCACCTTTTCACCTAGCGTCCCATTCACTGCCATCTGAATCTGTTGGTTGAAATTGAATCCACCATTTTGCTGCTGACGGATGGGAAGTGTAGGATTATCCACACGCCTGAAAATTGCTCCAAAATCGAGATTCACATAACCGGAAGGAATTATATTAATCTCTGAGCCCCCAAATAATCGATCAAAAGATGGACTTACGGTCAACGGCGGAATAAGACCTCGTCCCTCTACGGCACTTTCTCCATCACCACCTCTAGCTCGACTTCTCCAATAATCCTGTCGAACTTTATATTCTTGAATTTTTGAAAACTCTTCAAAATCGTACTCTTGTTCATTTCCAATTCGTGTTGAATCCAATTGATCTACAATATTGTATCTAAGCGTAGAATCGATTAAAACTTGAATGGATTGATCAACAGGTGAAGGTTTATAAAAAGGGATACTTGAAGTATAAAAAGGATTACGCTGAGGGAATAGAGGATTCGTCCTCATATTTTGCCATAGCAAATATGAGGGTGAAATTCTTCTGAGATTCAATGAATCAATCCGAGACTGAGCGCTGTCAGGACTGGTCTGTTGAGCCTCGGAAGTGGTAAAGGTGAGGAAGAGGCCCAAAAGGATGAAACTTTGAGGCCAACCCACTAAAAACCTTCGCCTGCAAAAAGTCAGTATCTTCCGAAAGTTCAATACAGCTTGATATTATGGTGTCTTTAAAGATGCTTTAATTAAATCTTCTAACGAAATTTCCCCAACGGTTTTTTTGAGAACAGCAGCTATATTTTTCTCAGCTGCAGCCTTTGGGAATCCTAGCGTAATTAAGGCTTGTAACGCTTCTTCCCGTGTTTTATTACTTGATTTCAAAAATCCTAGTGGAGTAGTGCTCCCATCATTTCCAGCTTTCCCAACCTTATCCTTCAATTCTAGAATTATCCGTTGGGCTGTTTTAGTGCCAATTCCTTTGACATGCTGAATGGTTCCTACATCTCCAGAAAGAATGGCATGCTCTATTTCCTCAGTACTCAAAGAGGATAAAATCATCAAACCTGTATTTGGGCCTACTCCATTGATTCCAATTAAAAGTAAAAAAAGACGCTTTTCATCTTCTTCTTTAAAGCCATAAAGTGTATGCGCATCTTCTTTGATATGCAAAAAAGTGAGGAGCCTAATTTGCTCCTCATCTTTTATTTTACTGTAAGTTTGAAGGGAAATTTTGACTTGGTAGCCAATTCCCCCCACATCAATAATTACATATGTCGGGTCTTTTATGACTAGTTTCCCACTTAGGTATGCGATCATAGCTTAGATATTCGTTTGAGCATCTACCACAGCTATTGCCACCATATTGACGATTTCTCGGATTGAACTTCCAAGTTGTAAAATATGAACTGGCTTATTCATACCCAACAAAATCGGTCCAATTGCTTCTGCATTTCCAAGTTCTGCTAAGAGTTTGTACGCGATATTTCCAGAACTTAAATCTGGGAAGATTAATGTGTTAGCTTTTTTGTTAAGCAATTTTGAGAAAGGATACATCTCTCGTTGGATTTCCTCATTGATTGCCACATTTGCTTGCATCTCTCCTTCAATAATCAAGTCGGGGAATCTCTCTTTAGCCATTGCAGTGGCTTTCGCCATTTTGGAAGGAATATTCCCTTCTGCGGAGCCAAAGTTTGAGTAAGATAAAACCGCGATTTTAGGTTCCATATTAAAGAACCTGACCGCGTCAGCTGTCAATCCAATGATATCTACCAACTCTTCGGCAGTAGGGTCAAGATTTACCGTAGCATCAGCAAAGAAGAAAGGCCCCTTAGCTGTATTCATAATGTACATTCCTGCCACACGCTTAGCGCCAGGTTTTACCCCGATAGCATGTAGCGAAGGAAGTATAGTCTTGGGATAATCTTTGGTAAGGCCAGAAATAAATGCATCTGCTGTCCCAGTCTCTACCATTAAAGCTCCGAAGTAATTTCGTTGAGTTACTAATCGGCTAGCCTCAGAACTGGTCATTCCTTTTCGCTGTCTTTTCTTGAAAAGAATGTCCGCAAAATTCTTGAGCATTCCTTTTTCTTCCATTGGATCAATGATGGTAACCCCATTAAGATCCAAGGAATTGTCTTCGATCAACGCGAGAATTTTCTCACGATTTCCAAGTAAAATTGGATTTCCGATTTTTTCATCACGAATGATTTGAGCTGCTTTTAAGATTTTTCGGTTATCAGCCTCAGCAAAAACTACCCGCTTTGGATCTTTTTTAGCTCTAGCGATCACCACAGACATCAATCGCTGATCGATACCGATTCGCTCTTGAAGCTCTAGCTCGTATGCATCCCAATCTTTAATCGGGAATTTTGCCACACCTGAATCCATAGCAGCTTTTGCTACTGCAGGTGCAATGGTTGTGATGAGCCTTGGGTCTAGTGGTTTTGGAATTAAATACATTCTTCCAAAACCTAATTTGCTTTCACCATACGCCTTGTTCACAATATCGGGAACTGGCTCTTTTGCAAGTTTTGCAATTGCTTGAGCTGCTGCCAACTTCATTTCCTCATTGATTGAAGTCGCTCTCACGTCAAGGGCACCTCTGAAAATATAAGGGAAGCCAAGCACGTTATTCACCTGGTTTGGATGATCTGATCGGCCTGTAGCCATAATCAAGTCTTCTCGAGCTGCAATTGCTAAGTCATAAGGGATCTCCGGGTCAGGATTTGCTAAGGCAAAAACTATCGGATTTGGCCCCATTAACTTGATTTGATCCTGAGACACAATATTTCCGGCAGAAAGTCCTAAAAATACATCTGCACCTTCTAATGCATCAGAAAGGGTGTGGATGTCTCTAGCTGTAGAAAATTCTTTTTTGATATAATCTAAGTCGGGACGATCATTTCTGATTGCACCTTCTTTATCACACATGACTAAATTTTCACGCTTGACCCCAAGTGACATATAAAATCGGGTGCAAGAAACGGCCGATGCTCCTGCTCCATTTACTACTAATTTTATTTTTGAGATATCCTTTTCGACGATTTCCAATGCGTTGAGCAAAGCAGCTCCTGAGATAATCGCGGTACCATGCTGATCATCATGCATGACAGGGATTTTCATTTCCTTTTTTAAGGCTGTTTCGATTTCGAAACATTCTGGGGCTTTGATATCCTCTAAGTTGATTCCACCAAAAGTAGGTTCTAGAGATTTGATGATCTGGATAAGCTTTTTGGGATCTTTTTCATTGATCTCAATATCAAATACATCAATTCCTGCAAACTTTTTAAAGAGTACCCCTTTGCCTTCCATGACTGGCTTGGAAGCTTCGGGCCCAATATCACCAAGGCCTAAAACTGCTGTGCCGTTGGTAATTACACCGATTAAATTTCCCTTTGCAGTATATTTATAGACATTCTCTACGTCTGCTTCAATCTCTTTGCAGGGCTCAGCTACTCCAGGGGAGTAGGCTAATGCAAGGTCCATTTGACTGGAAAGAGGTTTGGTGGGGACTACTTCGATTTTTCCAGGTTTACCCTGAGTATGGTAATTTAGGGCGTCTTCTTTACGAATTTTAATGGCCATAGAAAGCTAAAATTATTATTGGGTTTAGGCCCCCGAATCATCCTTCCAACTTATATCGGTGTTGAGAAGAATAGTCTCTATTTCTCGGAGGGCATCACGATGTACTTCATTAGGATAGTACACGAAGCCCTCAAGGTAGTAAAGTTTTCCCTTTTCTTCATCGACCATCAAGTAGCCCAGGTAGGTTCCACCCATGCTTAAGTTGTTGGTTTTCCAGGAAGCCCTGATTTCGGTGGTAAAATTATCATTTATCACCATGTTTCTGAATGCAGCCGGGATTTGTTTTTCTGTGGTCACAAAAGAAGTGGGGTCCTCAGGATCTCCGAAAATATTTTCCCGAGCAATAGAGTCTCTGAGTTTGAGGATGTTTTCAGGGAAAGTTTGAGATTCATCCACGTAGTCTTCCACATGAAAAAATAAACTTATATCTGCCCGGTTTGCACTTGGAGTAATCTGTCTAAGCCAAACAAACCCTTTATTAGATTTTGCAATTTGGTAGGATGCCGGCACATTGATTTGGATTCCAATGTTCTCTTTGGCTTCCGCTGCAGCTTCTGTATTTTTTCGTGCAAGGATAATTTTCTCTAATCTGCCTCGCTCACGTACTTCAAAAAGATTTTGAAGTCTATTTCCATTTTTCTTTAGATTGGCTATTAACTCTTTTTCAGTATTACCAAAAAGGTATAGGACTTCTTGACCGATAGCATATTCATCTTCCATTCGAAGCGAGTAAATGCTTAGGTCATTCATTGCTTTTTCTTTTGATTCTTTTGAGAATTGTGCATTAATAGCTTGGCTTGAGCCTCTCTTGTCATCAAAGGTCGTCACATAAATCAGGTTAGTAGACATTTTGAGCATTCGAGTCATAGCTCTTGGATCCACGATATTCACTTTGAATTTGGACTCTGAACGGAACATTCCTGGAAGATCTGATGCAAAAATTGTTCTAAGCTGATCCCCAACAGGACCTGCCCATTTCACAGAATCAATGACCATGATGATTTCCCCAATAGAGCCTCTGGCTCTAGGTTTTGTACTATCAGGAGAGTCACCGTTTGGAGCACAACTTGCTACCAATGCTAACAAAAGGACGCTAGAAATAAATGATGCTAATAGTTTCATGAATGAAGTGGTTTCTTTTCTAGGACAAATTAAGTACATAAAAATACTTAACCTTTTTTGAGCCGTGTATTTGGGGATTGTTAAAAAAAATTAACAATTGAAAAAAGTAGATTAGCTGATGATTAATCGTTGACCAGGCTTTATCGTATTGTTATTCAGGTTGTTAAGCCGTTTTATTAGTTCCACAGTCAATCCGGGGTTTTTCTTGGAAATAATCCATAGTGAATCTCCAGCTTGTACGATATAAAGTGTCTTTCCACCAGAGTTTGTGCTCACTTGAGCGATTATCGACTTTGTGCCTGATGAGATTTTTAATTCTTGACCAACTTTAATCAGATTGGAAGAAAGGTTATTCCATTCCTTGAGGGCTGTCACTGTGACACCATTTCTACTTGCGATAGTCCCTAATACATCACCTGATCTCACTTTATAAATGGAACTTTGGACTCTAGTTGACTCAGCCGAAGCAGGTTTTGAAATTATTTCAGGCTCATCTATACCTGCTAATAGTTGACTAGTTGGATTTGATAATGAATCTGTAAACCATGCTAAGTTTGCTTTGACATACTCTGACTTACTTTTAGGAATTCGAATAGCCATTGAGCGATTGCTGTCGGGTACTTTTTTATTCTTGATAGCTGGATTCATTCTTTCAAGGTCCGCCACGCACAGATTAGTCAGTTCAGCCAATTTGCTTAATTCGAAAGCTCTGTTAAACCTAATTTTTTCATGAGCTATGGCATAAGTAGGTTCTTCCAAATGAAAATTATGATCTTCCAAATGATTCAATACATAAAGCATGGCTTGGAATTGCGGAATGTAACTTCTGGTTTCTTTAGGAAGGTAATTGTAGATTTCCCAGAATGTTTTCTTTCCTCCAGATCTCCGAATTGCCTTTCTGACATTTCCAGGACCGCAATTGTAGGCGGCCATCGCTACTTCCCAATCTCCAAACATCCGATATAGAGACTTTAGATATTTTGCTGCGGACTCTGTCGAATGATCTGGATCCATCCGATCGTCGACATCCGAGTTGATTCGCATTCCATACATTCCGCCTGTAGCGGGCATAAACTGCCAAAGACCCATTGCTCCAACTCGAGAACGGATTTGAGGGTCTAATCCTGATTCGATAATAGAAAGGTATTTGATTTCCAAGGGCATTTCATATTTAGCCATGGTCTCGTCGAACAAAGGAAAAAACAAATCTTTTCGAGCCATGACCATTTTGGTATAGTCCCGATTTCGAACGGTGAAATATTGAATAAATGAAAAAATCCGATCGTTTAATTCAAAAGACATTTCAATGTCCATTGCCTTCACCCGCTTGTCAATTTCTTCGTAGGTGAAGTCAGGAATATACTCGTACTGATAATTAGGTAACATCTCGTCTTCCAATAAATCATTGGCAGCTACCGTCTGTTCGTCCTGAGAAAAAGCCTTTTTCAGTGGAATCAAACTAGCTATAATTACGAGTAGGATTGAACTGAGTAGTTTCTTTTTCATCTTTTTCAGAAAGTTAGATTAGTTAGATAGTTACTGAAAGCATAAAGTTCTGCTTCCTTGAAGGAGTTTGAGATTACCTGCAAACCAATTGGCATTCCATTCTTATCTTTTCCATTTGGAATCGAGATGGCTGGTACACCGGATACGGAAGCTTGAACTGTAAATAAGTCTTCTAAATACATGGCCACAGGATCATTACTATGCTCGCCAAATTTGAACGCCGAGGATGGAGTCGTTGGCATGATAATGTAGTCAAAATCTGACAAAAGATTTTCTGTAAAATCCTTTATTAGTCTTCTGACTTTTTGTGCCTTAGTGAAATACGCATCATAATAGCTTGCGCTGAGTACAAAAGTACCCAACATTATTCTTCGTTTTACTTCCTCACCAAATGCCTCGCTACGTGTGAGTTTGTACATGCTTTCCAGATTGTATGCATTTGGAGTGCGGTAACCATATTTTACCCCATCAAATCTCGACAAGTTGGAGCTTGCTTCTGCTGTAGTCAGAATGTAGTAGGTAGGTAAAATGTGATTTAAAAGTGGAAAGCTTACTTCCTGTACTTCATGACCTTCGTTTTTCAACTTTTCCAAAATCCCTAGCGTGTTCGTTTTGATTTCAGCTTGGAGAGCAGGAGACTCTAGGGTTTCTTTCAGGTAAGCGACTTTGGCTTTTTTATCAAAATGCAAAAGTTCGCTGTAATGTAATACTGGCTTTCTAGAAGACGTGCTATCAAATTCATCATGACCTGCCATGATTTCCATAATCAAAGCATTGTCTCGAATAGTAGTGGAAAATACACCAATTGCATCAAAAGAAGATGCGTAAGCGATAAGCCCCCATCGGGAAACTCTCGAATAGGTTGGCTTCATTCCAATGACTCCTGTGAAAGCGGCAGGCTGTCTAACAGAGCCACCGGTGTCTGTTCCCAGTGAAGCTGTACATAAATTTGCTTGCACTGCCACAGCTGACCCTCCAGAAGAGCCACCTGGAACTCTAGACTCATCGGCAGCATTCAGTACTTTCCCGTGAGCGGAATTTTCATTGGAACTGCCCATTCCAAACTCATCACAATTTAATCTTCCTAAAATTATAGCATCCTCATCGATGAGACGCTGAATAGCAGTAGTTGTGATTTGGGACTGAAAGCCTTTTAATATTTGGGAAGAAGCATTTGCTTCATGGTCTTTGTAGCAGAGGACATCTTTGATTCCGATAACCATTCCGGCTAATTTGCCAGCTCTTCCTTGAGCGATCTTTTCATCTATTAGATCCGCCTGAACTAAAGCAGACTGCTCATAAACTTCGACGAAGGCGTTGAGATGCGCCTTCGTCTGAATGTTATGTAAATAATATAAGACAATAGCTTTACAACTAGTCTCATTTTTTTCGAGCGATTTTTTGATTTCGTCGAAAGAACTAAATCTTTCCAATGGAATTGGCTTAAAGGATTATTTTTTCTTGTCTTTCATACCTTCTTCAAGATCGTTCTGAATATCCTTGGTGGCATCTTTGAATTCTCTAATTCCGCGGCCTAAGCCTTTGGCAAGTTCAGGGATTCTTTTAGCACCGAACAAAAGGAGGATGACCAAAACGATCAAGATCATTGAGCCGGGACCCATATTTTGAATAAAACCTAATGTTGACATAATGGTGTTGTTTTAAGGTAAATGAGATAACAAAGATAGAACTGTCGTTGGCTATCGCAAAGCAGATCTTCTTTTTTATTAATATACGAATCTTATTGCTATTTGGATGTAATCCAAGTACTCGGGTCCATTACAGTGAGTCCTTTCCAAGTTTGAAAATGTACCTCAGCCTCTCCATCAGGACCTGTAGCTACTTGTCCAATAACATCTTTTGCACTTACTTTTTGACCTGATTTTACAGAGATGGTTTTAAGCTTACTATACATGGTATAATACTCCCCATGCTTGATGATGACTGTTCCTCCATAACCTGGCATGGTCGTGATTTTGGTTACCGTTCCATCGAAAACAGACCTCACATTCGAGTTGGGCTGAGTTCGAATATCGATCCCATCATTCTCCATTGTGATTCCTTTCAGCGTTGGGTGAGGATAGGTTCCGTAGCGCTGAGCGATGAATCCCGTTTCCACTGGCCATGGTAATCTGCCTTTATTTCCTGCGAATGAGCTTGAGAGTGCCGCAGCCTCAGGCGTCATTGGCATACTGGTTCCAGCGGATTTCGTGGTCGTACTATTTTCTTTTCTAGCCGCTGCCTCAGCACGTTTGATCTCATCTTCGATCACTTGCTTGATCATTCGATTCAATTGATCTTGCTGCTTTTTGGTGGCTTTGATTTGACCTTTGATCTCTCGCTCTTTCTTGGATAAGGTATTGACTACTCCCTGCTGGGTTTGCTTGAGACGATCTAGTTCTTGCCGCTCTTTTTGTTCTTCAGATAAAACTTTCACTTTTTCGGATTTTCGCTGATCTAGAGTGATCCGTTGGTCAGCTAGCTCCTGACTTAGTTTTCCGATTTGGATTGCTTGCTGCTTTCTACTATCGGTATACTGCTTCAGATACATGAGACGAGCGTACAATTGATTAAAGTTACCAGAACTGAATACAAAGGCCACAATCGAAAGACCTCGATTCAATTTTGACGCATTGTAGATCATTCGACCATATTCCGCTTTTAAATCTTTCAACTCTGCTTCCAAAGAGCTGATTTTCGATTCGGTCTCATTAATTTCTTGATTAATCAATTTCACTTCACGGTCTAGCGTATTTACCAGCCGGGTTTGGGTTTGAAATTGTCTGGTGATGGCATTTAATTCGCCGATCGTGCTTTTTTTACTTGCTGTTGTCTTACGTAAGATTGCATCAAACTCTTTGAGTCGTTCCTGAACCTCAGCTTTCTCGCGCTCGAGTTCTTCTCTAGATTTTTTTGTTTGAGCACTTAATTCTCCTCCATAAAGCGAGAACAATCCAGCTATAAAAAATGCAACTAGAATAAACTTGCGGAACATTAGATTAGAATTTGAAAGGGAAATTCAACGGATCAGCAAAAGGCTCAATGCTAGTCCATTCGATATTGATTATTGTATTTTGGCTTCCTCCTGGAAGTTGATAGGCTAATTTGATCAACACAGCAATTGGGAAAGGCTGAGAATCTACTTCCTGAAATCCGGAAAAGCTTGCCAGCAAAGAACCACGATCATCAAGGGAGTTACTTACTGACTCGATCACTTTACCATGACTTTCTTGCACCTTACTGAAATAACGAACTTGATTTCGCACTTGAGTCACCTCAAATACTTTTCCTACACGGACCAATCGGTCTTCATAATCGATGGGATGCGGGGGATTTGCCCAAAGGAGATTTTGGAATAATTCAAGGGATAACTTTAAACCAAATACTGAATCAAACTCTTTAAACGAGAGATTTACATCTTCTTTTCCAATTCGATCTTTAATCATAATTTTATCTTGGGTGATCAACCCACGAACCGCTTCCATTCCCATACCAGGGGAAACGGTAAACCATAATACGCTGTCTTTTTTAGCTCTAAGACTTAGACTTCCTCGGGTGATTTTTCCTGACTCTTCTTCGATTACAATTTTCGCCTTGGCGTTCAAATAATCATAGGAAGCATATAGTGGACTAAAATCCCCCATTTTTCCATCGCCTTGGTAAGGGATTACTTTTTTGGAACAGGAAGAAACGAAGCCCAACATAATAAAAATTACAAGTCCCCTAAAAATTCTATTCATAGTATTTTCCTTCTTTAATCTTACGCGAAAGGTTTTTTGACCCTTCAGTAGTGGAATCAGCTTTCTTCCAAAAGCTAATTGCCTCATATTTATTACCTAATTGATAAAGTATGTCTCCATAATGCTCTAACATAACGCCACTTGGCTCAGTCTCATGTATAAACGCTAAGTCCATATACTTTTTGGCTTGCTCATAATCTTTCAATTGGAACAGAATCCATGCATATGTATCAAGGAAAGTGCCATTGTTTGGAAACTTAATGACTACTTTTTCAGCCATTTTTTTTGCCTTTTCCAAATCTAATTTTTCCAAAGAAAGAAAATAAGCATAGTTATTCAGGACTTGCTCATCATTTGGATTGAGCTTCAAGGCTAATTCAAATTGCTCAAAAGCTTTTTCCTTCTCTCCAAGGTTATATAAAGAGCTGCCCAACGACCCGTAGGCCACCTGATCCAATTGAGGGTTTCGTTTCGCATTAAGTTCCAATGCTTTTTCAAGAGAAACTACTGCGACGCTGTCCTTTTTTTGAGCGGATTTAACCACACCATCATAAAACCAAAACTCAGCCTTCTGAGGGAATTCGTCAACTCCCATTACAGTAAACTTCTCCACTTCTTTAAAATTAGCTCCTTCACCGAAAGAGCCTAAAATTACTTGTTCAAGTAAAGAAGCATCTTTTGGGTTTAGTTGAAGTGATTTCTTGAAATATTCAATCCCCGATTCTTGGTCATTTGATTTGACCTTTCGCTCGCCCATTGCAGCATAAATCGATGCGTTTTCAGGTGAGTTTTCAATCATTAAGCTTTCCAAGCTGTCTAAAAGTGATTCTCGCTCTTGAGTTTTTACTTCATTTAAGAAAGAAGAATATGCTCGTGATTTAACTTCTGGGTCAAGGTCTGAGCTAGAAAAAGCTTGATATAGGTAATCGATAGATTCTTGGTTTCTTCCTTTTTCTTTCAGAAGTGAATGAGCTGCCATCTGGAGCTCGGGCTGGTTCGGGTATTTCTGGATTTCTTTCGATACCAATGCTAGTGCTTGATCTATTTTATTGTTGTTGTATAGGATTTCCACCAGGCTCAACACATACGCAGGATTTCCGGGTTTTGCGTCAATTAGCTTTTCGCCTTCTTGGATAGCAAGGTCAAGTTTGTTGTTTTTGAGGTAGATACGTTGTTTTTGGACCGTGACCGGTTCCATGACGCCATAATACTCCTCTGCACGATCGAGTACTACCAGTGCTTTGTCAAGTTCATTGGCAGTCAGGTAGATAGAAGCTAGATCTAAATTATATTGTTGATTGGATTCCCCGTCTGAGGTAAGTCGATCTAAAATTTCTGCAGCTTTGAGAGGCTGTTTCAGACTGGTGTAGATTTCAGCCAGCATCAGGGAGTAATATTTATTCTCACCGTCTAGTTGCTGGGCTTTAATCGCAAAAGGTAAAGCTTTAGTAGGGTCATTCGCTTTGACCAAGACTTCTGCAAGTTTATAGTGAATGGCGGGTTCATCTGGCGAAAACTCTAATGCCTTCTGAAAATAGAAGTACCCTTTTTCAAGTTCGCCAAGGACTAGATTTTTTTCACCTTCAATAAAATATCTTGTTCCTTTTGATTCTTTCTCTTGCTGCTTTCGGTCTTTTTTAGAAAGAGAAGACTGAGCAAATCCAGTGATACTGGCAAATAAGAAAATAAAGATGACTAGTAGGAATTTTTTCGAAATCACGGAATTGGTGCTAAGCTTTATCGTGACACAAACATAGTGCCTTTTGAAGAATATGACAGGTTGTCTACTAAAGTCCTTCAGGTATCTAATGGTTCAATCCTGATAAACTACAGTCCTAACGATCTAAGAAAGGGAATGATCTCAATCGTAACATAAATTTACTTAAACTCAGTTTTAAGAGTTTGGGATAAATTTTCTAATCGTGTCTTTTTCTAAAATCACCAAAAGGGCTATGAAGATTCCAATCAAGCTATTTTTTGCAAAAAAGTTAAGGATTGGCTCACCTAAATCCAGGTAGAAACCTCCATAGCTTAATGCAAAACCAATGATCATATAGAAAATATATTTTCCTGTTTGATAAGGGATAGGATAATATTTTTGTCCAAAGAAAAAGCAGATTACACACATGACTAAATAGCTAGCTAGGGTACTCAATCCACCACCTAAGAATCCCCAAATTGGAACAATAAAGAAGATAACTCCGATACTTACCGCTGCTCCAGCTAGTGTAATCCAAAATGAATAGCCCGTTTTATCCATGATCTTAAACCAAATTGAAAGATTAAAATAAATCCCCAACAATAAATAGCCCATAAGCAGCATAGGAACAATGAAGAGTCCTTCTTCATAGCCAGGACTTCTCAAGAATAGAGGGCCTAACCAATCCAGATTAACCGAAATCGCAATCATCAAACAAGTGCAAAAAAGAATAAAAGCATGCATCACTTTTGCATACAAAACTGGTGAATCTTGATTTCCAGACTGTTTGAAAAAGAAAGGCTCTGCGGCATACTTGAAGGCTTGAATTACCAAATTCATCAAAATTGCCAACTTGAAGTTTGCTCCAAAAACTCCTCCTGCAGCCCTGCTACTCAGTCCTGGGTAGAAATTTTCAGGAATCAAGTATTCAAAAAAGAGTCGGGAAATAAGCTCATTGGTAACACCCGCCAAGCCCATAAATAGCAAAGGCAATGAGTATCCCCACATAGGTTTGATGATTTTCTTGTCTAACGAAAAAGAGAAAAAACCCGCTTTCCACCAGACGAAAGGGATTATAAGTCCATTTGCAAGAAGGTTAGCAAGCAAAATATATTCAACCCCCCAATTTGATTGGTAGCCTAGAAACCCTTCAGGAATGCTGCCTTTCGCAATCAAATAAGGTATCCCAACAATCAGGATGACATTGAGTCCTACATTGAGAAGTATGTTTAAAATCTTTGCGCTAGCGAATACCAGTGCCTTATTGTCGAGCCGTAGCTTTGCAAAAGGAATTGCCAATACTGCATCAAAAGAAAGTAAAAGTGCAACCCATCGGAATAAATAGGCTTGGCCCGGATAATCCATCGTCTCTGCCAGCCAAGGTGCCAAAAGATAAAGTCCCGTCCCAAGTACCAGGGTGCTCGTGATCAATAGCGATTGAGTGTTGTGATAGACCTTAATAGGGTCTAGATTTTTCCCAGTAGCATATCTAAAAAATGTAGTTTCCATCCCATAGGTGAAAACTATATTCAAAAATCCAATTAAAGCATATATCGAAGTAAATGCACCAAGATCTTCCTTGCTTAGGTAAGCAGTGTAGACGATGATCAATAAAAAATTGATTGACCTGCCGAGAATGCTACTTAAACCGTAGATCGCTGTTTGTCCGGCAAGTTTCTTTAGGTTACTCATTCTGAGCTATGGAGCCTATTCACCTTTGAAGGCTGGTTTTCTTTTTTCCAGAAAAGCTGAAGTGCCTTCTTTGTAATCTCCGGATTTGACACAACGGGCAAAGCTGTTTGCTTCAGTTTGGTAGCCATTTTCTTCTGACAAAAACACTGCATTGACACAGTCAACGACCATTCCTATGGCAAGGGGAGCTTTACTCATTATTTTTGAAATCAACTCCTCTGCTTTTTCCATCGCTTCAGATTTGGTAGGAAGTACATGATTTACTAATCCAAGTGACTTAGCCTCGTCAGCACCGATCATGTCGCCAGTCATCATCAGTTCATTTGCCTTTCCTCTACCTACCAAAAGAGTAAGTCGCTGTGTCCCGCCATATCCTGGGATAATCCCCAAATTCACCTCTGGTTGTCCAAAACGAGCATTAGCAGTAGCTATCCTCATATGGCACGCCATGGCAAGCTCACATCCGCCACCGAGCGTGTAGCCATTGGTGACTGCAATGACTGGCTTGTGGCAGTTTTCAATCATCGAAAAAATATCCTGTCCATTTTCAGCAAATTTCCTGGCATTTACCTCATTGAGGCTTGCGATTTCACTGATGTCAGCCCCTGCTACGAAAGCCTTTTCGCCCGCTCCCGTGATGATGGCGGCTTTGATCGATTTATTATCGACGATTTCTTCAAAAATGATCCTTAATTCCTCTAACGTGTCAAAATTTAAGGCATTCATCTTGTCTTCACGATTGACGGTCAAGTACAGTACGCCATTTTTTTCTTCAGTGAGAATATTTTTCAAATCAGTCATAGTCAGAAAGGTGTTGTTAAACAAATATACAAGCAGACGTATCATTCACAAATTCACAAGTTCAGAATTTGATTTTGATGAAGGGAGAAAAGTAACTCTAAAACCAATTTTTATAACAATCATAAGCGGATTTTAGGCCATTTTCCAGTTCCTATTTCCTCATTTTTATATACTTTTGCAGAATAAAATTTTAACTAAATTCATTATTACATATGTCTTCCAAAAGAAAAATAACTGTCGCTTATGGTGATGGCATCGGGCCAGAAATCATGAAAGCAACACTAAATATCCTTGACGCTGCAGGAGCTCAACTCGAATATGATGTGATTGAAATCGGTGAGCAGGTTTACCTTAAGGGGATAAGCTCAGGCATGGAGCCAAAGTCATTTGACTCACTTCGGGAGACTAAAGTATTTTTGAAATCACCAATCACTACCCCTCAAGGTGGAGGATTTAAGTCGCTGAATGTGACCACTCGAAAGTCTTTTGGACTTTTTGCAAACGTGCGTCCGTGTAGAGCATTCGCGCCATTTGTAAGAACCCATTTCCCGAAGACTGATTTGGTTATTATTCGTGAAAATGAGGAAGACCTTTACGCAGGAATTGAACACAGACAAACCCAGGAAGTCTATCAAACTTTAAAATTGATCTCTGAACCAGGTTCTGAAAAAATCATTCGATATGCATTTGAGTACGCTAAGAAAAACAGCCGAAAGAAAGTGACTTGTATGACCAAGGATAACATTATGAAATTAGGCGATGGTCTTTTTCACAAAAAATTTGATGAGATCGCTAAAGAATATCCTGAAATTGAAAATGATCACAAAATTATTGATATCGGAACGGCTTTGGTAGCAGAGCGACCGGAAATCTTTGATGTGATCGTGACCCTTAATCTTTATGGAGATATTATTTCTGACGTTGCTGCACAGGTGACGGGTTCTGTTGGTCTTGGTGGATCAGCAAATGTTGGAGAAGAAGTAGCGATGTTTGAAGCGATTCATGGTTCTGCTCCTGATATTTCTGGAATGGGAATCGCAAACCCTTCCGGACTTTTGAATGGTGCAATTATGATGTTGGTCCATATAGGAATGCCAGAAATGGCAGAGAAAATCGCCAATGCCTGGATGAGAACTTTGGAAGATGGAATCCATACTGGAGATATCTATCAGGAAGGACTTTCAACAAAGAAGGCAGGAACTCAGGAATTCGCTCAAGCCGTAATCGAACGATTAGGACAAAAGCCTATTAAAATGATTCCTGTGGAGTACGATAAGGAAGACACCAAACCAATGGTGATCAAACTCAAGCCTCAGGTAAAACAAAAGAAAGAATTGATCGGAGTGGATGTATTCATCGATTGGGATGAGGATAACCGAAATTTCAATGTGATCGGTGAGCGCCTTAGAAAGGCAAATGCAAACGGTCTGCAACTACAATTGATCACAAACAGGGGTGTTAAGGTATTTCCAGAAGGAATGAGAGAGACTTTCTGCACAGATCATTGGAGATGCCGATTCAAAACTGCCGACCAAGGAGTGATCACTCACGATACTATTTTGGAGCTTTTAAAGCAGATCCAAGGCTTGGGTTTTGACTTTATCAAAACTGAACACCTTTATACTTTTGATGGAGTGAGAGGTTATTCACTTGCTCAAGGAGAATAAGTGATCTAAGATTTAAGATTTGAAAGGACCGGAGGAGCTGGAGAAATTCAGAAACTTCGGTCTTTTTTTATTGGTTTTTTACGGCAAAGGTTACGATTTTTTTTTACCGCAAAGCATGCGGAGGTTTCGGAAAAGGCCACGAAGAAAATCATGTCATTTATTTTTAATAGATCATCAATCCCGTAAGGTGAAACATCTTTCGTCCTCACGGTTGGGAAAAAAAGGTATTTTCACCTTCATTGATTCTTATCGTCCCTCAATTCCATCTCCGTAGAAATTTCCTCAAATCTTTGTCACCAATAGGGGCTAAATCTATTTGATCTTTTCAAACTCTAGGATCTCCGATTATCTTGTGGTCAAATTATGTCAAAGCGCGTCCTCATCATTACATATTATTGGCCTCCAAGTGGGGGCTCGGGCGTACAGCGCTGGTTGAAATTTGCAAAATACCTGCCTGAAACTGGTTGGGAGCCAGTGATCTTCACGCCTGAAAATCCAGATTTTGACTTGAAGGATGAATCACTTTTGAAACAAATCCCTAAGAATTTGGAGGTTTTGAAATTTCCGATTTGGGAACCCTATCAGCTTTTGAATAAAATCAGAGGTAAAAAAGAAACTCATCCTGGGAGGTTGTTGGAGCAAAAGGAAAAAAGCTGGCTGGAACGTGCAGCCATCTGGGCAAGAGCTAATCTTTTGGTGCCGGATCCCCGGGTTTTTTGGGTAAAACCTTCGGTAAAATTCTTAAGTGATTTGGTCGAAAAGGGTCAGTTTGATGCCATCATTACTACCGGACCGCCTCATTCCATGCATTTAATCGGTTTGGGATTAAAGCGAAAATCCGGAATCCGATGGATTGCTGACTTTCGGGATCCATGGTCTGGATGGGAGTTTTTGGATACACTTCCAATGAGTAGCAGCGTGCGCAGGAAGCATTTAGCGCTGGAGAAAAGTGTACTCAGCGAAGCTGATGAAGTAATCACTATTTCACCCACCTTCCAAGGCGATCTTTCCAAATTGGGAAATCGAGCCATCCGATTGCTGACTAATGGCTTCGATACGGATGATTTGCCTGAAGATTTCAAAATGAAAACCAAAAAAGTTGGAGTTCTTCATTTGGTCTATACGGGAATTATCGATTCGATTCGAAATCCGATTCCACTCTTGAAAGCAATGAAGGAGGAATTTGAAACCACCTCTGATCAGGTGAAAATGACTTTCGTAGGTCGTGTCAGTGATCCGGTAAAATCCTTTGTCCAAGAAGATTCTTGGCTATCAAAAACTGTCGATTTTCCTGGATATGTGAGTCACGGTGAGGTTTTTGATTTTTATGAAAAAGCTGATGCGCTTGTTTTGATTTTGACCGATACCAAGAATGCAAAGGGAAATATCCCTGGAAAAGTATTTGAATACCTTGCAACTGGTCTCCCGATTCTTGCACTGGGTGATCCTGCTGGGGATACAGCTAAAATCCTAAGCGAGGCTGGGTCTGGAAAAGTTATTTTTCATACAGCCCACCCAAAAATTCAAATTGCTCTTCGGGAATTATCAGATCGATCCGAAACTACAGATTCCAATTCCTCGATAGACAGATTTACCCGCAAAAATCTCACGATTCAACTAGCCCAAATTCTTGATGGAAATCCCATTTCTTGACCTTAGACGTTTTGATCTTGACTTAAAGAAAAGCCTGCAAGCAAAGTTCACGACCATGCTTGAAGAAGGATTTTTTTCCGGAGGAAAGGAAGTGGCTGCTTTGGAGTCAACGATCAAAGCAAAACTAGAATCAAAATATGCAATCGCACTTGCCAATGGAACCGATGCGATTGAAATTGCGCTGAGAGCATTGCAAATCGGTCCTGGCGATGAAGTAATAGTTCCTTCCATGACTTGGGTTTCTACAGCAGAAGCGGTAGTAATGGTAGGAGCCAAGCCTATTTTCTGGGATACAGACCAAGATGGATTGCTAGCTTCCGACTGGGATCGAGCGATTACTTCCAAGACTAAGGCGGTGATTCCTGTTCACCTTTATGGAAAGATGGTGAATATGGAAAGGCTCGTAGCAAAGGCTAAAACCCATCAACTTTTTGTTATTGAAGATGCTGCTCAAGCTTTTGGGTCGGCGCAAAATGGAAAAGCTGCAGGAACTTGGGGCGACATTGGTTGTTTGAGTTTTTATCCTACTAAGAATCTTGGTGCGCTTGGTGAGGCAGGAATGTGTTTGACCCAACATTCAAACCTCGAGAAGCGAATTCGTTTGCTCATAAATCATGGGCAACCTCGCAGAGACGAACATTCTTTGATAGGGCGAAATAGTAGAATAGATACGCTGCAGGCAGGGTTTTTAAATGTTATGCTGGATCGATTTGAGGAATTTCAGTTAATCAGAAAGCGGCAAGCAAAACGATACTTGGATAGCTTAATGGAAATTAAAGGATTAAATCTTCCAGAGGGGGTTTTGGAAGCTGATCATAATGCACATCTTTTCGTGATTCAATCAGCTCGGCGAGACGAACTCAGGATATTTTTAGGAGACAAAGGGATTGGGACTGCAATTCATTACCCAAAAACCGTATCGGAAATGGGGATTTTTGAATCTAAAGGCAATTTTCCAAATTCCATAAAAATCTCGACAACAGGTCTTTCACTTCCCCTTAACCCATTTTTATTGGACGTGGAACAAGACTTTATAATTGACCAAGTCAGCTCATTTTTTGATGAATAAAATCTGAATATCCGCAATGATGCCAGTGACCTTTTTTTCTTTGCTTATCTGACTGGAAGACCCGCCAAGGCGAGGCAGGCCCACCAAGGCGAGGCAGGCCCACCAAGCGAGGCAGGCTAATCGTACCAATAGTCTTGGGAAGAAGTACTCGCAATGCTAGTGTTTATCCTATACTAAGTCACTTTAGCCTTTTAATGGTACAATTGCGGATATACTATTATTTAAAGACTATTCCCTTTAAAAAAATAGCAGGACTGAAACAGAATTTTTTCTCTATTTTCCGAAATGACTTGGACAAGTGACCCGATTTATGTCAGCGGAATGCTCTGCTTTTTAGTGCTTTTTTCGACTTGGTTAGCTAAGTTCAAAGGTTGGAAGACCATTGGCACTCCAATTCTAGTAATCGTCATCACCGCAATAGTTGCCAATATTGGCATTATACCAACTGCTACATCCGGTCATCCGATCTACGATGGCGTATTCGTTTATTTAGCCCCGATGGGTATTTTTATTGCCTTGCTAGAAGTGGATTTGAAAAGCTTAAAAAAGGCAGGCGGACCTATTTTGTTGATGTTTCTCATCGGGGGATTAGGTACTATGATTGGTGTCGTAGTTTCTTGGTTTGTGGTGCAACCCGCGCAGGAGATAGGGCCTTTTGCGAATGCGCTAGCCGGGATGTTTACAGGTACTTATATCGGAGGGAGCATTAATTTCAATGCGGTAGCGCTTCATTACCAAGTCAATTCTCAACCGGATCTCTATGCCGCGAGTACAGTGGTAGATAATTTGATTGGCACTCCTTGGATCATCATCTGTTTGATTTTACCGAAGTATTTGCAGTCCTTATTTCCAAGAAAAAAACTTATCGGAAGTACTGGTGAAAAAAATCAAATCAAGAAATCCGAATCTATTTCTATTCCAGGTCTTGCGGCGATTTTGGGAATGGCTTTTCTAGCAATGGCCTTTTCTAAATGGATGTCATCCCTTTTTCCTTCAGTTCCAGAAATCATAACGCTGACGACACTTGCTCTGATTTTAGCACAATTCCCACTCATCCGAAAGCTTCAGGGAACTCAGACCATCGGTTTTTTCATCATTTTGATTTTCTTGGCTACGATAGGGACTTTATGTGACTTCAATACGCTGGCTGGTTTGGGCAGCCTTGCCACTACTTTAATACTTTTCGTGAGTTTGCTGATGCTGATTCATGGCTTGTTCATATTTGGGGTTGGAGCCTTGCTAAAGATCGATTGGGATGTGATCGCTGTTGCTTCTCAAGCGAATGTTGGAGGAAATACTACTGCCATTGCTGCTGCAGAAAGTCTCAATCGACCGGACTTGTTGATACCGGGGGTTTTGGTGGGAAGCTTGGGAAATGCACTGGGAACTTATGCAGGGTTTTTTATTGCAGGAATTCTTTAGGAGTTTATAGAAAGCAAAAGGGATCAAGTATTATGTAAATAGACTCTAAAGGAGATAGGAGATCAAGAGAATGGAGATTGTAAATCATAAAATATGGAAGCAAATATATTAACTCAGGTTTTTCTCCCTCTTTCGCTGGCGGTGATCATGTTTGGAATGGGACTTTCGCTCACACTAGCAGATTTTAAGCGAATTCTGATCTATCCTAAAGCTGTTGCAATCGGACTTACTAATCAGATTATACTACTCCCACTGATTGCATATGGCTTGTGTAAACTGTTCAATTTGAGTCCGGAGCTTTCCGTGGGAATGATGATTTTGGCTGCTTGTCCAGGTGGGGCCACTTCCAATTTGATAGCACATTTGGCAAAAGGAGATACGGCCTTATCTGTAACGCTAACCGCTTTTTCTTCGATCATCACTGTTTTTACCATTCCGATCATTATCAATTTTTCCATCCTTCACTTTATTCCTGATGGAAGCGAGCAGCAATTAAATGTGCTTAGTACGGTGATTTCAGTTTTAGCGATTACTATTATTCCTGTGATCATTGGGATGGTCTTGCTCCGAAAATCCCCTGAATTAGCACACAAATTAGATCAGCCTTTTAAGAAGATTTCGGCGCTGTTCTTTGTCTTGATTGTGCTAGCTGCGATTTTGAAAGAGCGAGCAAATGTGGTGGATTATTTTATTCAGGCTGGTCCTGTTGCACTTACTTTGAATATTATTACACTTGCCTTAGGTTTTTGGATAGCCAGATTATTTGGAGTCAATGAAAAGCAAAGCAGGACTATTTCCATCGAATCCGGGATTCAAAACGGCACCCTCGGAATCACAATTGCTGCCACCATTATTGGCAATAGCATCATGCCTATCCCATCCGTGATTTATGGATTATTGATGTTTGGAACTGCCGGAGCGCTGATTTATTGGGGGAATCGAAAGAAGGAAATTCCTTTAGAAATGAAATAAAGATTTTGCTTTTAAAATTGGTTAGTGAAGCTTTTTATTCAAAGTATTTAAAACACAAATGGTCTGATTTTAAACAGACCATTTGTGTTTTCGAATGTTTTATTTTTCACTTTTTGACACCCTTAAAAGTCCCTGCGGCCATCGTTCCAAGCGTAACCTTGCCACTCATCTTGTTTCCTTCTGCTTTTCCATCGTACTCGATTTTGTTTCCCTGGATATCAAACTCGATGTGAAAGGTGTCGTCAGCCTTGATCATCCCGGTCAAATCAGATTCACCTAATTGGCCAGAATAAGTGCCCGTAATTTTGCCATCAGCGGTTTGATTGAGCACAAAGCTGGGATTGCCACTTCCCATGTCTGTTTGGACATCTAGACTCCAAGCTCCAGTTAAATCTGCGATAGGAAAAGTAAAAGCAACCGTCAGCGCAAGAAGCGAAATAGCGATAAATGTGATTCGTGTATTTTTCATAAGTTATAGTTTAAGTAAAATAAGTTAAGAAGATATCGTGTTTTTTTAATCATCATTCAAGAACCGCTTCTGCTTCGATTTCCACCAAATATTCATCCCCTATCAATTCGGCTTTGACCATGGTGTTTGCAGGTTGGATTCCTGAAAATCGCTCCCCATGTGCTCGGGCGATGGCTTCCCAGTCTGCGATGTTTCGGATGAAGATCCGAGTTCGTACTACTTGCTCTAATTTCCCTCCCAAGCTTTGAATCGCTCCTTCAAGCTTATCAATGATAAAATGTGTTTGCGCTGCTGGATCAGTTCCTCCCATGGCTTTGGGTCCATGTGTTGCTGTGGTACCGGATACCAAGATTCGATTTCCTTTTCTGACAGCTCGGCTAAATCCAGCGATATCTTCCCAAACCGTTCCACTCAATGCTTTTATCCGCCCATCATTTCCTTCCACAGTAGGATAGGGAGCGGGAAAATTTTCCACATGATGACTCAAATCTCCTGATGCGGTTAGGAATGGAGGCTTGCGGTATTCATCTCCACAATCGCCAGGGATTTGATTGAAAGTCCCTATTACTTCTTTGATCTGTTTTTGTTCTTTTTCATCTAATTCAAAAGAAAATAGGGCTTCATTATCTTGAATATGCTCACTTTTTCCGAGTCTAGCTCCGATGATTACTCCTGCGACCGCTGGCTGGTGAAGGATATAGCTACTTGCGATATTTGCGATCCCTACTCCATGCTTTTTGGCAAGTTGAGATAGGGTTTCCAGTAAAGTCTGAAATCCTGCCCAGCCTCCAGCAGTGTCGATGAATCGCTTATATTTCATCTGAGACCAAGTCAGAGATTCATTGAGGTTAGGCTCGGGTTGTCCCAGCCACTTTTCTGAAAGAAATCCTCCGGCAACGGTTCCGAAAGCCAATAATTTAACGCCATACTTTTCGCAGACTTCGGTCATTTTCCCTGCTGCCCGCTGATCCAGAAGCGAATAGCAAACCTGGTTACTGACTACTTTGATTCCAGAATTTGCTACCACCTGAAGATGGGCAGCATCAAAATTTGTCAGCCCTAAATGCTTGATCAATCCTTCTTCTTTTAATTCCTGAAGCCAAAAAAGGCAATCCACCCAAGATGGATGGGCGTAATTCCATGCGTGAAATTGCATCAAATCGAGTTGTTCAGATTGTATTCGAGTCAGGGCAAGTTGGACAGCAGCTCTCACCTGAGCTTTTGTGATGTCTCCAGGACTTGGCACCCACTTCGTGAAAAGTTGCGCCTTATTTTCTCCATAGGTCTTTCGGAAAACTCCGGAAATTTCCTCCGCTGAACCGTAATGATCAGCCATATCAAAAGTGGTAAATCCAGCTTCTGCATACCCATTCATCGCTTTGGCAGCCTCAATTGGGTCAATTTTATCTCCATCGCGCTCCAAGTCGGCTACCTGCCAAAGTCCGGTTAAGGCTTTACATATGGTCAATCCTGGAGCAAGTTCTGTGTATTTTGAAATCATCTTAATCGGGTAATTTTGAGAAACGTTCTTGAGTATTGATACCTAGTTTTTTTAGTTTTTTCCAGCGGAAAATAAAGAAAATCGAAGCCCCAGCCATCACGATCAACCAAACCGGAGTGGAATGAAAATACCAAGCCGAAACCTCCGCTCGGAGATCTTTGAGCGTATGGATAATGAGAAAGCTCGAAAGTGAGACTATTCCACAATAGGCAATCAGTTTTTGGGTAATGCCTGATTTGAAAATGGTGATTTTGGATGCCAATTCAGGGTTTCTTTTTGGTATAAATAGTAGTGAAATCGACATCAATAGGAAATTGACCAACATCGAAGTAACCATAATATCGATTCCTAGAAAGAAATCTCCCGCAAAGTGACTTCCTAAGATCCCCAAAGTTGCCATAACTCCGCTAAGTAAAATAGCACGATGTGGGGTATGATGAATTGGGTGGATGGCTGAAAATCGTTTTGAGAAAATCCCGTCTTCCGCCCAAGAAAAAATCAATCTGGAAACTGATAGAATCATTGCTGGAAGATCATTTAACAAAGCAATTGCCGCTCCAAACAAAATCAAAACTCCCAAGCTGGAGGGAAGTACATAGCTCAATAATCCCGCAGCGGTAATGTCTTTATTCATCGCTTCGGTTGCCACAAACTCCCAAGGAACAGCATGGTAAACAGCGAATGAAAATAAAATGTAAAAAAGGCTTACTCCGAAAATTGCCAATCCAATCGCTTTGGGAAGGTTTTTGGTTGGATTTTTTGCTTCTCCTCCAGCTTGAGCAATGGAGTCAAATCCTATAAAGCTGGAGAATAAGAGTGCTGAAGCAGTGCTAAAAATAGACCAGTCAAAGTTATTTTCGATAATAGGAATGCTTTTACCTTCTTTCGCTAAGAGCGCTTTTGCGAATTCAGATTGATCAAAACTTAATCCAGAAATAATCACCACCGCTCCTAAACCGAACATCAAAATCATCAACGGAATCAAGGTTTTCTCATAGAGTTTGACTCCTAGGATATTTATCCATACAAAGGCCCAAAGAATTCCAAGGGAAATAGTAACCCGAACCCAACCGATTTCAAGTTGTGCAGCAAGGTCTTCCCAACCTAACGCTGCGAAAAAGTCTCGAAAGAAGGGGACGATAACATAAGCGATTACCCCGATGACGATTGATAGTCCAAACCATTGGGAGAAGCTGGCGACAAAACCTAAATAAGGGTTAAGTGAGCGGCTGGCATAGAGGTAAGATCCGCCTGCTCTTGGCATTGCAGTAGCCAAAATCGCATAGGCCAAGGCAGCAAATAAGGCTGGAATTGCTGCGAAAAGGAATGCGGGAAGCACGTATGGACCGATTCCCGGTACATTTCGCTGAATCATAAAAGGCACCACGTAGATCGATGCTCCGATCATGGAGCAGATTCCGGTGGCAGTAAGTCCTAGGAGGCTGAGATTTCGGGTGAGCTGGGCTTTGGATGAATTCATTCGTGTCTAAAGGCGGAAGATAAATAATAAGTGTATCCGCAATTGCAACAATAGCCTTATTTTCTTTGCTTTTTGGGATGGAAGACCGAAGACTTGAGATGTGAGACTGAAGACGGGAGACTCACTGCAACGTGGAATTGGATTTACGATTTTTATAAAGGAGTAGTTAAAAATTACTGGTGTCCACGTGAAACAACAATCCTGAAAAAAATACTCTAGTTGATTTTAAATGAATATTTCAATTCTTTTCTGAAAACCACCTCTGTTTTGAGTTATCAGGGTTAAATCATTTGGGTAGATTTTGGGAAATTTCCAAATACTCATTTCTAAGCCTTTTGATCTCTGAGGACGAAATTTTTGTTGGAAAGCAGTAGTTTCAAATTATTAAAAATAAGGACACTAAGGGCAGGGATGTTGACTATTAATCATTTTAGCCCTGCAAGAGCTGAATAGCTAAGCGGTGGGTGAAGCCCATCGATGGTTGATCATGCATGTTTTGTACTCAGCCCTGAAAGGGCAAAATCAATATTTTGTCTCATCCCCAAACATATCGCTCGTCATACTCCACTTTATATTTTTTCAAAAAAGCCAGGTATTCATCTTGGAAAGTTTTTGTTGAATGATGCTTACGCTGGTTTTGGATATATTCAGTGACCATATCGACCTCCCTTGGATTTACCGAAAATGCGCCGTATCCATCTTGCCAATAGAAATTTTTCAGTTCAACTGCACGCTTTTTCATCCATTTGGAAGAATCTGTTTTAACTTCCTCCAACAAATCTGCAATAGTCATTCTTTTGGATAGGAGGCAGAGAATATGCACATGATCAAGATGGCCTCCGATTTGAATTGGAGTACAATCATGAGCTTTGCAAACTCCACCTAGGTATTTATAGAGTTCTACCTCGTGTTCCTGTCGGATGAATGGCTGTCTATTTTTCGTGCTATAGATAATATGAATATAATTTTTTACGAGCGATTGTCCCATGACGTATTGCGCCCTTTCAGGGCTTTAAAATTAAATTATCCTGTGTTTGACAACGGCCTAGCGACCGTTGCTTCGCTATTTCACCCTTTCAGGGCTAGTTAATATACTATTTTAAAACCTTTCATGAATGTTTCAAATTACTCTCGTCCACATAAAACCATAACTAAAAAAAACATGATTTAGTTGGTTTTAAATGAATATTTCAACTTTTTCCTGAAAGCTACCTCTGTTTTGAGTTATCAGGGTTAAATCATTTGGGTAGATTTTGGGAAATTTCCAAATACTCATTTCTAAGCCTTTTGATCTCTGAGGACGAAATTTTTGTCGAAGGCCAGTAGTTAAAAATATATGCCCTTATGATCTTTGTCAGGATATTCTCGAGGAGGAATTCTCTACTTTGTACTCGGGGATAAGCTGCTTTTCTTCCCAATTACTACTTCTTTTATACCTATGACCAACGCTATTTACCTGACCACCACGGAGCCTTACTCTGGAAAATCTATCATTGCTCTGGGACTGATGAATCTTTTGGCCAGCAAGACAGAGAAGCTAGCCTACCTTAAACCAATTGTTTCTGGGGGATTGAAAGACAAAGATCGAAGGCTTGAACTCATCAAGGAGCATTTCAAGCTTGCACAGTCCTATGAGGAGATGTTTGTATTTTCTAGAAAAAAAGCCATCAAAGAGATCAATAGCGGAAACGAATCATTTTTGATAGACTCTGTGATCGATCATTTTAAAAAACTTCAGGAGAAGGCAGATTTCACGGTAGTAGAGGGTACAGATTTTTTGGATGTCAATACCAACGTGGAGTTTGACGGGAATATATCAATTGCCAAAAACCTGGGAATTCCTGCTGCTATCATTCTAAATGGAGCTAAAAGGTCGGTGTCAGAAATCGTGGATCTGGCTCAAGCCACGACGAATGGATTTTTGAATAGGGGAGTTCAGGTCTTGTTTTTGGTAGCAAACAAAGTAACTCCTGGGCAAGAAAAAGAAATCACTGATTGTCTTGTGGCAGTATTGCCGAAAGAGATCTTGGTGACATCCATTCCCATGAGGGACGAGTTGAGTAATCCAACCATGGAAGAAATCCGCGATTCGTTGGGTGCTAAAGTGCTCTTTGGAGAGAATCTTCTTTCCAATCGAGTCAGCAGATCCATCGTTGGAGCCATGCAGCTGCGAAATTTCCTAGATCGACTTGAACCAAATACGTTGGTGGTGACTCCTGGAGATAGAGCAGATTTGATCTTGGGAGCTTTTCAGGCAAATGTTTCCCGGAATTTTGGAAAAATCGCAGGAATGGTTCTTACGGGAGGGATCTTGCCGGAGGCTCCAATTATTAAACTCCTCGAAGGCTTGGAAACTGTCTTGCCTGTTTTGCAGGTAGATGAGGGGACATTCAATGTAGTCACGAGAGTCAATGAAATCCATGCACGAATTTCTTCGGATGATAAAGAGAAAATAGCATTGGCAATTCGGCTTTTTGAAGATGCAGTGGATGAAGACGCTTTGAGTGAGCGGTTGGTTTCATTTCATTCTCAAACACTTACCCCGAGGATGTTTCAATATCAATTGGTCAAGCGTGCCAAAGAACATAAAAAACACATCGTATTGCCTGAGGGCGAGGATGATCGAATTTTGATTGCAGCAGATCGGCTGATTCAGCAATCCGTAGTCAGCCTGACAATTCTGGGCAATCGGGAATCTATTGAGACAGCGGTAAAGCGGCTTAACCTTTCTTTGGATTTGGGAAAAGTGGAAATTGACAACCCCGCAGCATCCCCCCGTTTTGAGAAGTATGCTCAGAAACTTCATGAGCTTAGGAAAAGCAAAGGATTGACTTTGGAAATGGCCCGTGATCTGATGCTTGATGTATCCTATTTTGGGACGATGATGGTTTTTCTGGGGGAGGCTGATGGGATGGTGTCAGGGGCAATTCATACTACGCAGCATACGATCCGACCTGCTTTACAATTTGTAAAAACCAAGCCGGGTGTTTCGACGGTCTCTTCTGTGTTTTTTATGTGTCTTCCCAATCGTGTTTCAGTTTTTGGAGATTGTGCTGTGGTGCCAAATCCTAGTTCTGAGCAATTAGCAGACATCGCTATTTCGGCTGCTGAGTCAGCACTAATGTTTGGAATTGAGCCTAAAATCGCCATGCTTTCCTATTCTTCGGGTTCATCAGGATCAGGAGAAGATGTAGAAAAAGTCCGCAGAGCAACAGAACTTGTGAAATCTAGAAGGCCGGATTTGAAAATTGAAGGGCCAATCCAGTACGACGCTGCCGTAGATCCAGGCGTCGGAAAACAGAAACTTCCAACATCCGAAGTAGCTGGCCAAGCTAGTGTTCTGATTTTTCCTGATCTCAATACCGGTAACAATACGTACAAAGCTGTGCAACGTGAGACAGGTGCTTTGGCAATTGGCCCTATGCTCCAAGGCCTCAATAAACCTGTCAATGATCTCAGCAGAGGTTGTACAGTAGCTGATATATTTAATACCGTAGTGATCACAGCCATTCAAGCCCAACAATCCTAAGCAATGAAAATATTTGTCATCAACTCAGGAAGTAGCTCGATCAAATATCAATTGATAGCAATGCCAGAAGCCAGAGTAATCTGTTCTGGGATGGTCGATCGAATTGGTTTGGAAGGTACTAGGCTAGATTATCGAGCTTTCTTGAGTACTGAAGAAATCAATAAATCCGAAATGCTCGATCTTCCGGATCATACCGCTGGACTTCTGGCAGTAGCAGCTTGGCTCACTCATCCTGATTTCGGAGTATTGGCTGATCCCCGAGAAGTGGAGGTTGTGGGGCACCGAGTAGTACATGGCGGGGAAGAATTTTCAAAAACCCAACTGATCACCGAAGAAAGCAAAGCTGGAATCCGAGCACTTTTTCCTTTGGCTCCTTTGCACAATCCTGCTAATTATTTAGGAATAGAAGTGGCAGAGCAGATTTTTAAAGCTGCAAGGCAAGTAGCTGTTTTTGATACGGCATTTCACCAATCCATGGAGCCAATCGCTTACCGTATGGCTATTCCCAATGAATTTTATGAAAAGCAGGGGATTCGAGGATACGGCTTTCATGGAACGAGTCACAAATTTGTCTCAGAAATCGCCGTGAAACTAGTGCAAAAGCCAGACTCGAAAGTCATCACGATTCATCTGGGAAATGGCTGTAGCATGGCGGCTATTCGTGGGGGAAAATGCATCGATACCAGCATGGGATTTGGGCCGATGAATGGCCTGGTCATGGGGACGCGAGCTGGGGATATCGATCAATCTGTGATTTTTCATCTGGTTAATGAGCTTGGTTATAGTTTGGATGAGGTGAATTCGATCTTGAACAAAAAAAGCGGAATGCTAGGCCTGACAGGATTCAGCGATATGCGAGATATTCGAAAGGAATATATTCATGGAGAACCAAAAGCCATTTTGGCCTATCAACTTTACGCATATCGAATCAAAAAATACATTGGGTCGTTTGCTGCAACTCTCAATGGATTAGATGCAATTGTATTTACAGCAGGTGTGGGGGAGAATGATTATTTGACCCGAAAATTGGTCTGTGAGAATATGGATTATTTTGGAATCAGCTTGGATGAGTCAAAAAACGAAGCTCACGAAAAAGGGATCGGGAACATTCAGAAATCGAATGGCCAAGTGAAAATTTTGATTATCCCAACCAATGAGGAGTTGGAAATCGCAAGGCAGTGTTTTGAATTGCTGGGCTAATCAGTTGGGAAGTGGAACAAAAGGCTCCACATGAATCAAAACATGCCCTAATTCAGGAATCTCATCACGAAGCCGATCTTTTAGTTGATGCGAAATATCGTGACCATCTTTTACGGAAATCTCTCCATCCACAATCGCATGAAGATCGACATGGTATTTCATGCCTGCCTTCCGGATAAAGCATTTTTCAGTGTCTTTGACTCCTTTGACATCAACAGAAATCAGGCGAATTTTTTCAGTCAGATCGCTGTAAATATCTTCATCCATAACCTCTCCTAGAGCTGGCCTGAAGATTTTGTAGCAGTTGTATAGAATGAAAGCCACGGCAACTAAAGCGGCATAGTCATCAGCTATTTCATATCCTTTTCCGCCATAGATGGCAATTGAGATCCCTACAAAAGCAGCAATTGAAGTGATCGCATCCGATCGATGATGCCAAGCTTCAGCTTTCAGGGCTGAGCTTTTCAGTTTTTTGCTTCGTTTATTCACAATTTGAAATGAGATTTCCTTCCAAATAATTATTGCCCCAAGTACAATTAGGGTGAATGGTTTTGGGAGTTCATGAGGTGTCTGAATATTACTTATAGCCTGCCAGGCAATTGTTGCCGCCGAAATCACCAAGAAAACGACTACCAAAAATGTGATTAGCGGCTCGGCTTTACCATGACCGTAGGGATGATTTTCATCAGCTGGACGTTCTGCGTACTTCAACCCGACCAAAACCAAAATGGAAGAAAACACATCTACGACAGATTCGATACCATCGGCAATCAAAGCGTAAGAATTACCGAAAATCCCAGTCAAAAACTTGATCCCAGCCAAAAACACACTGCTGACCATACTGAAAATTACTGTTCGGATCGCTAAAGAGGGTCGAGACATGGCGCGAAATTAGGGAATAAAAGCAAAGGGAGGGGCTACTTTTGGGATTTTCCCAGCCAATACAATGCAGTTCCCACGCCGATCAAAACTGCAGTCAGCCAAATCGAAGTCCAACTCACCTGAAGCATCAGCCAAAGACAAGCTAAAATCCCCAAAACAGGAATCAAATAACCGCCCTTAAGAATGAAATAGCCTTGATTTCTAAATTTTGGTCTCAAAACCGGAATCGCTGCGCAAGTCATGATGAAGAGGAATAGTCGGGACAGCACCGTCATCGCTGCTAGAAAGGTGAAAGAACCCATCGCTGCTAATGCGAAAGCAGCTATTCCGAAGAATAAAACTGAATTTGCGGGCGTGAGGAATTTGGGACTTACTTCACCAAACCATGCCGGAAGGGATTTTTCTAACGCCAGCGCATAGGTGATTCTTGAGGCAGAAAACATTGAACTGATCAGATTAGCTAATACTGAAGTGGCAACTCCGATCATTAGAATTACTGCTCCTGTATTTCCAAAAAGTGCAGAGGATGCATCCAATAGTGGACTACTACTTTCTGCCAAGTTCGGTACAGCGGCTTGAGAGACTAATTGAATCAACATGTAGATTATTGCTACGATTCCTAATCCAAGCAATAAGCCTAAAGGCATGTCACGTTCAGGTCGTTTGGCTTCTCCCGCTGGTACAACTGCACCTTCAAATCCTACAAAGGCATAAATCAAAAGTAATGCAGCCGCTCCCAAATCGGATCCCGAAGGCAAAGGACTATCAAATCTTGGAATTACATCCGGACCGATTAGTAAAAATCCCCCGAAAATCAACCCGATTAAAACAGAAAATTTGATAATCGTAAATAGGGTCATAGATTTTATCGACTCAGACGACCCGAGTATATTTATAAGACTGAGCAATCCACAAGTAAGTCCTAACGAAATCAATCTTCCAAAGCCCTCACCCATAATTGGGAAGAAATAGGCGATGCTATCGGTGAGCAAAACAGTATTGGCAGCAAAAGAAATCAGTCGAGCCAGATAGTAGAGCCAACCCCCTTGAAAGCCCACGAATGACCCAAAGGCCATTTTGCCGTAACGAATCGGACCACCGGTGCCTCGGAAATAACTTCCAACCTCGGCAAAACTCAAAATCACCGGCAGAATTAAAAGGGCACAAAATGCATAAATCAATACGCTGTATTCACCAGCTAGCTTTGCTGCTCCGGATGGAAGCCCAAAGATTCCTGCACCAATCAAACCATTCACGACTAGCATCCATACGCCCCAAAGGCCTAGATTTCTTGGTAGTTTTTCCTGAATTTCCTCAGTTGGGTTTTCTTGCACGAGCGGATGGTTAGTAAAAAAGATTTTCGGGAAGATAATTCAAAAAAAGAATTTGGGGAATTTCAATTTGGCTAAACGGCCTACCTGAACAAATACTAAGTTTCGTCAGCCCCCCATTGAAAGGGTTAAAATCCTTTTAATGGTTTACTTGATCCATGACTGAACTTATAGCTAAATCGCTATTTTAGTTTTTTAATCAACCCAAAGGAAACTGTTTAGGGGCAATTTTTTTTGGGTTTTACCTATAAATCAACCTTATAAATCCGCTCTGAGTTGAAAGATCAAGGCTATAAAATTACTTTAGGAGTAAGTATTGTTTTTTTGATTTTAGCATCGGTAATGTGGTTTACTACTGGAATAGCCACAGCTGGACCTTATCTTATTATTTTTTTTACAGGCTTGACAATCTCATTTCAAGGGTTCAAAAAGCTCAGAGGATTCTCTTTTTCAATGATTATTTTTTCTGCAGTGACAATGGCAATGTACTATCCTGCATACTTTGTAGAGTTGGATGGGTATAAGCTATCCAATCTAATTATTCCTTTGATCCAACTGATTATGTTTGGAATGGGGACATCGATGAGTTTTGGGGATTTTATCGGAGTGGTCAAAACTCCAAAAGGAGTATTAATAGGGCTTTCTGCTCAGGTATTGATTATGCCTATTATTGGGTTTTTGTTGGCGAGCGTAAGTGGTTTTTCAGCAGAGATTGCCGCAGGAATTATTTTAGTAGGATGCTCTCCAAGCGGCCTAGCTTCTAATGTGATGAGCTATTTGGCAAAAGCTAATCTGGCACTTTCCATTACCCTCACTGCTGTTTCTACGCTTTTAGCTCCCTTATTTACTCCAATACTGATGAAATTATTGGCGGGTGAATTTATAGATATCGACGTGCTCAAGATGATGTGGGTCATTGTCAAAATGGTGATTTTTCCGATCGGAGCAGGTTTGGTTTTTAATAAGCTATTGAAAGGCAAAGCCAAATGGCTGGATGTAGCTATGCCACTGGTATCCATGTTTGGAATAGCAATGATCATCGTAATCATCACTGCCGCCGGTCGGGATAGCCTGTTGGAAATTGGAGCATTGTTGCTTGTGATTGTCTTGGTTCACAATTTGTCGGGATATACCATTGGTTATTGGTATGCTAGACTCTTCAAAATGAATGAAAAAGATTGCCGAACCATTGCTTTGGAAGTGGGGATGCAGAATTCTGGATTGGCTTCAGGAATTGCAAAGGAAATGGGAAAGATAGCGACGCTAGGCTTGGCTTCTGCTGTTTTTGGCCCCTTGATGAATATTTCAGGATCTATTTTAGCATCTGTTTGGCAGAAGAAAGAGATCATCGATACCTAATTCTTCAAAAGACAGCCTGTTTAGTCGCTTATTTTTTCTCCAGCTCCACCCAAAATGGGAAATATCGCTTTCCACCTGATTCATAAAAGGGAAGCAGTTGTGAAATCCCTGCTTCTAGTTTTACGCCTTTCAATTCAAGAATATCGATATCCGCTGTGGATTGGTCTTTATGGATCATAGATTGATTACCAATCTCCAAAGTCAATCTTCCTTTTGGTTCTACTGGCTTTACAAATTTGAATCGAAGATCATAAGTGCCAGACTCGATTTTAACATTCCAATAACCAAACATATCTTCCTGAGCCCAGATTCCTCGTTCGCCTGAAGCATCGTTTCGATTTAAATAAACTGGGTTTTCTGCTGGATTTCCTATTTCTATCAGAGGCTGGTTTAATAGGTTTCTCTCCTGAGTTAATTCTATGAAAATCCCATCTAATTCGGATTTTAATTCCAAAGCCTTGAGAGTTTCACTAGCAGCAAGATTCGAAAGCTCATAGGGATCCTCCTCCAGATTGTAAAGTTCAAAATCCTCAATATCAGAATCGAAACTTGTCTTCCCAATGAGTTTCCATCCTGATCTTTGGATGGAAATATTTTCATATCGCTCAGGATATTTCCGAGTCCAATAGGAGAAAAAGCTTCGATCTGGTCTTGAATCCTCATTTCCCTGAATCAGTGGAAGCATGCTAAGGCCATCTATTTTTCGATCTTTTGGTACTTCAAATCCGCAAAGCTCTGCGAGAGTAGGCATCACATCAATGTGTGCAGTAAGCGTTTTGATTTCTCTATTTCCTTTGAAAGCTGCAGGGAATCTTATGAAAAAGGGTGCTCTGACTCCACCTTGCGACACATCCCCCTTGAGTCCTTTGAGTCCAGCTACATAGCGTCGCTGTTGTGGACCATTATCGGTCATAAAGATCACGATGGTATTGTCTGAGATGCCAAGCTCTTCCAGTTTTTGGAACAGACGGCTCAAATTATCATCAATGTTTTCGACCATCGCATAGACTTTTCGAGCATCTTCTTTGTTGGCCTCAGACATCGTGTAAAAAGGCTTTCCGTCTTGGCCAAATCCTAAGCTTGGATCAATATTCTTGTATTTCTGGTAGTACTCGTCTGGCACCTGGAGTGGGGTGTGAGGTGCGTTAAAAGATAAATAGGTGAAAAAGGGCTTGTCCTTATTTTTCTCGATGAATTTGATCGCTTCGTTTGCAAAGATATCGGAGCAGTAGCCTGAATATTTTTGCTGTTCATTATTGTGCCATAGAACCGGATCAAAATAGCTCCGATCTCCTTGGAAGAAAGTCGTAAAATCTCCGACTTGTCCCATTCCTCCTGAGAGGTGAATTAACGATTCATCAAAGCCTTGATCGCTTGGACGCATTGGATAATTATCACCTAGATGCCACTTCCCAAAAATTCCTGTAGTATAGTTTTCGGACTTCAATAGTTCAGCAATCGTGATTTCAGATGTGGCCATCATCGCTCCACCATTGTAGGTGTCTCGAACGCCTGTTCGCAAAGAATATCGGCCTGTCATCAAGCTGGAGCGGGTCGGAGCGCAAACCGGCGAGACATAAAAATTGGTAAATCGGACACTCTCGTCAGCAAATGCATCGAGCGTCGGCGTATTGATATGTGGATTGTCGTGAAATCCTAGATCCCCAAATCCTTGGTCATCGGTAATGATCAGGATGACATTGGGAGGAGTTGCACTTTGCTGGGCAAAGCTTTCAAGTCCTAGAAATAAAAATGCGATAAGAGGAAAAATGCGAATAACTTGATTCATACGAATTAGGAGATACATTCCTCAATTTAGAAATATCTCAAGGAATTATCCTTTGGACCAATCAAGCATCTTCTTTAGAACTCAAACTCATCCGTGCTTCTCAGCTGTACATGCTTGCCCATTTTCTTTTGGATGATTTTGAAGTGATGAAGATCGTCCTCTGTGATCAAGGAAATTGCTTCACCAGTTGCGCCAGCTCGACCGGTCCGACCGATTCGATGTACATAATCTTTTGGAGACCGAGGCAATTCGTAATTGATCACCAAGGGTAGAAATTTGATGTCAATTCCTCGTCCTGCAAGGTCGGTTGCTACTAAGATTCGGGTTTTTCCGGACTTGAATTTTGCTAAAGCTTCGGTACGTGCCCCTTGGCTTTTATCCCCATGGAAAGCAATCGCATCAACACCGTTTTTATTCAATTTGGTCACGACATTATCGGCGGTTCGGATCGAAGACACGAAAATCAAAATCTGTGACCAGTCACCAGAATTCACCAAATAGCGTAAAAAAGGGCCTTTTTTCTCGGCTTCTATTCGATAGGCATATTGCTCGATTAGGTCTGTAGCAACAGTTTCTGCTTCAACTTCGATTTTTGCGGGATCTTTCAAAAGTGCAGCGATGATCTCTTCAAGCGTCTCGTCCATCGTGGCAGAGAAGAGGATATTTTGGCGTTTCGAAGGTAGCTCGGCTAAAATCTGATCGATCTCCTCTCGAAAACCCATGCTGAGGACTTTGTCCATTTCATCCAAAACCAAAATTTCGACTTGATTAAGTTGCAAGGCATTTTGTGAAAGCAAGTCCAATAATCTTCCAGGAGTGGCGATGAGGATATCTGTTCCAAAGAGCTTTTGCATCTGAGGATTGATCGATACGCCTCCATAAACCGCCAGTGTTTTCACTTTTCTGCTTAAAAATCTGGCGAAATTTTCCGAAACTTCCGCCACCTGAGCGGCAAGCTCACGAGTAGGGACTAAGACTAAAACGGGGATTCCCCGACTTTTTGAAGCCGTTTTTTTCTGTAAATATTGAAGGATAGGCAATATGTATGCTGCTGTTTTTCCAGAACCGGTTGGAGCTATGCCTAGAAGATCTTTTCCTTTTATTAGCGCCGGGATAGCTTGAACTTGAATCGGGTAGGGGTTAGCGTAATTTGCCCTTTCGGTGGCAAGGACTACTTCTTTGGTAAGACCTAAATCGGAAAATTTCATGGATCAGCGTTTCCACAAAGGTAGGCAAATGGAAATAGGCTGGAAATAAAGTTGATTGAATGATCAAGATTGCCCTTTGGGCAGATAAAATAAAATAGGTTAAAGCACATCGCCCACGACATTTCTATTTCACCGAAGCTATCTCACGAAGCTTATCTTAGCAAAACATATCTCAGCGAAGCCTTTCTCACGAAGTTTATCTTGGGAATCCTATTTCAAGAAGCTTATCTCTCGAAGTGTATCAAGCAAAGCATATCGTATTTGTTTTTTCCACCAAAGCCCTATTTTTTTTATCCATTCATCCCAAATCCAGCTTTTAAACCGCTACTTTTTTGTCAATCAATGGAATAAATGCCAAATTGGAAAGTGCTGATTAAGTTTGGAATTGATCTATCATTCGCTCCTCAGTATCTCAAACCCAAAATATTCTATTGCAATGCACTTCAATCGCATTATTCCATTAATCTTCCTGATTAGTTCTTTTGCCTGTACCAAAAAAGGCCCCACTCCAGAAACTCTGGATTCTCCGGCTAGGACTGCAGCTGAAGAGTTGGAGACTTTTCAAATTGAACCTGGATTCAAAGTTCAATTGGTAGCTTCTGAGCCTTTGATCGAAGATCCAGTTTTGATCCAGTTTGATGAAAATGGAAGACTTTGGGTCGTTGAAATGCGTGGCTATATGACTGATATCGATGGAAGTGAAGAGGATCAGCCGATTGGTCGAATTTCTATTTTAGAAGATGAAAATGGGGATGGGGAAATGGATAAGAGCACCATTTATCTCGATAATTTGGTGATGCCGAGAGCGCTTGGATTGATAAAAGGAGGAGCATTAATCGCAGAAAACAATTCACTTTGGGTTACTCAGGATTTAGATGGGGATTTAAAAGCTGACACCAAAGTTTTACTTGACTCCACCTATGCCTCCAATGGAGTTCCTGAGCATTCAGATAATGGATTCGTGAGGAATGTGGACAATTGGTATTATAGTGCAAAATCCCGGCTTCGATACAAATTAGATCAGGGCGAATGGATCCGGGATAGCACGGAGTTTCGTGGGCAATGGGGAATCTCCCAAGATGATCAAGGTCGTCTGATTTACAATTATAATTGGTCACAGCTTCATGGAGATTTGGTGCCGGCAAATTACCTTTCCAGAAATCCAAATCATGAGCCATCAACAGGAATCGATCATGGATTGACGATCGATCGGAAGATTTTCCCTATCCGAACTAACCCAGCCATCAATCGAGGATACATTCCAGGCACTTTGACTGAAGATGGAAAACTCTTAGAATTCACCTCTGCTTGCTCGCCAACAGTCAATCGAAGTCATCTTTTTCCTGCTGAATACTTTGGGAATATTTTTGTGATGGAAAATGCCGGGAATATCGTCAAACGTAATGTGGTGAAGCAAAATGGCGTCATTTTAGAAGCGAATGATCCCAATTCAGGAAGGGAGTTTATGGCTTCTACCGACGAACGATTCCGGCCAGTTCATGGAGTAATGGGGCCAGATGGAGCATTATACATTGCAGATATGTACCATGGAATCGTGCAGCACGGCTCCTATATGACGCCTTATTTGAAGGAACAAACGCTGGAAAGAGGATTGGATCTGCCTGTGCACTTGGGGAGAATCTGGCGAATAGTTCCTGAAGATTGGAAACCTGAACCTTTCCCTAAGCTCGCCGAAGAAAGCAATACAGAATTGATTCGCAGACTTTCCCATCCAGATGGATGGCATCGCGACATGGCGCAGCGGCTTTTGGTCGAGCGAAACGATCCGAATTCGATGGAGGATTTGGTAGTTCTTGCTAAAAGTGGAGCTAGTGAAATGGGAAGATTTCATGCACTCTGGACACTGGAGGGAATGAATGCGCTAAATTCAGATTTGCTTTTTGAGACGCTGGAAGATCAAAATTCTTTAGTAAAGAATACATCACTTCGACTCCTTGAGACTTTTGCTAAAAGCAATCCAGAAACCCTGAATAAGCTAGAAACCAAAATGGCTGAGCTTTCCAAAACCAGTGAGGTGACCGAAGGCTTGCAGTTAGCCTTGAGCAGCGCATCGCTCAGTGAGGGAGCATCCGCTGAGGTGTTGACAGGTGTTTTAAATTCTTTTGGAGATCAAGCCTTGATTCAAGATGCAGTCATGAGCAGTCTAGCTGCTCGAGAGTATGGTTTCTTAACTCGACTTTGGGAATCGCCGAACTGGAAAAACGCAGATCAAAACAAAGAGATTTTTCTGGAGACTTTGACGGCAGCTATCATGAAAAGAGGGGATAATCCAGAAATTAAATCCCTGTTGGCATTGGTTGGTGCAGGCGATTCTGAATTGAATTGGAAGCAAGAAACCGTTTTGGTAGGAATGGCTATTCAAGCTGGAAATGCCCAAAATCAAGCGCCAGTGTTGTTGGTAGGAGAGCCGAATTTATTCAAACGAACTGATTTACCAATTGATCAAAATAAACTTAACGGGTTAAAAAGGCGATTTAGCTGGCCGGGTTATGTTCCAGAAGCGGTGCTTGTTTCGGCGAGTTCGCTGGATGAAAAAGCTCAGATTCAATTTGCCGATGGTCGTAAAAAATACCTTGTCAGTTGTGCCGGATGTCATGGTTCCAATGGAAAAGGAGTGCAGCGAATGGCTCCGCCTTTAGTGGCATCTGATTGGGTACTAGGCGATGAGCGTCGTTTGGCATTAATTATTTTGCATGGAATTGAAGGTCCTATCGAAGTTGGCGGAAAGAAATATGATGCTCCGGAGATCTTACCAGTGATGCCTTCTCATTCTACGATGGATGATGCAAGCATTGCTGCGATCTTGACTTATGTGCGAAATGAATGGGGGAATCAAGCTCGAGCGATAACACGTGGTTTGGTAGGTGGTACAAGACATACCTCTCAGGGCCGTGTGTATCCATGGAGTCCAGCCGAATTGAATAAGCATATTGAGTCACTAGCTGAGCCTAAAACTGAATAATTCACCACCTAAAAACCGTAACATTTTGAAAAAGCAATCCAATTTTATTCGCTCAGACCGAAGGACATTCCTAAAGACCTCTAGTCTCGGGTTAGCAGCAATTGCGTTTCCTTTTCCGGAGATTCCAGCGTTTATGAAGGGAATTCCAATGGGAATAGTGGTTCATTCATATGGAGCTAGGTGGCATTCTAAAGTGGAAAGCAACACCTATCCAGGATTTAAGGATGCGCTTGATCTCATGAACCATTGTCATAAAATCGGTGCAGGAGGAATCCAAGTCGGAGTGAATGGTTGGCAAAGTGACTTTGCTAAAAATGTGCGAGATCAGCGTGAGAAGCTGGGGATGTATTTAGAAGGGAGCATTGGCTTGCCGAAAACAAAAAATGAAGTCGCTGCCTTTGAATCTGAAGTAAAGGCAGCAAAAGAAGCTGGAGCAACAGTCCTTCGTACGGTATGCTTAAGTGGACGTCGCTATGAAAACTTCCATTCTGCTCAAGAATTTCAAGCATTCAAAAGCAACGCGATGGAATCCATTCATTTGGCTATTCCTATCATTGAAAAGTATAAAATCAAATTGGCAATCGAGAATCATAAAGACTGGAAAGCAGCAGAATTAGCAGCTATTATACGAGATTTTGACAATGAATGGCTTGGAGTAACGCTTGATTTTGGGAATAATGTTTCCTTGATCGAAGATCCGAATGAAGTAATTAAGACGCTCGCTCCGCTGGCTTTTTCTACGCATATAAAAGATATGGGAGTGAAAAAGTACGCCGATGGATTTTTGCTTTCGGAAGTTCCACTTGGCGAGGGAATTGTAGATGTGAAAGTAGGTGTAAATCTCTGCCGAAAATATAATCCAAACATTACTTTCAGCTTGGAAATGATCACGCGTGATCCTTTGAAAATCCCATGTTTGACCGATGAATACTGGGCTACTTTTGAGGAGACGAAAGGTGCCGAGTTTGAAAAAGTGATGGCTATGATTGAAAAGAACGAATTCAAATCTCAACTTCCAAGTACAAGTAATCTGGATTCAGAAGGGAGATTAGCGTTCGAAGAAGCAAATGTGTTGGAATGCATAAAGTTTAGTAGGAAAGTAATTTAGGGAGTATTGAGTGGCTTGTCATGAGTATCAAGACATTAGAGCCAAGAACCTAGAAGGGAGATTTTAGAATCAAGAATTTGAGCCAAGATTAAAAACGTAAAACATCAAAAATTTAAACTTCTGATTTCAGATTTCTAACTTTAAACTTCTCAAATCATATATCACATATCAAAAATCAACAATCCAAAATGTCATTACCAACCGATTTCACCCAATTACCAGGAGTTAAACTTTTTGATCTCAGCGGACAAGCTGCAATCATCACCGGAGGTTCGAAAGGCCTTGGATTGGCGATGGCTGCAGGCTTAGCCTCGGCTGGATCCAATATTATGCTGGTGAGTAGAAATGGAAAAGAAGCCGCTGAATCTGCTGAAGCGTTGGAAAAGGAATATGGAGTAAAAGCAATTTCTTTTGCGGCAGATGTGACCGATGAGGCCAAAATGGAGGAAATGGCAAAAGTTGCTTTTGATACTTTTGGAAGAATAGATACGCTGATCAATTCTGCTGGAATCAATATCAGGGGAGCGATAGATGAAGTTAGCTATGAAGATTTTGACCAAGTGATGAAGATCAATGTCAATGGAACATGGCTTGCATCCCGAGCGGTTACCGCTTACATGAAGAAAGCTCAAAAAGGCACAATTATCAATTTGGCGAGTACGCTCGGATTAGTTGGTTTGGCTAATCGAACTCCGTACACTTCCAGCAAAGGAGCGGTAGTCCAGATGACCAGAGGATTAGCCTTGGAGTTGGCTCCTTTTGGGATCACTGTAAATGCGATCTGTCCAGGACCATTTTTGACAGAGATGAATCTTCCAATTGCCGATACAGAAGAAGGTAAGAAATTTATCGTGGGTGCTACAGCCTTAGGTCGCTGGGGTAAACTCTCAGAAATTCAGGGTGCTGCAATATTTTTGGCTTCTGCTGCTGGAACCTATATGGTAGGCTCAATGCTCACAGTCGACGGAGGCTGGACAGCGAGATAATTTAAATCAGGAAAGTCCCAAGGTTAAAATCCCCTTGCAATTTGAAGTTCTTCTTCAAATTGCAAGGGGATTTACTTTTTAAGTCTTTTAAAAAACACGCATTCTTTATGCTATTCACCCCACAACCAAACTCAGCACATACACCAAAGTAATGGCAGTTACCCCAGCGATCATGGTTCCTATGCTATGAGATAGATTTCCCTGCTTCGTACTCATGCCTGATAGTTGCGTTACCACCCAGAACCCACTGTCATTGGCATGGGAAATCCCCAAAGCGCCAGCTCCGATAGCGATCGTGGTAAAAACTTTCATCGTCTCGCTATCCAAACCCAATGGTCCTAAAATCGGAGCAATGATGGAAGCAGTAGTGATCATGGCTACAGTAGTGGACCCTTGCGCAGTCTTCAATCCAAAGGCAATCAGGAAGGGAAGGAAAATTCCCCAATTGGCATCGCTCATCGTGGAGGTAACTAGGTCGCCAACTCCAGAATTCTGAAGCATTTTCCCAAAAACTGCTCCTGCTCCTGTTATTAAAATTACTGGCGCTGCGAGTAAAATTGCCTCTCCAACCCAACCTGAAGCGGAAAGTAATTTTCGATCAAATTTTTTCGGTAAAGTGAATGACAAAATTGCCCCAATCAAAAGAGCAATCACCGGAGTTCCGAGAAACTGAATAGCTTTTATCAAGCCACTTTCTCCCAATGGTTTTGTAGGATAATTGGCAATGGAGGCGATAATAATCAGCGTCAGTGGCACTAAAATCGGAACCAGTGAACTGATGAATTTTGGACGGTCTTCTTTTTTTATTTCCTTATCAGTTGCTACCAATACAGGTTTTAAAGGAATTTTGGTGACCCACTTTTGGACAAAAATGTAAAGTGGAATCAAGGTTAATAACGACACCAAACCTCCATAGAAGATGACCTGTCCGAGATCAGCACCTAAAATCCCAGCAGTTGCTATTGGACCTGGAGTGGGAGGGACAAGCGAGTGACTGGCCATAGCACCTAGCGACACCGCTACAATCGTTGCGGCATATGAAATCCCACTTTTCGAAGAAAGCGACTTTGCAATCGGATTAAGCATAATGATCGTGCTATCTCCAAAAACAGGAATAGAGAGGATCCATCCACTAAGCATCAGCGATAGATTCACGGATTTTTCGCCAACCCATTTCAGTACTTTCTCTGCGATTACCATCGCTCCCCCCGTTTTTTCTAAAAATGTGCCTAGAATCACTCCAAGCAAAATCAACAATCCCACACTTCCCAAGACTCCCCCAAATCCATCAGAAATCGACTTTACGATCAAATCAGGAGACATCCCCATCATCAATCCATAAATAATAGCTCCGACAAAAAGTGCTAGAAATGGATGGATGTCAAACTTGATGATGGCAATCAGAATCAGCGCTAAAGCAATGCCGATAATCAGAAGGGTGAGCATTTTGGGTTGGTTTTGGGTTTGAGCACTCCGTAGGAAATTTTGTTTCCGACTGCTTTTAGATCAAAATCTAAGGAAAAAATGCCCGTAAACCACGCCCATTTATCAAGTTTTTGAACAATTGGGCTTTTTAATTTGGTGGAACATAGAATGGGCCCACAGCTTATGGAAAGTAAGAATTGAAAACTGAAATATTTTAAGCAACTTAGAACACGCTGAAAATAATACAGCAAAACCCGGACTTTAAGAATAACTCAACCTTGCGCTACCATGAAGAATAACATCAACTTTATTTTTGGCCTTTTGGCCTTTTTGATAGTTGGTTGCAGTGAAAAGAATACCCCAGAGAGTAAATTTGCTCTTTTACCGCAACCAAAGTCCATTAGCGTTTCTGTCGCATCCTCAATCTCTTCGGCTGATCTCAGCCCTGAATTTGAGCAAGCTAAAAACCAGTTTATATCTGGCAAGCCTGTTGAAGACTTAGAAGTTAAAATCATCCAGTTTGAGCTTGATCCCAACTTGACGGGAAATGAGGAAGTATATAAACTTGATATTTTCGAAACTGAGATTTCCTTGAAAGCGCAGACTCAAGCTGGATTTTGGAATGGTCTGATGACGCTGGGTCAGCTGCTTCAAGATGCAGAAGACCGGGGAATTAATCTGCCTGGGCTTCAGATTATTGATGAGCCTGCGCTTGCTTACCGAGCAGTACATTTGGATGTTAAACATCATTTGGAGAAAAAGGAATATTATTTTGAACTCATGGATCGTCTGGCTGCTTTGAAAATCAACGGAATCATCATCGAAATTGAAGATAAACTTGCCTACGTTCGTCAGCCACTAGTGGGTTCTTCCGATGCATTTACCATTGAAGAATGGAAGGAAATCAGCGATTATGCCATGGCTCGAAATATCCGCATGAGCCCATTGGTTCAAGGTTTAGGCCACGCTTCTTTTATTCTGAAGCATCCGGAATTTCAGTCACTCAGAGACGATCCTGAGAGTGATTGGGCATTTAATCCTTTGGACGAAAAGACCTATGAAGTGCAATTTGATTTGTATTCTGATGCTTTGGAAGCTTTTTCTCATGCAAATTTCCTCCATGTAGGTGGTGATGAGGTCAATACCACAGGTCGGGGAAGTGGGAAATCTGCCTTGGAACTCCAACTTACTTGGCTCAATCGGGTCAGTGAGTACGCAGCAGCAAAAGGTTTGACTCCTATCTTTTGGGATGATATGCCACTAAAAAATGCTGAATTGTATGGGACGATCTATAATAAAGATCTAACCAAATCGGAAGTGGATAGTATTTGGAATGCAAATGAAGACCGGTTGAATGCATATATCGATAAGTTCCCTAAAAATTGCATTTACATGCGCTGGAATTATGATATTCCAGAGTCACCCGGTAATTCTAAGGCAATGCAATGGTTTACCAAAAATGGCTTCCAAGTCATGGGAGCTACGGCAGGTCAAACCCGCTGGAACCTGATGCCACAGGATCAAAGTAATGCCAAAAATATACGTGACTTTGCCAAAAGCTCCATTGACAGTAAAACATCAGGGCTTTTGCTGACACTTTGGGACGATGACTCTCCGCATTTCGAGTTGTATCAGCGTGGCATTGCCACTTTTGCCGAATACACTTGGACAGGAGATCAACGAACAATTCCCGAAATTCAAGGGGCATTCCGACAGCTTACTTTTGGGCCTGAGCTGATTTCAGAGGAATTGGCATTTGTCGATTTACTTGAAGAACCAGTAGCTTTCTGGAAAAATGCACTCCTGGATGGGAAAGATAGAAATCAACTTAGGAGTTTAAGCAATCCGTTGGAGCAGGCTTTAATTTCAATGCCAAATCCAGATTCAGCAGGAATCTGGACCAATAAATATGCCGAGCGAGTGGCTAAGGCAGAAGAAAATCTCACTAAAGTAACTGAGGTTCTGGCGAGGATTTCGGAATCTAAAAAGTTAGCGAAGCGAAATATTTATACCCTGGAGGTCTATGAGCAAGTAGCACAGGCCGTGCAGTTTTCCAATCGGGCATTGATCACCTTGGCAGAGTTGGATGATCCATCAGGAGAAAAAAGAGCGATGGCCGAGCAAAAGCTAAAAGGGATGGCAGTCGAATGGGCAGCCATTCAATCGAACCTAGAGGAAGTCTATGGAAAGACCAGGCAGCTAAATAAGCCTGCGGATTACATTTTAGATCAGGATCACCATCATCATTTGGCAAATCAAGCAAAAAATTTTAGTGATTGGCAGTTTTATGTGGAGGCTCTGTTTATCAAAAAAATAGAAAAATAAGGGAATTCGAATTCTACTCCAGGAGCCAAATTGCCTTGCTTAAACTCACCTATTTAAATTTAAGGAGCCAGAATGCTATGAAAACAGTATCCATTATCATGTTGATCTTAGGCCTGCTTTTATTTGGAGTTGGAATACTTTTCAAGACCATGAACTGGCCTGATATGTTCTATGGTCTTTATTTAGGCTCTTTCCTTTTTATGGCAGGATTGATCTTATTAATAAGCAAGCGACAAAAAAATAAGGTAAATTTCCAACTCTGAAGATCTCCTGCCAAGACATGTAATCATTTCAAGATTCTGGAAAATTTCATTTTGGTACGATCCTAGTTCTGATCTATCTTCGCAACCGAATTTCAACTCACACATTTCCTTCAAAATTCCCTTATGGCATCAGGATTTTTTGCGCTTTTAGATGATATCGCTACCGTAATGGACGACGTAGCAGTAATGAGTAAGGTAGCTGCAAAGAAAACAGCTGGAATTCTGGGCGATGACTTAGCTGTAAATGCCGAAAAGGCATCTGGCTTCGTGACAGACCGGGAGTTGCCAGTGCTTTGGGCCATTACCAAAGGTTCTTTTTTGAATAAGTTGATTATTCTGCCTTTTGCTTTTCTGCTAAGTGCATTTCTGCCAACGGCAGTCACGATCATTCTGGTTTTGGGAGGACTATACCTCGCTTATGAAGGTGCCGAGAAAATCTATGAATACTTCTTTCCTCACGAGCATTTTGCGACAGTGACCTCGGTAAAGGACTTGACGGATGAAGAGGTCAAAGCAGCTGAGAAAGAAAAAATAAAGTCGGCAATTGTCACAGATTTCATTCTATCTGTCGAGATCGTGATTATAGCGTTGGGAACAGTCGCGGATAAGCCAATTACAACCCAGATAGGGGTGGTCTCAATAATTGCCATTTTAGCAACTGTTGGAGTTTATGGTTTGGTGGCGTTGATTGTTCGGATGGACGAGTTTGGCGTGAAATTGATCAATCTCAACGAAGAAGAAAATAGCTTTTCTGACAAGATTGGGAAAATTTTAGTCAGTGCTTTACCAAAGATTATTAAAAGTATGAGTGTGATCGGAACGATTGCTTTGCTGTTGGTTTCCGGCGGAATTTTTTCTCATAACATAGAATTTTTTCATCATCTAGTTCCCAATTGGCCTTCGATTATCAAGGAATTTCTACTCGGAGTCGGAGTCGGAGTTGTCGTGCTTTTGGGAGTCAATTTGATCAAAAAGATTCTCCCAAAGAAGGCACATTAATCTTGTGCCACAGAGAAAATCGATCGGTGGTATAAAGGTGAAGTATTGGGGACATGAGACCAAAATTTAAAGAATCAGGAAAATTGAATTCTAAATTTTGAAATGCCTCCAAAGTGTTTTGAATCAGATGTTTATTGCTTTGTGGTCTTTTGTTATCCTTAGAGACCTTGGCGGTTAAAAAAGCTCAGGAAGTGCCGGTTCAGAAATCACTCATTGAAAAAAGGCTTCATTTCTTCGTGGATATTTTCGCGTAGTTCCTTCAAACGCATCGCATATTCTTGCAAATGTTTTTCTTGAACGGTTTCAGGAACCCATGGCTTCACTTTCTTAGGTGCGCCATTCTCATCCACAGCCACAAAGATGATGATGCAGTGGGTTTTTTTTTCGAAAACATGCTCCGAGAAGTCCCTGGAATATACTTCAACCATGATGTGAATACTAGATGATCCTGTGTATATCACGGCACATTCAACTTTGATGACTTCGCCGATACTGATTGGTTTGTAAAACCTGATTCCACCCACATAAACCGTCACACAATAGCTTTCTGCCCAAGTCCGAGCACAGGTATATGCCGCTTGGTCAATCCATTTCATCACTGATCCACCGTGTACTTTTCCTCCAAAATTGATGTCTGATGGTTCACTGATAAACTGAAATGTGGTTTTGTGGGGATAGTCCATGGGAATTTGGGTTTTTGATTTTTAGGGAATTGCCTTTTTATATACAAATCACTTAATCTGAGTGATAAAACTCTTTACCCACTCTCTTAATGTGATCCAAAAAATCAAGATTTTCTATTTGGTCAAAAATGGTTAAATCCATCTTGTAGGGAAGGTATAGCTCATCCAATTGATTTTCAATTTCATTGAGTTGTGTCAGACTTATTTGTTTTCCGACAAGTGTCAGATCGATATCGGAATAGAGCTTACAGGTACCCATTGCTCGGGAACCATACAAAATGATTTTTTTAATATTAGTATGCGCAGCAAATACTGAATTGATTTTTTGAATATCAGCTTTTGTGAGTCCCGTATCAGTCATAATCCTAGTATCTCTTGTTCACCGCTTCTTTTTTCTTCCATGGTTTTTTGAAATTCAAGAAAAGCCGGATAGTATTCTTTTAGGATCTTTCCATAGATTTCGTCTGCAGTACTTTCATTATAGGTGTCTGAGGTTTTATTCCGACTTCCAATCATATCCATCCATACCTTTCCATCAGAAATTAGGTGTAGTTGAAATGCTTCCCTGGTCGCATCTCTACTGCCACCTATTGTCGAATTTCCTTGATAAGCAGCGTAATCTTTCATTACGTTCCATGCTAACTCATGTGTGTATTCAAATCGCTGGATCAATCCCTCTTTGATCATTTCATCTAGCACAAAACCTAATTCAGAATCATCAATAGCATCATTTTGATCCAAAAAATTTTGCTTGATATAATCCACAGCTTGGATCAATTTTTTTAATGCTTTATTGAAATTGGTAAAACGCTGCTCCCATCTTATATCTTTTTCCATGTTTTCTAACTTTACTTCTATATTATTTCAGAATAGAAGTAATATATCAAAGAGCTAACAAGATAGAAAATCAAAAATTCACAATCGTCCGAAAGGTCAAATTGATCCTCGGTTGAGTGACTTTGGTGGTTGGAGGAAGGCGATGAAGCCAATGCGTTTGACAAGTTCCTGCCATTTCAAGTAAACTCCCATGCTCCAATATGACTTCCACTTTTTCCGCAGTTTCCTTATGCTTAAAAGTAAATTTCCGAACAGCACCAAAACTCATTGATGCAATTGAACCATTCTTTTTCAGATCTTTCTCTCCGTCGCTATGCCAGCCCATTCCTTCCGCACCGTCATGATAGAGATTTAGAAGGCAAGAGTTGTATGTTTCTCCGGTATGTTTTTCACAGATAGCTTTCAAGGATTTAAGCTCATCGGTCCAGGGTAGAGCCTGTTTGGTGATTTTGGAATAGGTGTATTCAAAAGGATATTGCCCATACCAACCCACTTTTCGTTTAGTCTCGATGAGTTTGCCAAACATCATGGCTTGGTCATTTTTCCATTCGATATTTCCCAAAAGTTTTTTGTAAAAAATATCCGCTTCATCATTTGTCATCACAAAGCCAAAGTAATTGACGATGCCATCTTGTGGTAGAAGATTGGTGCTGGAGGTAAATAAATCCATTAGTTAAAAATTCGATTTGCTTGAAAGAAACTTGATCTAGTTATCTCTAACCAATAAAGTAAGGATTTGATTTTCTAAAGCCAGCGCTTGTTTTTTTGCCTCCAGCAAAGGTAGCCCTTCTGGCAATCCAGGCCGAAGATGCCCTGTAGCACTTAGATATGCATCTCGAAGGATTTTTTGCTTTTGATAAATCAAAATAAATAGTTCCTGGCCATTCGGAGCGTCCGCTATCGCTTTTTCAAAACTTTCTGCAGCAGCGACATCTTTAATTCCAAGATATTCTAAAATAGGTCTAGCCATCAGCCAATGCCCGATCGAATCAGGATGTATTCCATCTTTTGCAAGGTAAAATGCCGGCTCGAACCCACGCTTGATTTCAAGGTAGTTTCTCATCGGAAAATGAACGTCGATTACTTTCCAGTTAGCCGTATTTTCCTGATCTATCAACCATTCGGAATATCGATCAAGCGTAAGCGAATAGGCGATGCCCTTTATGGGGTCATATACCGGTGGAGTCAGGAAAATCGCTTCAGCACCGATTTCCAGAACTTTGGAATTCAACCAATTCATTCCTTCTTCATATTTCTTAAACCGGGCAGAATCAAATGGGAGATAAATCCCGTCATTCATTCCATAATTTACAAAAACCAAATCCGGCTGAATTTGGGCAAAAATCCTGTCCAAACGCTCATGCAAGTCTGGTCTTGGGAAAGCACCTCCGGCATGACCCGCTTCTGAAAGCCCCGAAACTGTCTCGCTTGGCAAGCCGAGGTTAATCCATTCTATGGGGGATTCTGGATGTTTTAGACGATAATAGGTTTCTATATAGGCAATGTATTGCCCGGAATAGGTGATGCTATTTCCTAAAAACAAGATCTGCTTGGTTTCCTTTGAAATCGTATCAAAGTCCTGGCTTTTTGCTTCAGCTAAAAAAAGAATTGAAAAGAGGAAAAAGAAGCTTCGAGCTTTCATAGGAACACTTATTTTTCTGCTGCAGGGAAACTATGCAGGTTTTTTATTCTCCAGCCATCCGCAGTTTTTACAGCCACCACGCTTTCAATCCAATGAATTTCTCGTACTGTTTTCCCTTCTGCAGAGATGGTGGCGTAATTATGATAAACCGCATAGCCCATGTTTTGATCCACATGTGTTTCGATGAATTCAAGTTTGTTAATTCGATCACTCGTCCATCTTTTTTTGGCATCCTGTAAAATCCCTTTGATAATTTCCATATTCCAGATTTCACCGTTCTCTAAGATTTTGATGTCAGGTGTATAGTATTTATCTAGTTGTTCGAGCTCATATTTAGAAAATAGAACATCAAAAGATTCCTGAATCAAATTTTGGATTTGAACTTCATCGGAAAGGGCTTTTTGCTGGGCAAAAGCGCTGAAGAATGTGCCTAGGAAAAGTAGAAGGAAAAATAGTTTTTTCATTTAATAAGTTGTTTTGGAAATGAAAAAATGCTGCTCTAGTTGAGCGCAACATTTAAATTGATTTTTTGAACTGTTATTTAATTTGACCTGAAGTAGGAATAAAACGAGTGCTTAAATCCGGGTTCTCCATATCCTTATCCAGCGGAAACATCGGCCTATTGATCCTTTTATAGCCCAATCGCTCCAAATCCTGATCTACTCCTCCCGGCGTCAAGGCCATAATCCAATCGCCTCGCATATCATAAAGGTCAGGGACTAGATATCCAATTTTCACTAGTACTAGAGCTGTATTCCGAGGATCTAAACCTAGATTGGTGAAGTCGGACTCATTATGATATGGCTTTCGTTTTTGAGTCACGATCACAGATACTGACCCCACTTTTACCACGACTTCTACTCCAGCATCTATATCTCCTTCAAGGATTGCTTCCACGGTTCCAGAAAGTGTTAAAGGCGGAGCAAAACGATTATCAACCATCGCTCCTGCTATACCCGTAACTTGATTCCCGACTCCCGCTGCCATTGCTTTCTCCACTAAATCTGGACCTGGAATGGAGGCGTAAATCACGGAAGGTCCGTTTGGGGATTTGAATTCGGGTCTTTTCAATAGTTCATTTAAGGTCCAAGTGACATCTCCTGCACCACCTGCGGTCGGGTTGTCTCCCATGTCCGAAATCATAAATGGCTTCTTATCACTCTTCAGCGCCATAGCCAAACTTTCTTCCAGTGTAGCGACAGGAGCTACGAATTCAAACTCGTTCCGTACTTCCCAATAGCTTTTTGCTAAATATTCAGCAGCCTCCTTTACCTCTTTTTCACTATCACCAGTGACCATTATTACGCCGTGATTCCGAGGTTCGTCTGCCCAGGGGTAACCCATCCAAATCGCAGCATCGATGATTCCATCTTTTTCGGTCAAAGCTGGGATCTTAGCATAAAGACCTTTTCCAGGTTCAATTCGAGTGCTCGTTTTCTCACCTGGAAGTAAAATCGGAACAGGAATCCAAGCTTTGAAAGCAGGTTTTCCCTTTCCAGACTCTAATCTATCAAGTAGGTTTTCCACTGCCCGCTTCTTGGAGTCCAGTGCATCTTCGTGAGGTGCCATACGATAGCAAGTGATTAGATCTGAGTTTTCGGCTAAGCGGGGAGAGACATTTCCGTGGAGGTCCATGGAAGTAGAGATTAGGGTTTCGTAGCCTATCACTTCCCGTACACGCACGATAAAATCGCCTTCTGGATCATCCAAACCCACCACACTCATTGCGCCATGGATGTCAAAGAAGAGACCATCATAGGGAAGATTTGCTTTCAATCGATCTAAGGTTTCATTCACCAAACTTTCGTAAGCTTCACGAGTAACCGCACCACCAGGAAGCGCATGAGCCCGTAGCGTAGGGACCCAATTTGCTCGTTTTCTGTCAATTGAATCTTCTGCTAGAAATGGGTAAAAGCTAAAAACCTCATCATCTCTTCTTGCTTTGAAAGCGGCTTCCTCCGTCACTGCTGGTGAGAAAGTGCTGGACTCGATAGCTAAACCTGCGATAGCGATTTTTGGAAGTTTTGTTTCAGTTTCTTTTGCTGCGCAACCGAAAGCAAGCAGTGCGAGTAGGAGGAAATTTAGTTTTTTCAAGAGATGAAGCGAGTAGGAGATTAGAGAATTAGAGCCCCGATAGCTATCTGGGGGAGAATGAGAGATTAGAGAATGATAGTTACTTGTAAGTCCCGGAGTTGAAAATCCGATCCATCAGGACCCATTTTTCACCAGGATTAGCCCATGGGATTGGTTGTTGAAAAGTCCACATCAATTCTTCCCATTTTTGAATAATGGGGCTTTTTGAGTCTCGGAGAGCTTTTTCTTCCAATGAAAAATCATCCGCCGTTTCCATGATCATAAACATCCGATTGCCGGTTCGGTAGATTTCCATGCCGAGAATCCCGCAGTCGATGTCATGTTGGGTCACTTCTGGCCAAGCATTTCCTGCGGCGTGATGATTTTCATAGACACGGATCGACTCTGGTTCGTCGATCAAGTCAAGGGTTAGGCAGTAGCGTTTCATTTTATTTGAGAGGTTGAAAGGCGAGAAATTCGAAATGTGATTAATTACGATTTAAGAATTAAGTTTTTAGAATTATGATTTAGGAGGTCAATTCGGGCATCGATCGTTAATAATTTTTGCTAAACTTATTCGAATTAACTGGTTAAATATTTAAGTGACTATTTTCGAGAAATACTTATTAATTTAAAAACGATTGAATTAGCCAAAAGAAACGAAGTCCAATACAATCTCGTAAATGGCAAATCGTATTTCGTAAATCTTATTCAAAGTATTTCTTGAAAGCATGCATCGTCTCTATGGCAGCAGTATCAGGATCAGGAAAGGGGAAAGCCTCTGCTGAAATAAAACCTTCGTAACCTATAGATTTGATCGCTTCGGCAACGGATTCCATTTCAGTATGACCTAGCCCAATTGCGCGACGATTGCTATCGGCAAAATGGATATGACCGATGTGTTTTCTGTTTTCCAAGATACTCGCCGCTAGATCGACTTCCTCAATATTCATATGAAAGAGGTCGGCGAGGAGTTTTATGTTTTGGGTTTTTTGGCTTTCCAGAAAATCTGCCCCGGATTTTAAGGTATTGAATAGGTTCGTTTCATAGCGATTCAGGGGCTCATAAATGAGAAGCACTCCTTCAGTTTCAGCTTGTTTACCTAAAATTTCTAGCCCTTCAGCCAACCAACTTAAAGTCAATTCTCGGTTGTTTCCAGCTAAAACATTTCCCTGCATAGATCCAATAATCGCCGGAGCATTAAAAGCAGCTCCAAAAGAAATCATGGCTGAGATAAAAGAAATTGCTTTTTTCCGGATTTCTGGATCAGGATCTGTCAGCGTCAAGCCATGAATGACTTTTCCTGCACCGGTTCCTACAGCAGCAAGTTTCAAGTCATGCATTTGAAGTGCGGCTTCCAATTCCTCTCGATCTAAACCGTGTGCATCGGGTGTGAATAATTCGATTCCATCAAAGCCTAGATTTTCGGCTTTAGCCATTGCTTGTTTTAGATTTTCCCAAAAGATCCAAGGACCAGATTTTATTTGGGGGACAAGCGCAACAGTTACGGCGGATTTGATCATAGTTTTATCGGTCAAAGTCTATCATGATTTTAATGGTTCCTGCTGGATCTGCTGCCCAACTGGCAAGGGTTTCTGGAGCTTCTTCCAAAGCAATGGTTTTACTGATGACTTCATCCACAGGGAATTTACCAGTTTCGAGATAGCTGATGACTTCTGGGAAATCTTTTTTCCCTACACAATTTCTTGAACCTCGGATCTCAATTTCCTTTTGTACAAAAAGTGAGGTGTTGAATTCCACCTCTTTTTTGGCATAGCCTATACAAACTACCCGGCCTGTAAAAGCCACTTCTTCCACTGCTTGACGGTAAGTTTGCGGACTTCCTACAGCTTCGATGATTACATCAGGACCATCATTATTCGTGTATTCTTGTAGTTTTTCATGAAGGTTTTCCTTCGATGGATTGATGGTATATGCGACACCGATCTTTTTTGCGATAGCTAATTTACTATCATCAAGATCAACAGCAATTACTTTTGCACCCCGATTGACCGCTGATGCAACAGCTCCCAAGCCTACAATTCCACAACCGATAACTGCGACATGATCTTTATCAGATACGTTACCGCGGTCCACGGCATGGAAGCCAACAGTTAGTGGCTCTGCCAAAGCAAGCTCTCGAAGTGAGAGTTTTTTTGATGAGAAAATATCTGTCCAAGGCAAGGTGATGTATTGGGTCATTGCGCCGGGACGACGGACTCCCATCGTTTTATTTTCCTTGCAACTATTGACTTGATCCTTGCGACAAGCGATGCATTTTCCACAAGCGAGGTAGGGATAAACAGTTACTTTTTCGCCGATGTGGATATGATCAGGGACATCAGTACCAAGGCTTTCGATGGTGCCTCCGACTTCGTGTCCAAGGATATTTGGGTATTCCTGAAGTGGGAAAAGTCCCTTGAAGCTGTTCATGTCTCCACCGCAGAAGCCAACCATTCCGATTTTTAGGAGAACTTCTCCAGCTTTCGGGGTAGGCTTTTCAACTTCTTGGAGTTCTGATTTGCCGACTTCGGTGAGTACTAGTGCTTTCATAGGTTTGAGTTAAAATTCATCTAAAAATCATTGCTTAATTTTGTCAACACTCGATCCTCACCCGACCAGATCATAACATGTTGTCTGTTGTGGGTTGTCGGTTTGCCCACTGCTCACTTGATCACTGCTGACTAGTCACTGCCGACTGCTCTCTGCCCGCTGTAATACTGCTATAAGTCATTCTCCACCTTTCCTTCAAACCACATCTGATTTTTCACTGGTTCTAGCAGTTCTTCAATTTCCTCCAAAAGGCCTTCGGAAATTTCAAAATTTACAGCTTCGACATTTTGCTGGATAGTTGGAAGGCTATTCATGCCCACAATAGTCGTGGCGATATCCGGATGATCCATCGCAAAGCTTAAGGCAACTTGTGAGAGCGCTACGCCATATTTCCGGCATAAATCCAATAAAATAGGCTGCATTGCTTTGACCTCATCCGGTGACCGATGCCATTCTGGAAGTGTGGCCGGAGATAGGATGCGCTGCATCAATGGGGCAGCATTCATCAAGCCAAAGCCTTTTTCTTTTGAAAGTGGTACCAACTCATCATTGATTTCATCTTCCAATAAATTATAATGTCCCCAAGAAAGTACCGCGTCCAATTCTACTTCTCGGGCGATCTGTGCCAAATACCTGACCGGTAAACCCGTGATGCCAATAAAACGCGCCTTTCCGGATTGCTGAACTTCCCGAATCGCAGGAATGGCGATATCAAGAATCTGGTTTTTGTCCACAAACTCAATGTCATGCAATTGGAAAAGATCCACGTAGTCAGTTTTTAGTCTGGAGAGCGATTCATCGATACTTTTGAGAATCCGTTCTCGGGAAAAGTCGAAATGCTGTAAATCATAGCGTCCACATTTGGTAGCTAGAATAATATCTTTTCGGGTTCCTTCCAATGCTTTTCCAAGCCGTGTTTCTGCCAAAGTCAATCCATAAAATGGGGAAACATCAAAGAAATTTACGCCATGATCAATCGCGTAATGAACAGATTGTATTCCCTCATTTTCATCGCAGACGTCAAAGACATTTCCTAAAGGCGAAGCGCCGTAGCCTAAAATGGATACTTTTAGGCCTGTTTTGCCTAGAGTTCGGTACTTCATATCAATTTAAAATGGGTTGAATTGAAAAGCTAAAACCAATATAAAAAGAATCTTCCCTTGCCGATTTATATCTGGTGAGTTTTTGATGGGTGGGATAGTCTTTCGTATTTTTAATAGTATTCAATTCGACTTTTTGTTGCTTAATTAGATAACAATTTTAACTTTGTAAAAGAGATTTATATGCCCTGTATCAAGACCATTGATTCAATTCGCATTTGCATCTATTCAAGAGATCATAATCCACCTCATTTTCATGTGTTAATTGCAGAATATGAAGAGCTAATACGAATTGAGGATTTTGAGAGTTATTCGGGTTCGATACCTACTAAATATCGAAAAAAAGTAATCGAATGGGCAGCGTTAAATCAGGATTTTCTTTGGGCGAATTGGAAATTATTAAATAAATAAAAATGAAAGCTGTAAGAAGAATACTTAAGATTCATCAAACAGAAGGCTTTAAGGTCTTTTGCCTGTTTAATAATGGCGAATCACGGATCATTGATTTTGAAAGTTTATTTAAAAAATGGGATGTAAATGCAAGTGATATTGAGGATTCAATTTCCAAAAATCTAGAGGAATTTGGGAAAGTAAAATTAATCGAAGGAACGCTAGCATGGGAAAATCTTCATGTTGAGACTTTGGATGAAAGTGGTGTAAGTAAATACCAACCATTTGACTTAGATCCGATCATGCTTTATGAGAATAGCGATTTGGATGAGTCTAGACAACTTGAGATTGGAATGTTAATCAAAAAAACAAGAACTGAGTTAGGCCTCACGCAAGAAGAACTTGCTGAGAGAAGCGGTACGACGAAGCATTACATTTCTAGAGTAGAGAATAATCGAACAGGAATTGAAGTTTCCACTTTAAAGAAAATAATCGAAGGTGGCTTGGGTAGAAGGATGAAGATCTCTATTCAATAAGCCTGAAATTCTAATCCACCGTCTTACTTCCCCACCAATCTTTGTTTGGGACGAAAGTAGGAGAAAGCATTTGGCGACGCTCTTTTTCCAAGCGATCCAAAACTGTGGTGCGATAACGAAGGGCGACTACAGCTGCTGAGTCTGCATTGTAAAGCGGGTCTGGGCTCGCATAGTTTGCACCAGATTTCTTCAACCAAGCCATCAATTCCTCAGAAAGTTCGGTGACTATTTGGGGATTGGTTTTGCTTAAGTCATTCAGCTCTTCAAGATCTTCAGCCAATTTATAGAGTTCCTCGTGTCCATCTTCCCAGTAGTGAATCAGTTTCCATTCTCCTTTTCGGATGGTTGAATTTGGCTCTCCACCTTGGTTTCCATAGTGCGGGTAGTGCCAAAACATTGACCGCTCTTCCAGTTGCTGGCCTTCCAAAAGCGGTTTAATACTTTTACCATCAATTCCACTTGGTAGCGTTTTTATTCCTGCCAAGTCAAGCAACGTGGGAAGGAAATCAGCTCCTGAGACAGGCGTGTCGTTTTTCTCTCCCTTTTGATCCAGCCAAGGAACATAAATCAGGTATGGAACTCGCGTTCCACCTTCCCATTGGTAGCCTTTGCCACCACGTAATGGATCCAAGTTGGTGGAATAATTATCGCCAGAGACTACGCCTCCATTATCCGAAGTAAAGACGATGATGGTGTTTTCCATCAAACCCAATTCTTCTAATTTTTTTATCACTTCTCCCACAGCATCATCCATTTGCTCGATAAGTCCTGCATAGACTGGATTGTCTTGGTTTTTACGAGCAGGTAGGACACGTTCCATTTCAAAGCCTACCGAATCTACTCCTCTTGCTTCGGCTTTTGCCCGAAAGTGATTCCATTTCTCCTCTGAAGTTTGTATCGGGCTATGGACGGCATAGAAACTCAAATAGGCTAGGAATTTCTGATTTTGATTTTGTGTAATAAAGGCGTTGGTTTCATGAGCCAACTTCATGGAAAGGTTCAAACCTTTTTCCTCCGAAAGGTCCTCTAGGTAAGGATTTGAAAAAGGAGCGAAATACCGCCCGTTGGCTGGGCTACCCACATGAAAACCTCCTTTATTGATTTCAAATCCGTGATCTGTAGGAAGCGATTTATTTTCTTCGCCGCCCAAATGCCATTTTCCAGCAAAGAAAGTTTTATAGCCTTCCGCCTTTAATGCTTCTGGAATTGTAATAAATTCTTGTGGCAATGCATGTGCATAATTTGCGGGTAATAGTTTTGAAAAACGCTTATATGATCTCCAGTCTTCTCCTTCTGGGGCGCCGATCCAGTCGGTGATGCCGTGATTTGCAACAAATTTGCCAGTCAAAATACTTGCGCGTGAAGGACTGCAAACCGCACTGGTTGCATAGCCATTTGTAAAGATCATTCCTTTAGCAGCCAAGCGATCCAGATTGGGCGTTTCATAGAATTTACTTCCCATAAATCCTACATCAGAATAGCCCAGATCGTCCACGAGGATAAAAAGGATATTTGGCTCTTTGGGTGATTTTGGAGCGCAAGAGCCTAGGGTAAAAATTAGAAATAGGCAATAAATTAATCTTGAGTCCAACATGATATAGGGTTTTGCAAAAGTATTTGAAGGATTAAAGTACTGAATTTATTCGCCAGTGGAATATAAAATGGGGTAAGCGGAAAAGATGAAGAATAGAGTTTTGAAGTTCAAAGGATTTCGAAAAATCTTGGTCAAATCTTGGCTAGTTTCCGATCCCTAAAAATCACAACTGATGTGCATTCAGAATCATGCCATCAGTAATTCGCTTAAGTGCAGTTCTGGTTTTTCCTTGCTCATCTACTTCGCAGACGCGGTAACTTGGAAAGGGATTTCCCCAGCTTCCACCAAAATGTCCAGACCAGAAGTAGGGCTTTTTTTGATGCCACATAATACCATCTACATCATGATCATGTCCGTGAAACGTTGCTTTCACATTAGGATAACGAGCAATGAGATCAAGAACCTGCTGACAATCCACGCCATGCCTTGTCCAGTCATTTTGCGAAATATGTATAAAGATGAATACTTGAGTTCGATTGATAGATTCTTCTAAAGCGACCTCTAGAAAATCAAGATCTACACATAGATAATCCCCAGCTTCATTGGAAGAATTGAGGATAATCATCCCATACTGATCTTTGACAGGAAAAAATAGATTTGAAGGCTGACTCCAAATCTCCAGCCATCTGGATTCGGATACTCGGTCGTGATTACCTTTTGCTACATAGTAGGGCATGGGCAATTGATCGTAGACTTTCTTCACAGCTGGCATATAGACCGGATCATCATGAATCAAATCGCCATTGAAGACGACCAGATCCACATCAGATTCCCGTTTGATTGCTTGAATCAAGTTTTGATGGGACGCTTCAAAATCAGTATTAGGTTGCCCAAAATGACCATCGGATGCAGTGATAAATTTGAATACTGGGAGGAATGCTTCGTCTTCATGAATTTTTGAGAGCGAAACCGGAAAGCCCGACATTGGCAAGCTTATCAAAGTGCCTCCAAGCAGCGTCAAGTTTTTGAGAAAAGGGCGTCGATTCATATTTTGGAAATTTTTATATATCAATAGGTAGCCTTAAGCTATAAAAAATTGGATTAAAAATTTGAACATTCGGTCTTCTGTCCTAGGACTTAGGTGCCGAAAAGCATAAAAATAAGGATACTGCTGCAATTGCAGATGCTTTTATTTGGTAATGTATTTATGTGACCCGTCGCAGGAAGGCATCTTTTTGGATTGTCCGCAGACGCAGTCATGGAAGCCTTTTCCGTTTAAAATTCGTTTGCGGTATTGTTCGATTCTTGATGTTCGGGTTTTGGACTGTTTAGGTGCATTGAAGTATAACAAATAACCTCGCTGTCTTCCTGGGGAAAGTGAGGTGAAGGCTTTTTGAAAGTCATGACTTTCGGCAAACAGCTCAAGTAATTCCCGTGGTAGAGGATCAGCTTCAGTTTCTTTGACTGCTACTTTTACCCCTTCTTTTTCGATTTGAATAGCGGCTGCGATGTATTCTTTGAGTGTAGATTCCAGTTTGATAATCTCGCTTACATCGGTGAATTTGATTACTCGCCAGGTATTGGTGTTTTCACCTTGAGCAGTAAGAAGGTGTACTGGATCTTTCATCAGGACTCCTTTCAAAAAAGAGATGACACAGAATTCGTTGAATCCACCCAAAAGAATGACATTCTTCCCATTGAGGGTGTAGCAAGGTTGTTTCCATTTCAATTCCTCGACTAATTCACTTTCCAGCAGAATGGAGCGAAGCAAGTCTAGCTCGGGACGCCATCTCTTTGTTTTTAACAGGAATTGATCGACTTGATGGTTCATGGGCTATTCTAACGATATGGCTGGAAATGTAAAAGTAGCTTTGGTTGCTGAGCTAAGTTTATAGATTTAATGAGTGAAATCCAGTTTAAACCTGAACGTTTTCGAGTTTGGGTTTCTAAATTTAATAGAACCTCATAGGAATTCCAGAAATCCCTAAATGGAAAAAATAATTTAGGAACCAGTTTTAAGTGATTTGGGATAATGGTATGTGTATATATATCTTCAGTTGCACTAGTAAAGGACAAAAAGCAACTTAATCTATGGCAAACACTAGCGTCACTGGTACTCCTTCCAATGGCTATCGAAACGTCATCGGCCTGATTTGCCTTGACGGGTCTTCCCGCCAATTAAGCAAAGGAAATTAGGTTACTAGCAAGATTGGGGATTATCACATTATTTTTTATCATCAATGCGAATACTTGTACCCGCACAACACTCCCTAAAAATTTTAAGTGCTTTGATCGTTTTGGTACTTTTTTCATTGGCTAGATCAATCAAAGACATTAAAGGACTTCGCAAAGGAAAAGTTTTGTCAGTAGTATAAGCAGAGATGAAGACTTTCTCGAGTATTTTTTCTGCTATTGGACTTTCATCTACAATGCTCAAGATTTTGCCATAAACTGGAGGCGCAAACCTATCGTAAAGCTCTGGTGTCAGTTTACTACTGATTTTCTGGTTCTCTTGATTTATTTTAGATTTCATAAAAGTTCAGATTAGACCAATTTAAGATACGGAATATTTCATTTTAATCATTTTATATCAACTCAATTCAAAAAAGCATTGATTGCATTAAATGTTTCGGTCGGATGACTCATGTGTGGACAATGCCCATGGGCTTCCAAAACTACTAATGTGTTATTTGGAGCGTTTGCATGAATGTATTGCCCCACTGATAGTGGAGCTAGCATGTCGTCAGAACATTGAATTGTCAGGCTTTTAACAGGAATTAATGGAAGGTCTTTTCTATTATCTGACAAGAAAGTTACTCTCGCAAACTGCTTTGCAATCATGGGATCTATCGAGCAAAAACTATCTGATAATTCACTGGAAAGATCCTTCCCGTTCTGAGAATTCATGATGGCTGGTGCTATGGATTTGGCCCAGCTGATATAATCTTCTTCCATTACCTCCAATAATGAGTCAAGTGTTTCTTGGTCAAATCCTCCCGTATAATCTCCTTCACTTAAGTAACAAGGTGATGGTCCTATAAAAATAAGTTTTTCAAAAACCTCAGGTCTTTTTATGGAGGCTAAAGCTCCGATCATACAACTTACCGAGTGTCCTATGAATACTACATTTCTTAATTCTAATTCATCACAAACCTCCAGGATATCATTTACATAGCCTTCTAGTGTCGAGTATTTTTTGGGATTGTAAAAAGCTGGATCAGAGTTGCCTGCGCCGACAAAATCAAGCAAGACAAGCTTGTAATCTTCGGTAAATTTTTTTTTAATATGGCTCCAAGCATTCTGATCACATCCAAATCCATGTGCAAACATCAGCACTTTCGTTCCCTCGCCAGAGATATTCACATTGTTTCTTTTCAAGACACTTGTCATAATCTCTGATGGTTTTTTTTTGTTAAAAGTACAATAATCCTTTCTGTAAAGAGGATTTATTCGTCTCCTGCCAACTGATCCCATGAGTTAAAGTTTCGACTAGTAATCTCCCACTGCAGCTGAACTAAATCTCTGATAGCTTTCAGACCAGCACGAATGCCAAAACCCTGACTGATTTTAATGTGCACTTATTTCATTCATCAATTGGCTCACTAAAACATTTAGATAATCAATCCTTAAACCATTTCTTCCATGTTTGGGAATAAAAATTATCAATTTATTTTAGTTGACACTAAAAAGCGTTCAAGAAAACCGTACGGTTTGTACTAAATCAAACCCTGATTTAACTCTACTACTATGGAGGATCTATAAGTAATGATTTTAGAACCTTTTTTACCTAAACTTTCATAATTACTCGAACACTAGCGCCTCTAAATTGATTACTTTTGCGGCATCTACAGACCCATAAATGATTCTCGATTTAATTATTGCCATGCTTTGGAGCATTTCCCCTTTTGGGGAGGCAAAAGGTGGTATTCCCTATGCCCTTTTGAATGGTGTGAATATTTATTGGGCCTTCCTTTTTTGCTTTTTGGCCAATGTGCTGGTCTTTCCCATTATGACTTTCTTTCTTGATGTCATAAACCGCTATTTTTTCAAATGGTATCATTACAAAAAGGCAGCAATTTTTGTGGGTCGCCGAGCTAAAGCGGGAGCAGGAAAGAATGTGAAGAAATACGGTTTCTGGGGCTTAATGATTTTTGTGCTAATTCCTCTTCCAGGAACTGGAGTTTACGCGGGCACCATTGCAGGCTACCTTTTTGGGATGGAACGGAAAAAAGCCTTCTTGGCAAATACGATAGGGATATTCATTTCCTGCATAATTGTTTGGGCCACCACTTTAGCCGCTATGGAAGGTTTCAATAAGTAAATCAAGTATTGTGCGGATCCACTCAAAGACTATCAAAAAATATGGCTTGGGTGTAGATTTCGATGACCTCAAACATCAATCCTGCCATCCTAACCGCTTCTTCGATTGATTTTTGTAGTTAGGATTGTTGATTGGCAATAGGGGATAGGAAAGAATCAATTGAAATTCTCAATCGTAATTTTCCATAGTCAACGCCAAACCATAGCGTAGGGGTCTTGATTAGAGAATTTAAAACGAAAAGAGTATTGTGTTAATAGGTGGAATAACGGTGCAGTCGAATGGCGGAAACCGTCAACTCGGAGGGTATATCAAGAAGTCAAGCAAATGACAAGCTAATTGGTGCTGCAGCTTCCGCAGTGAAGCCAACTTCTCAGAGAAAAGAGGAGGGCTCAGTATCTTTTTTGATAGCTTATCTTGAAAAGCGGAAATAGAAACAAAGCGCGGAGGCCATAAAACTATGGAGAACTTACAGAAGCAGTAGAAACCTTACCCGAACTTGATTTGGGAGACCGGTCTCTTATGCTAAGAAGATAGGATAAGGAACCTCTTTCTAACCTTTTCTTAAAAATCGCAACGAAATAACCGGCGCAAAGGCCAACTGTTTTTCACCTGCTGAGTTGCGTTACAAAATCCTTGAACTTTATTGATTAGGAGGTTGTGCGAGACTGTTTCCGTCGTTGCGAAGGTGAACCGTGAGCTGATTACTCACGGTCGTCTGTTAGATTAAAGGCTGGTTTAGATTACTCGGACAATTATAGATTAATTATTGCCTTTATCTTTAAAATTCCAGCCATCTGTAATGGCGTAACTAAAAGCAATCGAAAACAATACAGTGACGATTCCTGCGAAATATGGTATAAATTCAATCATTTTTATTTATTAGTTTTAAGTAAATTCCAAAACCTAATATTGAGGGAACCCAAAGTCCAATAAAGATTGCATGGTTTGCTTCTCCATTAAAGAACAAGATTTCAGCATAGACGAGTGAAAGTAATGCAGAGGTCATTAACAGTTTATCGGTTAAATTAAATTTTTTGAGCATTTTGAATATTATTTTTCTCTTACTCATCAGGCTTTTCAGAATACGCCCCGTTTTTTTGAGTAGTTGCTGGTCTCTACTATTTTATTTTTATTTATTGTCACATAAGGTAGTCAACCTTTTGGCTTTCGCAGACCGTAATTGATTATTTTGCACTGGTACATCACCGGTGGTCATTGATCCATATCGAAAGCTTTTAAATAGTGTTAGTCTTTCGTTAGCTATGATTTGTTAGAACGATCAAGTCTGCTGCTTGATTTATGTTTTTATCAAAATCCTACTTCAAATTTTCTAGATATTAAACTTGCTAATTGACTTAATAGGAGAAGATTTCGTTTCGAAGGTTTTAATAACGTATTGAAAGTCAACTTTAAATCCCTCTATTTTTTCCGTAAGTCCTATAAGGTATCTTCTTTGAGCGGAGATGAATTCAGAATCAAACTTCCCGGATTCAGTAAAACATTGGCAAGGCTCAATATAATATAGCTGTAATTGTGGGCAAATCGTGTCCACTAGATCCTGTACGTCTTCGGGTTCTAAAAGCTTACTGTATCATAATCCAGAGTTTCTTAGGCTAAAATTTCTGGATAAAGGTGTTATTACTTTAGATAAATTAATCTAACTGCAAAAATTATACACGACTATATTTAGTTGTCGGATCTTTTCGATATTTTCCTTTTCCCAATATTAAAATGTTCAATAAAGCGGAAGAGTTCTGATCTAAACTGTTCTAAACAGGTGTTGATACTAGCATAAACCTTTTTTTATTCTAATTGTTTCTAAAAAATTTAATAATAAATCCAATAGCGAAAATTAAAATCTATATATTTTCATACATAAGATATTCGTTGAATTTGTTTTAAGGCAATAATCTTTGTCTAATTTATCTTAGGGATTTTGGTAAAGGTAAATGATTACTAATATTGAAGGCAATGTTTAGAATATGGTTTTTTGCGTATTTGAGCAACTAATTTTTTTGCAAATCAGGGGAAGTTAATTTCGCTACATTTTCGTAAGTAGGCTAGAACTAGCATAAATAAAATGCTGTATTGTAATAGTTTTTACATCATTTTACCTAATATCTCTTTCATCATCTTTGCAGCTAAAAAAGCCGTCATATTTTGAAAATCTCTATTTGGGTTATATTCAACAATATCAGCTCCAATCACTTCTGTTTCTATGTTCTGAATTATATCAAGAACTTGTCTAGAAGTTAATCCTCCAGGTTCGTGATGTGAGACTCCAGGAGCAAATGCAGGATCAAAACCATCCAAATCAAGCGAAATATATAAAGGGTTTTCAAATTTGGGTATTTTTGATAAATCCAAGTTTTTCATTTGGTGTATTTCAACTTTAAATTTTTCAGCTTGGTCAGCTTGATGCGGATTTAATGTCCTTATTCCTACCTGTACTAGTTTTATTGCTAATCCATTTTCCATAATTCTTGCAAATGGACATGCGTGTGAATATATATCTCCTTCAAAATTGTCATATAAATCACAATGTGCATCAATTTGGAGGATATCTAATTTGGGATGCTTTTCGAAATGTGCTTTAATTATAGGATATGTAATGGAGTGGTCACCACCTAGCGTAAAAATTTTTGCTCCTGAATCCAGATGAGTTCTTGTTATTTTCTCAATATCAAAATAGTTTGATATTTCAAAGTCTCCCTTATCTTCGATTTTTGAATTTTCAATAGAAGTTAAGTTTTCTGTAAACATATTTCCAGAGCCACAATTTAATGCTTCCCGAATTAAAGGTGGTGCAAGTTTAGATCCTTTTTGATAAGAAGATTTTTCGTCAAACTGAATTCCTTGTATGATTATTTTATTCATTCTTGTTCGTTTTTTGAGTTACTGCTAAAGTATTGTGTCCGCTATTGTGGTTATTTCTTGTGTTTCTAGCTTGTCCAAAGGACTACTAATTTTATTAAATCCCTTCTTGGTCACATGAGGATTGATTTCGGTTGTTTTCAAGCTTTCGTTCCCTAACTGGCTTTGGAAATACTGCAGATCGGTTCCATTCTCCAGAAGTTAGTTTATAGGAAATTCAGTATCGTCTTTCATTTATGGTTTTTCGAGTTACCGATTTTCTAGGTGGAAAGAAAAGTGTAAAGTTATTTTTTTCGCCTAATTCTATGTTAAAATCGCCCATCTTTGATTTTCCCATCAGCTGAATATGAAAATCTTTCAATGCGGACACTGTCAGTATCCCTTGTTTTTTGAAAACTATGCATGCGCTAATTGCGGTCATTTATCCGGTTACCGTGATGTGGATCGGAAGATGCTCACATTTGATTCAGATTCAGATCGGTTGATTTCAGATCGAGAGCAAATCGAGTATAAATATTGTAAAAATCACCAGCACGACGTCTGCAATTGGTTGATTCCAATAGAATCCCCTGTTAACTTTTGCACAGCCTGTCAGCTTAATCGCACGATTCCTAATCTTTCTGATCAGGAGAATTTCCCTAAATGGAAGAATCTCGAAGTAGCCAAGCATCGCTTGATCTATCAATTGCAAAAGATCGGATTAGCCCTTCCCAGTAAATTGAAGAATGTGAATGGGCTTTGTTTTGACTTTGTGGCTCGCCAAGCTAATTCCCAATTGATGACCGGGCATGCAAATGGGGTGATTACCATTCTCCTTCGTGAAGCGGACTCTGTATTACGAGAGCAGATGCGCATGCAACTCATGGAGCCATATCGCACCTTGATCGGTCACTTGAGACATGAGGTTGGACATTACTTTTGGGATCGATTGGTCTATACGGATGCTGGAATCTTAGCTGAGTTTCGAGCGATTTTTGGTGATGAGCGTGCTTCATACCGAGAGTCTCTTAAAACTTATTATAAAAATGGAGCTCCTGATGACTGGCAAGAAACGTTTATCAGCAAATATGCCACCGCACATGCCTGGGAGGATTGGGCAGAAACTTGGGCACATTACCTACACATCATGGATATGGTAGAAACAGCACACTTTTTTGGGTTGAAAGTTGATCCTTCGGCTACGTTGGAAGGTATGGCTGCCAATGTGAGTTTTGACCCCTACACTCAATCTGATTTTCAGGCCATAGTTCAAACTTGTGTGCCACTTTCTTTTGCTGTGAATAGCATCAATCGAGCCATGGGAGTGCCGGATGTTTATCCTTTTGTGATCAGTGATGGAGTGGTGGAGAAGATGAAGTTTATCCATCAGTTGGTGAATAAGAATTGACATAATCCAAACACATAAAAAGATTCTGAAGTCCTTAAAGAAGGCTATGTGATTAATTTTCCGCACTGAATTTCAACACTTCATGTCACTAGTTGAACCCTGTTGAATCATGAGATTGAGAAGCTAAGCTCGGTAAATTTGGGCTATCATAAGGGTTAGATCATTCAAAAAGAGGATGGGAAAATTCCTGATTTCTTTTGAAAAATTCAATTCGAATTCTTACTCTATTTCCTGCATAATCGTTTTAATCAATAAAACTAGATTTTTCATATCTCGGTAATCCATGATTTCTACAGGAGAATGAGAATATCTTCCTTGCCAGGATAATGGGATAGCCGGGATTCCAGATCCAAGAAAGGCTTGCCCATCTGTACCTTCAGCAGTCATTTCATATTGCACTTTGATTTCATTGCTTGCTGCCAGTTTTGTAATGTGTTTTAGATTTTCCCTGCTTACGAAATTGATGCTTTCCAGCACCCTGATCAAAGCGCCATTTCCCAAAGGATTAAAGGCAAAAGTCTCGTCATCGTAAGGATCATCTGAAGAAACATAGGGGTCAATTGGGAATACGGTATTGGAATCTTGGAGGCTTTTGCGTAAAAAGCTGCCCCTTCTAATCCGATTTCTTAAGCTATTGACCAAAAAAAGGTCATTTTATTCTTTAGCACGCTAGAATCCAAATCATTTAAACTCATCATTAATACTGGACAGCCGACTTGATCGTCAAGACTACGAGCGGTCACCCTGTTTTGACTGTCCAGAGCTAGTCGTCAAGAGGATGTTCCCCAACTTGTCTTTCTTTAATTCTCCATTTGGAAACAGCGATTGAATATAGGCGGTAGCTTGTCCCTCTCTTCCTGTGACTGAGGAGGTTTTTGAAAATTCATCGAGCTGATTCATCAAGTTCAAATTGTTCTTATTCTCTTGTGCCAAAACTAGTTAAGCATTAAAAATGACCACTATAATTAGGATAAAAGCGCGCTTCAGTTGAGTGATGGTATCGGTGTTGAAATTGCTTCTTAGGCTGTTTTAGATGATTTAGCGTTTTTAATAACCAAGTCCTTTGAGAGCAATACGCGAGGATCGTAAATTTTAGGGAAACGCTAATTCCTAATTCAGCCTTTTCCTTGAAAGATTGATGATTTTAGTGGAGTAAATTTGCCAGTCGTTCGAATCAGATAGCGGTAAACATGCTTCCTTGGCAGTAAATTTTCAATTTATACGCAAGCATTCCTCCTTAGAGATTTTGTAAACTTAAAAACAATTCGGTGCTGATAAATGCACTTAGCATTCAGTTCGCTACTGAATTATTTGAGCATTCATGCAAGTCAATTCTCAATTCATTCAACAATATTTCTATAAAATTCCGGGCTTGTTTTTATATTTTATTTGTATCAATCGCCTTTCGGATCATTTTTTAATTCGCTGTCGATCATTTCGGTGAGTTGTTTGGGTGGAAAGCAGAGATTTCATTATTGCCACTACGGTGAGAAGCGATGCTAGGCACACAACGAATACCTGGTTGTTAGTCAGCGGATTTTTTATTTCTAATCGCTCTTCATGATACTTAACTCAGAGTATGATTTTAATCATATGGCCCGGAGAAACTCATATTTTATTATTAACTTCTAAACCTGCTGATCTAGAATGGATTGATACAATTAACCTAGAAAAATGACCGCTCCAACCCATCAAATTATTGCTGATATAAGAGATTTTTTTCAAGCAAAAAGTTTAAATAAAAATTTCCATAAGGAGGAACTGTTTAGTGCTGAGCTCTACAGTTCCGAACAGATGAAACGCTTTGGGATAGCCTTGGCAAAAACTCATAAGCTGAGTACCAAACCCACGCAGGATCATTTGCTCAAGCGACTTGCAGATAATGAATCACTGTTGCATGATGTCCGTAAGTTGATCACCGAATCCATCAAAAAGAAGTATCAAATATCCCCAGCAGGTGAATGGTTGCTTGATAATTTCTACTTGATAGAAGAACATATCCGTAGTGCAAAAGTCAATTTCCCCAAAGGTTATAGTGAAGATCTGCCTCAGCTAGAAGGTGTTTCCTCAGCCGAAGAGACGCGAATCTATGATATCATTCGGCAAGTGATTGCACACAGTGATGGAAGAGTAGATATCGAAAATCTGAGCAGTTTTATAAATGCTTACCAGACAGTAACCAATTTGAAATTGGGGGAATTATGGGCGATTCCTATAATGTTACGACTTGCCTTAATCGAAAATCTCAGACGTATTTCGGGCTGGGTCGCTATTGATCGAGTAGATAGTAATCTTGCGAATTATTGGGCGCAACAAATGATTGAAAAATCAGAAAAAGACCCAAAAAACCTAATAATGACTATCGCAGACATGGCTCGGTCCAACCCTCCGATGGTAGATGCATTTGTGGCTGAATTAAACAGGGAACTGCGGGGGAAAGGCCCTGAATTGGCAATATCACTGAACTGGATAGAGCATCAATTATCTGAAAGAGGCTTGTCCATCGAGGAGTTGGTGAATTCAGAAGTTCAAAAGCAAGCTGTCCACCAGGTTTCAATGAGTAATAGCATAGGCAGCCTTCGTTTGCTTGACGAATTGAATTGGCAGGATTTTGTGGAGGAACACAGTATCGTTGAACAAACGCTTCGCGAAGACCCAGACGGCATATATGGCTTAATGGATTTCTCTGTTAGAGACAGATATAGACATGTGGTGGAGGATATTGCCAAAAAAAGCAAAATCACCGAACAAGAGGTTGCCCGAATCGCAATTGAACTTACGCATGAACGTACTCCTGAAAATGATATGGATAATCGTCCTGCCCACGTAGGATATTATCTCATAGGACAGGGAGTAAGTGAAACTAAACGAATTGCGAAAACGCCAATATCGCTTTTTCAAAGGTTCCAAGACTTCTTGGGGAAAAATAGTTTTCCGACATACTTTGCGCTGATACTGTTAATCACATTTGCTATAGGTGGTGGGTTTTTACTTCTGGCTTATGAGGATTTAACAAACGGCTGGCTGCTTGCAATAATTACTTTTCTTTCACTGCTTTCCGCCAGTCAGCTTGCCATATCTGTAATTAACTTTTTTGCCACTTTAATGGTAAAGCCGAATTTGCTGCCCCGGATGGATTTTTCCAAAAAAATCCCAGTGGATTCCAGTACGCTGATTGTAGTGCCCTCCATGCTCTCCAGCATTAAGGAAATAGAGCGTTTAATCGAGTCATTGGAAATTTGTTACCTGGCAAACAGAAATGATAATTTGTACTTCGGCTTATTGACTGATTTTATCGATGGGAATCAGGAAAATCTTCCACAAGACCAAATACTTATTGAAGCAGTACAGCGAGGGATTGAAGAACTAAATTTAAAATATAAAAGAAAATCAAAAGACTTGTTCTTTCTTTTTCATCGTCCTAGGCTTTGGAATGCGCAAGAAAATAAGTGGATGGGTTATGAAAGAAAACGTGGAAAAATCAACGATTTAAACGCACTGTTGCGGGGCAGTTCAAAAGAAAGTTTCTCGGTTATAGTAGCTGATGAAACTATTTTTCCGCTTATAAAATATGTCATTACCCTAGATGCTGATACGCAAATGCCTATGGGGTCTGCTTGGAAGTTAATTGGCACGTTGGCCCACCCATTGAATCATGCTTGGTACGATGATCAAAAAGAACGCATCACCAAGGGCTATGGTATTTTGCAACCGCGGGTGGCGAATAGCCTGCCGGATGTCACCGGTTCTTTATATGCCCGTATGCACGGAAATGAGCCGGGTATTGATCCCTACACGCGAGCGTCTTCCGATGTTTATCAGGATTTGTTTGAAGAGGGGTCTTTTATTGGTAAAGGAATTTATGAGGTGGATATTTTCAGGAAAGTGCTGGAGGGAAAGTTTGCTGAAAATACCATCCTGAGTCATGACCTTTTGGAAGGCTGCTATTTACGTTCCGGGTTGGTTAGTGATGTGCAGCTCTTTGAAAAATATCCTACCCGCTATCAAGATGATATTAAGAGACGATCACGCTGGGTTCGGGGGGATTGGCAGATATTCTCCTGGTTTTTACCGGTAGTCCCTGACGTAGCAGGTAATTGGCGTAAAAACCCTATTTCCGCATTGTCCCGCTGGAAAATATTTGATAATATCAGACGAAGCCTTATCCCAATAGCACTTACAGCACTGCTTTTATTAGGATGGTTGGTTTTACCGTCCTCTTTTTTATGGACTGTTTTGGTTACTGGCTTTATCGTGGTTCCGATTATCTTTTCATCAATGTGGGAGCTCATTCGGAAACCTAAAGAAGTTATTTTTACAGAACACATAAGAAACTCTTTTCGCAGCATTTTAGACATTGTTATCAAAACGCTATTTGAGTTAATCTGCCTGCCCTACGAAGCTTTTGTCAATTTTAAGGCTGTCACCCTCACTTTAGGGAGAAAGCTTTTCACTCGGAAACATCTGCTTGAATGGAAGCCCTCGGGTAACGAATGGATGAATAATCCGACTAGTCTGTCAGCTTCCTATGCAGTCATGTGGATTGAAATTTTTTTATCCCTAGCCGTAGGTATTTATTTGGCTAATACTGCTCCCACTAAATTTACCACAGTAGGCCCTGTAGTTATACTTTGGCTTCTTGCTCCATATATTACATGGAAGATTAGCCAACCTTTGGCAAAAAAGGTGTCTATTCTTTCGCGCAAGCAAAATATATTTCTCAGGAAAGTGGCGAGAAAAACATGGGGTTTCTTTGAACGTTTTGCCGGACCTGAGGATAACTGGTTGCCGCCTGACAATTTTCAGGAACAACCGATAGCAGCACTAGCGCATCGTACGTCCCCTACCAATATCGGGCTATCCCTTCTCGCAAACCTCACCGCTCGAGAATTTGGTTATATGACTACTAGACAGTTTATTGAACGAACCGCGAACACCATTGAAACGATGGGGAAAATGGAGCGATATGGTGGTCATTTTTTTAATTGGTATGACACTATATCGTTGAGTCCATTACTTCCAAGATATATTTCAACGGTGGATAGTGGCAATCTAGTGGGGCACTTGCTCGTGTTTCGACAAGGATTATTGGCTATTCCTCATCAAAAATTAATTCATTCAAACTTAATTCAAGGTCTTTGGGATACATTCCTTGTGCTTAAAGATTCGCTGGACGAAACCGAAGTTGGAAAGGTACAATCGTTTAAAGAGAATTTAAAAATTGTCACTAAGAAGGATTTGGATAATTTTTTAGAAGTAAAAAAAGGCATAGAACAGTTGAAAAATGATTTTAACGAGATTTATGATGACCTGAATAGCTACCCGGAAAGTGAACCGTTTTGGTGGAAACAAAAACTGAAAATACAATTAGAACAGTTGGAGGAGGAGCTTCAGATTTTTGCACCATGGGATCTATTAACGACTGCTCCATCTAAATTCAAGGATCTGGCTTCCTTGAATCAAATTTCAACGCTGAGCCAGTTATTAAAGACAGGCAGGGAATTGAAGAAAGAAGTAAATCAGCATCAGGCTGCGATTTACTCAAACAGCGAAAACGAATGGCTTGAGCTATTTCAAATCGCTTTAACACAATCTATTCGTCAGGCAGAAGAACAAATTGCTTCGGCCAATACGCTTGCTCAACAGTGCGATGACTTGGCAGGTATCACCTGGGATTTTTTATATGACAAATCAAGTCATCTGCTTTCCATCGGTTACAACGTAGAAGAGCGTAAAGTGGATTTAAGTTATTATGATCTGCTTGCCTCCGAAGCTAGGTTAGGTGTTTTTGTTGGTATTGCTCAGGGAAACTTGCCTGAAAAGAGCTGGTTTGCATTAGGACGCTTGCTTACTAATATGAATGGTCACCCTATTCTGCTTTCATGGAGTGGGTCCATGTTTGAATACCTGATGCCGCTTTTAGTAATGCCTGATTACGAAAACACGTTGCTTGACCAAACGTCTAAAGCATCTGTAGCTTGTCAGATTAAATATGGGAAACAGACCGGTCAGCCTTGGGGGATTTCTGAGTCCGGTTACAATATGATTAGTGCTGAATCCCATTACCAATACCGAGCGTTTGGCGTTCCAGGTCTGGGCTTGAAACGTGGTCTCGAGGAGGAACTCGTTGTAGCACCGTACGCATCTGCACTTGCGCTGATGGTAGCGCCCGAAAAAGCTTGCAGTAATCTGGAGCTGCTTTCCGACAAAGGATTTGAAGGACGTTATGGGTTTTATGAAGCCATAGATTATACAGCATCGCGTTTGCCGAGAGGGCAAAACCATGCCATTGTTTATTCATTCATGGCGCATCATCAGGGGATGAGTTTGCTCTCACTGGCATATCTGCTGCTTGACCAGCCTATGCAGAAATTATTTAAGGCGGAGCCACAGTTTAAGGCAGCCCTATTGCTACTTCAGGAGCGCATACCAAAAGCAACCACCTACTTTGCCCATACTACCGATATATTTGAAATTAGTTATGCGCCTACTGCCATAGAAACAAGAATACTTCATGACCCTAACACTTACAATCCTGAAGTACAATTGCTCTCCAATGGCAAATACCATGTAATGGTGACTAATTCAGGCGGAGGATACAGCCGTTGGAAAGATTTGGCAGTTAATCGCTGGCGAGAGGACCGCACCCGTGATAATTGGGGTACCTTTTGTTATTTCCGCGATTTGGACAGCAAGGCTTTCTGGTCCAATACGTATCAACCGACCCTTCAAAAGGCAGACAAATACGAAGCAACCTATTCTCATGGCCACATAGACTTTCGTACTGCCAATAACGACATAGAAACGCATACTGAAATTGTTGTTTCTCCCGAGGACGACATAGAGATGCGAAGGTTACGCATATCAAACTGTTCTGCTGTGCGAAGAACGATTGAGATTACTAGCTATGCAGAAGTGGTTCTCTCAACTGCCGCCTCAGATTTGATGCAACCCGCGTTTAGCAATCTATTTGTGCAAACTGAAATTATTCCGAATCAACATGCCATTATTTGTACGCGCAGACCTCGGTCTGCAGAGGAGAAACCGCCTTGGATGTGCCATTTGATGACTATGCATGGGAAAGATGCCGATGAAATATCCTATGAAACAGACCGGATGGAATTTATAGGTCGTGGAAATTCAATCGTGCATCCGCAGGCAATGAACATTCCGGGTCCGCTATCAGGAAAGCAAGGTGCCGTCTTGGATCCTATTGTAGCTATCAGATATAAAATAAAGCTTAAACCTGATGAGACAATAACGATTGATATAATTACCGGCATAGCTGAATCAAAGGAAATTTGCCAGGGCTTAATCAATAAATACCAGGATAAAAATCATAAAGACCGTGTCTTTGAATTAGCCTGGACGCACAGCCAAGTAGTGCTGCGCCAAATCAATGCTTCGGATGGGGATGCAAAATTGTATGGACGTTTAGCAAGCCCTATACTTTATAGCAACCCCGTATTTCGCGCAGACCCTTCCGTTCTCATCCGCAATCAACGGCAACAGTCTGGCTTATGGGGCTATTCTATTTCAGGAGACTTGCCAATAGTCTTGTTGAGAATTGAAAAGCAGGCTCATATGCAACTAGTCAGGCAATTGGTACAAGCGCATGCCTACTGGCGCTTAAAGGGGCTCGCTGTTGATCTGATGATCTGGAATGAAGGCCATGGCGGTTATCGACAGATTTTTCAAAATGAAATTGAGGCGATGGTTCCGGTAGGATTAAGAGATCGTTCGGGAGGTGTTTTTGTAAGAGCAGTTGATCAGATATCCGTTGAGGACCGTATATTATTTCAAACCGTGGCACGTGCAATAATCTCCGACAATGCAGGGACATTAGCCGATCAAGTTAAACGCAAAGCGCCTGCTAAGGTGAGAATACCTTATATAGTTCCGTTACAAAAGTATCGTCCGTCATTTAGCGCCCTACCAATACCTGAAGACCTCCTCTTTTTTAACGGGTTGGGAGGATTTTCTACTGATGGCAGCGAGTATGTGATTAAAATGGATCACAAAAATAAGACCCCTGCTCCTTGGGTGAATGTCATAGCAAATCCTGGTTTTGGAACAGTAGTTTCTGAAAGTGGAGGCGCCTATACCTGGATAGAAAATGCGCACGAATTACGATTGACTCCTTGGAATAACGACCCAGTAAGTGATGCTGCGGGTGAAGCATTTTATCTGCGTGATGAAGAAAGTGGACACTTCTGGTCAACCTCGCTTCTACCGGCAGGTGGCTCATCGCCATACATCACGCGCCATGGCTTTGGTTATAGTGCCTTCGAACACATTGAAGATGGTATTTATTCTGAAATGCTGGTATATGTAGATATTGAAGAGGCTGTCAAATTCGTCGTAATTAAAATCCGTAATCAATCCGGTAGATCTCGAAAACTCTCTGCTACTGGATATGTCGAATGGGTACTTGGTGATAACAGAACAAAAACAGCAATGCATATTCGCACCGAGGCAGGCGCGGATACTGGGACAATATTTGCACAAAACCCATACAATACTGAGTTTTCCTGCCGTGTTGCTTTTTTTGACACAGATGCAAAAGATAAAACCTTTACGACTGACCGAACAGAGTTTTTTGGTCGTAATGGAACATTGCAACATCCTGATGCATTGCTACGGCAACAGCTTTCCGGAAAGATCGGTCTCGCTTTAGACCCTTGCGCTGCCCTTCAGGTGCCCTTTAATTTGGCAATTGAAGGAGAACGTGAACTAATTTTTAGACTTGGTGCTGGGGAGGATTTTAATAAGGCAGCAGAACTTTCACGACAATTCCGTGGCAGTGCAATTGCACATAAATCATTTGAAAAAGTACAAAATTTTTGGAAAAATACGCTTGGCACTTTGCAGGTGGAAACTCCGGATGCCGCGATCAATGTTATTGCAAACGGTTGGCTTACGTACCAAACACTTGCATCGCGGCTTTGGGGGCGCAGTGGATTTTATCAATCAGGTGGCGCTTTTGGTTTCAGAGATCAGCTTCAGGACGTGCTATCACTGCTACAGGTAGCCCCACAATTAGCGCGCAAACAAATATTGCGCTCCGCTTCACGTCAGTTTAAAGAAGGGGATGTGCAACACTGGTGGCATCCACCAACAGGGCGGGGTGTTCGGACCCAATGCTCCGATGACTTTCTATGGTTGCCATTTGTAACCGCTCAGTATATTTCCTTTACTGCGGATACTGCGATTCTGAATGAACAGGTTCCTTTTTTGGAAGGAAGGCCATTGAATGCGGGTGAAGAATCATATTATGACCTTCCAGTTAAATCAAGCGACTCGTTTTCTCTTTATGACCATTGTGTGCGGGCGATAAAAAAAGGTTTTAATTATGGTGAAAGAGGTCTTCCTTTAATAGGTAGTGGTGATTGGAATGACGGCTTTGATAAAGTAGGAATTGAAGGAAAAGGTGAAAGCGTGTGGATGGCATTTTTCCTTTATGACATTCTCCTTCGCTTTGCGAAAATTGCACGGCTACATAATGATGCCGATTTTGCCGATCAGTGTGAAAGGGAGGCTGAGCAACTGAAAGAAAACGTTGATAAATATGCTTGGGATGGAGAATGGTACAAACGAGCATGGTTTGATGATGGCACGCCATTAGGTACTTCGAGTGCTGAAGACTGCAAAATTGACTCTATTTCTCAGAGCTGGTCTGTTTTGTCAGGGGCTGGAGAAGCTTCGCGTTCAGATAAAGCGATGGAATCGGCCTACAAAAATCTTGTACAGAAGGATCTCGGAATTATTCAGTTGCTGGATCCACCATTCGACAAATCGAAAGTTTACCCGGGATATATCAAAGGATATGTTCCAGGAGTAAGGGAGAATGGCGGACAATACACCCATGCTGCAATTTGGTTAATTATGGGTTTTGCCAAATCGGGCGATAACGAACGTGTATGGGAGTTATTGAATATGATTAATCCGATTAACCATGGTAAGACTCCTGAGGAAATTGCTGTTTACAAAGTAGAACCTTATGTAATAGCGGCTGATGTGTATGCCAATGAATCCCATGCAGGTCGCGGGGGCTGGACGTGGTACACCGGTTCTGCAGGCTGGATGTACAGGTTGATTGTGGAATACTTTCTTGGATTGAAAAGGGAAGGGAACAAACTAAGATTTGCTCCTTGTATTCCCCAAGATTGGGAGTCTTTTAAAATCCATTACCGGTATAAAAGCACGATTTACCACATTGTGGTTACGCAAAAAATTGGTGAGCAGTCAATGAGAGTGACTGTTAATGGCGTTGAGCAGGAAGATAAAATGATAACACTTACAGATGATGGTGCGGAATACGATGCACAGGTATTGCTTTCTACTAAACCGTTGGCCTAGTTTGATAGCAAAATCAGATATACCTTTTCTTGCAGTTTTCAGTGATCCTGAATTGAGGTCTTCGCTGAAAAGTGGAGTTTTCTTCGACTGCAGCCTGAGGGCTATCGTTTGATGTTCCCTTGTGAATATCCTTACTATTCTCAGCTGATGATTTATTCGGCTTGCTATCAGATTGCTGATTGCGTATGCCATTCTGATCTTCTTCCATGATTATTGTTTTTAACTAGTTTACATAATAATTGGTAGCAAAAAGGTAGAGCTCCTCAAATAAAAAACGTTATATTATTTACAATTATTGTTATAAAAAACGCATATTTTTGCTATTTAAATGCAAATCTGATTGGTTCTTCTTTGTAGATTGAGCGTAACAATTTCTCTTAAAAAGAGTCTGGCAAAGAATACGATGATTTTTAAAAAGGGCGATTGAAACTTCAATATTTCACTACTTAGGCGTGCTCGAATTGAAGTATCAGACCAGCCTCTCGTGGGTTGATGCTGGAGTTATTCCGCAGGTCAGCGATGTACTTTTAGTACTAGGAGCGTTTTGAATTATGAATATGAATCAAAAAGTGAACCGTTGCAACTGGTGAAATTCGAAGTATTTCTAAATCTTAATGCTTGTAAATACTTCCTAGGTGAAAAGACTTGAAACTTGGATTATTTTGGACGTAATGAGGGAAGGCCGAAAGGTTCTGGGGTTAGTGGACTTTTTATGGGTTTGGTTTAGGCTTGCAGTAATCCATTAGGTCAAAGTCAGTTATTCTTATCGAATGTTAAAAGCAAAATTTGTAAAAGATAGTTTTTACTTCAGTCAATACCGATTATTGTACTAAGATCTTCTCTACTTAAAGGTTTATGAAGGAAACTCTTGACAAACCCATATTGATTAGCCTTCAAAATATCGCTTTCATCGATGGATGAAGAAACAATATAAATTGAAAGTTGGTCCAGGTTGTAAAAATTAGATTTCTCAATTTGGTCTAAAAATCCCCAACCATCAAGAACGGGCATATTAATATCTAACAGCACAATAATCTTTTGATTAGAATTGCTTTGCTTTTCCAGCATGTCTAAACCGATCTTACCATTTTCGCAGTGAGTAGTTAACAAGGTAGGATCAATGATTTTTATCATCTTTGATACAATCATTCTTTGAATCAGGTCATCATCAATAATAAATATTTCCATTTTAATTAATCTTTATCAAGATGATTAGTTTCTTCAACAATTTTTCTGACAATTGCATCCATTTCGTCAGTTGAAATCCGTAACTGCTTTAGCCAAAACAGAATTTCCTCTAAGTTATCTGTTTGTTGTTCAATCAAATTTATTATTCCTAATATCCTTGAAAGTGGTGCACGTACTACGTGAGATTGCGTCCATGCAATACTCTTCAATTTCTCATTCTGGCGTTCAATTGTATTGATACGCTTCAATGTTTCTGATATATCGTTTGATTGGACAATTATTCCACTGTTCGAATTGCTTTTTATTTTCCTGAAATTAATCTCCACTTTAATTTCCTTGCCATTTCTCAAAAGATGTGTGAATTGATTGCTAGAGAATTCATCATGTTTTGAGGTTAATTTATGCGCTATGAGTTCTTTCTCTCCTTTAGGATGTAATTGAGTGAACGACATTTGTGAAAAATCATCCATTGAATATCCGTATTTCTTTTTCGCAGCAATATTGGCATGGATGATATTAAAAGATTCTAGATCTAAAAGCCAGGTAGGCTGAGGGTTAAAGTTGAAAAGGTTTTCGTAATTAAGTTTTTCGTCTTCTATTTGATTAATAAAACTACTTCTGTTTAATGCAAAAATGATAGTTTTATAGAGAATGTCAGGATTTATTTCATCTTTGACTAGATAGTCGTAAACACCAGCTTGTAGACTACTTTTGGCCATGGCCAAATCTGAGTATCCAGTTAGAATTACAATGGGTATTTGAAAATTTTGGGATAAAACGCCATTTATTAATCCAATTCCACCTAAATCAGGCAAGCTTAAATCCAATAATATTAAAGAAATTTTCTCTTGAGAATTCTGTAAGTATTTAACTGACGATGCGTAATTAATGCAATGTACGATGTTAATCTTCTTAAATTTTTCAAGGAGATAATCTTCAATTAGAACGAAATCACCCTGATTATCTTCAATTACAAGAATAGAAAAGTTATCTGCAAAGGCTTGTATTGTTTTCATTATATTATTCCGATAAGGTTGTTAGTTTAAGCCAGAAGTCCTCAATTTTTAAAATAGCCTCCATAAATTCGCTGATATCGAGCGGTTTTTTAATATAACTATTGCAGTGATTTTCGTAGGCTTTGGTAATGTCTTTTTGATTAGAAGAGGTGGTAAGCATTATTACTGGAATTTTTTTGAGCTTGGCATCAGATTTAATCTTCATTAAAACTTCATGGCCGTTGAAAATGGGCATGTTGATGTCCAAAAGTATGAGATCAGGTTTTTTCACATTTGGATACTCAGACCTTTGGTACAAAAAATCAAGGGCTTCTTGGCCATTTTTCACAACACTAAGTTCTGTTTTCACTTTACATTCTTCAAAAGCTTCCTTAGTAAGCAAAATATCTCCTTCATTGTCCTCTGCTAGGAGGATATGAGCAGTTCTCATTTGTTTCGTTTTCATATTAATTGATTTTCGGGATGGTGAAATAAAACACTGTGCCTTTTCCTGGTGCCGGCTCCGGCCAGATCCGCCCCCCTAAAAATTCCACATGTTTTTTAGCAATCGACAGACCTATTCCTGTTCCAGAATACTGGTCTTTATTATGCAGTCGCTGAAAAAGAAAAAAGATTTTATCATAGAATTGTGGATCTATTCCGATTCCGTTGTCTGTCAATGAAAATTCCCATTCCTTTTGATTTTCTACTGCTTTAATCTCAATTATTGGAGAAATGCCTGCTACGGAGTATTTGAGTGCATTGTCTAGGAGGGAATGAAGCACTTGAATGATTGGTGCTTTGTGGCTATGAAGTGTAGGTAGATTTGCCGAAATAATGGAAGCCGATTTTTCTGATATGATTTTTCTCCGTGACTGTTTAAATTCAGAAATGACCTCGTTCATATCTACCTCCTCTTTTCCTTCCATTGGGCTACTTGCTCTGGAATAATCCAAGAGATCAAGGATGATTTGCTTCATTCTTTTGGCACCATCCGTGGCAAAATAAATATATTGGAGCGCTTTTTCATCAAGTTGACCTTCATTTCTCCGCTTAAGGAGATCCATGAAGCTGGAAATCATTCGCAGTGGCTCTTGTAAGTCATGAGAAGCTACGAAAGCAAATTGTTCTAATTCCACATTTGAACGCTCTAATTCACTGGTATACTGCTTCAGCGACTGGTTTAGATCAGATAATTGCAACTCCATGTGCTTTTGCTGAGTAAGGTCAGTCATAGCTCCAACCATACGAATAGCCTTTCCTTCCTCATTTCGGATGATCACTCCGCGGTCTATTACATAAAGTGTTTCTCCCTGCGTATTAATTATTCTGTATTCCAGTTCCCACCGGTTAGTTAATGGGTTAGAAATTGCCTTATTAACACTTTTCTGGATTTTGATTACATCTTCAGGATGAGTTTTATCTTTCCAAAAATCTTTCTCGGTAAATGATGTGGAGGCTTCTTTTCCAAAGAACCGTTCAACTGTATTAGAACGGTAGAAGGTTTGATTAACTAGATCCCAGTCCCAAATGGCATCATTCGTAGCTTCAGTTACTTTTTCGAATCGTTCGTTTGCTTGAAGAATACTTTCCTCTGCTTTTTTACGCTCTGTAATATCAAGTATAATGGCTAAAAACCTTCTATCCTGGCCTTCATCAACTAATTGCAAATGGACTTCTACAGGATAAATACTTCCATCTTTACGTTGGTGATTAGTGAAAAACATGATTTTCGCCTTTTCATTACTGACAAGAGGAGCTACGAGCTGTTGGAATAAAGTTGCCGTGAAGTCGGGTTTTATATCAATTGGGGTCAATGCCTTTATCTCTTCTTCGGAATAGCCTAGGTTAAAAAGCGCACCCGTATTGGCATAGCTGAATAGGAATGTTTCTGAATCGAATATGTAAATCTCATTGAGGCTGCTCTCCAAGGTTGCTTGAAAACTATTTTTATCCTGCTCAGCTTTTTTACGTTTTGTGATGTCAAAACGAATAGCTAGGTATTGAACGGGTCTGTTTTTTTCATCCAGAAAAGGAATAATACTGGTGTCTACCCAATAAAAGGATCCGTCTTTTGCTTCATTTTTTATTTCGCCTCGCCAGACCTTTCCTGAGCCTATCGTTTTCCATAAGTCTTTAAAAAATGCTTTGGGATGGTGGTTAGAATTAACTAATCGATGTGTTTTTCCGATCAGCTCCTCTCTACTGAATTTGGAGATTTTACAAAAGTTGTCGTTTACAGTAGTAATCATACCTTTTTCATCTGTAAATGCGGTAATGGCAGACTGTTCTAAGGCAAATTTGTAGTCTGATAATGATTTTAAACTTTTCTCTAATTCCAGAGCGGCCATTTTTCGCTCATGAATATCCTGATAACTACCATAAATTTTGGTACGCTTGTTATCCACCACTTCGCTTTTACCAATGGCCCGGCTCCAACGCTCATTTCCTTTGGCTGTGAGCAGTAATATCTCCTCATCAAACTCAATTCCATCGGAAATGAGAAGATTCAGTGCTTTTTGTATTCGTTCTTTACTTTCACCAATATGAAATTCTATGCCGCCAGTTAGGGTGGGGTTGTAACTATCGTCCACTTCCACTATCTCTAATAACATGGGAGACCAGTACATAGAATCTGAATTTTGGTTTACAAAGTCCATTTCCCAACTACCAATCCTAGCTATTTTGGTTACTTGCTCCAGCAGCTCCTCATTTTTGGCTTCCTGAGTCACATCCAAGATCACGGAATTGAAAAGAACGGTGCCATCAGCTAAAAAGCTTGGTGACCCATATCCTAAATGAGTTCTTACTTCACCGTTTGGCAGGACATATTTCCATTGGGCCGTCCATTTGGTTTTGGATGCTATAGAACTAGCTATACTTTTTTGAACAACTTCAATTTCCCCGCCGGCTATTATTCTATCCCAAACTAGCTGGTTATTTTCAATGACTTCTTCGTCAGTAAACCCCCAAACCTCCTTAGATCCTTTAGTTACATTCTTTAGACTGTCTGTTCCATCAGGGTAGATTTGGTATTGGAACACTACACCAGGTAGGTTATCTGCCAAGGACTGTAACCTTAATTCCGGTTCTTTACGCTCGTCAATATCCTGGAAACTACCATATATACGTTTGCACTCTCCATTTACAATTTCAGCATTCCCTATTACGCGTACCCAAATCTCTTTCTTTTTGGCAGTAATGACTACCGCTTCAATATCAAATGGCTCGCCAGTTAAAATACATTTTTCAAAGTTTGACTTTGCCAATTGCCTAAAATCGGCTCTGTAAAAATTGATATCTCTCTCCAAATCTTGGGCAAATGTTTTCGAATCTGTATCAAGCATGTCGTACACCTCATCGGACCAATAGTGACTTTGATTGACAAGATCAAACTCCCAACTTCCTATTTTAGCGAGACTACGGGTTTGACGATTTAGTTCCCTTAGTTTCTTTTCTTCAGTAATATCTTTGGCAACCGCATACAGAATACCATGCTCTGGTATTGAAATAGCGGTCCAGCTCAACCATATTATTTTACCTTGTTTGGTGATGTACCGGTTTTCAAAATTGGTTTGTCTTCCGCCATTGTATAGATTGGTTTGTTGGTCTTTCGTCGCCAATCTATCCTCCTCGTGCACAAATGATCTTATCGGCCTAGACTTCATTTCTTCTAAGGTGTAGCCCAGTATTTCTAAACCAGCTGGGTTGATTCGTTTTAGATAACCATCAAAACCTGCAACACAAAGGATTCCAGGAGTGAAGTCGAAAATCTGAGCCAATTCAATTTCAATTTTCTTGCGACTTAGTTCGGAGCCGATAGCGGACTCTAATTTTTGAAAAAGCCCTGAATATTGAACCAGAGCCGATTTTGTCTTTTTTGTACCTAATAATAGTACACCTATCACTTCTTCCTTATCTTTCAAAGGTACTCCCATTATGGCTCCAACACCGGCCTTCTCAGCAGCTGTGTTTCTTTTAAAAAATCCCCATTCCACATCAACATCTTCCCAAATCTCAGTTGTTTTGGTTTTCCAAACATTGCCCGGCATTCCCTCACCTAAGGCACAAGTCTTGAAGTTCTTGGTCGATTTAAAAAAGGCATTTCCAACTGTACCACTTACGTAATTCGTGACACGGTTAATCGTTTGACCGTCAATAGCAGGCAACCAAATTTCAGTGAACTCAAAATTTCCAAACTTGGCTAGATGCTCACATACATTTGTTAGACATCCTGTTAAGTCATTGTCAATACGTTGGTGAAAAATGTCACTTATTTCATTTAGGAGATTTTTTTCTAATTCCTTGGTTTTTTGCTCGCTTACATCCCGCTCTATTGCAATCCAGTGGGTATACCAGCCTTTTTGGTCAGCTACTGGAATCACGGTGAAGTTTATCCAAAATTCCTCCCCACTTTTCTTGTAGTTGGTAGTGGTTACCTCATAGGGTTCCCAATTTCTGAGTGCCTGGCCAAGTTTTGCCAGTTCTTCTCTATTAGAATTAGGTCCTTGAAGGATACGGGGGGATTTGCCAATAACCTCTTCCGGGGTGTAGCCCGTCATTTTGGTGAAAGCGTCATTTACATAAATAATTCTTGGCCCAGGTTCGTCAAATGGTTCTGCTTCGGTAATTAAAACCGCATCTTTCGTATTCGTGATGACACTTTCCAGAAGTTTTAGCTGATGCTGCTCCTCAATTTTAGTTGTAATGTCTCTGGAATTTGCCACTATGCCATTTACAGCTGGATTGTTCAGCATGTTTGTGAGCACAGTTTCCAACCACCTCCATTCTTTTTTGTGGTTTTGAAAGCGATAGGGCTCCACCATCACTTTATTCTCTTCTGCTAGTTTTTGCAAACTGCCCAAGGTTCGTTCTTTATCATCGGGATGGATGAATTCAAATGCATTTCTACCCATAAATTCTTCAGGAGAAATCCCAAGTACAGAGGTGGAGGTAGGGCTGGTATAAATGTAATTACCTGCTGCGTCTAGTATTGCGATCAGGTCAGAACCCTCTTGAACCAAGGCTTTGAACCGTTGCTCGCTTTGGAGGATTTTTTCTTCCTGCTTTACTTTATCTGTGATATCTCTCGAATTGACTACAATACCATTTATCGAAGGATTATCGATCATATTGGTCAGGACCGTTTCAACCCAACGCCACTCATCGTATTGGTTTTTAGCACGATAGGAGGGGACGGTTATTCGAACTTCAGAAGCCATTTTTTTTAGACTGCCTAAGGTCCGTTCCACATCATCCGGATGAACAAACTCAAAGGCATCTCTACCAATAAATACTTCTGGCGGTATCCCTATGATTCCAGTACTTGAAGGACTCATATATGTATAAATTCCTTCCATATTGATAATGGCAAACAGGTCATAACCTTCCTGAACCAAGGCTTTAAAGCGTTGCTCACTAAGAAGAATTTTTTCATCCTGCTCGATTTTTTCCTTGGCATCTCTGGCTACACAATACAGGAGCTTGGTCGCGACATCCCATCTTACAGACCATAAATTATAAGCAATACTTCCATCCTTTTTCTTGTAACGGTTTGCAAAAGATTTCACGTCCTGACCAAGAAAAATAGCAGCAGCTGCTTCATTGGTTTTGGGGACATCTTCTTCCAAAACCAAATCGATATATGGTTTGCCAATTAGTTCCTTAGGCAAGTATCCCCAAAGATTTTCAGCTGCAGCGCTTACAAATACAAAATCCCCATGTTCATTGATGGTGCAGAAAACATCTAAGGAAGCATCGATCATTTGATTTGCTTCGGATCGTTGTTTCACTATTCGTGTGATATCTTTGGATCGGCAGGCTACAGCAAAGACTTTATGATCGTCTCCAGTTAATGGTTCAAAACTTGTTTGACCATATTGAACTTCATCTGCCTCAGGATTATAGTAATGGTCCTCCACCTCAAAAAATTCTCCCGCGAGTGCTCGACTATAATAAACTTTCCATTTTTCGGTATAAGCCTCTCCAAAGGCCTCTTCTATTGCAGATGAATTCAGTTCAGGCTCTTTGCCAGTAAGCATTTTCAAACTGATGCGATACGTTTTATTGGCATAAATCAATTTTAACTTGGAGTTAACCGTCCAAATTAGGTCCTTGCTTTCATCCAGTATGTGATTTATCAGTTGGGTTTGCTGCATAAAAAGCACTATTTATTAGGGTAGTTTAATTTTTCTTAATTAATTAAACATAGCTAATTTGCCCTAAATAGCAAAGGGAGTGTAATTAATTAAATAAAACTATTTAACTAATCAAACTATGGGTTTTGCGCTTCTATTTTTAAGGTTTTGATTGGTATTATAAAACGGACTTGCTCATTCTTTACTCAAATTATTTTCATCGAGAAATATTTAAATTAACGAAAAGATGGGTAGACGGCTGTTTGAAGCGTTGCGATTTTCCAGTAATTATTTATAAATAAAAAAAATACTTGTAATTTTCGAGACCAACTTTACAATGATAAAAACTCAACTGTGATCAAGAGTAATGCCCTTTCTCCCATTTTTAAAGCCTCGCCTTTTATAGGATTAATTTTATTGCCCGACTATCCGAGGTTTACCATTGCTGCTGCTACTGATGCTTATCTCAAAGCATTTAAGGTAACAGAATCAGAGATTCTGGAAATCGGTTTTTTTGAAAATTTGGATCAATCAGGTCGTAGTGGGGGGACGGAGAGTCTTTCCAGCCTTCATCAGGTATTCTTAGAAGCCATGGAAAATGGAATATCCGGAAAGTTAGAAGGCTTTTATTTGAAGTTAAAAAACGAGGATGGTTCTTCGAATGAAATTACCTATGTTGATGTGGAAGTGATTCCTGTATTGAGCAAAAGTGATTCGCTGGAGTCAATTATTGTGTCATTTAAAGAAATTGAAAAAAAGACTTTCACAACTAATCCAGGTAGTGAAAACAATCAATCCTATCAAAGCATTTTAGAGAATTCTTCAAACGCATTTTTTCTTACCAAGCCTGACGGGACTATTTTAGATGCCAATAAGACTGCGTGTGACTTATTTGGTTATTCACTTGAGGAATTAAGGCAAGTTGGGCGTGAGGGAATCATTGATCATAATGATGCCTTCGTTCTAAAAAAAATCAGGGAAAGGGACGAAACGGGTAGAGTAACAGCGGAGCTGGTTGGGAAAAAAAAAAGTGGGGAAAGATTTCCAATTGAGTGTTCCTCTGTTATTTTTTCAGATGTCAATGGAGAGAAAAAGACATCAACCTCTATAAATGATATTACACTTCGGAAGCAGGTAGAACAAGACTTACGAATATCTGAAAAAAAATACAAAACCCTTTTTGAAGATAACCCTCTACCCATGTTGATCTGGGATTTTGAAACTCGAAATATCATTGATTGTAATGAAGAGGCGATCCTCAAATATGGCTATACCAGAGAAGAGTTTTTACAACTTAGTATACGGGAGATCCGCCCCAAAGAAGATTTCGATTTAATTGATTCGGCCATAGCTAACGAATCAGTATATGGTCAAATCCACAAAAGAGTCTGGCGCCATTTAAAAAAGAATGGCGAGTTGATGCTAATGGAAGTTACCGGTCATTTGATGGATTACAATGGCAGAAGAGTATCTCTGGTGTTGTTGAATGATGTGACGGAACGCAAAAATGAAGAACAACAAAAGGTAGTTCTGGCGGAAATAAGCAGGCTTTTCAATCAATCTCTTTCATTTTCTGAAACGCTCAACAAAGTAATTCAATGTATAGCATCTACGGGCGATTATTGCATGGCCGAAGCATGGTTGATAGGTTCTGATAAAAAGAGTATGAACCTCTTAGCCCAACATGTGACAGGAGATGGGTTAGTACTACTAGGTGCCCAAGACTATACTAGAAATGTAGAACTGGGTAAAGGCCTCTCGGCAATTGTAGGACAAACTAAAACCACTCAAGAATGGGACTTTGAGGAAGGAAAAGACTATTTTATTTCGACTAATGGGGCGTTAATAGAAAGAATAAAAAAAGTAATTGGCATACCCTTATTGTATAATGAAACCATCGTAGGCTCACTTTTACTGGGAAGTAACACAGTTGAAAAAAGGCAACAAGATTTTATCTTTCAATCTCATGATTTTAGAACCCAATTAGGGGCAGAAATCAAACGTAAATATTTAGAACAGGAGCTAAATCAGGTATTTGATAATTCAAATGATATCATCTGCATCGCTGATTTTAATGGGTACTTCAAAAAGATAAATCCTGTAGCTTCTGAAATACTTGGTTATTCAGAAGAAGAGTTACTTAGTCGTCCATTTACTGATTTTGTGCATCCAGATGATTTGAAGTTGACTGAAGTAGAAGCAGCATCTCATTTAAAGGGTGAGTCTGCTTATTATTTTGAAAATCGGTATATCAGTAAATCCGGAAAAATCATCTGGTTTGCCTGGTCCAGCAGCTCTTCTCCTGAAGAGCGATTGATATTTGCTGTGGCAAAAGATATCACCGAAAAAAAGAAGCTAGAGGTTCTATTGAACAAGTCAAACAGGCTTTCCGGCGTAGGTAGTTGGGAAATAGATGTACTCAACGGTACCGTTTTTTGGTCGGATATTACCAAGGAGATCCGGGAAGTTGACCTTGATTTTGTCCCTGATTTATCAATGGGTATTAGTTATTTTAAAGAAGGCGATAGTCGAAATACCATTTCAAATCTGGTATCAGAGTGTATAGAAAAAGGAACACCTTGGGATGAAGAGTTGCAGATTCTTACTCATAAAGGAAATCTTAAATGGATTCGTACCATTGGTGAAGCTGAGATGATAAATGGCAAGTGTATTAGGGTATTTGGAAGCTTTCAAGATATAGATGAAAAGAAAAAAGCATTAATAAAACTTGCAGAAAGTGAAAATAAGTTCCGCACCATATTAGAAGCCGAGCCCGAGTGTATAAAGTTACTGGGACCTGATGGCAAATTAGTAATGATGAACCCAGCCGGTCTAGCTATGATTGAGGCGGATAATGAGGCACAGGTGATTGGTAAATCTGTGCTGGAAATTATTTTACCCGAACATCGAGCTGCATTTTCGAATCTTACCAAAAATGTATTTAAAGGAGAACCCGGGAAACTTGCATTTGAGATAAAAGGATTGAAAGGAACCCGCCGCTGGCTGGAGACGCATGCTGTCCCGATGAACAATGAACAGGGGGATATTATTTCTTTGTTAGGAGTTACCCGGGATATAACACTAAATAAGATGGCCGAAGAGAGTCTTCGTCTATCCAATGAGCGTTTTGAAAAAGTCACAGAGGCAACCAATGATGCAATCAGGGATTGGGATATCGTGAATAAAACCTATTACCGCTCAAAAGGTATTGAGCGTTTTTTCGGAAAATCGGCAGTAGGATTATTTCCAGAGACTGATATGTGGACTAGGGACCATTTTCATCCTGGAGACCGTGACAGAATCAAGCATAGTTTTCAAGTGGCAATTAAGGATCCTTCCTGTACACGATGGGAATCGGAATACAGAGTAATTAATGAACTCGGGGAAATGCGCTATGTAATAGACCGAGCAGTAATCACTAGAAATAGTGTAGGAAAGGCAGTTCGCGCTGTGGGTGTGATGACTGATATTACCTATCGTAAGGAATATGAAGAATCTCTAAAGCAGCTGAACGAAACATTAGCGCTAAATGCAAAGGAATTGGCTATTTCCAATAAGGAATTGGAACAGTTTGCCTTTGTGGCTTCGCATGATTTACAGGAGCCTTTACGAATGGTGACCAGTTTTCTGAATCAATTAGAAAAAAAGTATGGCGAAACTATTGATGAAAAAGGTAAACAATACATCTACTTTGCAGTGGATGGGGCTAAGAGAATGCGTCAGATTATTTTGGATTTGCTTGAATTCTCAAGGGTCGGTAGGCTTGAGAATGATGCTGAGCTAGTAAATAGTAACGAAATGATGTCGGAAATCATTTCCCTCTATTCATTACAGATTGAAGAATCAAATGCAAGTATAGAACTAGGTGAACTACCGATTATAAAGACTCATAAATTGCCCTTGTTCCAGGTCTTTCATAATTTAATTGGGAATGCACTTAAGTACAGGCATCCTGGAAACCCACCATTAATTAGTATAAACTGTACGGAAATGCCAGGCTACTGGAAGTTTAGTATTCAGGATAATGGTATTGGAATAGACGAACAATATTTCGAAAAGATATTTATTATCTTTCAGCGGCTTCATAATAAAAATGAATATAGTGGCACAGGAATAGGGCTGGCAATAGTAAAGAAAATTATTAATAGCCTCGATGGCAAAATATGGGTAGAGTCTAGGCAAGGGGCGGGTGCTATATTTTACTTTACTCTTCCTAAATAAGATAAAAATGAAAATTTGAATAACTATACTCACTAGTTTAACATAAGTTATAAATAGGTCAGGTAGAACAAAATATCCCACTCTTTAAATGTGTCTAAATCAAATATCATAATTGTATTTTTTTGAGAGAAAAAATAATATATTTGTATCTTCTTAAGTCTACATTGAACATTCAAATTGAAGAAAAAGTAGTTGGTTTTTTTGATGGGAAACTCCGTATAAATTCTTGGGCTAGTAGAAGTAGCATGTTTAATCTTACTTTTTTAAAATATTAATTTCATGATTTATCCGGAAAAATCAGCGAATGAAACAAAGCGGCTCGATGCTTTAGCTGGTTACGATATTCTAGGTACTTTACCCGAAAAAGAATACGATGATATTGCAAAACTAGCTTCTATTATCTGCGACACATCGATTTCTTTAATAACCTTTATATCGGAGGAAAATGAATTTCGTAAATCGGCCCTTGGACTTCCCCGAACTGTAAGTAGTAGGGACCAAACCTTTTGCGCACATGCGATCCTTACACCCTTGAAATTTACCGTCGTGCCGGATGCTAGGATGGATAAACGCTTTGAGGATAATCCTTTAGTAATTGGAAACCCTGGCATTATTTTTTATGCAGGCATGCCGTTGGTTACTTCTGACGGCTTTGCGTTAGGAATGCTTTGTGTAATTGACCACCAACCAAGGCACTTGTCTGAAAGGCAAATAGAGGCAATGCAAAGCCTGAGTAGCCAAGTGGTGAAATTATTAGAACTCAGAAAGTCTGTCCAATTGCTTAAAGCCTCCCAAAAGAAGCTGGAAGATTATGCTGATCAAATGAAAGCCTTCGTCCACTTAGCCTCGCACGACCTAAAGGAGCCTGCACGAATGGTGAACAAATTCATGATAAAATTGGAAAATGACTATGCCAGCCAACTCGATGAGAAAGCAAAGAGATATATATACTTTGCAGCAGATGGAGCCAAGCGGATGACTGCTTTAATTGACGACCTGCTTGCGTATTACACAACTGAAGGCTTGAGTGAAGTAAAAGAACATGTTGATCTAGAAAGTCTGCTCACAGAGATAGTTGGACTTCAATCTGGAGTCATCAGTGAAAAGGATGCGATTGTGATTTGGGAAATGTTGCCTGTAATCATTGCTCCTGCGATGGGGATGAAGCTGATATTTCAGAACCTCATCAGTAATGCATTAAAGTACCATGCGAAAGATTCTCAGCCTAAGATAACTGTCAGTTTTAATCAGGCGGACAGTCACTGGGAATTTGAAGTGAAGGATAATGGGATTGGTATTGAAGTGCAATATCAGGAAGATGTTTTTCTGCTTTTTAAGAGGTTGCATTCCAAAAATGAATATTCGGGTACGGGAATGGGGCTCGCTACTTGTAAAAAAATAGTGGGGTTATTAGGTGGATCAATAGGGGTGAGGGCAAATGAAGAGGGCGGCAGTATTTTTATTTTTACAATAGAAAAATGCTAGATTAAAAAAATCACTTACAAGCCACTGATTTAAAATGAAATGAACAGAAGCCCTTATTTTTTTATTAATATGAAGCCCTTTCCTTTAGAGATCGACAGCTTTTTTTTAGGCCATACTATTTGTTCTGATAGCTAGCGAAGTCTTGATTTGGAATTACATCTAAATTGCTCCTATTAAAAAGGGGGTAGTTGGGATTTAATAAATCAAATCAGTTTTAAATTTGGCCAGGTCGAAGGAGTAGATATACACTTGAAAAAATTTCAATCCGCACTAATAATTGTACTAAGATCTTCTCTACTTAAAGGTTTATGAAGGAAACTCTTGACAAACCCATATTGATTAGCCTTCAAAATATCGCTTTCATCAATGGATGAAGAAACAATATAAATTGAAAGTTGGTCCAGGTTGTAAAAATTAGATTTCTCAATTTCTTCTAAAAAACCCCAGCCATCAAGAATGGGCATATTAATATCTAATAGTATGATAATTTTTTGATGAGAATCACTATGTTGTTTCAACATAGCTAATCCTATTTCACCATTTTCACTTTGATTAATTACCAAAGTCGGATCAATGGTTTTTATCATCTTCGATACAATCATTCTTTGAATCAGGTCATCATCAATTATAAATATTTCCATTTTAAGTTAAGTAAAATTAATTTCTATCAAGATGATTAGTTTCATCATTGATTTTCCTGATAATTACATCCATTTCGTTAGTGGAGATCCGCAATTGCTTTAGCCAAAAGAGGATTTCACCTAAGTCGTCATTGTGTTGTTCAATCAAATTCACAATTCCTAATATCCTTGAAAGTGGAGCACGTACTACGTGAGATTGTGTCCATGCAATACTCTTCAATTTCTCATTCTGGCGTTCAATTGTATTGATACGCTTCAATGTTTCTGATATATCGTTTGATTGGACAATTAGGCCACTGTTCGAATTGCTTTTAATTTCCCTGAAGTAGATCTCTACTTTAATTTCTTTGCCATTTTTCAATATATGTGTAAAGTGATTCTTAAAAACTTCATCTTCTTTTGAGTTGAACTTGCATTCGATGAGATCTTTCTCGGATTTGGGATGTAACTGTGTAAATGACATTTTTAGAAAATCGTGCAAAGAATACCCGTATTTTTTTTGGGCAGCAATATTTGCATGGATTATCTTAAGCGATTTGTGATCCAATAGCCAGGTAGGCTGTGGATTAAAGTTGAAGAGGTTTTCGTAATTAAGTTTTTCGTCTTTTATTTGATTAATAAAACTACTTCTATTCAATGAGAATATGATAGTTTTATAGAGTATGTCCGGAGTTATTTCATCTTTTACTAGATAATCGTAAACACCGGCCTGGAGACTACTTTTGGCCATAGTCAAATCTGAATATCCAGTTAGAATTATGATAGGGATCTGAAAATTATGAGATAAAATACTATTTATTAATTTGATACCAGCCTTATCTGGTAAGTTTAGATCCATCAATATTATTGAAATTTTTTCTTTAGGGTTCTCTAGGTATTTAACCGACGTTGCGTAATCAAGGCAATGTACTATGTTTATTTTTTTGATTTTATCAAGTAAATAATCTTCAATCAGAATGAAATCACCCTGATTATCTTCAATGATAAGAACTGAAAAATTTTCCGAAACGTCTTGTATTTGCTTCATCATATTAATTTGGTAAGGTGTTTAGCTCCAACCAAAAATCTTGAATTTTTAATATGGCGGTTAAAAATTCTTCGATGTCGATCGGTTTTTTTACATAACTGTTACAATGGTTTTTATAAGCCTTATCCAAGTCCTTTTGATGAGTCGAGGTGCTTAGCATGATTACTGGAATTTTCTTGAGATCTGGATCGGATTTAATCCGTTCTAAAACTTCATGACCACTAAATATGGGGATGTTGATATCCAAAAGGATGAGGTCAGGTTTTTTTGCGTTGGTATACGCACCTTTCTTAAATAGAAAATCAAGGGCTTCTTGGCCATTTTTTGCGACACTGATTTCTGTTTCTAATTTACATTCTTCAAATGCTTCCAGTGTGAGTAATACATCTCCCTCGTTGTCTTCCACCAAGAGAATATGTGCAGGTTTAATTGGTTTAGTTTTCATATAAGTTGATTTTTGGAATAGTGAAATAAAACGTGGTGCCTTCTCCTACCGCAGACTCCAGCCAAATCCGCCCCCCTAAAAATTCCACGTGTTTTTTAGCAATAGAAAGACCTATTCCTGTGCCGTTGTACTCATCTTTGTTATGTAATCGTTGAAAAAGGACAAATATTTTATCATAGAATTGAGGCTCTATTCCTATTCCATTGTCTTTGATAGAAAATTCCCATTCTTTTTCATTTTCCACAGCCATGATTTTAACTATTGGTTGGGTGCCTGCTTCAATATACTTGAGTGCATTGTCGAGCAAACAATGAAATATCTGGATGACTGCTACCTTGTAAGTATATAGTACTGGCAGATCCTTGGATTTAATTGAAGCGTTTGTTTCTGAAATTACTTTTCTTCTTAACTGCTTAAATTCTGACAACAATTCATTTAAATCCACTTCTTCTTTTCCTTCGGTGAGCCCACTTGCCTTGGAATATTCTAATAAATCAAGAATAATCTGCTTCATTCGTTTGGCACCATCTATTGCAAAATGAATATACTGATGTCCTTTTTCATCAATTCGGTCTCCATATTTTCGCTGTAATAAATCCATAAAGCTGGATATCATTCGCAAGGGCGCCTGCAAATCATGAGAGGCAACAAAAGCAAATTGCTCTAATTCTTCATTCGAGCGTTCAAGCTCGTATGTTTGCTTTTGAAGTGATTTATTAAGTTGACTTAATTCTAGCGTCATGCGTTTTGACTCCGACGTATCGGTCATCGCGCCTATTACACGGGTTACCTTTCCCATGGTATCTCTAAGAATAACTGCCCGATCTATTACATAGAGTGTTTCTCCGAGTTCATTAATTACCCGGTATTCTGATTCCCATCTGTTACACAATGGGTCAGCAATTGCTTTGTAAAAACTATGCTTAATTTGGGCAAGATCTTCTGGATGAAAATGCTCTTTTGCCCATATCTCATGTTCAGGAAATATTCCTGAAGTCTCTTTTCCAAAAAAATTCTCAACGGCTTTGGAACGAAAATAGGTGTGTTTCTCTAGATCCCAATCCCAAATGGCATCGTTTGTTGCCTCAGTTACTTTTTCAAACCGTTCATTGGATTGGAGGATACTTTCTTTTGCTTTCTTGCTTGCTGTAATATCTCGTATAAATGAGCAGAAAAATTCTTCCTTGCCTTGCTTAATAGGAACTATTGTCAATTCGACAGGAAATAATTCTCCATTTTTATTTAAAGCGGATAGCTCCATAATCTGGTTGAATATTTTAGCTTCTCCGGTCTTCAGGTAATGATTCATACCTTTATCGTGCATACTCCGGAAATTTTCGGGGATGATGTAGTCAGAAAGCTTTTGCCCCATGATCTCATGTGACAGCCAACCAAATATTTTTTCAGCAGGTGGATTCCAGAAGGTCACATTCCCTGCTACATCAATACAAATGATGGCATCCAATGCAGAGGTCATGATAAGCCTGTTCGTTTCTTCACTGCGTCTTAAATTCTCCTCAGCTTTCTTACTCTTGGTGATGTCCTGGTAGCTTCCGAAAATTTTAATACGCTTGTTATTCACTAGTTCACTTTTACCAATGCACCGAACCCATCGCTCGTTTCCCTTGGCTGTGAGCAATAAGATCTCTTCATCAAACTCAGTCCCTTTTTTAATCAAAAGATCCAATACTTTTTGTATTCGGCCTTTACTCTCCCCAATATGAAATTCTATGCCCCCAGTTAATGTAGGATTGTAATTATCGTCTAATTCCAGTATTTCAAATAACATAGGAGACCAGTACATACGATCGTCTTCTTGATTTATTAAGCTCATCTCCCAACTGCCTATTCGGGACAAATTGCTCGCCTGTCTTAATAATTCCTCATTTTTCACTTCTTCGGTAATGTCGAGTATAATTGCATTGTACACGATGGTGCCGTCTGCCAAAAAAATGGGAGTCCCATAAGTAAGATGGGTTCGAAGTTCACCAGTCGGCATTACGTATTTTGAGCGTATCATCGACTTTGTTTTAGTTTGGATGGATTCAAGGATGATTGCCTTAAATTCCTCAAAGTCGCCGCCCAACTTGATCTGAATCCGAAGCAGGCGTATATTCTCCATTATTTCTTTGGCAGTAAAACCGCAGAGTTGCTGAACCTCTCCGGAAACATACTTTATAGAGTCTGATCCATCCGGATGAATATGATATTGGAGTATTACACCTGGTAGATTTTCAGAAATAGCGAGAAGCCTGCTTTCCGATTCCTTGCGGTCGTTAATGTTTTGAAAACTGCCGTAAATCCGACTGCACTCACCTTCTATGAATTCAGGATTCCCAATGGCACGAACCCAGATTTCTTTTTTAGTAGCAGTGACTAAAACAGCTTCAAAATCAAATGGCTCACCGGTGGCAATACATTCCGAGATACTGACTTGCACCATTTGGCGAAAATCCTCCTGATAAAAATTTATAGCTCCTTTTAAATCTGGAACAAATGATTTCGGGTCTGTTCCATGCATTTGATGAACCTCGTTGGACCAAAAAATACTTTGATTGACCAAATCCACTTCCCAACTCCCAATTTTCGCAATACTTCTTGCCTGGCGATTTAGTTCAGCGAGTTTCTTTTCTTCTGTAATGTTTTTGGCTGTTGCATAGATGAGGCCCTCCTTTAAGGTAGAGTTACAATACCAACTTAGCCAGACAATATCGCCGCTACTCGTAATGAATCTATTTTCGAATTTGAATCTATTTTCTGCCTTTTCCAGAACCTTAACCTGGTTCGAAAAAATCTCTTTGTCATTCGGATGAACAAATTCGTCAAAAGTATGATAGAGGAGCTCCTCTTGACTATAGCCAAGCAAGTCACAACCGGCTTTATTGATCTTCAGAAACTTTCCCTGAAAATCTACCAAACAAATAATATCGGGAATTGCTTTGAACAAATTTCTCAAGTCATTTTCAAGCTTTTTTCGGTTGAGCATCAAACCGATAAATCCCTCAAGTCGTTGAAATATTAACGCATAATTTTTTAGATAGGAGGAATCATGTTTAGACCCAACATGTAATATTCCTATGACCTCATCATTGTAAATCAAAGGGATACCCATCGCAGATTTTAAGCCTATTTTTTTCGCCGCATCTCTTCGTATAAAATCTTTGGATTTTTCAACATCATCCCAAAGTAGTTGTACCCCTTCAGTCCAAACCTTGCCCGATAGCCCCTCTGACCTTTTAAAGGCGATAAATTCAGGGCTATCGTCATAAAATTTTTCGTCAGTTGGGGCTGCTACATAATGGCTAAAAAACTGCATTTGGCTCTTATCAAGGTTGGTCGTCCATAATTCGACCCAGTCAAAATCCCCGATTTTACTAATTGATTTACATAACTCGTTTGAAGCGCTAGTTAGATCATTTTCAGTATTGAAGTTTATACTGATTTGGGCTATTAATTCTTTTTCCAGCTCATTGGTTTTTTGTTCGGTCACATCTCGCTCTATGGCAATCCAGTGCGTGTACTTTCCTTCTTCATTTGCCACGGGTGTTACGGTGAAGTTTATCCAGAATTCTTCTCCATTTTTCTTATAGTTGATGGTGGTGATTTCATGAGTCTCCCAATTTCTAATTGCAAGGCCTAGTTTTGCCAGTTCTTCTTTGTCAGAATTAGGTCCTTGAAGAATTTTAGGTGTTTTACCAATGATTTCTTCAGTACTGTACCCCGTCATTTTAGTAAATGCCTCATTCACAAAAATGATCCGAGGGCCTGACTTATCAAATGGCTCTGCTTCGGTGATTAAAACAGCGTCATTGGTATTCGTGACCACACTTTCAAAGAGTTTTAGTTTATGTTCTTCCTCAATTTTAGCGGTGATGTCTCTTGAGTTGGCTACGATGCCATGCACTGCAGGATTATCCAACATGTTAGTCAATACTGACTCCATCCATCGCCATTCCTTTTTATGATTTTGAAAACGAAAAGGCGCCACAATTACTCGATTAGTAGTGGCTATTTTTCCTAAACTGGTTAAGGTTCTCTCTAAATCATCAGGATGTATATATTCAAGCGCATTTCTTCCAAAAAAGTCTTCGGGTGAAACCCCAAGAATTGAGCTGCTTGTCGGGCTAACATATAAATAATTTCCTTCCGTATCTAGGATTGCGATCAGGTCAGAGCCTTCTTGTACCAACGCTTTAAATCGTCTCTCACTTTGAAGCATTGCTTCTTCCTGCGCAATTTTTTCACTACCATCTCTGGCGACAGCATACCTTAGTTTTGTAGTGTTATCCCACCTTGCTGACCAAAAATTATAGGCAATACCACCATCTTTTTTCTTATATCGGTTTAAGAATGATTGAATTTCTGAACCATTGTTAATAGATTCAATTATTCCGTTTGTCTTAAGCAGATCCTCCTCCAAAATCAAATCATGGTAAGATTTGCCAATTAGCTCTTCGGGTGTGTATCCCCAATGATTTAGCGAAGCAGCACTTACATACATAAATTTGCCCTGCTTATTAACTGTACAAAAAACGTCTAAGGAGGCATCAATCAATTGAAGCTCTTCAGTTTTTCTCCTCACGATACGTGTAATATCTTTTGCTCGGCATGCTACAGCGAAGACCTTCTGATCATCTCCGGTTAAAGGCTCAAAAGTATTCTGACCAAATCTAGTTTCACTTGATTCTGCATCATAGTAATGCTCTTCTACTTCAAAATACTCCCCTTTAAGTGCCCTGGAATAATAGTCTTCCCAAGTTCAAGTAGCAAATGCAACACTAAAGCCTTCGGTAAATATTGATTCATTCAACTTTTTTTCTGTCCCAGACGCTTCTTTCATGAAGCTTAGGTACTTTTTATTGGCATAGATCAATTTTAAATCACTGTTGACTATCCAAAAAAGATCTTTGCTTTGATCTAGAAAGAGATTTGTCAACTGAGTTTGTTTCATAATATGGATATTTTGTTGAGGATGTTTTTTTAGAAAAAACGTTAAATAATAAAATCTATATAGTTATGGTTTAACTAGTAAGAATGCTGGGTACGCTAAGTTTAGATTAGACATTTCTTTTCTATTAATTTAATTAAAACAGGCATAAACAGGTGATTTTTTCGCTCTTAGATTACACATTAAATACTTTGTCTTTGGCCTATTTATATCATATCACGATCCTTTTGGTGAAGAAAGGCGCTATCAAAGCATGGTGATTTTTTCTCCTAGTGAAGATTTTACTTGGTAAATTGATTTAAGAGACTCCACATTCCATAGGTCAAATACCATGCGGTAAAGAAAGTGCATTTAAAAGGGTTAAAATTATACTTTCGGGGAGATGAGTTTCAATATGCACACATTATTGGGGAAATTATTCCTCACTTAGGGAGAATATGAAAAATGTCAAATAATGCACGAAAGTTGAGGATATGCAAAATGGGGAGCACGTTGTATCAATACCGTTAAAAAAATAGGCCATCTTAGTAATGAAAGTTGTGGTTAATAACTACTTAATTTTTACTTCATAATTAAGGTTTTTTTTCCTTCACCACGATAGGATAAGTGTAATGGTAGATTTCTGACTGTACTCAGTACAAGTTAAAGGTAAGAAAAGGTAAAATTAAATTTTTGATAACAAGTTGTTTACTCACTGATTTTTTCATGAAACAGTTAGGATTATTTTAGATTTGATTATCAATCACAAGATTTGATTTCTCATCATTATTTCCTTTATAGATGAATATTAGATTGTGATAAAAATGGATTGAAATTATCTTCTTGTCGTAATAAGTTTGTTCATAGTTTTTAATATTAAATTCTTGGTTGTTTAAAGAGTCTGTTAAACTCTTAAAAAAATTCGTCATTGTTTTCGGATTATTCAAATTCTCACTATCTCCACCATATTCTTCCCAATAGGATGTTTGAGTGTCTTCAATGACATATACCCCTCCATCTTTCAATTTTGGAAATAATACTTTAAATGTTTCTATTACGTGTTCATTTATATGACTACCATCATCTATTATGATATCTAAATCACCTGTTACGGTTGTAACATGATTCAAAAATTCAATATCAATTTGACTGCCTTTGAAAATTTTAATACGATTTTCCTGGAGTGAAGATTTGTCATGAATGTCTAGGCTGAAAATTTTACCAAAGGGGAAGTATTTTTTCCACATTCGTAAAGATTCTCCTCCAACATCTGGACTTTCATAGCCGCCAACTCCTATTTCAAGTAGGTTGATTTTTTTATACTTGAATCTTTTTAGATGAGTCATATAATGAGAAGTATAAAAATGATCTCCTACTTTATCAGTTCCGTAGATACTTCCCAGTTTGTTTAAATTATTTCCTGACCCAACAGCTTGAATACCATTAACAAGGTTCCCCAATCGACGTATATTTGAAATAGAAAGTATCTTTTTTAAGTAATTTTTAATCATATCGAATTGATTTAATTTTTAATTAAAATTAGTGGCATCCGAGTAAACTCTCCTCTGCTAAATTCATGATTATCAGAATAGTGAAAAATGAGAAAAGCGGAACCACCGATTTGATAAATCCCGTTTTTATGGGAATTTTTCGCTACCACACATCAACCATCCCGATACAACTTACAAAATTATCTGGACAGCCGATTATCTGCCAATTGCTTTCTTTTATACCTCGAGAGTTGGCGAATCAAGTAACGGAAACTTTTAAATCAGATCACTATTAGAAGACTATGACTAACTGAGAATAGCTTTTTTCATGCTATGCGGGGTGATATCCAAAATGAATTCACTCAATAGTCTCTGCAAGTTTTTACTACTTTTGGAACGAAAGCTTACCTACTTGGGTATCTATAAACTCCCCGACAGCATCACACTGTACAGTGTAACAGCAAGTGTACCGACGAAGTATTTGTGTATATATATGGCTTGCTATTAGTAGATTATATAAAGGAGATTATAGGAGGTTCTCTGAGTTTACCTATTAATAATGAGGCTAATGTTGATCAGATTAAGCTGATCGACTCAACCAGACTAAGTCTAATCATAGATGTATGCAAAAGGGCAGGACGTAACCCAATCTCTGGCATTGAGACCGGCGGACTTAAGGCACACGTAGTCCTTCTGCTTGATAATATGGTCCCAGAGCTAGTCTGGCTAACCACCGCAAGTACTACTGAGAAAGATTTCTTCGGACAGCTCAACCCTCAGAAAGGCAGCATTTATGTCTTTGACAAAAGGATATGTTAACTATACTGTTTATAAAAAATGGACAGACCAAGGATCATTCTATGTTACTCGACTCAACCAAAACGCGAATTATGAGGTAATCAGCAAGCTCCGCCATGATGCCCATAGTTTCCTTTATGCAGGCACAGTTTTATACCAGCTAATTACCCTAAAGGCTAGCGGAAAGCCACTAAAAACTCGTTTAGTCACTTACAAAGATCTCTTGACGGGTAAGCTATTCCGCCTTATGACCAATCTGTTTTAGTTTCAATCCCAAACTACAGTATTGCTCCACAAGAACCGTTGGGAAATTGAGCCCTCTTTCAAGAAAATTAAACAGTCCCGATGGCCATTGGGACGAGCTGGGCTACTTTTCTCGGACCGCCGAGAGGGCATCAAAACGAAGGTTTGGATGGTGTTGATGGCCAATTTGATTTTCGGCGTCACCCATAAAAGGATCAAAACAGTTTGCCACCATTGGTTTCAATGGCCTAAGCCAATTTAATTTCTTATATCTATATGGAGACGATCCTAAAAATGAACCATCTCAACTCGGAAGAAAGAAATCTAGAAATCATTCAATCGGATATTTTCAGGAATGAGCAGGAGGGTGATTTGAGAAAAAATGAAAAATCATCTTAAACAGCCAAAAATGCCATTAATTTGACCTATCAAAAATTTACTCGGATGATACTAAAAAATATAAACGAAAGTAAGCTTATGAATATTTTTACTCTTTTTAAACTATTATTTCCTAGTCTTATGTTGATGAATCGTATGGTTCGTATTAGGTTTAAATATAAATAGATAAATTCTAAATATTATTATTTAGGCCGAATATCGTTTTGTTTTAAAAGCAATCTAATAGGGTTTAAGTTTTTTATTTCCTGACTGTCATTAAATTCGTGGTAGAACACTTTTAACTATATAAGAAATAAATTGAGTATATATTCTTTTAATTAGATAATAGATTATATGAAAATTGTAATTTAAGTCGATATCAGTTTTCTATTTGTTTTATTATTCTTGCCGGATTTCCTCCAACAATAACATTTTTAGGAACGTCTTTCGTGACGACTGAGTAAGCAGCCACAATCGAGTTTTCGCCAATATTCACTCCTTTTAGAATCAGGGAATTCATTCCTACCCAGACATTATTTCCAATGCTAATTGGGATTCTAACTGCGGGTTTCCTACGTTCTATAATGTCTAATGATATTCTATGTGAGTCATTGTCGACTATCTTTGTCCCAGGTCCAAACATACAGTAATCTCCTATATTCACGCTTATATTGCTATGGATCATAGTTCCATTAAGATTGCAATCGTTCCCAATGATAATCTCAGAATCATTGAAATAGGTATTTAATCCTGTAATATATAGATCACCATCTGGATATGAATTAAGAGATACATTATTTCCTAAAGTGATTTTACCCTTGTTTGAAATCACAACTCTATTACCTCGTAGTGCTTTCCCGTAACTAACACCCTGATTAATAGCTTTTAAGTGCAAGAAAAATAAGTGCCAAGCTTTTATTATTTTTTTCATAATTTGTTTATGATTGTTTTTAGCTTACTTAAATTTATCTATATGTGCTTAATTATAAGAGGCCTATCTTTGTCTGACTAATTCTAGGTTTGTCCTGAGCGTCATAGAAAGATTTAGTAATTGGATTTATTCCTAACTTCTAATTATTCGAAGAAAGTAATAGTATAAAGAATTAGAGGAATATCCTTCAAATCTTTTGCCTGAATATACCACGATTTGCCAAACTTTGAGGAAGATTTTTTTAAAAAAATGACGTAGCAGGTTGTTGTAACTATGTTAAAATTTCTAGAATTGGTTGGTATTTGATTGAAATTCCCCGATTACCATTAATCCTTTTACCAAACTATTTTCTGATGAGATCCATGTTTTTTGAGATGTGGTGAAAGGGAAGTATTCTACTCTTTTAGATCTCTAATATATGTTTTAGGTTTAAGGATTCCATGTCGAAGGAATAAAATATTATCTACCTAATCTTTAGGTGGTTAGGGGGTATGAAGAAATTAATATGTTCTGTTTAGGAATACTTCAGTGTATTAGTGAGGTTGGCAATATTGAATCCTTATCAGGTGATTACTTTGAATAAAAACGCCAAATTCATCCAAAATGACAAGTTTATTTTTCGAGCGTAATTCAAATATTCTAAGATTGATACTTTCTCAGAAAAACTGAATTAAGATCCCGGGAGCTGTTCTCCGGCAAAAAACTGATTTTGGTGATGCTACTGGATTCGGTAAGATCAGCGGGGAGTATTTTAGTCTCTCCACTGGGGTGGATACTACGCCCTTATTTATAGGACTTGAAGGTAATATGTGTCAATGTCCTCATTGGGGATTCGTTCTGAGCGGACAACTAACAACCACTGATGCAAATTGAGTCAAAGAGGTTGTCAATCCACATGATCTGTTTTATTGGCCTTCTGGGCACAATGTAAGCGTCAATTCAGATGCGGAAATCATCATGTTCAGCCCCCAGCATGAACACACCAAGGTTATCGATCATATGATAGAGAAGACTAAGGGTTAGACTCAAAACTGAAAAATTAATTATAATAAAATCTAAAATTGGTCATATTTTGAAGAGATATAAAATTCCCTTTGGATTGCTTTGAAGGGGTGGTGTAATTAGTGATTATTGAATTTATCAAATTAAAACAGGTTCTTTAGGTGAAATTGGGAGGCTGACTCCTGGTGGCAGATCCAAGACAGGAATATCACTCGAGAAAACACCTCCATCTTCGTCATCCCCATTTTTTTCCTGTTCATCGTTAAGCACATCCTTGATGACTTTATAAATGATGAAAACATTTAAAACTATAAAAGGAATATACAGTGGATAAGATTTGATGAAATCTAGCATGGGAAAACTCAACTTTCTGTTTGAATAATTAGCTAACGTGTTACTAACCAATTTATAATCTACTTGTTTGAGGTCTCAGTGATTAAAAATTGTATTGGTCTAAGAAGGCTTTATTCTGATAGATCTTAAGTGCTAACCCACTAAATTTTCAAAATTCAACCCGCTTGATGAATGGCGAATTGATTTTAAAGTTTTATTGTATCGGTTTTAAGGGGATTTGATTTTGATGGTTTAAAGTGCCTCCATGAATTAAAGGTTTTTAGCTTTCTGACTTTCTGAAAAATCGCTACTGCATTTCCCCGTTAATCCATTGTCAATAAAATCTTCCCAATATGAGCGCTGCTTTCCATCAAACGATGTGCTTCACCTGCCTCTTCCAGTGGGAATGTTTTGTAAATAATAGGATGAATCTGTTTTGAATGGAATAGGGGCCAAATGTTTGTCTCCACCTCTTGCGCAATTTGAGTTTTTACTTCGGCAGATTGTGGTTTTAAAAAGCTTCCCGTCAAGATCAGATTCTTACTCATAATGGTGCGAAGATCAATGGTGACATCCATGCTTTTCATTCCATTGATGTAAATCAGACGACCTTTATTAGCGAGGATTTCGAGATTCTTTTGGGTGTAATCACCACCGACAATATCTAAGATGACATCTATTTTCTCATCTTTCAAGACTTCTTCGAATGCTTCTTTCGTGTAGTTGATACCCATTCCGAGATTCAATTTTTTCAGAAAATCAATTTTCTCATCACTTCCGGCCGTGCTGTATACGCTGCAGCCCCAAGCTTTAGCCATCTGCAATCCCATCGTCCCAATGCCGCTTGTGCCGCCGTGGATCAATAATTTCTCGCCAGGTTGGAGTTTGCCCAAATGAAATACGTTGAACCAAACCGTAAAAACAGTTTCTGGAATTCCAGCGGCATCTGTCAAACTGATTCCTTCTGGTACTGGAAGACAATGAGAACTGTCCACCGCAACATATTCGGCATACCCTCCGCTTGCGATTAATGCACAGACTTGATCTCCAATTTTTTTATCGTTAACCTCTTCGCCGATTTCCGTGATTTCCCCAGAAACTTCCAAACCGGGAATCCGGCTTTGGGGAGATCCTTTGCCGTAAATGTCTATATTTTGTCGTGTGATCACGTCGCTGCGATTGACACCTGCAGCTTTCACTTTGATTAAAACTTGGGTTTTTCCCAGAGTTGGTTTTAAGGTTTCCTGTACTTGCAATACTTCTGGTCCGCCAGATTTTGTGATATGAATGGCTTTCATGGTGATTTTTTTGAAGTTATTAAAGATAAGGTAATCTGGTGAGCCGTAAAAAAGTGCGAGAATCGACGATAGGAAAGCCTATCTAGTCCAGCACCTATTTTATGCTTAGAGAAAAATCTCTACCCATTATAGCTTTTATAAACCAACAACGCTGCTGCAAGGTCTTCAATAGCTAAGCCGGCAGATTTGAAAAGTGTTACTTCTTCGCTCGACGTTCTTCCTGGATGGATGCCTTTAACCAATTCAACAAGGTCAGCTTTGATAGCTTCTGCTGTGATGATGCCGTCAGCGATAGGCATCGCAAGTTCACCGGTTTCATGAAGGGCACCGGCACGTGAATCAACAAAGATCGAACTCTTACGAATGGCTCCATCGTCGGTTTCGCGGGTATCTGGTTTGTGCGAACCAATCAGATCTAAATGAGTTCCGGGCTTTATCCAGTCGCCTTTAATTAGTGGAGTTTTAGAAAGCGTAGCGCAAGAGATAAGGTCTGCGTTGCGCGCTGATTCTTCTAGATTAGTTACGGATTCTGCTGGGATTCCCTGACTTTTCAGTCCGGCTACGAACTCATCCATTTTTGTAGTATTGCGCATCCAGACACTGACTTTTTTGAAATTCCGTACTGCTAAATGGGCCTGCACCAAATGGTTCGCCACAGATCCACCGCCTACGATCAGTAGATTTTCCGCACCTTCTCTGCATAGGTAAGAAGAAGCAAGCGCTGAAGTGCAAGCTGTTCTTCGGGCAGTGAGCTCAGTGGCATTCATCATGGCCAAAGGTTCGCCTGTTCTGGAATTACTCAGAATATACTGCGCAAAGATCGAAGGCATGTTCTGATTGGCATTTGCTGGCGCTACAGTTACCTGCTTCATGCCCATGTATTCTGTATTCCAAACCGGCATTAGTATCAGCGTGTTATCATCTCCTTCTGGCGTTTTGTAGAAATGATGATGCCTCACTGGCATGGTGTAGTCAGACTGAAAAATCTCACGAAGCGCTTCTATCAGTTTTTTGTATTCCAGGTATTCACTGATTTTATCATCAGGTATTATGAGCATACTTTTTATGGTCTTGGTCTAGGAACCAAGTTCGGGAATTTTACCTAAGATCCTCCTTGATTCAACTATCAGTGACAATTTCAAATTGGTTTACTTATTACGGCGTTCCCCTTGCAAATTGGATTGGATGGGAGTGCCTAGGTCCTTTCGACTACCATACGGAACTATGCCTAGCCGCCTGCTTTTAAACTTAGCCCAGTGGGAAAAATACAATCTCTTGCACTTTTATCCCATCGGGCTTCCTGAGAGGGTTACATTTGTGCGATTCTAAACCTAAAACCTGACCCGTTTATCCGGAATCTTACACACTTATTACTACATGGGAGAATTTTTACTTAACCAACGATATACCAGTTCCGGAGAGCCTGAATTGGGAGTAGGCATTGTGACAGAAGTCAGCAAAGGAAAGGTGCGGATCTCTTTTCCTGCATCGGATGAGGTGAGGCTGTATTCAATAGAAAGCGCGCCCTTGCTCCGAACGATTTTCAAACCGGGGCATACCGTCGTAGATCAACAGGGACAATCAATGGTGATTGAAGAAGTTACGCTCCAAGATGGGCTGTATGTGTACTTTGGAGCGGACCGAACGTTACCTGAGGCTGAGCTTGGAGATGTGTCCACTTCACATACGGTGGATGATCGACTGTTTGCTGGAGATGTGGATTCGCCCGAGATGTTTGCCTTGCGCCGAGAGACGCTTGACCACGATTACCAACGCAGAATATCGCCCGTACATGGATTTGTGGGAGGCAAAGTTGACTTGATTCCGCATCAATTATACATTGCCCATGAGGTGAGTTCGCGGTTTGCGCCACGCGTGTTGCTTTCAGATCAGGTTGGATTGGGAAAAACCATTGAGGCCTGCCTGATTCTCCATCGGTTGTTGGTGACAGGCCGAATATCACGGGTACTGATTCTTGTTCCCGAATCGTTGGTGCATCAGTGGTTTGTGGAAGTCTTGCGAAAATTCAACTTATGGTTCAATATTTTTGATGAAAAGCGTTGCGCTTCTCTTGAAAAAGGGGCGCCGGAAGGAAATCCATTTCTCGATGATCAGCTGGTGATTTGTAGCATCGAGTTTTTGGCAGGTTCTGAAAAACGAACCAAACAAGCCGTTTCTGCTAACTGGGACATGTTGGTGGTGGACGAAGCGCATCACCTCGAATGGTCAGTAGCCGAGGCAAGCCCAGAATATAGCATCGTGGACTTGTTGAGTCGAGTGGCAAAAGGCTTACTACTTCTAACTGCTACCCCGGAACAATTGGGGGTGGAAAGTCACTTTGCACGGCTTCGATTACTTGACCCCAATCGGTATGCTAATTTTCAGGACTTTGTCAACGAGTCAGAAGGCAACAAAGAAATTGCTGCGATCGTCGTAAAACTTTCGGCCGGCAAAAGCTTAAAAGCACAAGAAACAACACTGTTGGAGTCACTATTCTCCAAAGAAAGAATCGCCTTACTTGCCCAGAAGACTCAGGGGACAACTCACCAACTAATCGAAGATTTGCTCGATCAACACGGGCCGGGTAGAGTGCTCTTTCGAAATACCCGATTGGCTATGAGTGGGTTCCCCAAGCGGATTGCCCAGCTGATCCCACTTTCCGAACCCACAAACCAACAGCTATGGGTTGATCGGCTGAGCAATGAGTTTTTCCGTGATATGGAAAAAGATTCCGAATCAACTAGTGAGCAGGAATTTTGGTTTGATGAAGACCCGAGGGTGAAGTGGTTGGTAGGGAAAATGGAAGAATTGGATCCTGCAAAAATCTTGTTGATCTGCACCTCTAAGGAAAAGGTGCTGGCCTTAGAGATGGCCTTGAGCAAATTCCCCGAGTTTACGGCTAGCGTTTTTCACGAAGACCTCACGCTTGTACAGCGGGATCGGAATGCAGCATGGTTTGCTGAGAAAGAAGGTGCTCAGATACTGCTTTGCTCAGAAATAGGGAGTGAAGGACGGAATTTTCAATTTGCCCATCACCTCGTTCTGTTTGATATGCCTTTTCATCCCGAGTTGCTGGAGCAGCGAATCGGCCGACTGGACCGGATAGGCCAAAAAAAGGACATCACGATTTACATTCCCTATCTCATTGGCAGCCCGCAAGAGCTCTTGGTCAGGTGGTTTCATGAGGGCTTGAATGCGTTTAATACCAACTTGGAAGGAGGAAATATGATCTCCAAACTGTTTAGTAATCGATTACTCACGATTTCCAAAAAAGCATCTTCTAAAGAAGCCAAACCCGAATTGGAAGCATTGATCACCGAGACTGCTGATTATCAGAAAGTACTGAAGCAGAACCTAGCCGAAGGACGTGATAGCATGCTGGAGATGAATTCATTTCGTCCGAAAGTTGCGGACCACTTGATTCAGCAAATACGGGCCGAAGACACTGATCCCACGCTTGAGAATTACCTGACCAAAGTCTTCCGGCATTTTGACATCGAGATGGAAGACCTAGCTGCTCGGACGTACTTGCTGCATCCTGCTTCATTTAGTGCGTCCACTTTTCCGGCTATTCCGAGAGAAGGCGTTCAAGTCACCTTCGACAGAAAGCGCGCACTTAGCAGAGAGGATGTAAGTTTCATTACCTGGGATCATCCCATGGCAACTGGGGCAATAGATAGAATGCTAAGTTCAACCATCGGAACCGCAAGCTGTGGACTGATTCGGGGCTCAGGCAAACCTGGACTCCTGCTTGAATTGATTTTTGTGCTTGAAACTTCCGGAAAGCTACGTATGGACATCGATCGATTCCTTCCTCATACTCCGCTGCGAATAGTAGTAGATCATACGGGAGAGGAAGTGACAGATAGCTATTCCGTAGCAATGCTCAACAAAAGCGTGGTACTCGGAAGGATAGATGCCTTGCTGGACAATGACGCATTCGTGGAAACGATGCTGCCTGAGATGATTTCATCCGCCATGGAAATCGCGGAGGAAATGGGCGACAAAGAAATAGAAAAGGGCTTGGAACGGATGAAACGCACACTTGATCATGAAATCAATCGGCTTACTGCCTTGCAAAAAAAGAACAAAGACATCAGACCCGATGAAATCCATGCAGCAGTTGAAGAACGAAATACCTTATCTGTCCTCATCAAAAAGGCAAGAGTACGATTGGATGCGGTGCAGCTGATTAGGAAGGAGTAGGGTGATTAAGCCTAGTGCCCTTCATTCAAACGATCTTCAGTTGGGACAGGCAATGAAACAGCTTCTGCGATGGCTATAGGGATCATTGTTCCCACTTAGGCGGGCAAGCTGTGCTGTACACGTAACGAAAATCTAGTTGTTAGGCAGTGGTCTTTTCCCGCTTTTTGTTTTGGTTCTGTTCAAAATATTCTACAATTTCCTCTGGACTTAAATTCATAATATCTTTTGAAATTCTGTCTCTTTGCTCGCGCATAAATTTTACGGCATCAAAGGCTTTTTCAATATTTTTTTCCTTAGTCTTCATAATTCATTAATTCTCTTGGTGAACGAATATCTATTGGTTTATAACCTTCCGCAATATTTACGGAATTATAACCTACAATTCTTACTACGTTTACGATATGTTTAAAATTCCAGCTTATTAAAATGTTCGCATTATGAATAGTTGCCAAAGCAATGTGCAAACAATCTGCATATGATGTTGACCCAACAACCCCTTCGTCGATATATCTTTTGGCTAAATTGGCTGATTCGATATCTGATTTCACGTATTTAGTTGAATTTTTTGGAAGCAAGGCCACTGTCGCTTTTATTCGGTCAGGCGCATTTTCCAATTCCATTTCAGTAACATTGGAGTAGATTATTTCAAACTCAGATTTTTTAATCCGCTCAAATAAAGGCTCTGTAAAGTCCTTAAACTCTTCGTCGTGCAATCCGCCAAAAATTGAAGTGTCCAAATAAATTAGCTGTTTTTTCATTTTCGGAATTTACGAAATTAAGCGAGATGTTAAATTGCTGACGGATTTTTTGCATTATACCTAACCTTTATCAAGGTGAGCTGCGGCGTGTTTTAGTACGGACCTTTCCAATGACAAACTTACTTCGAGGAATCCATAAAATTTCCAAATGGGCACAGATCAAGCCCTAGCTTACACTCGATAAGTTTACTTTGAATGGTGAATACAGACCAAATAGATGGTCACTCCAACGGGGGCAAACAAAAAATAAAAAAGGGCCCATGACGGATGAAACACACCCTAGCTCATGAAATCAATCGACTTACTGCTTTACAAAAAAAGAACAAAGACATCAGGCCAGATGAAATCCAAGCAGCTGTAGAAGAACGAAATACCTTATCCGCTCTCATCCAAAAAGCAAGAGTACGATTGGATGCGGTGCAGCTGGCATCCTTGGAAGCTCAGCCAAAGCGATGTCAATTCCATTGATCCACCAACAACTAGTAATCCCACTTCCAGAGAAAGAAGCCCGAGTACTCGAGGTCTATAATCCAAGGTATTGTGCTTGCTGTGACAAAGAAACCATGGTCAGCATCCAGCGAATACCCAAACGCGGGCCACCAAAGGCAGTTTTTTCTTCTGTCCCAACCCAAATTTAATTCCTGATTAAGATCTGGCTAGGAAACCTATGCCTGTCTGCCGCTAGGCAGATCCAATCCACAAAAAAAGGCCCTCCTAAGCATTGCTGGAAGGGCAAAGAAATTATTCAAACACTGCTTTTTTGAAGTAAATCAGATATACCTCTGACTTTTTGGGTTTATATACCCTGTAAAAAATTCCTGAAATCTCGACTCAATCCCCATAAGAACCTCTCCGGTTCCGTGCAACAGCGGTTTCATTGTTCGTGCTACGCACGCAACGAAAACCTAGTTGTTGTAAACAGTGTTTTCCATTCGTTATATTGTTATTCTTAACTAAAATTCTCCAAACTTATAAACTAGGAATAATAGTGTTCCATACAGCAATACTAAATTTAATATGACAAATATAAAACGTTTTAAATTACTTAATTCAAAAGCCCTTGAATTCCATATTATTATTAAAATATGAAATGGAATGTAACAGAATTATTCAATTTTATTATCATTTAATGTTAAACTTAAAATTGTTGATAATGGAAAAAAAAGAATTATCCATAGGCTAACATTATAAACATTCATAATAAAATGCTCAAATATATTTTTTCTGAATTGTATATAAATTATAAAACTTGAAAAAGTTAACAGGAAAATATTAGTAAATAAAATTACAAATTGTGATGAAATATTACTTGATACTACTATTCCTAAAAAATCTTTTCCGATAGAATAGTCTAATAAAAGAAACAAAGAAGCTATTGTAAAAAATTTTCCTGGACTAAAATAATACTTTCTAAATCCATTCCAATAATTAGTAGGTATTGTTTCTGGTTGTGTTACAGCTATTTTAATATTTCGAAAAAAGGATTTTTCTAGAGAAAAAACACTATCAAAAATATCCGAAAATATAGTTCGAAATGTAACTCTCTTATCTTTGAAATATTGTCCACAATTCGAGCAATAATTATCTTCAATTTCCTTTAAGCATACAGAACATTTCATAGATTTTTCATTGTTTGTGACTTTCGTGCTGACATTGTTTACAACGGTTAGTATATGAAAAGTAGGCGATTTCGAAGCACTAAACTTTCGGTTAAGCACAAAGTTTGATACGAGCCAAAACCCTTGAATTCAGTACCAACTCGCCTATTTTTTATATACATTGTGTGTGCCTTGAATGGTGAATATAGACCAAAAAGATGGTCGTTCCAACGGGTGAAAGTCCCTTAAGCGCGGGAGTCGTTACCCGAAGCCAAGCAAGTGGCAAGGTGGTTTACCGTGAGGTATGCACTGAAGTAAGCCAGACTGCGGTGTCTGTACTGAAGAACATGAACCATATACTGAGGCTATGAGGTCGGATGAGGTAACACATGCTGCCGAAGTCCCAACTTCCCGAAAGGGAGGAAGTACCAAAATAGTAGATGTGGCAGCGATAGGCACAAGGATATTCACCTTACCGAGGGAGATCTCTAGATGTCGAGAACATCCACGAGAAGTCAGCAGAGGTCATAGTAGCTATGAGGAACGAGCCATAAGAACTATGGAGGACTCACAGAAATAGTGAAGGACTGAACGTATTGTGAAGTGAAAA